>WNGQ01003640.1_pt1 | contig 15489 bp, 7 predicted proteins | sample 5407661 | NCBI WGS metagenome assembly WNGQ01 (sample SAMN13153382, study PRJNA577476) | soil metagenome | isolation source: 60 cm soil or saprolite under Garry oak tree replicate 2 | place: USA:California | collected 2016-06-15 | reverse complement strand
GGATTATGACCGACTGGTTTCGCACCGAGGCCTATTATGCAAGCGGCGGCTGGCGCGCCACCTGGAAGGGCGAAGGCGGCGGGGTGTTGTTGAACCAGTGCCTGCACAATCTCGATGTGATGCAATGGCTGCTCGGCATGCCCAGCCGGGTGCGCGGTTTTTGCCAGCTCGGCAGGTTCCACGACATCGAGGTCGAAGACAACGTCTGCGCTTACTTCGAATATCCCGACGAAGCGACCGGCATGTTTGTATCCTCCACCGGCGAAGCACCGGGCGCGAACCGTTTCGAAATCGCCGGCACGCGCGGCAAGGTGGTCCTCGAACATGACCGGCTCTCTTTCACGCGCAACGAGACCGACATGCTCCAATTCAGCAAAGCTGCCAAAGTCGGTTTCGCGAAGCCGGAAGTCTGGCACGTGGAAATTCCCTTCGAGAATGCCCCCAATCCTCACGCGATTCTCGTGCAAAATTTTGTGGATGCCATTCTCGATGGCACCGCGCTAATAGCCCCTGGCGAGGAAGGCATCCATTCAGTCGAGTTGGCCAACGCCATTCTTTACTCCTCTTTGGTTGCAGCGACGGTAGAGATGCCGATGGACAGCGCGGCTTATGAAAAAAGACTAAACCAGTTAATCGCCGGGTCGAAGCTGGAAAAGAAGGTCATGGAAGTCTCAAACGAAGATTTCACTAAATCGTTCAATCGGTAAGCGGGCCGAGGCGTGGCCAGGCCTTTTCAGCCCAGCCGTCGCGGGCTTGGGGCGGAATACGCGCCCGTTCCGGCCGATTCGTGCCACCCAACGGTAAAAAAACAATTGCCGACCGGCACGACAAACGGGAAATTAGGATACTTTGCGTTCTCGGTTGTTTAACATGCGTTCCGGGTTGGGACGGAACTGCCTGACGGGGATCTTGCTCTCCAGTCTGGCTTCGCTGGCGGTGCTGAATCTGCACGCCGCCGAGAAGCTGCAGTTCAATCGCGACATTCGGCCGATTCTTTCCGATCGCTGCTTTAAGTGTCACGGACCCGATAAAGCAGCTCGCAAATCCGGCCTCCGCCTCGACCTGGCCGACGAGGCCTACGCCGAGAGGAAAAAATCCCGCAAACATCCTATCGTGCCGGGCAAACCCGACGAGAGCCTGGTCTGCCAAAAGATCTTCGCAACCGACAAAGACGAGATGATGCCGCCGCCGGAGTCGAATCTCTCGCTTGCGCTCCAGGAAAAGGAAAAAGTCCGGCGTTGGATCGCCGAGGGTGCGCGCTACCAGCCGCATTGGGCCTTCATTCCATTGCCCGACTCGATTCCCGTGCCGGCCGTCCGGAACAAATCGTGGCCGCGCAGCGACATTGATCGCTTCATTCTGGCACGCCTCGAGAAGGAAGGCCTTAAACCGTCCCGCGAAGCAGACAAAATCCGCTGGTTCCGCCGGGTCAATTACGATTTAATCGGACTGCCACCCATGCCCAAGGAAGTGGACGCGTTTCTCGCCGATAAGTCTATCTCGGCGTATGAGAAGGTCGTGGACCGTCTGCTCGGCTCGAAGCAGTTTGGGGAACGGATGGCCGTTCCCTGGCTGGATGCCGCGCGCTACGCCGACAGTTATGGTTACCAAAGCGATCAACTTTGTCCCACGTGGCCCTATCGAGACTGGGTCGTGAAGGCGTTTAACGACAACCTCCCGTACGACCGCTTCTTGACCGAGCAACTCGCGGGCGATTTGCTGCCGCATTCCACCCGCCAACAGAAGCTGGCCACCGCGTTCAATCGCCTCCACCGCCAAACCAATGAAGGCGGCAGTATCGAGGAAGAATGGCGGACCGAATACGTCTCCGACCGTGTCCAGACTTTCAGCACCGCCTTTCTGGGCCTCACCTTTGAGTGCTGTCGCTGCCACGATCACAAATTCGATCCCATCACCCAGCGCGATTACTACAGCCTCTCTGCTTTCTTTAACAGCATCGACGAATACGGCATGTACAACGATACGGCCCATGTCCCGACGCCATCGGTTTTGTTGCCAACCGAGGAACAGGAAAAGGGCATGACCGAAAGCGGGCGCGGGCTCGACCAGAAAAGGGAACGACTCACCCTTGCCAATCGAGAGGCAGAAGCCCAGTTTCAGGACTGGCTAAAAGCCAAGGACGGCTCCGTTAGCATCCCGGGCCTGGTCGCGCATTTCTCTTTCGATGAATTGGCCGGCACCAATCAATTCGCGAACTCTATCACCCCCTCCAATCTCAGCACTGCCATTCATGGCAACACTCTGGTCCCGGGCAAGTCCGGCCAGGCGATTAAATTTAATGGCGACGAGGAAATCACTTTTCCGAACCTCGCCGGGAACCTCCAGCCATGGGAGCAATACACGGTCGTCTTTTGGCTCAAGGTTCCAGCCAACCTGACTAACGCCGTCATTTTCCATCGCTGTGAAGGAACCGACACCGGTTTTCACGGCACGGAGCTCGACCTGGATCAAGGGCGGCTTTTTTTCGTGATCAAGCGATTCTGGCCTGGGAACGCTCTCGCCCTCCGTTCGACTGAGAGAATTCAGCCCGACCAATGGGTGCAGGTCGGCGTAAGTTATGACGGTTCCGGCCGGGCCGAGGGAATGAGATTGTTCCTCGACGGCCAGCCCTCAGCCGCTGAGATTTTGCGAAACCATCTGTACAAAAGCCCGCAAAACAGCGGCACCGGGTTTAGCTTCGGTGCGCTCTTTCGCTCAACCGGATTGAAGGATAGCCTGCTCGATGAACTGCGCGTCTATGATCGGCCGCTCGCTCCGATCGAAATCCGCCAATTGTTTGACGGCCACTCCTTGCAAGCCGAGATCGTTGCCAAAAGCCCGGATGCATTGCGTCCTTATTACCTGGCCGCCTTCTCGCCGCTGACAACACAGGCCCGAACAGAATTGGCCGCCGCGACCAAAACATTTTTTGAGGCGCGCAACCCGGTCATGGAAACCAGCGTCATGGAAGAAACGCCAGCACCGCGCATCGCGTACTTGCTGGCGCGCGGACGTTACGATGCGCCCCGGACGGAGGACAAACGCGTCACTCGCGCGACTCCGTCCGCTCTGCCTTCATTCCCGTCCGACGCGCCCAAAAATCGTCTGGGCTTGGCAGCGTGGCTGACCGACCCGCACCATCCGCTCACGGCCAGAGTGGCGGTCAATCGCTTTTGGCAAATGCTTTTGGGCCGTGGCATTGTCGCCACCCCGGAAAACTTCGGAGTGCAGGGAGCCGAACCATCCCATCCTGAATTGTTGGATTGGCTGGCGCGCGACTTTATTAACTCCGGGTGGAATGTGAAAGCCACGCTCAGGAAGATCGTACTCAGCGCCACCTATCGCCAGGACTCGAAGTTGCGTCCTGATCTCCAGAAAGGAGATCCGGAAAATGTTCTGCTGGGTAGGGGCCCCTCGCAGCGCTTGTCGGCCGAAATGATTCGTGACACAGTCCTGGACGCCAGCGGGCTGTTGGATGATGGATTAGGCGGCCCGCCCGTCAGCCCTTACATGCCGGGCGATCTCTGGCGCGAAAGCAACTCCATGAGTCCAGCCTATCATCAAAGCGTCGGCGGTGATCTCTACCGGCGCAGCCTCTACACGGTCTGCAAACGCACTGCGCCGATGCCCGACATGACCGTTTTCGACGCGCCGTCCCGCGAATTTTGCACCGCCAAACGCAACGGGACCGCCACGCCCCAACAAGCCTTCGTCCTGCTCAACGACACGCAATTCGTGGAGGCCGCGCGGGTGCTTGCGGAAAAGGCCCTCAAGGATGGAGGAGCAAGCGCCAGCGCGCGCATTAGTTTTGCGTTCCGCCGCCTGACGGCCCGACCGCCCGAGATCCGCGAACTCAGATTGCTGGCCGAGTTGCTCCAGGAGCAAACCGAAATCTTCAAGCAAGAGCCTGATCGTGCAACCAAGTTGATTTTAGTGGGCGAGCGCAGACCGGACCCGGCGCTTGACGCAGTTGACCTCGCAGCGATGACGGCCGTCTCCCAAACGATTATGAACCTCGACGCCACGGTGTGGAAAAGATGAACTATGACACCCAGTCGATTTATTGATCCATTCTTCGTCACCCGCCGCCAATTCTTCGCCAGGTCGGCGCGCGGCCTCGGCGTGATGGCTTTAGCCAGTCTTTTACCCAGGACTATTTTCGCCGGCACTGAACAGAAAGCGCTTGGCGGACTCCCCAGCTTCCCCAACTTTCCAGCGAAAGCCAAGCGAGTCATCTATCTCTTTCAAAGCGGCGCGCCTTCGCAGATGGAATTGTTCGATTACAAACCGCTGCTAAACAAACTCAATGGCGAGCAACTCCCCGACCACGTTCGCGGCGGCCAACGACTGACCGGCATGACATCGCAGCAGGCTTCCATCCCGTTGGCCGGTTCGATCTTCCAATTCAAACAGCACGGACAATCCGGCGCCTGGCTCAGCGAGTTGCTGCCGCACACCGCGACGGTCGCGGATGAGATTTGTGTGATCCGCTCCATGTTCACCGAAGCCATCAATCACGACCCTGCGATTACATTTTTCCAGACTGGTTCGCAAATCGCCGGCCGCCCTTCCCTCGGCTCGTGGGTGCACTATGGCCTGGGCTCGACCAATGAAAAGCTTCCCGCCTTCGTCGTCCTGGTCACGCCCAACAAAGCAGATCAACCCCTTTACTCCCGGCTCTGGGGCAGCGGATTCCTCGATACCGGCTACCAGGGCGTCCAGTTCCGCGCGGGCAAAGAACCCATCCTGTACATGGCCAATCCCGACGGGCCCTGCGGCTCGGGTCGGCGCGCGCTGCTCGACAAGCTCAAGGCCTTGAACAAACTGCAGTTCGATAAGGAGTTGGATCCGGAAATCGAATCGCGCATTGCCCAATATGAGATGGCGTATCGCATGCAAACGAGCGTCCCGGAGGTGACCGACCTTTCAAAAGAGCCCGACAGCACCTTCGAACTGTACGGCCCGGACAGCCGGAAACCCGGAACGTTCGCCGCCAACTGCCTGCTCGCTCGCCGTCTGGCCGAACGCGGCGTGCGTTTCATCCAACTCTATCACCAGGGCTGGGACCAGCATGGCAATCTACCCGCCGGCATCCGGACCCAAACCCGCGAAACCGACCGAGCGAGCGGCGGCCTGATTAAGGATCTCAAACAGCGCGGCATGCTCGAAGATACGCTTGTCATTTGGGGAGGCGAATTCGGGCGCACGTGCTATTCCCAGGGCAAGCTTACGAAAGATGATTACGGGCGCGATCACCATCCCCGCTGCTTCAGCATCTGGCTGGCGGGCGGCGGGATCAAACCGGGCATGACTTATGGTCGCACCGATGATTACGGCTACAATATCGCCGACGCCGAGGGCAATGCACTGAACCCGGACAAGAGCACCTTCACTCCAGGCGCAGTCCATGTTCACGACCTGCAAGCAACTATTCTGCACCTCCTCGGCATCGACCACGAACGCCTGAACTATCTTTACCAGGGCCGTCGGTTCCGGCTCACCGACGTGGACGGGCATATAGTCAAAGACATTTTGGCATGATCAAAACCAAAGAGGCCCTCTCTCAGACAAAACTCGAGCTTCGGCGTTTGCTGCGTAATGGGTCTAATGAGTCCCACTCAGATATCAACGGATTTGCCCTGCACCCGGCTGATTCCCAGGGTCAACAAACCGCTTGCAAACCACGCCAAAGCACTCAAATCTTTGGGGTGTGAGCATTGCCGAAATCAAAGCCAGCATTCACGGGATGACCGGCCAGGAGCGGCTCGTCATCGCAGCAGGTTTGCAGCATTGCGCCCGGGAAAGCGACCCCGCCAACCAAACCCTTCTGTCAGAACGGAGGATGCGCAGCGATGACGTGTTGGAGCCGACATTGGACCAGGCTGGGCGCATCCCTCTGAGCGTGTCTGAGAATTACCTAAGCCCTTTCGCGGCCGAGGTAAGGAGGCGGATTTCTGGCCAAGTTTACGCCCTCGTCCGCCTCCTTACGTCGGCGGCTACGGTTTTTCAGACACGCTCTCAACCACTCGAAGCAGACGGTTCGTAATGAAACCTTCGACCATTCCACCTTAGAGTCCCCTCCTATGATTCTCACTGGCATCGGCGACGAAGCCGCCAACGACATTGATGGCCAAATCCAGGCCACCAAGGAACTCGGCTGGACCTATCTCGAACCGCGCGGCGTTGAACTCCCCGGCTTCACCAAAGCCAACATTCACGACATTCCGGCTCCGGCATTCGATCTTGCGGTACGCAAGCTCGAAACCGCAGGCATAGGCGTTTATTGCTTCGGTTCCACCATCATGAACTGGGCCAAAAGAGCCGGCGATCCATTCGAAATCACACTGGGCGAAGTCGAACGCGCCATTCCTCGAATGCAGCGTCTGGGCACGAAATACGTTCGCGTTATGAGTTTCAAACCAGGCGACGACGAATACACCATTCCTACCGAAGTCTTCCGTCGCGTTAAGGACGTGACCAACAGGTTTCTCGACGCCGGCCTGCAGCCCGTCCACGAGAATTGCATGAACTACGGCGGCATGAGCTGGCAGCATGCGCTTGAATTGCTCGACAAGTGTCCTGGACTCCGGTGGGTATTCGACACTGCGAACCCGATTCTAAACCCCGATCGCTCCAAACCCAAGCCGTGGCCGAAACAGGATCCGTGGGAATTCTGGGAACACGTGCGCGATCACGTTGCCCACGTCCATGTCAAGGACGCCACGTGGAACCCGGCCAAAAACGACGCGGACTACAATTGGCCTGGCCAAGGCCAGGGCCGCGTGCGTGACATTCTCAAAGATGCTTTCCAGCGCGGCTACGATGCCGGCATTTCGATCGAACCGCACATGGTGGTGGTCTTTCACGACACCCAGTCCAACGCCGGCAGCGAAGCTGCGATGAGCAAAAACTATGTCGAATACGGGCGGCGGTTGGAACAGCTCATTAACGAAGTCAAAGCCGAGTCGGCGAAGGAAGAGAAAATCAAGCGATATGCTTGCGCAATTGCGAGGTAACAGTCGTGCTGCAACCCTCCGAGACACTCTGATCGCCGTCGAAGGAGGTCAGAGAACAAAGGCTGAAACGCTGAAAGGCTGAAAGGCTGAATCGGGTTAGGAACCTACTTCAGGACAGGCCGCAGGACGAGATTACGATACTCAATGCCGGTGTGGTCGCCCTGCAAATAAATCGGGCCAGGCCGGGTCACGTCCGACCATAACGCCCCGCCCGTGCAGCCTGCCACCGGTTGGTTGTCAATGATCCGTGTGCCGTTGAGAATCACGGTGACATGCCGGTCAACAAACGTGATATCGAAGGTCTGCCACTGCCCGGCGGGTTTGCTCGCATTCACGGTGGGTTTAACGCGGGTGTAGATGGCGCCCATGTTGTGTGAAGTCGGAGGCTGGCCGTAACTGTCCTCCACTTGGACTTCATGAATGCCGCGCAGGTAGATGCCGCTGTTTTCGTGCGGTGACAGACGGACCTCCAGTTTAAGATTGAAATCCTCAAACTCCTGGTCGGTTCGCAGATTGCCATAGTTCTTATGCGGTTTGCCTTCCTCCTGGACAGCGACATTGACCAACATCTGGTGCTTCGCGCTCCAGCCGTTGATCGCCTGCGGGTCCGTCAGCCGCCAGCCGGTCAGGTCTTTGCCGTTGAAGAGCTGAATCGCCTCTCCGAATTTAACCTGGTGCAGGTCCGGCGCAGGCGGCATGGGCGGGCTGCGCTTGCCGGTAAAATCAACTTTGTCCTCGCCATGCCCGTTCTCGCGGGGCTTGGTGCTGGAGAGTTTGACCTGATCTCCTGCTACCGTCGCCGTGATGGTTTCTTTAAGGGTCGCCTTGACCGTCTTGCCGCTGGCATCCTTGTGCTGGACCACGTGGTCGCGCGTCAGCACGAGCTGGCCATCCTCGATTTTGGTCGAAGCGGTCGGTTCGACGCTGCCGACGGCCCACATCATGCTGGATTGGAGCTGCCCGTTGACCTCCTCGACACCGAGCCACCCCGCCGCGCCGCCAGGAAGTGTAAGCTCCCAACTACCGAGAAATGGACTGTCCGCCGCCGCCGCTTCTCGGAAAGCCGCCATAAACGCCAGCAGAGAAATGAGAATCCGAATGGAGAAAAAGTCAGTTGTCATGACGCTCTTATGCCCGACCCCGCCAACCAGCGCAAGAAAATTTGCACGCTCTGAAATTGGTTTGTATTCCGACCACGTAATGATGACTTCCAAACAGGTTTGGGCAACCCGCGCTCGGCGCAGTGTCGGGCAGGCTCTCAAACTTGCTCTGCGTACCACATGAAGCAGTCTTAGGGTTGTGATGGTTTCAAGTCCCAACGCGTGGCGATGGTACGGGAAGAGGAATTATAATGATTACTGAAAAGGCCTTCCGCAAATACGTCAACCAGTCGAGGCCCTTCGAGATCCACTTGGCCGATGGACGCCAGATCCATATCCCCCACGGCGAGAACATCTCCGTCCAGCCCGGCGGACGTATGTTCCTGATGTGGCTCCCGGACGGCGGCTATGAGTTGTTCAACCTGACGATGGTCACCTCGATCAAGTCAGGCAGCAGAAAATAGCGGCCCGGAAACAATCGGGCTGTGTGGCGTCATGGTTTCGGTTCGGCGGGACGTTCTCCTTCGAGCATCACCCGCGCCGGGACCACCTGGCGCCACTCCACCGTTTGACCCGGCTGAGCCAGGATTCCGTTCGCGCGAGCCCAACTATCAGTTTTGATGTCCACACTGGCCGTGACTATTGTAATCTGGCTCTTATCAATGAAAACCACGCTCAACCCGCGCCGCTTTGTGCCAGTGCTGTTCCCTATCGCTGCCGTGCTTCTAGGTTCCGCAGGCATCGCCCAGGCCCAGACCCGTCTCAAGCTCTCCACCATCACGCCGGGAACCGAAAATGTGCAGTTGGTGTATAATGGCGACTTCCAGTTTGAGGGTCCACTGGTCAATAATTCTCATCCTTTTCCTCTGGGTTGGAGCCGCTATGCCGACATGTTTGTCGAGCCCGGCACGAACATGGTTCTGACGGACATTGGCGTCGTCGCACGCGCGCACGTGGACGGCGGCGCGCCGGTTTGTCTCTACCAACGCACCATTAGCCTGGAACCAAACACCGCCTATGTGCTCAGCGCCTACTTGTGGAACCTGGGCGACTCGGTCAATCACGTAACGACGGTGGTAGATATGAACGACGTTTTCCAGGAACCGCAAGTCACTTTGGACTATTCCGATCCCGATGCCGATCAGGGGTATTTTGTTTATCGCAGTTTCAACACCGCCGATACCGGCCCAAACGTTACTTTGCGCGTGTTTTACGACGGCTTCACCGGTACGGGCGCCACTCCCGCTTACTATCCAATCGGCGCGCAATGGGACAATCTCGCGATCACTAAAGCCAGCGACTTTATCCCGCCCCAGGCGAACGGTTCTGGCGGGAACCTCCGCCCAACCGTCAGCATCTATAGCCCGACCGACGGCACAAATATCGTCTTTGAAACTGCGCCGGCCACGTTGCCAATTGCCGCCTCGGCTTCCGATTTCGACGGAACCATTACCAATGTCCAGTTTTACGCAGGCCCGAACAAACTCGGCGAGACCACCAACAGCTCAAACAGCTCATATAGCTTCGCCTGGACTAATTTCGCCTCTGGCTCGTACCAATTGACGGCTGTAGCGACAGACGACCAGGGCGCGACAACGCTCTCTGCCCCCGTCTCGATTTCGGTCACACTTCCGCCGGGACCCGTCGAACCAGTCTGGTTGCGCATCGCTCGGTCTGGAACGAGTTTCTTGCTTTCGTGGCCTGGCTCAGCCACGGCCTTTTCGCTTCAATCGGCCTCCAACCTCGCCTCAACCACATACTGGGGAATTACCACCAACTCAGCGGTAACCAGCAGCAACCAAAGCACAGTCACCGTGTCGAACGCCGACGCGCAAACGTTCTATCGTTTGGCGGTCACTGTCGATCCGAGCACTTTGAACCGAAAACTGCTGATGGGTTATCAGGGCTGGTTCGCCTGCCCGAACGACGGTTCTCAACCTAACCGCTGGGTGCATTGGTTTCGCAGCCAGATACCAGCCGCCACCAATTCCACTGTGGACTTCTGGCCGGACATTTCCGAACTAGACGCCGACGAGCTGTTCACCACCAGCATGACCCTGACCAACGGGAGCCCAGCCAACCTTTATTCCGCTTTCAAACAAAAAACCGTCGTCCGCCATTTCAAATGGATGAAGGACAACAATCTGGATGGCGTTTTCCTGCAGCGGTTCTCTTCGGAACTGTCCGACCCGGCCTTTTTTGCGCTGCGGAACCAGGTCGCTTCCAATGTTCGCCTTGGCGCGGAGACTTATGGCCGTGTTTTCGCGATCATGTATGACATCTCCGGCCAACCGGCCTCAACCCTGGTCAGCGCGCTGACCAACGATTGGGCTTACCTGGCCAACTCCATGCGGATCACCAGCAGCGCGCGTTACGTTCGGCACAACGGCAAGCCCGTGGTCGCCATCTGGGGCTTCGGTTTCACCGACCGCCCAGGCACTCCCCAAGACGCGCAGACCGTCATCAACTATTTCAAGTCTGCAGGGTTGACCGTCATGGGCGGCGTGCCGACTTATTGGCGAACATTGAATAACGACTCGCAGACCGACACCGCCTGGGCAGCCGTCTATCGCTCGTTCGACATCATCAGTCCCTGGTCGGTCGGACGTTACTCAACGCAGGCTCAAGCCGATAGCTTCAAGCAAAATCTGATCGTGCCGGATCTTGCTGACGCCACTTCCCACGGCCTTGGCTACATGCCCGTCATTTTTCCTGGATTCTCCTGGCACAATCTAAATGGCGGTCCCCTCAACCAAATCCCGCGGAACGGCGGCACGTTTTATTGGCGTCAAGCTTACAACGCGATTTCCGCCGGCTGCACGATGGTCTATGGCGCGATGTTCGATGAAATGGATGAAGGCACTGCCATGCTTAAATTGGCGCCTTCCCCGAACGAACTGCCGGTTCAGGGCTCGTTTGTGCCACTGAACATTGATGGCCAGGCCCTGCCCAGCGACTGGTATCTGCGCCTGGCGGGCCAGGCCGCCGCAATGCTTCGCGGTGAAATCCCACTGCAAACCCAAATACCAATTTCGCCATAGCCAAATCCCCGCGCGCGACTAATCCTCCTCTGCACCGATCTGGGTATGAGCCCATTGGATATCAAGCGAGCACGCATGTGAATCCCCATTTCCCGCATCAGATCCCCTGATGCTTACAATCCATTCGCGGCCCATAGCTTAAAGGTATCGCCACCATATTCTCTAGGTATTGGCGCGCCTGCGTCAACGGAACGATCCTGGTCGTTATGAAAAGAGACCATATACGCGGAAGACCTCAGTCCTTTGGCTGGGCAGTCATCAGGGTGGCAAAGGCGCCATCAGCACACCCAGTGCTGTTCTGAACCTGGCCACTTCGGCCTCCGGCGGCGCGATGAGCGGCGGTAGTTTTTCCGTGACCGTCGGATTTTGGAGCCCGATTTTCGTCGTGCAAACCACTGCCGCACCGACGTTGAGCATCACACATTCGGGCAATAGCGTCACTATCTCATGGCCTTCGGCTTCGAAGGGCTTCGTCTTGCAACAGAACGGCAATTTGAACGCGGCTAATTGGACAACCACCGGCTTTGCGGTGAACAGCAACAGCACAACTATAAGCATCACCATTTCTTCGCCCACGGGAAATTTGTTTTTCCGGCTGAAACAATAATCGAGATTCCAAACTTCTATGAAAGCTCACCTTCAAATTCTGTTCGCTCGTTTTAGAAGAGCCTGGGTCATACTGGCCTTGCTCGTTGGCGTTCATCAGGCGGCCGCCCTGCCATTCGTCAGTTTTACCCAACCGACCAATGGCCAGCAAATCGTGACCTTTACCAACATTGCCGGAACCGCGCAATCCGGTGGAGGGACGATTCAACGCGTCGCATTTTCGATTCACAATCAATCCACCGGCCAATGGTGGGACGGCACAAACTTTCAAGGAAACCAAACCGCGCTGCCTGTAACCTTGACGGGGCCAAACTGGGTCCCCGCTGCCAGTCTAGTGCTGCCGAATCCCTGCTGCGGACAAACCTACCAACTCCAAGCCACCGTGACGAATACTGACACAAGTTTTTTTACGACCAATATCATCGTTCAGGCCGAAACGACGCCGCCGGTGGTTGCATTCAAGTCGCCTACCAACAGCCAGCCGATCGTCAATTTGTCCAACATCGCTGGAACCGTGGCCGACATCGCACCGGTTCAACAAGTCACCTTCTCGATTTACAACCAGAACACCGGCCAATGGTGGGACGGCACAAACTTTCAGGGACTGTCGGTCTCCCTGCCTGCCCATCTTTCGGGGACAAACTGGTCTCCCGCCTCCGGCGTTGCCCTGCCCGCGATTTGCTGCGGCCAGTATTATCAATTGAGCGCCACCGCCACGGACAGTCTGACCAATGTCGGCACAACCACAATCAGCGTTCAGGCCGAAACGACGCCGCCGGTGATCGCGTTCTCTCCTTTGACCGATGGCGGGGTGGTCGCCAACTTATCGGCCATTGGCGGCAGTGTTACCGATAGTTTTACTTCCGTGGCCTCCGTCATATTCATCATTCGGGAAGTGGACATCAACGGCGGACCGGGCCGCTGGTGGAATGGAACCAACTTCCAGTCCAATGCGGCGAACCTTTCGGCGGTCATTGGCGGAAGCAACTGGTCGCCGGCTCCCGGGCTGGTGTTTCCAGCGCTTAATTCCGGCCGAAGTTACCAAGTAATGGCGACGGCCACGGATGCTCTCAGCAACAGCGCCTCGGCCACCATCATCGTCACCAACGTCATGACGGTGCTGACGTGGGATCCCGGCCAAACGCCTTTAGGAACGATGGTGCTGCAAAATCCAAATACCAACGGTGGCAATTACTGGTTTCAAATCATCCCGCAAAGCCCGGCCGTCGGTGTCTGGCGCACGGCCTTGAATGTGCTCGCAGGCGAGGCGGATGTTTATATGAGCCAAGGCTCGCCTCCGAACATTTATAGCCATTGGTATGCCTCGGAACATATTGGCTCGGATGGCTTCGTGCTGGACGCCTCTCAATTCAACCCCGGGGAGAATTGGTATATCCTTGTCCGCGCCTCCACCGACGCCCAGTGGAACCTCGTTACCGGTGATGCCTATGTTTATCCGCTGGGCGCGCTGGCCGCTGATAGTTCCAGCAGCACCAATGCGCCCATCGGGGCAGAAGGGATGATTTTTTACAAAACGACCATTTCCTCCGATACGCTGGCCTGGCAACTCTGGATCAATGGCGCTCCTAACACGTTGTTTGTCAAAAAATCCGCCGCGCCGGACCCGGTTTCCCATGACTTGACGCAAGCCGGACAAATGCTCGTCGTCCCGCCCTACCTGGCCGGTGGGACGTTTAACGGCACTTATTTCATCAGCGTTTCCGGCAATCCTGGTATGCCGATCAATCTCGATTCACGCAAGCAACCTGTCACCGATTTGCCATTCAGCAGTCTGACCAATGTGACGGTCACGGCGCCGAATTTTCCTTACGTCACGTATCGGGTGCAAGTGCCGGTGCAGCAGATTGCCTGGCAATTGAATCTGCTACCGACCAGCGGGAATCCCAGCGTTGCGGTGCGCCGTGATTTGGTGCCCAACGAATTCCGGAACGATGCTTTCTCCGAAACGCCCCAGAATGTCGGCGCCAGCGTAACCCTCGTGCCGCCGCCGCCAAATTCAGGGTCAGGCGTTCCCGGCCTTAGCGATGGGACCTGGTATGTGACGATTTACAGCACCAGTTCTTACACCTGCGCTTTTAACAACGCCAACCCGGTAATCACGGATGTGCATTATTTGTTCAGCATTACCAACGATGCGCCCAGTCGGGCCGGCTGGCGTTTCTACCGGGTTGGGAACATTGCCGAACAACTCGGCACGCTCGGTTGGGCGTTGGTGTTGGCCAATCAAGTTCCGGGAAGTGAAATTGCCCTTCGCCGCAACGCCGTGCCCGGACAATGGAACCAGCGCACTGCCGACGACTATTATTATGTGACTCAACAAGGTTACGTGGACTCATCCAGCATATACGGTCTGCTGCAACAACCTGGCCATCAGGCGGACATCTGGTATATCGGGGTTTATACGCCGACTCAGGCACTGGGAAGCTTCGTTTTGAGTGGCATCCAACTTACCGGTCAACTGACGCCATTTGATGGGGCTGGGAGTGCCGTGGCTGTCGCCAACCAACCGCCCGGACAGTGGGGTTTCTTCCGCATAGATGTTCCTGCGGATGCGTTCGGCTGGGACATTCGTTTGGTGGGTGCGACCGACGGGAATCCGCAGATGGTGGTGAGCCGGGACACGCTGCCGACGGGGTTGAATAGTACGTATTCGTATCCTTACGGAGCCACCAATTGGCTAAGTGGCGTGCAATGGGAGGGCGGTTTGCCCTGGAATGACTGCGGTGGCGGGCCGATGCTGGCGATGGGGATGGGCAATCCGTTGCAGGCGGGGACGTATTACATCGGGGTGCAGGACCCGAACAACGCGAGCAGTTACACGCTGCAAAGCCGAGGCATTGGGCTGACCAACCACACGATCCGGGTGAGGGACTTGAGTTTTAACGGAAGCACCAACAATCCTGGCCTGGCAGTGGCGGAAGGGGATTATTACCGGGTGGTGGTGCCGGGCAACGTGCCGGACTGGAAGCTCCAGCTTCATGCGACGGTGGGCGATGTGCTGTTGAAAGTGCAGAAGGACTACCTGCCCAACAGCGGAGCAATTTACTACTCCTACTACAACTACTATTTCAACGTTTACACCTACGGATCGGTGGTCAGCGGGCAGGGTGGCCAGGAGATGCTGAAGGCTGGGGATGAGCAGTGGCTGTTATTGCCGCAGAATAACGGATCGGTCATGGAGGGGACGAATTTGACGGCGGGGACGTATTACGTGTTGGTGGGCAGCCAGGGGCAGAATCTGACGAACAACTGTGGAGGGCCGGGCAGCGGGTTGGGAAGTGGCAGCGCGAGTTATACCTTGAGCAGCGGGGTTGAGCCGATGATCGGGTTGCCGAATGCGCTGGCTTACGGCAACGATCTGGTCTTTACCAACGCGCAGGCGGGCGGGGAGATGAAGTTTTACCAGTTCAGCGTGCCTGCGGGGATTGCGAGCATCGAAGTGCGGCTGGAGAACCGGGTGGGCAATCCGGTAATGTATATGAACCAGGGAAACACCCTGGTGGGAACGTGGTGGATCAATTATGGCCCCTACTCCGGCTACGACAACGCCTACGGCAACTTTGGGGGAACCAACTTTCAATCGCAAAATGGAACTTTCTGGGATGACGCAAATCTCATCACGGTGCCTAACGTAACACCGGGCCAATACAGCCTTTCCGTCTATGGTTCCAGTGTTTCCGGCAATTACCCGGATGCCAGCTATGT
>WNGQ01003639.1_pt1 | contig 15491 bp, 14 predicted proteins | sample 5407661 | NCBI WGS metagenome assembly WNGQ01 (sample SAMN13153382, study PRJNA577476) | soil metagenome | isolation source: 60 cm soil or saprolite under Garry oak tree replicate 2 | place: USA:California | collected 2016-06-15 | reverse complement strand
TATCCTTATGCACCGTTGCTCGACCTCTTGCGCTCTCTCGTTGCTTCCAACCCGAAAGCCTCGCTCACTGCCGCTGTAGAGACCTTGGCTCGTGATATCTTTCCTTTGCTCCCTGAACTGGTTCCTGATCACGCGGCCCCACTACCACGCCTCGAACCCGAACAAGAGAAACGCCGTCTTTTCGCTGTACTGGCAACGTTCTTTCTCCACCTGTCAACACAGTCGCCGGTGCTTCTCATCATTGAGGATGTGCACTGGAGCGACGACACGAGCCTGGACTTCCTCCACTATCTGGCGCGGCGCTCTGCGTCTCATCCTCTCCTGCTCCTGGTCACGTACCGCCATGAGGAGATGCAGCCAGAGTTGAGCAGCTGGCTTGTACAACTTGACCGCGAACGGCTCGCTCACGAAATCCGGCTCGTACCTCTTGCACGCAACGAGGTCGATACGATGTTGTCGGCCATCTTTGAGGAGCGACACACGAGTTTCGATATGCGCCGCTTTCTGCACGGGGAATTCCTGGATACGCTCTACACGCTGACGGAAGGCAACCCCTTTTTCGTCGAGGAAACCCTCAGCTCGCTGATTGCAGCCGGTGACATTTACTACGTCCAGGGCTATTGGAATCGCAAGCCAGGAAGTGAGGTCTCCATTCCACATAGCGTCCAGGACGCCGTCCAACGGCGAACAGCAGGTGTGAGCGAAGCGGCCAGGCACGTGTTGACCCTGGCTGCCGTGGCCGGGCGGCATTTTGATTTTACCCTTCTCCAGCAGCTTACCCGGTATGATGAGCACCAGCTCCTCCTGGTCATGAAAGAATTGGTATCTGCTCAACTCGTGGTTGAAGAATCTGACGACCAGTTTGCGTTCAGGCACGCGTTGACGCGGCAGGCCATTTATAGCCAACTGCTCGCACGTGAGCGTCGTATGCTCCACCGGACCATTGCCGAAACGATAGAGCAACAAGCTCCCGGCACACCCGATCTGCACCTGGAGGACCTCGCCTACCATTTTTATCAGGCGCGAGACTGGCAGAAAGCCGTAGACTATGCACAACGCGCCGGAGAAAAGGCGTTAGGACTGTACTCGCACCGTGCCGCCATCGACTATTTCACCTGGGCGCGGGAGGCTGCTGATCACCTGTCCCTCCCTCCTTCCACACAGTACCCCGGACTGCGTCCCTCGTTGTTCCGTGCGCGTGGGCAGGCCTATGAAACGCTAGGCGAGTTTGAGCAGGCGCGACATGATTACACCCAGGCATTGGATGCGGCTCGCAAGATGAATAATCGCGTGGCAGAATGGCAAAGCGCAATTGACCTGGGTTTTCTGTGGGCAGGGCGCGACTACGCGCAGGCGGAAACCTGGTTTCGCCAGGCGTTCATCCTGTCGCAGGCACTCGATGATCCTGTTCTGCATGCTCGTAGTCTTAACCGCATCGGCAACTGGCACCTGAACGTGGAACAACCACACGAGGCGCTGCGCTACCACCGGGAGGCGCTGGCCATTTTCCAGCAACTCCATGATTCACGTGGTATCGCTGAGACACTGGACCTGCTGGGTATGACTAGCTACCTTGGTGGCGATTTGATTGGGGGCACGACTTACTACCAGCAGGCGATCGCGCTTTTTGAAGAACTCGGCAACAGGGAAGGACTGACATCAAGTCTGGCAACGCTCACGATGCGCGCTTCGACCTACCATACCGATGTGCTCATCGCGGCCGCGAGTTTGGCCGAGGTATTTCCGGATGCCGAACGGGCGGTCAGGGTCGCCCATGAAATTGGTCAGCGTTCGGCTGAATCTTACGCCCTCTTCCAGTTAGGACTCTGTCTGGGGTCACAAGGAGAATATGCCCATGCATTGGCTGCATGCCAGCAGAGTTTGCATATCGCTGAAGAGATTGAGCATCGCCAGTGGCAAACGGCAGCCCACGCCATGCTAGGGGGAGTGTACAATGGTTTGCTTGCACACCGGCAGGCGAGCGACCACTTCGAGCAAGCATTGGTCCTCGCTCAGGAGACGCACTCACTCTTCTGGACTCGGATGGCTACGGGCTATCTCGCCTCCGTCTCTATCCTGCTGCACGATTATGTTCGCGCCGAGGCGCTGCTTCACACTGCGCTCAGCCCCGACACAGCCATGCAAACGTTGGCGCAACGCATGCTCTGGTGCGCATCCGTGGAACTGGCACTCGCACAGGAACATCCGACCCGCGCCTTAGAAATCCTCGATTGGTTGATTGCATCCGCTGCACAGGGAGCCGAGGGACAAAGCAGCCTGCGTGTCTTGAAACTGCGCGGCGAAGCGCTGGTCATGTTGCAGCGGCCGGTCGAAGCCGAAGTTGCATTCGAGGCAGCGCAAGAGATTGCCAGAAAGCAAGGGGTGCGACCGATGCACTGGCGCATATGTATCGCCCTCGGCAACCTCTATCAAGCCCAGGGGAGGAACACAGAAGCTGAGCAAGCGTTTGCGACCGCCCGCACCCTGATCGAAGAACTCGCTGCTACCATCGCAGATGAGCCCCTGCGAGACAACTTTCTGCAACGGGCGACGGCCATGTTACCCTATTCCCGTCCGCTCTCACCCAAACAGGCTGCCAAGCAAGCTTTCGGGGGACTGACAGCGCGTGAGCGCGAAGTAGCGGCACTGATAGCGCAGGGGAAATTCAATCGCGAGATTGCCGACATCCTGGTGCTGAGTGAACGGACCATCGAAACCCACGTGAGTAATATCATGTTCAAGTTAAGCTTCACCTCACGTATTCAGATCGCAAGCTGGGCGATCGAAAGAGGATTGATACTGAAATGCTAGACACTTGCTCATCTGTCTTACATTTTTCCACCCTTGATTTATTGGCCAGGTAGCCTCTTACAAGCGATCTCGAAATGCAGCGATTTGAGCGCTGTGTTCGCGCTTATGCCCGTAGTACATATAGACGATGACATCGTCCAGGGAATATCCCATGCCATACCAGGGAAGTGTCCCGGTCTCGCGGAACAGTTCCGGACGAATCTGCACAGCCAGCGACGTCACCTGTGCATATGCGTCATTGAACTCATCGAGAACCTCTCTCACTGTTCTCTTTTTGCGTTTCTCCACCTCGATGTCGTTAAACTGACCGCCCAGCTCGGTGAACCTGTCGAGGTAGGGTGTAGGGTGCTTACCGATAAACGTTGACAGTATATCTACCAGAACCTCTTCGTAAGAAGCGAGGTGGGCGATGATGTCCTTGACCGACCAGGCGCCGCATGCGCCTGCTGTCTCCCACTCGCCTTCGGGGAAGCTATCGGTCGCCTGGAGCACCGTTTGGTGACCGTACTTCAGAATGTCAACTGCGTTCATTGGTTATTCCTTTCTTTCTGTTTCAGCTCCGCTGGCCGGAAGGCAACACCGACCTCTCCTCTAGTCGATAAACTCAGGACTACACAACTTAGCGCAATCCTGCGAATAGGTCGTCCTCAACCCTGCCTCCACCGTTTACCAGGCTGAAGGCACGATAATAACTCTGGGTACCCCACAACGTTTCGCGCTGCTCTTGTGATAGATCTTCCAGCACATGATAAGCGGGAAGTTGTGTCCGGTGGCAGGAAATTGCGCGCGCGACTATGTGCGAGTAGCTCCACGTATCAATCCTGGTTGTCACGGCCCATCCAGGCCAGGTGACGATACCTCGCTTGACACCATTGATATGCATGACTAGATCGCCAAAGACGGATTGATAGACGCCAAACACTTCCGCGGTCTCGGCCATATAATACAACTTTGAGACGCTGTGCGTGGCCAGATCACGAGAGTACAGGGATTCCTGGTTGGCGGCCTCAATAATTGCGGCTGTTGTAAACTGGCTGATGGCAATATGGTCCGGGTGTCCATATCCTCCAAATGGCCCGAAGGTGACTACCACATCTGGCCTGACAAGCCGCAGATACCTGACGATCTTAGCAATCGCCTCGGCAGGATGCGCCTTATCAAGATCTCCATCCAGGTAATCCAGAAAATAGACGCTATGGAGACCAAGTACATTGGCGGCTGCGCGTACTTCGGCCTCGCGCAGCTTCCCCAGCGTCTCCAGACCTGGATACTCGCTCTCTTTGCCGGGCCAACCACGTTCGCCGCGAGTTGCAACCACAAGATGGATCTCGATTCCCTCAGCGGCGTACTTGGCCAGCATCCCGCCGTTACCAAGTGACTCATCATCGGGATGGGCCAGAATAGCCATCAATTTCTCTGCCATAGCTGTCACTTTCCATTCTGTGAACCGATTTTCTTTTACCGTGACTTGAAGTAGACGCCAGCGTCGGAACGGTTCCGGCTGACTCTCTCATTGTAACTGGATCGCGTTGCTAAACCATCGTGGTAAATACGGAGAAATTGGATATGACACACGTAGATAACTGGCAGAACGGCACGTAGAACTAAAAAGGGATCGATACACTTATTCAGCTCTGGCAAGGCACAGTGAGGATGGTGTGGTATTCTGTATGCGTGAAGCGTTTTATACACCCGCCAATGGCTGCGAAATTAATGACCGGGCTGATCCTCGATAGTACCAGCACAACGCTCGACATTGAGCAGTTTAACATCGAACGCTTTCGTCGCGGTAAACTGCTTGCAGCAACGAGATTGCTTTAGCATAAGGAGAACTATTCTGCATGCCGATTGATACCGATTTTCATAGTCACGTATCCCGCAGTTCTGCCCGTGAGATGGCTCAGTCAGCACAAGAAAAAGGACTGCGCGTTCTTGGTCTTTCGGAACATGACTTCCAGATGAGTGAGGCACGTTCAACACTTGAGCACCTGTCACTTGAAGGCCCTCTTCTCACCTTCCCTACCTATATAGAAGAAGTACGTACAGCGCATCAGGATTTGAGTCTTGAAGTTCGCCTCGGCATGGAAGTCGATTTTATCCCCGGCAAGAATGAAGTCATCCAGGCTTTCTTACAGAGCTATACCTGGGATTTTCTCATTGGTTCTGTGCATGAAGTTGATGGCCTCCTGATCGAGAGGGACAATAAATGGGGCCGCGAAGAAGGTGAGGCTCTCTGGCTGCGCTACTTCGAACTCTTGCGTGAAGCTGTGAATAGCCGCTACTTTAGTCTGGTGAGTCATCCCGTGCGTATGCGCTCAAGTAACCCGTTTATGCCATCAACCCTGGACGAGGAACTTGAATACCTGGCGGCAGAAGCAACACGTTGCGACGTCGCATTAGAGATAAACGGTTACGATGTTCTGGCCTACCCCGGTCTTGTACGCCGTCTTGCCAGAGCGTGTGCACTGCACCAGACCCCCATCAGCGTTGGTTCAGATGCCCATAATCCTCGGCAGATTGCCCAGGCACATACACAAACCGGATCTATTTTGCGCGAGGCCGGCATCACAAAAGTAAGAATCTGGCAGCAGCGGCAAGCAGAAGAGTATCATTTTTAGGTCGCTAAGACCTTATCCGAAAACTCTGTGGGCTATTCGGCATATCGTGTAGAAATTTCCTCCCTCTCAAATCCGAGAGAAAAGCCGACCTGAGCAGATGTCCTCAGGGCGATGAACAAACAGTTGCCCCCGTTCTTTGAGGAGTATATTGGATAATGTCGCTTCACATCATGTGAGGGCGCTGGGGAACATCACAGCTGATTCCTCCAGCGCCATCGCATGTTAAGGGAGGTCGTCCGCGTATGTCCGACCGACAGGCATTTACTTCGACGGAAAGGCAGGCTTTCTTGCAGCTTTCATCCGGCGCATCCCTCTTCTTCCTGGTGTACAAGAGAGTTGGATTTACTCTCCCTACCCGTCTCTGTCCGAGTCAGCGAGAGGAGGGGGAGGCCCAAATCACGTATTTTGATGAGCACTCCATGCAGAGCGGTCTGGTCAACGACTGGGCCGGAGAGGATGGTTTCTCCATTGTCCACCATGGTGATGGTCAACCCATCAAACCACTCCGACCATTCACTGTCAAGATGCCCCTTGACGACGATCTCGTAGACCTCTTGTCGAACGTGTTCGCTTTCCATTCCTGTGCTCCTTGCTCGCCTTCTTGCTCGCTCACCGCCAAGGGAACCGCCTACAGCCAGCCAGTCGGCACCGACTCACGAGTGACAGGAAGCGGGCGCTGGGTGCGGACGAAACGCAGCAGAAACAGGGGCGCGAGCCAGGCAGCCAACGGGATAACCCACAGACCACCGGTGAACAGATACAAGGCAGCCGTGAGGGCCAGCCAGAGGTAGGAGAGTCGATCCGGAATGCGTGTTGGAGTGATAGTCCGCTTGGACATGGTTGGTACTCCTCCCTTGGTTTCAGCACATCGTGTGCTGCTCAGAAACAGACAGGTAACGCTATGTGAAACCTAACGAGACTTGCAACAGGCTCATCGATATTCCTCTGGAACAGTTTAGATACTCAGCGTTCTCGCGTTATTTAGCGGCTAGACAGCTTTGCGAAACTGCCCCCGGCCAGCGGCATGGCACGCAGAGCGATAAGGATGTCCCGGCCCACAAAGTTGCCCACCAGCGCGGCGATCAAGGCAGCGTTCAGCGCCGTCTCATCAATTGCGCTGCCACTCCAGGTGAAGAAGAACCGAATCAGCACCCGCGCCAACAACAAGACGATGAGGACGATTAGATAACGCCAGCCACCACGTTGAAAAATGATGCCGGTCGCTTCATCGCGCCAGACGCGTATCAACTGTCCGCCCACCAGACCAGTGCCTACCCCAAGGACCGCGCCGATGACCACAGCAACAATCCCCTCTGGCGCCGGATGGCTTACCAGGAACACGTCACCAAGAGCCACGCTCACAATCAACGGCAGCAGCAGGCTCTGCTGCGTGACAGGTCGCTGGATGATCTGGCGCGCAAAGATGAAGACGACGATTACCAGAGCCAGCACCGCGGTTACAATCACATTGGTATTCATTAGAACCCTCCTTTTGTATCGCCACCATCCCGGCGGCCCGAACGAGCCAGCAGAGTAGCTGGCAAGACAGACACCTGGCAGCAACAGCGCAAAGGGCGAGCGCGGCCACGATTTGCTCTCATTGTTCACGGAGGCCTTCTAGAGACGTTTCCCTCTTTTCAGCCACCAGCATGTATCTGGAGCAGGATCATCAACGGTGTTCTGAAAAGCAGTGTAACCGGTGTACGGGTGGGTTGGCACCCATCAAAGGGTGGGAAAAGGGGATGGATTTTCCTGGACGTAAGAAGCAGCCAGATGGGAAAGAGATGAAAGAGGGGTATCCAGTAGCATTGCTACACGATGTTCAGTTCCCTTGCGCGTGCGATGGCCTTCGTCCGGCTTTCCACCTGGAGCTTGCCATAGATCGCGTTGACGTACCATTTCACCGTACTCACCGCGATCACGAGCCGGTCCGCAATTTCACGATTGGAGTAGCCCGCGACGATCAAGCGCAGCACCTCCAACTCGCGTTCGCTCAACGGTCCGCCGAGAGGGTACGTTCCAGACCCAGGTACAGCTACAGCGGAGTGCGACACGTCCTCGTCATGCGTCCTGCCCAGCAGTGCCAGGAGGTGTTCTCGATAGTGCGTGGAGCCTGGCCGATCACCGGGCGGGCGATGGCGCATCTGCACCAGCAAATGTGCCATCGGTAGACCTTCATCCACAAAGAGGCGGATGTAGCCCTCTGGTTCGGCAAGTGAGAGTGCTCGCGAGAGCCGCTCTATGGCCTGATTCGCCTCACCAGAAGCGTGCAAAGCTTCGGCCTGCAGCATGAGGATCTCAATCACACTTCCCGTGCGTCCCTGTGCCTCTGCCAGTTGCAACAGGCTTGCTAGCCACTGTTTGGCCTCATCAAGCCTGCGCTGCGTGATGAGGACACGTACCAACGTGAGATACTCACGCTCACGCAGATGGTTGAGGTCCAGGTCAACGCTGAGGCCGCAGCGCTGTACCCAGCCCAGGGCAGCCGTCTCATCTCCTTGCATGAGGGATAACCATGCCTGAGCTGCATCCACCTCCCGCGCCCCTCTCGACTGAGAGAGGTGCAGCCGCTCCGCTCTCTGTACTGCCTGCCGCATCATCGCGCTGGCACCAACTGCATCTCCCTGTGCCTGATGGATGAAGGCCAACCCGATGTACGCTTGCAGGATCACCTGCGTATTCCCGGTCTGTTCGCAGAGCTTGATACCTTCCTGGAGCAGTGAGGTCGCGGCATCCAGGTGGTTCCACTCACGCTCAAGATTGCCCCTGCCTACATAGGCCGGCCCCATAGCTGGTTGATGTCCACTCCGCTCCAGGACCTGCTGAAGCGCCTGTCGATAGGTCTGATCTGCTTGATGTAGATGTCCTTGCAGTATTTGTAGGTGAGCCAGGTCATGGATAACCAGAAAGAGGCCAAAGATGTGATTCACTTCCCAACTCACGCGACAAGCCTCTTCCAGAGCAATGATCGCTGCCCCGATATCGCCACCGAAGTAGTGGGCCTTGCCCAGATACCCGGCGACATACGAACGGCCATGCTTTCCTTTGGGAGATACTCAAGAGCCAGACGTGAGAGCGTGATGGTGCGTGGAAGATCTCTCTGGGTGAGGGCGATCGACGCACGGAGGGCGGCTATCCGACCCCTGATTGCGGCCGAGCTCCCCGCCCCACTCGGAATCGTCTGTTGCTCTGAATGTTCATCCGATACAGGAGTGATGCCGAATGTGCGCTCGATGTCCTGAAGATGCAGTTCAGCAGCATCATTTTTCCCGCTGACGAACAGGAGCCACCCCTGCAAAACAGAGAGCTCGATGTTGGAGCGTACCAGTTCATCTGGGAGCGCGGCTGCCCACCGTTGGAGTGTTGCGATCTCACCCCGCATGAGAAGAGAGTTAAATGCTTGCTCTATCAGGCGTGCTGCCTGCACGAAATCGGTGGCTGCCAGAGCGTGGTGAACGGCGTCGCGCGTCAGACCTTGCTGCTCATACCATGCGCTTGCTCGCTTGTGGAGTTCTGGTACAAGCGTAGGATGTTTGCGCTGCAAGCGATGACGCAACGCTTCAGCGAACAGCTGGTGATAGCGATACCACCGCCGCTCATCGTCCAATGGAACGAGGAAGAGATTGGCTTGCTCTAACTGCTCCAGCATCGCCTGACCGCTTGCCTCCCCGCCAGGCTCTCGCATCACTCCCATCACAGCCTCACAGAGCGATCCCCGGAGTCGTTCAAGGATCGCTGTCTGGAGCAGAAAGGTCTGGACAGGCTCGGACTGCCGGGCAAGCACCTCCTCCACCAGGTAGTCGATGATGTAGCGGTGACTCCCGGTAAAAGCCTCGAGAAAGCCTGGAATGTCCTTGCGTCCCTGCATCGAAAGAGCTGCCAGCTGCAAGCCCGCAATCCAGCCTTCCGTGCGTGCCTCCAAAGTAGCGATGTCCTGATCTGAAAGCTCCAGTCCGAGCGCACGAGTCAGGAACGCTGCCGTTTCCTCAGCGGTGAAGCGGAGATCAGCTGCGCGAATCTCGGTCAGGTGACCACGTGTGCGCAGCCGTGCCAGGGGAAGAGGGGGATCAGCCCGTGTCGCAATGATCACGTGGAGTTGAGGTGGCAGATGGTCGAGGAGATACGTGATTGCTCGATGGATTGGTTGCGCGGTGATCAGATGGTAGTCATCCAGCACAAGCGCAATCTCGTGCGGCAGGGTAGCAAGTTCATTGATCCAGACGGACAAGGCGGTTTCTATGGGTGGAAGAGGCGAGAGAGTGGATGCCTGAAGGAGCGCCAGGGCGGATGTCCCACTGCCAGGATGGACGCGCGCGAGAGCAGTGAACATATAGGACCAGAAGCGTGTGAGGTCATCATCGTCATGCTCCAAAGAGATCCAGGCAGTTGGAAGAGAAGCGTGCTCAATCCAGGTAGAGAGGAGGGTCGTCTTGCCAAAGCCAGCAGGGGCTGCGATGAGAGTGAGCGGGCGTTCCACCGCCTCCTGGAGTCGCTCAACGAGGTGGGGACGGCGCACGAGCTGCAAGGGCGGTCGCGGCACGTGGAGCTTGGTAGCAAGCGGTGGATCACCGCGTATCGTGGTCATGACGTTCCGCTCCACGGAGGCCTCTCCCCCTGCGTCCCTGTTGGATGTATGTGCGGGCGCCTGGGCCACCGCGTTCAAGCGCTCCAGCGTCAAGGCCTCAGTCTTCCCAAGGTACAGAGAAAAGTGCTTGCCGTGCTGCGTACGGTAAGCTTTCCAGTACCAGCCGCCACGCTGATTGCCGGCGCGTTCTTTGCGAGCCGTGAAGGTGCCATTGTCACTGGTAAACGCGAAGGTAGAGGCGGTCGCCAGCCAGGCAAACCAGGCGGGTGTCCCAACCACGAGCACCTGCTCGTGTTCGTCTTGCTGGTAGATCAGCCTGTCACCTCGTACAAGAGGGGTCATCTTCGTCATAGCTGCTCTCCCACGACACAGCACATCTGTTGCAACTCATTCCCGAACACCTTCTCCCCCGAGATCAGGAACCCACTGTTCCTCCTCTCAGGTAGTCTCATTGCCTCCAGCAATATTGCTATCTTGACCCTGATGTCACCAATGTATGTTTTAGGCCTAGCAAAATAAGTACGCTCATGCGCAAGAAACCCATGTAGTCATTGATTCAAGGACCTGATAGCCCTCTCTCTTAAAAACTAATATTATGGTAGTCACTATGATATACTGTACCATATAAATTTACCCTTTCGCGACTTCTCGCCGCCTCCGGCGGCTCGCCCATTCTTAGGTGAGTTGCGGATTTTGCAGCCTCAGGCTGCAAAATCCGCAACTCACACAAAACACTTGCGAACTGCCGCAGGCAGTGAGGAGTCAAGAAGAGAGCAGATCTGAAGAGTTAAAGAAGAGTTACATATGAAGATGCTCAGGACTTTTTTCAGGAGGCGTTGCAGATGGTTGAATATGTAGGACAACAACTGGGTAATTACCAATTGATCCGCTTGCTAGGAGAAGGCGGCTTTGCCGAAGTCTACCTGGGCGAACATATCTACCTCGGTACTCAGGCTGCCATCAAAGTGACGCGTATGAGCCTGGCAACCAATGAAATGGAGAATTTTCGCACGGAGGCACGCACGATCGCCAACCTGGTCCACCCCAATATCGTGCGCGTCCTGGAATTTGGCGTGCAAGACGGCAACCCCTTTCTGGTGATGGACTACGCGCCCAATGGTACCTTGCGCCAGCGCCATCCCAGAGGCGCAGCTGTTCCATTGCCCACCATCATCCCCTACGTCCAACAAGTAGCCGAAGCCTTACAACGTGCCCACGATGAGAAACTGATCCACCGCGACGTCAAACCCGAAAATATGCTGCTGGGACGACAGAATGAGGTCTTACTCAGTGATTTTGGCATTGCCCTCAGGGCTGCCCAGAATACACGCGACCAGGCCCTTGAGACGGCTGCCGGTACCATTGGATACATGGCTCCAGAGCAGATCCAGGGAAAGCCGCGTCCTGCTAGCGACCAGTATTCATTAGGCATCGTCGTTTATGAATGGTTGAGCGGAACCAAGCCTTTTCAAGGGTCATTAACTGAAGTAGTAAGCCAGCAGCTGGCTGTCCCTCCAGAGCCATTACGTGAGAAGAATGCCTCCGTCTCGCCCGCCGTTGAATCAGTGGTTATGAAAGCCCTGGCCAAAGATCCCAAAGAACGTTTTGCTACTATACGAGACTTTGCTGCTGCCCTGGAGCAGGCCTGTCAAGCAGATGTAAGTGATGCCACCATACTGGTACAACCGCCCGCGCAAAGCGCGCAGCAAGAACCTGTTGTCGCACCCTCTAACCCGCAAACCCAGTTGACTGTCAATGTCAACACTCAAACGCCCCGTTCGACGCCAACGACCAGAACAGCTTCACGATCCCTTGGAGCAACTCCCACCCTTTACACTTACCGCGAACATACAGGTAAAGTGAATTCCATAGCATGGTTCTGGGATGGAAAGTACTTTGTTTCTGGCAGTGACGATCAAACGGTTCTGGTATGGAATATCACTTCAGGAAACAGGGTCAGCACCTATCGTGGTCATTCCGGCAAGGTAAACGCAGTGCAGTATGCACCCGGTGGCTTACGTATAGCGTCTGGAAGTGATGATAAGACTGTACAGATATGGGAGGCCAATACCGGTAACCAGCTTCTCACCTATCGTGGTCATACTAACAGTGTGAAGACCCTGACCTGGTCGCCAGATGCGCAACGGATTGCCTCTAGCGCCACTGATGAGGATGTACAGGTATGGGATCCTGCCAGAGGCAGTTTCATCTTTATCTATCGCGGGCATATCTATTCTGTCAATAGCCTGGCGTGGGCGCCGGATGGTCAACGTATCGCCTCGGGCGGCGGCGGTAAAGCAGTCCAGATATGGGATGCTGCCGATGGACATTTTATCTTCGCCTATCGTGGTCATTCCGCTCCTGTCAATGCCATAGCCTGGTCTCCCGACAGCAAGATCATCGCCTCTGGCAGTGAGGACAAAACAGTCCAGGTCTGGGATGTTGTCACAGGCTATAACATCTTTACCTCCCGCGATCATTCTAGCATAGTGACCGCCGTAGACTGGTCACCAGATGGGAGCCTTCTTGCTTCTGCGAATGGTGATGGCTATGTACAACTCTGGGATACTTCCAGTGGGCGCAAGGTCGACAGCTATCGCCATTCTTCTCCGGTGCGTACCGTGGCCTGGTCGCCCGATAGCACGTGCCTGGCCTTCGGCGGCGACGATGGGACAATCCAGGTCTGGGTCGTATCCTGATCAGTTACTGACCTCTCCTGCCCAGGCAATCGCCTCGGGCTCACTCTCGAAGAAGGCGAAGCTGCCGAAACGTCCAAGGGTTAAGACTATGCGTGCAAAGAGGCGCATAAAAGAGTTGCCACCGCACCCTATTTTCTTCTGATGGCATGGTAGGCGCTCCTTTCGTTCCGCTCTCATCCTGAGGCGCTGAGACATTACTCTGGCCGTTGCGCCAGAGAAGATTTTACCTCGATGTAGCGGGCAAGAATAAAGACCAGGTCGGACAGGCGATTAAGGTAGCGTATTACCTCACCATTCTGGATGACCCCATCGTGCAGCAATTTCACGGCCATACGCTCAGCCCGGCGAATAATAGTGCGTGCCAGATCAAGTGCGGCCCCATCAAGCGTATCACCTGGGATGATAAATTTGTTGGGAATTTCCACCTCTTGCTTAAGCGACTCCTCGACCTGTTCCAACCATTGCACATGATCAGCCGTCATACGCAAGCCCATTTTTTCGTAATTCTCTGGTGTTGTCGCCAGTTCGCCCATTAACAGGTAGAGTTCATTCTGAACACGGTATATAATTTCCTTCACTTTCGGGTCCTGTGTCGTGGCACGTGCCAGCCCCAAAGCGGATGTTGCTTCATCGACGGTGCCAAAGGTATCAGGACGTGGATCGTATTTCGCCACGCGTTCTGAACCCAATAAACCTGTATACCCTGCATCTCCTGTACCAGTCGTTATCTTTGCCATAGTCCTGTTCCCTTTCACTCGTCCTGCGCTTGATACCGGTACGCCCGGCTGACACGACGCCAGTCTAGTTCTCGCCCTCGTACCGGACGTTCCTCATCCAATGGCTCAAGTCTGTTTGTTGCCAGGAAACGTCGCCTTAAATTCGAGAGGTCTATCTGCTCATCCGCTGGAAAAAACGCACGGTAGAGCAGCGCCGCCTCGGCAAGCGTTAAGATACCATCGCCGGCCGTTGGTTCCTTGAGAATACTCATCGGCCGCGTCTCTTTGCCCACAACTCTATCTTGCATCCACCAATCTAACCCCTTATATACGCCCATGCCCGCCAGGTAACGCAGCACAATCTCAGGGTCTCGTTGCACTTGCGAACGTAGCGTATGCAGGGCTGTTTGTAAGACGGGGCGTACCTCTGGATCAAGTGTCCGTTGGCCTGACTCGATCTCCATCACCGCTGTCCACCCCACTCGCAGGCTGGGTACTGAATGAGATTGTAAATTAGGGCGCAGCTCGTCGTGATGTGCACGCAGCAGGACGCTGTGAATAAGCGAAACGGCCGCCCCTTGTTCCGTGCTTCCCCACACGTAGACCTGCTGCTCTTGCCACCCTGCCTTCAATTGTATCATCGGAGCTTTGGCAGGCCACATCAACAATGCCTCCATTGTGCGATCAACTGCGTCGGTCACCGACTCGCTACCAAGCACAATGCGCATAGGTGGCCCCCACGGCCCCTCACGCAACAAAACCCATAAACTCCAATCACGTACCGCAAAAATAACTACGCTCGCAGTAACAATCAAACGACGCGGCACAACATCACGTGCAGGCTGCGAAGAAAGCGGTGTACCAGGTCCCGGTAGAGGTGTACTCATATGATCCTGCTCCAACAAATCGATGGTTTTAATACTATCGATTGTACCCACTTCAGCTTCAGACCGCAAGTCCATTGCATCTGTGAAATAAAATGGTTACAATTACAGTAACTTCTGAATATGTGTACATACAGTTGGCCCTTTGCGAAACATTTTGAAGAAAGAGCATATTCAATGGATAGTGATGCGTCGCCAGTCGTCAATCTCGAAGTTACTGTGCCTGTCTTACCGACGGGCTTACATCGACATGGGCCAATGCAAGGATCGGCAACCAGCCAGTATAGTGAAAGTATTGAGAGCGAAGAGGTCGAACAGGTACGTCTTGTACCCATTGGTCTCCAGAAGGGTCCATCACTTCATCAGCCTCGTGAGCAGGCTATAAGTGATGTTCCCGCGCGTATGATACACTCTCTACGCTTTCGTGTATTCCATCTGACCGTGCCAGCAAATGGTCAGCCATTTTTGCTCCAGGTTTTGCGTAAATATAACGAGTATATCGGAAAAAAACGACGAAAACGCAACCTGGTAAAAGAAGACAATGCCCACGCCAGGCACCTGTATGTGACCGGTGCCATGGCTTTCTCTATTGAGTTCCGCTCCTCCGGCGAGATTGTTGAAACAACTGTAGCCGTATCTAATCCGGCCCTTATCCCTGGATTGAACCGCGTGGTAATTTATCTAGATAATGAAGGTACACCTGCTAGCTATAGCATCGACGGTGCAGAAAGCTGAGGGAAAAGAATGCCTGCCTTTCTAACTCATTGGCATGTACTGATCGAAACCGCAAAACGCAGCCGGGATGCTGGTAACGACCTTGGATCACTCATTATCGATGCGTCCGCATTACGACGTCGTGCACAAGAATGGATAACGCCGCCGGCGACTCTACCGGCTGGAGCAGTATGGGACACCGGTCCTCTGCCCGGCATCAACTTCATCTTCCCTGGCAGTGATATCTCCGCCATGGCCTACCTGGGAGCGTTGGCACCTGACATTTCCTACTTTCAAAAAGGCAATTTCAAGAAGAAGATTTTAGATTACAGGCGGCAAAATCGCTTCAATCCTCCACCCTCCATAGGTAACGGGGTGTCCTGGGCCGACCTGCTTCACTTCAACCGTTCAGGCGATGTCCTCCTTGCCTTTCTCGAACACACTGCACATATCCCATCACCGGC
>WNGQ01003638.1_pt1 | contig 15494 bp, 15 predicted proteins | sample 5407661 | NCBI WGS metagenome assembly WNGQ01 (sample SAMN13153382, study PRJNA577476) | soil metagenome | isolation source: 60 cm soil or saprolite under Garry oak tree replicate 2 | place: USA:California | collected 2016-06-15 | reverse complement strand
ACGACGTGCCCGCTACCGAGGTCTCCGCAAAAATCTCTTTGACCTGCGACGTTGCGCAGTCGTTCACAATTTACATGCCATTGCTCGTGTCACGGCTCTCTCGAACGCCGCCTGATTACTTGACCGATGTCCTAGGGGCAGGCGGGCCTGGCGACACCGACGGGGTGCTGAACGACGATGCACAGTTCTGGGGAGCATTCAGCGCAGACGGTGGGCAGACGTTCACCACGAACAGCCAGATCAGTGCAGGCACGTCGAACTCGCACGAGTCTGGGAATGGCATTGACTACGGCGACTATACGGGGCTATCGTTCTATGGCGGGAGTGCCCACCCAGCGTGGGCTGATAACTCGAACAGCACGGGGAACAACCCGGACGGGACGTTGCACGAGCTGGATATCTACACAGCCGCAATTGCGATGCCCTACCGATAGTTTGTTGACGAGGGTCAAGCTGTTATACCAACTGATCATTTCATTCTTCGGCGACAGATCAAACGACCGACATACAGGAAGCGGGACAGGAAGGCGGCGTAGATGACACTTACCAGCCCCAAGAAGCCAAGCAGGACAGCAACCATGCCATCTCCTGGGCCAGCGAGGAGGCGTAGGACAAAGGAGATCAGGTAGAGGATCGTGGCACATGCATTGAAGAAGGCCCGATTGAGGCTAGCATAGCGCTCGGCGCCAGAGGTATCTCTCGAAACGGTCAGGCCCGGCACGATCACCCCTAGCGCTCCGATGAGGCCCACAATCACGGTGACGAAAGCTCCATATGCTGCCCAGGTGGGGTGAGCGGTCAGCCAGATGACATCAAAGATGCTGGTGAGCATCCAGACTGTAATGGAGACAACGGTCATGACCGGGTACAACGGATAGCCGAACCAGGTACCATTGAGCAGCCTCCTGAGGCGCCATTGCGGTTTCTGCTCCATGTCCCTAGACGGACTTTGTACCATGACGAGCGGGTACGGCTTGCCAGAGCTTCTGTAGTGCTTTTGTTGCTTGTCTACCCGCTTTAGGAGTTTTCTCTGAAGGCGTGAGCTGAGATGGTCGACTGGTTCAAGGGAGGAAGAAGGATGCGAGCTATGAGGATCTTTCTGTTTGCGTGCCATTGAATACTTTCCTTCTTTTCTGTTCTTCTGTTCATCACAACCAATACGGTGACCAAAGAAAAATCGTTTCAAGACATCTAAGAATGTGTAAAATTGCGTGTGCTGGCTACCTGGGACATCTGCTCGCAACGTAGGGATTTTCGCTCTCGTTCCATTCACGCATTTCCCTGCAGAGAGGTATCCAAGCAAAGACTCGCGTTTTTTAGCTTGTAAGGCATAACCGTATCAGGAGGTAGCTAGAGCTGATCCCCTATATCCCTGTCGGATGAGTATATCACCTTTCTTCGCTCAAGAAGGCCAGCGGCTCGATGCTGTGAGTACGAACATGGCAGTGGCCCGGATATTTTGTGATGATGAACCAACAAGAATCTCAAACTCTCCGGCTTCGGCTATCCACTCGTGTGCCAGGTCATCGTAGTACGCCAGCGCATCACGTCCGAGGGAGAGCGTCACCGTCTTGCACTCGCCGGGCTCAAGGTGGACTTTTGCGAAGGCCTTCAGTTCTTTTTCGGGGCGCTGTAGCCGCGCCTGCTCGTCTCGCATGTACAACTGTACCACTTCCTTGCCCGCACGCGGCCCGGTGTTGGTGACATCGACCGAGACCTGCAACGTGTCGTCCGGGCCGATTTGCTGGGCACTCAACCGAGGTGGACTATAGCTGAAGGTCGTATAGGAGAGGCCAAAGCCAAAGGGGAATAGTGGGGCGATGTGTTTCTTATCGTAGTAGCGATAGCCGACGAAGAGCCCTTCCCCATAGTAGACCTTGCCGTTTTCGCCCGGAAAGTTGAGGTAGGCGGGGGTATCCTCCAGGCGTACCGGGAAGGTCTGGGGCAGTTTTCCAGAGGGAGTGACATCCCCAAAGAGCACGTCGGCAATGGCGTTCCCACACTCCTGGCCGGGATACCAGGCCTGCACGACTGCCGCCACGGATGAAAGCCAGGGCATGGTGATGGGCGAGCCAGTATTGAGCACCACGACCGTCCGTGGATTGGCTGCCGCCACCTGCTCGACCAGCGCATGCTGCTTCCCAGGCAGCTCCATATCTGGCCGGTCGAAGCCTTCGCTCTGCCAGTCACCGCCAAAACCCACACACACGATGGCGACATCCGAGGCCGCCGCAAGACGCGCTGCACGCTCGATGGCGTCGGCGGGAACAGGTGGCAGGACCCCCAGGCGGACAGCAGCCAGGAGCGTTGCATCGGACCTGGCAAATTCGAGCGTGAGGAGATACTCGTGCCCAGCCTCCAGGGGAACGACCGCCTGGACCTCCGTACTGCCGAAACCAAAGTATTCTCCACTCGGGGTCTGCCGCGTCCAGTTCTCGATCACTTCGCGCCCATCGATGGACAAGCGGCTGCGTCCCGCGCTGACCAGTCCAAAGGTGTAGGGTCCTGTCTCTTCAGGCATGAAGCGACCGGTAGCACGAACCGAAAACTGCTGCGGATCGACTCCTTCGGGAAGCTGACCGAACCACATGAGCTCCGTCCTCACCTGCGTCTCCCTGGAGACGGGAGCACCGGTGAGATTGCCGTTAGTGAAGTACTCGACGGCCAATCCATGCTCGTTTCCTTGTGTGCCCGCCACGAGCTGTCCGGTATCGAGTAAGGGCAGCAACCGGTAGTTGGTGCAGCCCTGTTCGTAGCCCACGCGCACATGATCTCCAACCCTTGCCACAATACCCTCAAAGGGGGTCACCGCATAGTGTGCGTTGACCTGCGCGCTGCCTCCACCTGTAATCTGCGCCACCTGGGCATTGGGACCAATCACCGCCAGGGATGTGAGTTGCTCATGCTGAAGTGGCAGAACCTGCTGTGCGTTCTTGAGCAGGACGATGCCCTCGGCAGCCGCTTCTCGCACCAGAGCGCGACGCTCCGGTAGATCAATGGCTTGCTCTGGGACAGCTTCCGGGTGCTCAAAGAGGCCTGCTTTGTCCAGCAGCAGCAACAGGCGACGCACGCTTGTTTCAATCGTTGCTTCCGCAACCTCACCCCGCTCGACGGCTGCGAGCAGCTTCTCGCCGCGCCAGCGTGGACCAGGCATCTCCAGATCTAGCCCGGCATTGACGGAAGCAGCGGTGCTCTTGACCGATTCAAACCAGTCAGATACCACCACTCCATCAAAGCCCCACTCATTGCGCAGAATCTCGGTCAACAAATACGGACTTTCCGAGGCAGGAATGCTGTTCACCAGGTTATAGGCAGCCATAACGGTCCAAGGCCTGGCCTCTCGCACGGCAGTCCGGAAGGGCAGCAGATAGATCTCGCGCAACGCCCGTTCGCGCACCTCGGAACTGATGCTGAAGCGCTCGAACTCCTGGTCGTTGCAGACGTAGTGCTTGATCGAGGCCCCCACTCCTTCCCGCTGCAGTCCCGTGATGTAGGCCACCGCCAGGCGAGCAGAGAGATAGGGGTCTTCGGAGAAGCATTCAAAATTGCGCCCACCCAGCGGCGAGCGCTGGATGTTGACGGTTGGACCCAGGAGCACTTGTGCGCCTTTCGTTTTGGCCTCGTGCGCCAGGGCCAGCCCGACGCGTTCCACCAGGTCCGTGTTCCACGTCGAGGCCAGCGAAATCTCTGCCGGGAAGCAGGCGGCCTTCACACTACTGGTGAGGCTTCCGGCTCCGCGGGCTCCATTGGGACCATCCGTCATCTTTAAGGAAGGGATACCCAGTCGCTCCACCGGGACGGTGTACCACATGTTCGTGCCAGCAAGCAGCGATACTTTTTCCCGCAGGGTCATCTGGCTGAGCAGGTTCTCTACTCCATCATACATCTTTCTGCACCTTTCATGATAGACGCGGCATGCACAGCCAGCCTGTGCATTGCATAATCTATTATATTACCAGCACCTGCTTAGGCAAGCAAATAGCATAAGCAATCTTACACGTGTCCTCGTAGATACCAAAAAGTGTATCGTGTAGAAATCCCGTTTTTGGAGAGTGCGAATATTGCCACGAGAAACATGTTTCAACAGATTGTGAAAGGCAGGAAAGAGATATGGCCGTACAAATACGACTAACCTGGAAAGAGCTGGAAGCGCAGCTGATCGCCAAAGCCTGGAAAGATGAGGCATTTGCAGAAGAGCTGCGACGCGATGCCAAAGCTGTCCTCGAAAGGGAAACAGGCCAACAGTTCCCGGATGGCTTTGAGGTGAAAGTGCTGGAGGAGAAGCCGAACAGCTACTATCGGATCATCCCCGAGAAGCCTGCAAGCCTGGGCGAACTGGGAGAGTTGTCCGAAGAGGACCTCGCCCATACCTTTGTGATGATATGCCCATGTATATGCAGTGTTGGGCCTCACTGTAACACTGATTCCAGTGGATGCTAGGCATTTGTTCAGTATTCCTGGCCAAACCACTTCTCTTAGCCATTAGTTGAGAAAGTGGTCTGGTCAGAATGCTCCCCTTCTACAGACTGGAGCTATGCTGGTAGGAATCGGATGCCAATACCACCGCTTACTGAAAATGATCTGCTTCATATTGCCGCGGCGGCCAGTACTCTGGATGAACGATTGAGCATGCCATTCCCACCTGGTGAGGAAGTGACAAGCAAGACAATAGCGAACACGCGGCTTGAAACCTGGTGCCAGGCCGCTGTTTTAGGAGACTGGGAGCTGCTGCGGGCACGCCTGGCCTGGGATAGCCTCACGGTTGCGTCAGTGCAGCAAGCCCTGGGTACCGCCCTGCCGCGGGGAGATATACCGTTGCCCTCCTGGGCACTAACCCTCTCCGAAGCGCTCTCCATAGCGACCTCTTGTGGCAGCGAAGCGGCCGCCGGTGAGCTCACTGCTTTGAGCAACCGAGCTTCGACTGCGTGCTAGCCCGGCTGCAAGCTTTGAGCGAGAAGGACCTGCACTCGCAGATCACTTTTATAGAAGGTTCCCTCTGTGCGCATGTTGCACATGCTGGAAGACATGCACCAGGTTCGAATACTGTTGAGGAAGCCGGGCGAGACGCAAATCTCGACGCAATGTTCCTGCCAACTGCGGAAATGTTAGAGGAGCAAGCACTGGCTATTGCAGAACAGATCGTTGAACATACGATTTGTGCGCCGAACGGCAGCGCGACCTGGATAGGGCTACAGAACTTGCCATGGGCAGGACGCTATCAGTTGCAGCCTCTCGGCTACGACCTCTATAGCGGTACTAGCGGGGTAGCCCTATTCCTGGCAGCTATAGACTATGTCACAAAGGGCAAAGGAAGTTCTTGCTACCGCGATTTGGCCCTGGCAGCTACACAACCGCTGTGTCAGGCCTTACGCTATCGTGCCCGGCAGATGGTCAGAGTTATCGGAATTGGTGGAGCATCCGGTCTTGGCTCGGTTGTCTACGCGCTGGTGTGCATCAGCCGCTTCCTGGACAAGCCATCACTGCTGGAGGAAGCTCAGCTGGCAGCCCTTCTCATTACTGAGGAGCAGATTGTCAGCGACCGGGCCCTGGACATCATCGCAGGCTCCGCAGGGGCGATCCTGGGCTTGCTTGCTCTTTACGACGCCTCACCAGGCCAGGCCATTTTAGAGCGTGCTATCGCCTGTGGCCAGCATCTCCTGCGGGTGCGCACGAGGAGCGCTTCAGGCGAACGCTCCTGGCAGACGATCGGCGGCAGATTGCTGACAGGTTTCTCTCATGGAGCCGCCGGCATCATCTACGCCCTCCTCCGACTCTTTGCAGCCACCCGGGATGCTGCCTATTGAGAGGCAGCCTGTGAGGCCCTTGCCTATGAAAATAGCCTCTTTGTGACCATGCAGCCCTCGAGTGGGCTCTCTTCGCCAAGTACAATAGCCTTGACCGTCTCTGTAGCAGCCAGGCTCAGTGCTGCCTGCCTTGTAAAAGGGTGAGCAGCGCGAGGGAGAGGGAATGGCGCAGTGCTGCCCGTCGCTTGCCCGGACGAAAAATTGGCCCGATCCAGTTGATAGTCCCCACGGGTTTGACGAGCAACCAGGGTCGCTGTAATGCTAATGCCGCCTGGTTATAGGTCGCAAGAGCCTCTTGCAGGTAGTCATCTGTCAGGGCCACGCCAAATTGGCCTGTATCCACCAGACTGGAGATTGAAAGTTGCGAGTTCGGAGGCAAACGGCGCGACAGCGACGTTGCCAAACGCTGTGCAAGCAACGCATAGATGCTCCAGTCGGCTCTGAGCCAGCCTGGCATCGATTCCAATCAGATTCCAAAATGCTGCTACTTCCTTAGAGAGGGGAGCATTGGCTTCATTGATGTACCCTTTGTCTTCCATATGCATTAAGGCATAGTACACTTCAGCAGCCGTCACTTGATCTGCGAGCCTATCGATGATAGCTTCGACGGTGTGGTAACCATCCAGCAGCGGCGCAAGCAAGGCGAAGAGGCGCCCGGTGAGGACCGTGTGCCCGCTCTCGGTCAGGAGGTAAACGGTATCCGGAGGGATGACCTCTACATGGAAGTGTTCTTTGAACACTGGTTCTTTTATCATGGAAATTATCCAGTTTTACAGCGGTAATACACCTATACTTGTAATATGATAGAATATGCCATGCACAGGCTAGCTGTTCATTTAGTCTCCTTGCGATGAGGAATGCTCTTGATGAAAGGTATGCTCCCCTCCTCTTTCGGCGAGATGCTCAAAGTATTTCGCCTGCGCCGGCACACCCGGAGAAGGCAGTAAGTCTGACGAGGGTGGCCTTGCTCTATCAGAAGCAGGGAAAGTACGAGCAAGCCGAGGTTTTTTACCGGCGGGCCTGCGCGATCTTTGAGCAACTCCCGCTAGGGCAAAGACATCCTAAGGTGTTGCAGGCCAGGAAAAACTACACCACTTTGTTTCGCCAGGTGGCTCAAAGGACAGAAATTGAGCAGACCCGCGGTCGGGAACGTTCATATTCCGACGAGCCCTCTACATTCATTTGATTGTCCTGTTCATATTCACTGGAGGTAACTTGTGAAATGTCGTGCTTTGGCAGCATTGGTGACCATCGTCATTTGTGTAATGATGATGCTGGCAATCGGAATAGCATCAGGACGCATCAGCCCTTCCCACGCCGCGAGCGGAGTACACGGCTATGCCCATGTCAATTGTACAGCAACACAGCGTTTTCTTTGCTAGGGTGGCAGCAATACAGAGTTTCCTTAGAGAAGCCAGCTTCAGTCCGAAACGCCTGTGCTGAGGCTACTTCCTTCGGCAGGTTCACGAGAATTTGACCCGCAGTCCCTGATTGATCCAACACAGGGTGAGGCCGATACGAACAGATCGCGGCCTCCTTTTTGGGCACGTTGAGTTAGCCAGCTAAGTAGAAAATGCTTTGCCTTATGCCCACTCATTTCTCGGACGTACCGAGTCTGCAAAAGATAAGGCGGCACAGGTACAGGCGCTCAGTGAAACGGGTCATGGGCGGGGCCGTATTGTTCTGCATATTGCTGATGAAATTAGTTTTTTTGGAAAAACCGTCTTAAGAAGTGAAAGAAGTGAAAATCATGAGAATAAGAGTGTGTGTAGCGGGTGCGACAGGCTGGGCTGGCAGGGCCGTTGCAAGCGCAATCCTAGCATCGAGTGAACTTCACCTCGTGGGTGCCATCGCCCGCCGACAGGCAGGAGTTGATATGGGAGAGGCACTGGGCCGAGAGAGAGTAGGCCTGACCATCGTCTCATCGCTGGAAGAGGCGTTGGCAACCCCAATCGATGTGCTCGTTGACTACACTGGGCATGATTCAGTGAAAGCTCGTATTCTGGCTGCGCTGGATAAAGGCATTCGCGTGGTTGTTGGTACGTCAGGGTTGGCGGCTCTTGATTACAAGGAAATCGAGCGCCGAGCACTGGAACACAAGCTAGGCGTCATTGCGGCTGGCAACTTTTCTCTTACAGCTGCCCTAGCGAAGCATTTTGCCTTGATTGCGGCCCAATACCTGCCGTCTTGGGAGATCATTGATTATGCCAGCGCCGAGAAAATTGACGCGCCCAGCGGGACGACACGCGAACTCGCCGAAACCCTGGCAACCGTTGCGAAGAACCAGTTAGCGGTTTCGCTTGAACATACTCACGGTCCAAAGGAAGCTCGAGGGGTGACGATCAACGGCACACAGGTGCATTCGATCCGCCTGCCCAGCTACATGATCGCGTTTGAGACGATCTTTGGGCTGCCCAATGAACGGCTGAGTATTCGTCACGATGCCGGATCAGGCGCTGAACCATATGTGGCCGGCACACTCCTGGCAATACGGAAAGTGATGGAGGTGAGTGGGTTGGTGCGCGGATTGGATCAGCTTCTTTTCCATGCGTAACACACATCCAAAAACGCAAACAGAAAGACATGGACAAACGAGCTTGAGTAGTGCAGTTTGCTCCGTCAGGGGAAGATCTGCATATTATAGCGTGTAAGAGGCGACCAGGGCATCATCACGGACCCAGCACTCCCTGGTGTGCCATCGAACTCATGGATGATCAAAAGGGGTGACGTATGCCAGATGCTCCAGTCAGCGAACCACACGACAGCCAGTTGTGCGCGTTCTGTCGAATCATCCGCGGTGAGGAAAAGGCCCCTATCGTCTTTGAAGATAGCGTCTCCCTGGCCTTTTTGGATCGCAGACCGCTTTTCCCCGGGCACTGCCTGTTAGTGCCGAGGCAGCATTACGAGACGCTCGCCGATCTTCCCGCCGCCCTTGTCGGGCCCCTGTTCCAACATGCACAACTGCTGGAACGGGCCATCGAAGAGGGCTTAGCAGCCGATGGAACGTTTGTCGCCATCAACAACCGTGTCAGTCAAAGCGTCCCCCACGTGCATATCCACCTCATACCCCGCCATCGCAAGGATGGCCTCAAAGGGTTCTTCTGGCCCAGGCAACGCTACAAGGATGACGCAGCCCTCCGGCAGGTGCAGGAAACGCTTCGCGCTGCCGTTGCCAGTATAGCCTCGCAGAAATAAATCAGTAGTTACAACACCATATTCTTCCTACCGGTAGTTTGTTGACCAGGGTCAAGCAGAGCTGTAGAGAGCAATGGCGTGCCCACCCTCAAGCCAGTGGAACAGCCGTTGCAAGACAGGAGGTGGGGGCTGCTCTGACCACCCGCTCCAATAGCGCGATGCCGCATGATCCAGGGCTCCAGCCATCCGCGTACCGCCCGCAGTGGCCCCGGCCAGGATACCTGTGGCCGCATCCCTTTTCCCACGCTGATTTTTTTCCCCTGTTCAATGCTGCTCTCAACATTCGAGAGCAGTATCTGGCTTCTCTTGCTCAGGGTGGTACACCTGTCCTGTGTGGGTTCGCCGTCAAGGAACCTATCGCGTCAACCGGCAACGGGTAGATGCAAGTCCCTGGCTTGAGCCATGGGGTGCTTGACTGTGGTGCGTCCATCCCCATTACAATAAGCTGAGTTGATGCGTCAATATGAATTTTGTCAATGTCCATACCCGCACGTTCGCCCGAGCAATACATCTTCTATGGTATCATGTGGCATATCTCTCATGAGCGTATCAGGGAGCATTTCAAAGCAGTGTTCGATGATTCGAAAGGGTGAGTGCTATGTCTCTTTCTACGCCTGCTGAACGTCTTGAACCTCTCTTGACCTGGATCGACACGCATAGGGATGCAGCAGTTGCTACCTTGCAGCGTTTCTGTCGCCAGCCGAGCATCGCCGCGCAGAACAGGGGAATGCAGCAAATGGCCGAGCTCGTGGCAGACAGCTTGCGTGAATCAGGCGCTGAGACCTCGCTGGTGCTTACCCAGGGCTTTCCTGTGATAGTGGGACGCCTGACTGGTGAGCGTGCGCATCGTCTCGCCATCTACGATCACTACGATGTCCAGCCACCCGAGCCTCTGGAGGCCTGGAGCGTGCCACCGTTCGATGCAGCTATTCGGGATGGTCGTCTCTATGCTCGCGGGGTAGCCGACAACAAGGGCAATCTGGTAGCGCGCCTGTGGGCGGTGCGGGCCTGGCGCGAGGTTCATGGAAGGCTGCCCTGTGGTGTGACCTTCCTGATCGAAGGAGAGGAAGAGATCGGCAGTCCCAGCCTGGGTGAGTTTGCGCGTGCCCACCAGGACCTGTTGCAGGCTGATGCCTGCCTCTGGGAGGCGGGCGCGCGCAACGAGCAGGGCGCGATTACCATCACCGCCGGACTGAAAGGGTTGGTAAGTGTCGAACTTCGTGTGCAGAGCGTCGCCTACGATCTTCACTCCAGCAATGCCCCGTTGGCTCCCAATGCCGCCTGGAGGCTGGTTGAAGCGCTTGGATCACTGCATGAGCCATCCGGGAGAGTGCGCATTCCCGGTTTCTACGATGCTGTCCGCCCACCGACAGAGCCCGAGCGGCGCTTGATGGCCCGTTTTCCGGTAGATACGCTTTTCCTGCGCCAGAGCTGGAAAATAGCTCATCTGCTCGGCCCCAGCGAAGACCCCGCTGTCCTGACCGAACACTTGCTATATTCGCCGACCTGCAACATCTGTGGTATGTGGAGCGGTTACCAGGGGCCGGGTGGCAAGACCGTTCTGCCTGCGACGGCAGGAGCGAAACTGGATTTCCGCCTGGTACCCGACCAGGAGCCGGAGACCATTTTGGCATTGTTGCAGCGTCATCTGGCCGAGCAGGGTTTTGCAGACGTGGAGGTAAGGAATCTCGAAGCGTCATCGCGCCCGGCTCAGAGTTCGCTGGAGTCGCCGCTGGTGGATGCCCTTGTCCGTTCGGCCCGCTATGTGTATGGCATCGAACCCAATATATTACCACGCAGGCCTGGCTCAGGTCCGATGGAAGAACTCTGCCAGCGCTACGGATTGCCTGTCGTCAATGGTGCAGGGGTAGGATACGACGGTTCGCGTGTGCATGGTCCCGATGAGCATATCCGGTTGGAGGACTTTCTGCTCAACGTTAAGCTCATCGCTGTGCTGCTGGCAGAGTTCGCTGCTGAAGGCTCTGGTGGCACTCGTTTATCTTCTTGACGTGATAGCTACGTGTGTTGAAGTGGCACCGTGTCATTGGAGCAGCAGTTGGATAGTGTGTGGGCTCGCTACTCAGATGGCCACATGTACTTTAGAGACGTAGGAGGCATTCCAGGAGGGGAATATGAACGTATCCACCGCCATCGCTGAGATTCTCAAGCGCGAGGGAATCTCCTTCCTCATCGGCTATCCTGTCAACCCGATTATTGAAGCCGCAGCGGAGGCTAACATTCGGACCATCATCGTACGACAGGAGCGGACGGGCCTGCATATGGCCGATGCCGTGAGCCGTGTCACCTCTGGTGAGCGCATCGGCGTCTTTACGATGCAATTCGGTCCAGGCACGGAGAACGCCTTCGGCGGGGTCGCCCAGGCATACGGCGACTCGGTTCCCATCCTGGTGCTGCCTGCTGGCTACCCACGGACGTTGATCAACGTCCCACCCAATTTCAAGAGACCACCTCATAACATAATGGGCAAAGATGGGCAGTGAATATTGGCTAACCTGGCCCTGAATCCTTGCAAACTTTCGGGCTATTGGGTACGCTTGGAGTGAGCATCGTTGTATCGGAAGGCTGGGGGAGATGCCTGGACCGAAACGATCCCGCCGAGAGCGAACGGATGAGTGGGCGAGTATCAAGCAGTGGACACTCTGGCCCGAACAGGAGCTCTACGAACAAATTCGCCCAATAATTTTATTTGGACAAACACCGGGGGAGCGGGCAAAGGAAATGAACGCTGCCCAACGCACGTTGTCTCGGAAAGCAGATGAGTTTGAACGGTATGGGATGCAGAGCCTGTTTGACTCGAAGATCCCACGCGAACAGGTAGAAACCTCCCGAAGCTTGCCCGAAGAGATCCGCCAGGTCATTGTTGATCTCCATCGCGAAATGCCGACGATGAGTTGGCGAGAGATCGCCGACATCTGCTTCATCCGCTTTGGCCGAAAGCCCTCCCATCACAGTATCAAGCATATTGCCACTTCGGGATCTCCTCCGCCCCTCACTGCCCGGCGCTATCAGCCCTGGCACCACATCCCCGATCCAGCAGAGCGCAAACTGGCGGTGATTCGATTGCACAGTGAGGGATGGTCTATCACTTCGATAGCAGAATACCTCGAAGTGAACCGCAAGACCATCTATGCCACACTTCAGCGCTGGGCAGAGGAAGGAGTGGCGGGCCTGGAGGAGAAATCCAGAGCCAGGAAGGGGCCACGCAAGGTCACGCTCCGTATCCAGAATGAGATCCGCAAGCTCCAGGAAAATCCGCTGCTCGGAGAGTGGCGGATGAGTGCGGCCCTGGCGCGTATGGGCGTCGAGGTGAGTCCGGCCACCTGTGGGCGCATCATGGCCGCAAATCGCCAGCTTTACGGTCTAGAGAAGCCGCAGCGTCAGCCTCGCGCCAAGCTGGAAATGCCTTTCAAATTATGTCATCACCGTGTTCGAGAACTTCAGCCGGGCTGTGCTTTCCTCAGCCATTTCACAAACTCAGACCCAATGGGACTTCTTGTCCGTGCTCACGGACGCCATCCGGCGCTATGGGGCACCTGAAGCTTTGGTGACAGACGGGGGTGGTCAGTTCTATTCCGGCGTCGCTCTACAGCTCTATGACATGCTCGGAATACGTAAAGAGCGCATCGAGCCTGGAGAACCCTGGATGGATTACGCTGAGACGCTCTTTTCAATACAGCGGAGGTTAGCCGATTTCGCATTTTCCAATGCGCGGACCTGGCCGGAGATTCAGCAGGCCCATCAAACCTGGTGGCAGAACTACAACCAAGAAAAACATTACGCCCATCGGGAGCGCCAAGACGGGCGACACAGCCCCTTGGAAGTCCTGCGCGGGATGTTGGGCCGCACAATCCCCGAAGAGGTGCTGTCGCGTGCCTTGTATGCGACTCAGTTCACCCGCCAGATCGATAAACATGGCTATGTCAGGTTCAAGCACTGGAAATTCTTCGGGGAAAATGGGCTGCCCGCTGGAGAAGAGGTATCCGTGTGGATCTATGAGAACACGCGTGATCCGTTGAGCATCAGGCGACAACCCTCTCATTGTATTCCGTTCGTCTGGATAAAAACCAGCAGATCACCGAGGTCAAAAATGCTCGCCGCCTGGAAACACACTTTCGCAGCCCGCAGCTTGATCTGTGGCGGATCTCGGACACAGAATGGCTCCTGGCCTTGCGCAGACCCGCGCCGATCGCACGCAAGAAACCAGGCAAGGTGGTAGTCCTGGCTGAGCAGCACGTTCTGCCTGAGTTCGGTGCGACTGGATAGGGGACATCCTCAATAGCCCATGCTCACGAGATAGGCATGAATGCCCTCATCAACGGCTGTGGGAGCCAATAAAATCGGCCCGGCTTCATCACCACGCAGTTACCTCCATGTCATTCCCTCACCCTCTGATGACAACTAGAGCTGCTGACATTTCTCACATAAAATTTCACCTTTCTCAAGAATAATTTCCCCATCACAAACAGAGAGAACAAGCAAAACAGGCTCATTTTCTCGCATAACTTGGCTCATGGCCGACTTTGGGGTATATCGCTCGCTTGCATACCATGTGATATATTGCCTTCCATGAGAAACCTCCTGAAGAGTATTTCATTGCTAAGAGCGAGGTGGTCATGGAAAGGACGCCATTGCTCCCACTGCCTGAAGGGATGCTCATTGATCAGATCCAGATTACAGAAACCGGCCTGGTGGTTTCTGTGATTGCAACGCACCCGACGTCGTGCTGTCCGCTCTGTTCTGAAGCGTCCTCGTCCATCAAGAGTCATTACCATCGGAGCTTGCAAGATGTTCCTTGCGGAGGTCGCCGTGTTCAGCTTGCTCTCACCGTGCGGAAATTCTACTGCCGCAATCCGCTCTGTGAGCGCAAAGTGTTTACCGAGCGCCTTCCGAGGTTCGTTGAACCATGGGCGCGGATGACGATCCGGCACTGCGAGCAGATCACCTCCATTGGACTGGCGACCTGCGGCAAAGGAGGGACGCGATTGGCCGCTCGTTTGGGGATACACAGCACTCGCCAAACGATCTTACGTCGCATCATGGCTCTGCCAGATAGCTCTGCTGAGTCGATCCTCTTTCTGGGGATCGATGATTTTTCGTTTCGCCGCGGCCTTCGTTTCGGCACCATCCTGGATGCGCCAGTACCCAGATCTCAAGGCGGTCAGCCGGGATCGTGGGGGCGCATATGCCTCTGCTGCTGCGCAAGGCGCTCCCCAGGCCACGCAGTGTGCGGATAGGTTCCATCTCCTCAAAAATCTCGGCGAGGCTTTGGAAGGACTACTAGCGCATCATTTGGCGACTCAGCGTAAACGTCAGACACAAGCTACCCTCGATCCCTTGGCACCGGTTTGGCAATCCGAACGAGCCGCCCGCATCTCTCCGACGCTCTTGCGTCTTCAACACAACCGACGCGAGGAACGTCTGGCACACTATGAGCAGGTGATCGCTTTGCGCCAGCAAGGCTTGAGTCAAGCCACCATTGCAAGCCAGGTAGGAATAGGTGCCAGCACCGTGCAGCGCTGGTTGACTGCTGGGACATTCCCAGAGCGCAAACCGCGCCAGCAAGGCAGTCGTCTTGATCCATACCTCCCTTACATTTTCCAGAAATGGGCCCAGGGCTGTCACAACATTGCGTGCATCTTTCGAGAACTCGTGGAGCAAGGCTACAAGGGCTCCTATGCATCCGTCCATGACAACATTGTCCGTCTGCTCCCAGAGGGACGCAAGAATCCTCTAGACTCCTCATCGAAGACACCTGCTCTTGTTACCTCACGACAAGCTACCTTCCTGTTTCTTCGTCGCCCTGAAGAACTCCGAGTTGAGGAGCAGGAGACAGTGACCACACTCCGTCTGATCCGCCCGGAAGTCGATCTGGCTTATGATCTGGTTCAGCAGTTTGCACAGATGCTGCGCACACGCACTGGAGAGCATCTCGATGCCTGGCTTGACCAGGTGGAAAAGAGCAAACTTCCTGAACTCCAGTCTTTTGCTGCTGGGGTGCAGAAAGACAAAGACGCCGTGAGAGCTGGTCTCACCTGGTGGATCAATAACGGGATGGTGGAAGGCCACGTGACCAAGCTCAAATTGATCAAAAGACAGGGGTATGGCAGAGCAGGCTTTCCCCTGCTCCGCAAGCGGGTGCTTCATGCTGTGTAAGGGAGATTAGTCCTCTGGAGGAGTGGCTGTCAGACAAAAACAGAGGACCAGGTGAGCGTACTCTGGGTTGGCCTCCCATGCTTGGTGCTCTCTGTTCATGGTTTCATGACAGAGGTGGGCTGAGCGGTGAACGTAGTCTGCCCATGCTTCTCCCTCTTTTGGTTTCACCTCTATTCCCATACCACCTCCAGGAGTATGACCATGACGCCCATCGGGGTATTTCACCCATCCTTCCCATCCCAGCAAAGCCCAATTGGCTCTCACCAGCACCTCAAGAGCTTCTAAGGCTTGCTGGTAAGGCAAAACAATCTCTCGATGAGA
>WNGQ01003636.1_pt1 | contig 15497 bp, 13 predicted proteins | sample 5407661 | NCBI WGS metagenome assembly WNGQ01 (sample SAMN13153382, study PRJNA577476) | soil metagenome | isolation source: 60 cm soil or saprolite under Garry oak tree replicate 2 | place: USA:California | collected 2016-06-15 | reverse complement strand
AATAGGCCTCGTCTTCGAGCGAGGCGATGGCGCCGGCCTGCGCGGGCCGGCCGAGAGGATAGGAGTTGAAGCTGTCCTTCACCCGGGTGACCGCTTCGATCAGGTCGGCGTCGCCGATCGCATAGCCGACCCGCAAGCCCGCCAGGGCGCGGGACTTGGACATGGTCTGAACCACCAGAAGGTTCGGGTGGGAGGCGGCCAGCGGAATCGCGGTCTCGGCGCCGAAATCAACATAGGCCTCGTCGATCACCACCGGAGCGTCGGGATGTTGCTCCAGCAGCGTCACGATCTCAGCCCGCGGCAGCGCAACCCCCGTTGGCGCGTTCGGATTGGGCACGATGAGCGCGCCGGCCGGCCGGCGATAGTCGGCAACACGGATTTGCATGGCCTGATCGAGCGGCACGGCCTCGAAGGCGATGCCGAACAGCCGGCAATAGACCGGGTAGAAACTGTAGGTGATGTCCGGGAAGAGCAGCGGCGCATCGTGCTTCAGCAGCGCGACGAAGGCGTGCGCCAGCACCTCGTCCGAGCCATTGCCGACGAACACCTGTTCGGGCCGCACTTGGTGGTAGGTGGCCAACGCGGCCCGCAGCGCGGTGGCCTGTGGGTCCGGATACAGGCGCAGCGTATCAGTCGCCTCGCCGCGGATCGCCTCCAACGCGCGCGGGGAAGGACCGAGTGGGCTTTCATTGGTGTTGAGCTTGACCAGCTCCGCCATGCGGGGCTGCTCGCCTGGTACATAGGGCCTCAGCTCGTGCGTCAGGCTGCTCCAGAAACGGCTCATTTTTTCGGTCCAGATCTCATGAAGGCAGCGGCGCGGCGGGCGCCTTGATGGACGTTCAATAGGCCATGGGCCACGAGGCTTCAATCATGGATCACGCGAGCAGCATCCAGGCGAGCCTTATCCGCCGGACACGACGCCCAAACAGATACGGCGTTTGCGCGGAGTCGCGCCTCGCTGACGGTAGCAGTCGATTATGCCGCCGATTGAAGGGCCGGCTGCGAGCCCGGTCAGGACGATCGCAAGCAGCGGGAGTGCAAAGACGAGGGTGATCCAGCGATGCAGTTTCAGCAATAGCGGCCTGCTCATCTCACTCTCCGGCGCTGAGACGTTCTCTCGCGCGCGGACCGCCAAGACAAATGAAAGTTTGTCCATCACCGCGTCGACACGGAGCAGCGCGGCGCGCGCCATGCGCAACTCTTTCGCCATGTTCTTGCTCGAATTTCGCACGCCGTGGTGCTGGTGGGCAGCTACTGGCTTTGGCAGCGGGCCCTCGGTGTGTGATCGGATGCAGATCGCACGAAAGCCGCGCGAGTAAGGCCGCACGCGCCGTAATTCTACGGACCCGTCATGCAACGGTTTCCTTAACCGGCTTCCGCTTTGATATGCGCCAAGTGCTGATGCGCACGATTCGTCCTGCCAAATGCCGTCTTCTATTGCTGCCCTCTTTGGAGATAAATCATGCGGCCAGATCATGTTGGTCGGATCGTTTCACTAGGTTTGGCCGTCAGCACGATTTGTCTGGCCACTCTTGGTTTTGCGAGCCTCGGCTTCGGCGCAGCTCTCGTCGGAGAAACCAAGCAGATCTCGCTACAGCCGCAGGCCGCGCCAAGTATGGACGCCCTCAAGGCGCTCTACCGGCGACCGGCGACGATTCCCTTTCCGAAAGGCAATCCATACACGCCGGAGAAGGCCGTGCTCGGCAAGAAGCTCTACTTCGACACACGCCTGTCGGTGTCGTCAGCACAGTCCTGCGGAAGTTGCCATAGCCCAAGTTACGGCTGGGGAGACGGGCTCGCGGTTGGCGTCGGCTATGGCATGCAAAAGCTCGGCCGCCGCTCACCGACGATCGTCAATGCCGCCTGGGGCGACATCTTCATGTGGGACGGACGGCTCGCGACCCTTGAAGATCAGGCGCTGGGTCCGATTCAGTCAGCCGGCGAAATGAACATGCCGCTCGAGCAGCTGATGAAACGCCTCGAATCGATCCCCGAATACAAGCCCATGTTCGTCCGCGTTTTCCAGGACGAGGGTATGACGGCGAAGACGCTTGCGAAGGCCGTCGCGACTTACGAGCGCACGGTCGTGTCCGAGCGTGCGCCCTTTGATGCCTGGATCGAGGGCGACGAGAAGGCGATTTCGGAAGAGGCAAAGCGCGGCTTCACCGTATTTAACGGCAAGGCGCAGTGCGCCGCGTGCCACGAAGGCTGGCATTTCACCAACGATGGTTTCCAGGATATCGGCCTGCCCAGTGACGACGTCGGTCGCGGCAAGTTCGTCCCGGGCGTCGTCAAAATGGAACATGCATTCAAGACGCCGGGCTTGCGCGAAGTCGCACACCGCGCGCCCTACATGCACGACGGCTCGCTGGCGACGCTCGAGGAGGTCGTCGAGCACTATGATCATGGCGGTGTCGACCGGTCGAGCCGATCAGACATCATGAAGCCGCTCGGGCTTTCGGCCCAGGAAAAATCCGATCTTGTTGTGTTCCTGAAGAGTCTGTCCAGCAATCTCACACCAACAGCCGCGCCGGTTCTCCCGCGCTAGCAACCAACAGGAAGGACATAACCCATGCGCATGTCGAATTTGATTGTTCTCGTCATCGTCGCCGGCCTTTCGACCGGCGCAATCGCTGCGACCGAAGTCGTCCATCAGAAGGGACGCCTTTTCTCGACCGACAGCATCACCGTCAAGAAAGGTGAGATGCTCACGTTTCTCAACGACGACACGGTGCCCCACAACATCATGTCGGCCAGCCAGGGCAATGAATTCAATCTTGGTTCCCAGCCCCCGGGCAGCTCTACCGATGTCACGTTCAAGGAAGCTGGCGACGCCACGGTGATTTGCGCAATCCATCCTCGCATGAAGATGACTGTGAAAGTCGTCGAATAGTTTTTTCGAGTCCTCAGCCATCAAGGGAAACGCGATGTCGATCCGTAGCAAGATTTTTGGCGTTCTGAGTCTTATTCTGGCGCTGGCATGCGGATTGGCGTTCTATGGCATTCGCGGCATCAGTTCGACGGGTAACCTCGTCGTCCAGCTCTACGACGGCCCGTTGATGGGCATCAACCACGCCCGTGCCGCGCATGCCGAGCTGAACGAAGCACGCCTCATCCTCCAGCAAGGAGAGAGCGTTGAGGCCTCGGGCGAAACTGCGGTGAAATTCGAAAAGCTTGTGCAGAGCATTTTTGAGGACCTCGGCGTCGTTCGCGAGCGTATCCAGGCGGCCAATATCCGTTCGGTGCAGGAAAATGCCGAAAGCAAGGTTCACGAATGGTCTGCGGCTGCCCTGAAGATCCTCAAGCCGACGCCTGGGGGGCTGACCGAGCTGCCGCCCACGTTCGTAGTGAGGAGAGCGGGTCAGGAGGCCGTCGTAGCCGTCGACGACCTGGTCGAAATGGTGGCCGCTTACGGTTATGACTATCGCGCCGAGGCGGAAGCCAGTGTCAGCGCGGCCCGCCTGACCATGATCATCGCGAGCGCCGTTGGCTTGCTCGTGGGGCTGATGCTTGCGATCGGTTTCGCGTATTCTTTGAGCAGGCCGATCAGCATGCTGGCAAAATCGATGCTCAATCTCGCCGAGGGCGATTTCAATATCGTACTGCCGGGCGTTGCACGCAAGGATGAAGTCGGTCTCGTCGCCCGCGCCGTCGAGAGATTCAAGGTCTTGGCGGAGCAGAGGGCACGCGACGAAGCCGAAGCGAAGATCAATCAGGACCAAATCATCGCCGAACGACGCCGGGCTGACATGAACAGGATCGCCGATGGCTTCGAGGCCGTGGTCGGCGAGATCGTGAAGACGGTTTCGTCGACGTCGACCGAACTCGAATCGTCCGCCGGCGCGCTGACGGGCACCGCGGAGCGGGGGAGGCAGCTGGCCACGATCGTCGCGGCCGCTTCCGAAGAGGCTTCGAACAACGTGCAGTCGGTGGCTTCCGCCTCGGAGGAACTCTCCTCGTCCGTCCACGAAATCAGCCGTCAAGTGCAGGAATCCGCTCGCATGGCGGGTGAGGCGGTCGATCAGGCCCGTGGGACGACGGAGCGGGTCAGCGAGCTCTCGAAGGCCGCGAGCCGGATCGGTGACGTCATCGAACTGATCAACGCGATCGCCGGTCAGACCAATCTGTTGGCCCTGAATGCCACGATCGAGGCGGCGCGAGCGGGAGAAGCCGGCCGCGGCTTCGCCGTCGTCGCTTCAGAAGTCAAAGCGCTGGCAGAGCAGACTGCGAAGGCGACCGGCGAAATCGGACAGCAAGTCTCCGGAATTCAGATGGCGACCCAGGATTCGGTCAGCGCCATCAGGGAGATCAGCGGCACCATCGAGAAACTGTCGGAAGTATCGTCGGCCATTGCGGCTGCGGTGGAACAACAGGGCGCAGCCACCCAGGAGATCTCCCGCAACGTGCAGCACGCGGCGAACGGTACCCAGCAGGTGTCGTCCAACATCACCGACGTCGAGCGTGGCGCCAGCGAAACGGGTACCGCCTCGTCCAGGGTGCTGTCGGCCGCGCAATTGTTGTCGAGCGACAGCCATCGCCTCAAGCTTGAGGTGGAGAAATTCCTCGCGACCGTCCGCGCGGCCTGAGCCGGCTCCCGTCGTCCGGGTGTTGCGCGACCTTCCTTGATTCCCGGCCCTCGTGCTAACTGGGCACCAGCACGCTCACACCTTTGGGACCCCTGCCATGCCCACACTCGCCAACGCCCTGCTCGCGGCCCTGAAGGACCACGGCGCCCGGGAGATTTTCGGCATCCCCGGCGATTTCGTGCTGCCGCTGTACAAGGTCATCGAGGAAAGCAACATCCTGCCGAACTTCACGCTCAGCCATGAGCCGGGCGTGGGCTTTGCCGCGGACGCCTCCGCGCGCTATCACGGCGGCCTCGGCGTCGCCGTCGTCACCTATGGCGCGGGCGCCTTCAACATCGTCAATGCGGTCGCCGGCGCCTATGCCGAGCGTTCGCCGGTCGTGGTGGTCGCCGGCGCGCCAGGCGCGCGCGAGCGCGTCAGCGGCTTTCTGCTGCACCATCAGGCGCGCACCGTCGACACCCAGCTCGCCGTGTTCAGGGAGGTCACCTGCGACCAGGCGGTATTGAACGATCCCGCAACCGCGCCCGCGCAGATCGCGCGCGTGCTGCGCAGCGCCCGCGAGATGTCGCTGCCGGTCTATCTCGAGTTTCCCCGCGACATGGTGGCGGCCCAGGTCGAACCCGTCGTGGCGCTGCCGCCACGCAGCGCGGACGCGGATGCGCTTGCCGAATGCGCCGATGAAATCCTGGAACGGATCGAAAATGCCTCCGCGCCGGTGCTCGTCGTCGATGTCGAAATCCGCCGCTACGGCGTCGAGCCCCAGATTGCGGACCTCGCACGGAAACTGAACCTTCCCGTGGTGACGACCTTCATGGGGCGCGGCCTTCTGGAAACCGCCGATGATGTCGTGTCCGGAACCTATCTCGGCGCCGCCGGCGATCCCGCGATCACGCATCTGGTCGATGACGCCGATCTCGTGCTGATGCTGGGCGTCATTCTCTCCGACACGAATTTTGCGCTCTCGAACCGCGCGCCGGATCATCGGCGCACCATCCTGGCGTCCAGCCGCGAGGTGCAGATCGGTCATCACACCTATCGCGACATGCCGCTTGCGGACCTGATCGCGGGTCTCGACAGCCGCGCCAGGCCGCGGCCCTCGCGGGAGAAGCAGCCGCGACAGCGCTCGGCCTATCCGCGCGGCCTCGTCACCGACGACCAGCCGATCGCGCCGTCGGATGTTGCGACCGCGATCAACGACTTGTTCGACCGTCATGGCAAGATGCCGATGACCGCCGATATCGGCGACTGCCTGTTCACGGCGATGGAGATCGACAACACGGCGCTGGCCGCGCCCGGCTACTATGCCGGCATGGGATTCGGCGTGCCGGCCGGCTTCGGCGTCGCCGCCACGGGCTTGCGTCCCTTGATCCTGGTCGGCGACGGCGCGTTCCAGATGACCGGCTGGGAGATCGGCAATTGCCGCCGCTACGGGCTCGATCCGATCGTCGTGCTGTTCAACAATTGCAGCTGGGAGATGCTGCGGGTGTTCCAGCCGGAATCGCGCTTCAACGATCTCGACGATTGGCATTTTGCCGACATCGCGACATCGATCGGCGGTGCCGGCGAGCGGGTCGCGACGCGGCGCGAACTCGCCGCCGCGCTCGAGCGCGCGGTGGCGCGGCGCGGCCAGTTTTCGCTGATCGAGGTGATGCTGCCGCGAGGCCAAACCTCCGACACGCTGGCGCGCTTCGTCGCCGGCTTCAAGTCGGCGCGCGAGCGCATGGCGAAGGCGTAATGGTCGCTCTCGATCGGGCAGCTGTTTCTGCCGTGCGGAGTGTCGGCAATCCGGCTGGCCCGGCGTGATGTTTCCGCCGTCCGCTCCATTATCGCTGCGAGTTCGTCAAGAGAACTTCGGAAACCAACCACACCAGCGCCCACATTTCGAAGTCGGATCGAGTGGACGCCGCACGGTGATGGACATTCGCAGACGGGGCTCTATTTCCCGTAGCCGAATCACATCGTGTTCACATGGCCGATGCCGGCGTCGCCTGACGGGTGGCGTGTTGTGCATACGATGCCGGAACCACAGAACAAGTTGCCCGGGCTTCAGATCGCCCGAGCCGTCGCGGCGCTGACCATCGCCTATATTCACTCGTGGCATGTGACGATGCCGTTTCCGCCCGGGACGGCCTATCCCATCCCGTTTGTGAACCAGCTACCCGCGGTGGAGCTCTTCTTCGCCATCAGCGGCTTTGTCATTGGCCTGATCGTGGTCAAGCCGAACTTCCGGCCAACGCAGTTCCTGGTGCGGCGTGCGTTTCGCCTCTACCCGCTCTGGATCGCCACATCGCTGGTCTTCCTGTATCTGTCGGTAACCGCGTTGGGGCTGCCCGCACGCAGTACACCGGCGTTCCTGGCATACTCACTGACACTGCTGCCGACCGAAGGCTATCCTTTTTACGACGTGGGATGGAGCCTGCAGCACGAGATTGCGTTTTACATGCTGGCGACGGTGCTGGTGCCGAGATTTGGTCTCCTGGGTCTGACGACCTTCCTGTGTGCAGGCACCCTCATTGATCGCGTGGTCTCGCTGCCCTGGTATCTTCACCAATATGCGAGCTACTATCCCTACTTCCTCGCCGGAATTGCCGCATGCGCGGCGCGCGGCCATATGAAGTTTCTTCGTGCGAAGTCTCTTGGTGTGTGGCTTCCCGCCGGCGCTGGCGTCGGCGTGATCGTTCTCGTTCTGGCGCAAGTGCTGGGTGCCGTCGCCACTCCCGTTGCGCTTTTCCTCGTGTTGGTCGGTCTTGCAAACATTCACCCTGACGAGGCGTCGGTGGCCGGCAAGACTGGGGTCCTGCTGGGCGACGCCTCTTATTCGATCTACCTCATTCATCCGCTGGTCTTTTGTTACGTCTACGCGAAACTTCAGCCGCCGCTGCCGCCGATCTGGTCGCAGGAATTGCTGCGGTTCGGCAGCATCGCTCTCGTCTGCATCCTCGCGATCGCAAGCTGGAAAATGTTCGAATCTCCGATGATTCGCATCGGAAACCGGCTGGCGCGCAGGGGACTGGGTCGCGGGGCGCCCGAAGCCCTTCCGGCGGCAGCCGCGCATTTCACCTGAACTCCGTGTGGTCTGTCCTGATCGGCTATTTCTGTTGCGCCTTCTCGTGCGCGGCGATGCCGACCGCCTTGTAGTCGTAGGTCGGATAGAACTCGGTGCGATAGGCGCCCCAGGCCATCGATTCGATGATGCGATTGACCTCGCGAAGCCGTGACGCGGGCAGTCGCAGCGTCACGACCTGGCCGATCCCCATCATCACGTACCAGCTCACCACCTCGACGCCTTCAGGCGGGAAGGCCTTGTAGTACCCCTGCTTCTCGAGCTGGGTATTGAGATCGCCGAGCGGACGCGACTGATCGTGCTTCAGGAATATCGTGATCATCACCGCATTGTCCGGTGCAGGCGTTGCCGCGTCCGAAGGCTGCGTCTGCGCCGCCGCGCCCGCGCCGAACAGCAATGCGCCCGCCAGCGCCGCAACCATCATGAGTGAACCTGTGCCTCGCATCTTCGTCTCCCTTTGCCGCGCCTCACGGCTTCATGTCGCGCCCGCATGATCTTGAACGACGGCGGTTCGGTGCGAAAGCCGCTTCACCGAATGTGAAGCACGTCACACACGCATGGCACGTTCCGCCTTATTGCTGAATGTTGACCGGGTGACTGATATCGAGGGCTGGATCGATGGGTACGCGACGGATGGTCTATTGGTGGTTCAGGTTCGTGCTCTCGGGGCGATTTCTCGCCACCTTCCTGGATTTGCGGCGGGCGAAACCTCCGCCGGACGAGGATCGCGCGTCGTCCTGTCAGTCCTGACCGATGAGCTTCTTGCAGAACGCCGCGCTGTCGCTGATCGCATCGCGGCCTTTCCAGGCCAGATGGGTCAGGCGGCCGGTCAGGGACTGATGGCTGCGCAGGCTGCGCGATCCCAGAACGTGGCCGACCTCGTCGGGGAACCGGCTGATCTCGGCTTCCACAAGGGCCGCAATCGCGTCCATGATGCTGCGGAGCCTCCCGCCCCATTCGGAGTCCTCGAACTCGTCGATGCGGACCTGCAGTGCATATTCGGTGTTGTAGATGTCGACGAGAATCTCGCGGGCGATGACGACGCGGTTGCGCTTCAGGGCGATACGCAAGGCGAGACGCCTGTCTTCAAGTTGATCCAGCACCAACTCGACGGTGATCCCAAGGGGGGTCGCGGCGATGTCGGCGGCCTTCTTGCTGCGGGCGACTTTGGTGGCCAGCCGGATCAACTGCCAGGGCGTCTTGAGACGTTTTGCGACCAGCGCCAATGCAAAGGCAAGTGCGGCAGCGTTCTTCTTGCGGAAGGAATTGAGCAGCGCCGTGATCTTGTCGACCGAGGCATCGTCGAGGTTCGAGATCTTTGCCGGCAGCGCCTCGTCGAACTTCGCCAGTGCCTCGCGCGCACGCAGCACCCCCATGACCTTGTTGACGTCGCCATAGGCGGCGGGCGACGCCGTGTAGGCTGCGAGTTTGGCGCGCGCCTGCGCGGCCCCCTCGGGCGTGCCGAGAATTCCCTCCAGCGACTTCGCGACCTTGGTCTGAAACACCGAGGCCGCCTTCTGGGCTTCGCGCTGGTTGTCGGCGGCGATCAGGGTCTTCATCTGCGCGTTATAGTCGCGCGCCATGGTTGGCAGCAGATCGTGGCTGATCCATTCCCAGATCGGGGCCAGCGAGCTCCGCGCGATCCGCCCCGCATTCGCGTGTTCCGGCGCGCCGTCGACCAGCAGCGATTCCAGCGGCCCAAAGAAGTACCGCGACGGACTGGTGCGGTGGAGGGTCGATCCGTCCTGGCGGAACTCAGTCCGCAGCCTGGCCTGGATGTCCGCGGATCCGGGCACGTCGACGCCGCAGGTCTCCAGCCGCTCGAGCTCGGCGAGCAGACAGCTCCGCCTCAGCGGGGTCAGCCGCTGCAGGTAGTCCCATATCCGTTCGACCTGCATCATCGGGGTGGCATCTTCCGCAGTTGGATCGGCGCGACTGCGCCGCCCTCCAAAGCGAGCGCGCTCCAGCCAATCACGAAAATCGTTCGCGCTAGATTAAGGGGACAAAAATTAATATCGGTAAAATTGCGGGCTCGGTGTCGCGAAAGGTTCGCGACCCGCTCCGGCCCGGTCGACGACCGGCGCATCTCGCCCGCTGGTTGCAGAGCGTTTCGAGTTCCCCCAGGTGCGCGCCCGTGTACCGCGAAGATCCCTTATCGGGTGTTGGCGCGGCGCTAATCGTCAGCGAAAGCTGCGCATGCGGGGCGCCGGACGCGGGCTCGCCATCGCTTCCTTGGGCGGGGTTGGGATGATTGTGATCGTCCAGCGCGGCGGGACGCTCTCCTCAATCTCCAGTACCGATCGAACGTGGCCCGTGACCGTCGATCCCTCGGATCTGACGGTTGCGGGCCTGCCGTTGAATTGCGCGATACGGAAACGCCGGACTTCCTTCTGGTCCGCTGTTTCATACGTAAACATGCAGTGATCTCCTGTGCCTTCGCCACTATCGCGGCTCATCATTAGCCGTGTGTGAAAATCGAAAACCGTAAAATTACGGCCGGCAATTTCACGGGAGATCGTCGGTGGCGGTACTCCCGTGGAGTTCGCGCGCCCGCCCATCCGCGTAGGCTGCATCGATCTTGTCGAGCAATTCCAGATACTCGCCGTTCGAGAGCTCGCCAGCGTTCTGCTCGATCTCAAACGCGAGGCCGGCAAGCCGTCGATAGCCGAATGTCCCGGCCGCGCTCTTCAGCGAATGCGCTTCCCTGCCGATCCTTGCACGGTCGGTGTCGAGCGACAGTTGCCGCAGCAGCTTCAGCCTTGCGTCGGTTTCCGTCAGGAACACCGAGCGAATCTCGCCCGCGCCGTCGTCGCCGATCTCGCTCGCCAGTTCCGCGAACGCGCCGCGATCAAGCGTCGGCTCATGCGCACCGGCATATTCGGGGGTGTCGGCGGCGAGCGGCGGCGCCGCACATTTGGGAAGTGACACCATCGCCGCAGCAGAGAGCACGCGCAGGATGGCTTCGACCATGACCTTCTTGCGCGCGGGTTTGATGATGAAGTCGTTCATGCCGGCATCATAGCAGGCCTTGACGTCCTCGGGGAATGCGTTGGCGGTGAAGGCGATGATCGGAATCGCCGCAAGTCCTCCGCTGCCCGCGCGAATGGTGCGCGTGGCCTGGAGGCCGTCCATTTCCGGCATCCGAACATCCATCAGAATCAGATCGTATTTGAAGCGGTTGACGGCGGTCACCGCCTCGGCTCCGTCGCAGGCGGTGTCGGTCTGGACATCGAAGTCCCTGAGCATCTTGGCCGCGACCAGGCGGTTGGTCGGATTGTCGTCGACCACCAGCACCCGCAGCGGTCTTCCGAATGCGGTGATCCTGGCCTGGAAGGCGGCGTAGACGTTCTCCTCGCCCCGTTCGGCCATGGCGATCGATTCCGCGACGGGAAGCCTGAGACGGAGGCTGAACGTCGAGCCGCGCCCCAGCGTCGACGTCAGCTTGATCTCGCCGCCCATTTGCTCGGCGAGGCGCTTGCAGATGGCAAGGCCCAGTCCCGGGCCGCCGAAGCGGCGGCTGATCGAGTTGTCCGCCTGCACGACATCGGAAAACAGCGGGCCGATCCTGTCCGGCGCGATGCCGATGCCGGTGTCGCTGACGGACCACTCGATGGTCGCGGCCTGATCGTCGCGCGCGATGCAACGCGTGGAGACGACGATCTCACCGGTCGCGGTGAATTTCACGGAGTTCGAGACGAGGCTGAGCAGGATCTGACGAATTCGACCGGCATCGCCCACCAGCTCCGGCAGCAGCATCGGATCGCCGACGCTCCTGATCACCAGGTTCTTCGCCGCGGCGCGAGGCCCGATAATGCCCAGCGTATGGTGCACCAGCGCGTCGGCGGAGAACGCGATCTGTTCCAGCGTCAGTTGCCCCGATTCGAGTTTGGAGAACTCCAGGATGTCGTCGAGGGTCTCGATCAGGCTGTCACCGGCGTCGTGAATCGCCACGACGGAGCGCCGTTGCTCGGGACTGAGATTGGTTTCGAGCAAGGTCGTCGCCATCCCGAGCACCGCGTTCATCGCCGTCCGGATCTCGTGGCTCATCATCGCCAGAAAGCTCGATTTGGCCATGTTCGCCTCGGCCGCATCGATCGGGTCTTCACGCCGATTCCAGCTGCGGCCGATCGTCGAGGCCGCGACCATGACGGCGATCGCGCTGATCAGCGACATCCCCGTCAGGAGCGTTGCCATGCGGTGCCAGTTCTGCAATGCGCTGGCATCGGATTGCGAAACGACGACCAGGGCAGGATAATTCGGCAGCCTGCGCGCGGCGCGCAGCCTCATGTTTCCGTCGGCGGGGCTGACCTCACGGATGCTCCCGCCGGCGGCCGGCACCCACTGTCCGCGGCCGGCGGATGGCCGACCGATCGCGTCGGTCGGGGGAAAATGCGCGAGCATGACGCCATCCTGTCGCACCAGGGAAATCGTCAAGTCCAGTCCGAGCGACGTCGAGCCGAAGAAACTCTCCAGGTTCTGCACGGACAGCGCGGCGAGCAGGAGCCCCATGAATTCGCCCTTTGCGTCGTTCAGGCGCCGCGCCAGAAAGATGCTCCAGATGCCGCCGCCGCGATTTTGCGCGGGCTGGCTGAGGAAGCTTCGCAACGTGGGCTCGTGCTTCAGGGCCGCGAAATAGTCGCGGTCGGAAGCGTCGATGTCGGGAATCGGCCAGTAGCGCGAGAAGTTGAGCACCTTGCCCTGCGCGTCGATCAAGGTCGCGGCGTCGATCTGGGGCAGACCCGCGATCTTCTCCTTGAGAAAAAGATGCGTCGCCTGATCGGAAACCGCGGCCCGGTACGATTCGCCGTCGACGGCGCCTTTGCGGACCAGGTAGTCGGCCATGCTGGACAAGACCAGGTCGGCCGATTTGATGGAACGGTCGATACTCTCCGCCAGCATCAGGCTGTGCCGGGCCAGATTGGCCTGCGCGGACTGCAGTGTGTTTTCGCGCAGATTGTCGAGGAAGAAGAAGTTGGTGCCGCCGATCGTGCAGATCAGGGTCAGCGCGATGGCGACGACGGCACCGAACAGGCGTCTTTGACGCGGCATGTCAGTGACCAGCGCATGTCCGGGTTGGCAGCAGGTGTTTGGCCGCACCGACGCAAGCGGCACCCGTGGTAGCGAAACCGGCCCGCGCGGCAATCTTGCGGAGGATCGACAGGTGCAGTCCTGCATCGTCGATGGCGAGAAGTTCCTTGGCCATGCTGATGTTCCCGTTCGGACTTGCAGGGCGATTTGCGCGAGCGGCTCCACTGTTAGGGTCGAGCCTCTACCCCTGCGTAAACTTTCAGCCCGGTAAAATTACCGATGACATGCGCGCGCATCGCAGCGTCCTCGGGCGGACGGTTCCACGGCGACCATGAAGGGTCTCTCGCAAAGTACCGCATGGGTGCCGCCAGTCGGAAGTTCCCGCGCCGCCAGCGGATTCGTTTCACGGATGTTGGGCGCGCGTTTGGATGGCCGGACGACCCCAATGGATGGGCTTTCGGAGGTCCGGCAAGGGAACAGCGGCGGAGATCGCTGGTTCGAGAGCGGGCTGCCTATTCGGCCGGCCCGAACACGGCTTCCATCTTGGTCTTCAGCGTGGCCGCGTTGAACGGCTTGACGATATAGTTGCTGACACCCGCCTTCTTCGCGGCGATGACGTTCTCGGTCTTCGATTCCGCGGTGATCATGATGAACGGTGTTTTCGAAAGCTCCGGGCTGGCGCGGACTTCCCGCAGCAGGTCGTAGCCGGTCATCGGTTCCATGTTCCAGTCGGAAATCACCAATCCGTATTTCCTGCTCTGCATCTTGGCGAGCGCGGCCGAGCCGTCGCTTGCATCGTCGACGTTCTCAAATCCAAGCTGCTTGAGCAGGTTGCGAATGATCCGGATCATGGTGTTGTAGTCATCGACCACCAGAATCTGCATCGACAGATCAAAAGCCATGTCCTTAACTCCGCAAGTCGCAATCCAGCCGAACCCCGGGCGAGACATTCGCGGCGCGCGGAAATCCTTCTGCGCGCCCTCGGAACTCGCACTCGTCAGCACCACCGTGACAATTATCAGTGCTCCTTGAACAGCGCGTTAATTCCGTTTCAGGGCCTGCCCGGCCATCGCGACCGGCCGTAGTCATACGGAACGGCCGAAAATCGCCTTGATGAGTCAAGGACATTCGCGGCTGCCCGCGCGGAGATCCCCCGCGTCGGGATCGGATGTGTGGCAGCGCTTCCGCAGACGGGGCCTCGAAGTTTTCGAGCGCAATTGCCGGCGCGGCAGTAAGACCCCGGTACCGACTTTACACTTTATATACGATAAGGGATGGACAGGACCTCGAACTTGCATTCGAAGTGGTGCGCACGAGCGTATGCTTCGGAGCGCTCTGCGTCCGGACCTCGGTGCAGCATCGCGAACCGGTGAACTATCGTCGGTCGGCGGCGAGACGCCAGACGAAATCCTGTGGCGACCTAGCGCTCACTTTCTGGAGTTCGTGATCCGTCTCGGCACCCACCGTTCACGAATTTCGGAAGGTCATGGGCATGAGCAAATCGATGATTCGAATGTCGCGGTTCCGATCTGAAGGTCCTGAATTGAATTGTGCGGGAACTCGAGATCGGCGGCACTAGCAGAGCGGGCATCGCATGCCAGACGAGCGGGCAACGCCGGAATCCGAGGCTGAGGCTGAGCGATCTTTGCCGCAGCAGATCCCGAACCGCGCGCAAAGGGCGGCGATCATGGGCCAGCTGTCCGGCGGCATCCTGCATGAGTTCAATAACATTCTGACCGTCGTCACCGGCACGATCGACATTCTCGCGCAGGCTGTTGACGATCGACCGGAACTCATGGCCATTGCAAGACTGATCGACGAGGCGGCGGTCCGTGGCGGAAGGCTGACGTCGCATCTGTTGGCTTTCGAGCGCGGTCAACCACCTCAGTATGGCGCGGTCGACGTCAACACCCTGCTATCCGATGTGGCGCGCCTGTTGAGGCCCGCGGTCGGCGATCGCATGGAGATCGCCCCGTCACTCGCCACGGACTTGTCGATGGCCGCGGCGGATCCCGGTCTCTTGATGGTCGCAATTTTGAGTCTGGGCCTTGCCGCGCGCGACGCCATGCCGGACGGCGGACGAATTGCGTTGGCGACGGCAAGCCTGCGAGCGGAGGCGAGCCCTGCCGGTGACGCCCGCGAAATCATCGCGGATGAGGCCGTTGCGATCACGATCGATGCGATCGGCGACGCCGTCATCGATGAGCTTCCGCCTCGCATCGTCGGCGATCTCGGCATGGCCGAGGACTGGGTCAGATGTTCTGGCGGCGCCGTCGCGGTTGAGCGACTGACCGAACGTGGCTTCCGCTTCGAAATCCACCTGCGCAAGGCGACTGTCGACCCGGATGGCTAAGGCCTGTTCCGTTCCGATTGAATCGGAGCCGAGGTTCTAGCTTTTCGCCCATTGCGAGAATTTTGCGACCGTGCCGACTGGCGCGGCGCGGTGTGGCCATCGGCGATGTTCCGCTGCCGTCCGTATTCGCACGGGGGTCTTTATTAACGGGAAAGACAAGCGGGCGCCGTTAACGATGAGCGGCAAGGATTCCGTTGTCCGTTCCCAGGCCGATCCCGGCGCAGGCCGGTGGCCCTTTTCGGTGACCGGCCACCGGATCGCTCATATTGGGTGCAAGGCGCAATTCGGAAGTTGGTCAGAAGACTGCAACACCATTTTTCGGAAGGCGAATTTTCATGGATGATCTGTTGCGGGAGTTTCTGACGGAGACGAGCGAGAGCCTGGACACCGTCGACAATCAGCTGGTCCGGTTCGAGCAGGAGCCGAACAACGCGAAGATCCTGGACAACATTTTCCGGCTTGTTCA
>WNGQ01003634.1_pt1 | contig 15500 bp, 10 predicted proteins | sample 5407661 | NCBI WGS metagenome assembly WNGQ01 (sample SAMN13153382, study PRJNA577476) | soil metagenome | isolation source: 60 cm soil or saprolite under Garry oak tree replicate 2 | place: USA:California | collected 2016-06-15 | reverse complement strand
CGAAAATGGTCGTCGATCAACGGGACCACGGCCGGCGCGATGAGTCGCGCCGACTCGATCGACCGTCGCAGGGGGCTCGCGATGAGGCAGCGCGCGTCTCGAATCAGCTGCTCGAGATCAGCGCCCGGGGGGGGGCGCTGCACCGGCTCGAGCGCGGCGTCGCGCTCTCCCTCCAGCCACTGAGCGAGGCCATGGCCTGGAATTGGAGTTCTGAAGTCCCAGGCGGGCAACCCGTGTCGCGCGAGAATGATCCTAAGCAGGCTCGACTCGACGCACTTTGAGCCCCAACCACGCTAGGATGACGGCTGGCAGGAAGAGGACTAGCGCTTCCTGGTTCAGCTGGCCCGCGAGCCCGCTCGCAGACCCGAGCGGAGTCCACAGAAACCGAAATCGCTGCGTCGAGAACGGCGCTAGAAAAGCGATGCCAGACGAGTAGGTCGAGAGCGCATCGAGACAGCTGTGCGAGAGCAGCGCGACGCCGAGGATGACGGCGATTCGGGCGCGAGTCCCGGGGGTTTGAACGCGAGGGAACAGCGCGGATGCTGCGACGACCGCGGCGACGAGCGCGAATGCCAATGAATGGGTAATGCCGCGATGAGGAGCGAAGCCCAACACATCGATGTCGGGCAGTGCGGCACAGGCCGCTGCGATCAGGCACACGCGCCGTGCCGAGGGCGGTACAGCGTGCGGAGCCCACGCGCCGATGGCATAACCAACAGCCGCATGCGAGATGGGTGTGGGCACGACGCTTTGGGGGGGGGCCTTACTCGGTGTGCTGGCGAAGCAACGGTGCCACCGGCTGCGCGACGCCAGGACATTCGCCGCTCACTCGTGGCCGGACTTCGAGGATCTGCTGCACGTCAAAAATCCGGGCTCCGCCGTAGATGCTGCCGCCGTGTCCCTTCACGCCTCGCAACCGCACGAACACCGGCTCATTCGCCGCGGCGACCGCGCGGTACCTCGTCATCAGCGCTGCGTCTTTGATCAGCACCACGGTCTTCGGGTCATCGCACGGAAAGAACACGCCACTGCTGTCTTGGTTGACGTACAGACCGTGAACTTCCGTCGGACGGTGACACGCGATGAAGACAATACAGGCAAAGGCGCCGATGAACGCGATCCAAGGCATGGCGTTCAAGCTGCTCGGCGCGAGGAAAAGCGCAACAGCCAGCTGATGCCCGTCCAGGCCAGGACCAGCAGAAGCAGGATCGCGACGACTGCGAGCAAGCCTGAGACCAAAGCGCTCACAGCCCCGCTGGAGCCGTGCGTCCGGCAGTCCTTCTCAGATCCAGGAACATCGCCAGGGGCCCGACGAGGGCCAGTGCCAGAATCGGCGGCGAGACATACAGCGGGCGCAGCCACGCGAGCTGATAGTCTCCGGCCAGACGGATCAGCGTTTCGACCAGCGCCACAATCGCCACCACGATCATCCGGCCGCGCCGCGTGCTGACCGTGGTGCGAGGATCGGTCACCATGAAGAAGACGAACAGCTGATACATCGGTCCCGTAATCGGCGCGATCTCCGCGAGCAGGGGTCCCCCGACCAGGAAATGCCGCAGCGCCGCGAAGCTGACGAAGCACGCCACATATGTGAGCGTCACATGCAACACCCGCGCGCGCCACGCGATCACCAGCCCGAAGGCCCAGATCACGAGGTTGGTGCCGAGGTCGTTACCCCACTGATGGCTGAGAATCGCGACGGAATCCGAAGCTACGAGGACGAGCAGCGCGATGGCGAAGTTGCTGGGATTCCAGAGGTGACGGCCGCGGTAGGTGAGCACGTACTTCGAGGTGATCGCGATGAACGCGCCGAGCGCAAATGGCCACAGCATATTCGCCTGCGGCTTGGTCAAGAGCGCGAGGCTGATTCCCGTGATATAGGCGCTCGCCACGTTCGCCACGCGACCGCGCAGCCACCAGGAGAGTAGCAGCTCAGTCGCGACACAGACCCCTAACGTCGTCGCGAGGCGCTGATAGCCGCCGAGGATGCCGTAGCGTGCCTCGCCCACCACCAGCACCAGGGTGATGAGCAAGACGATCAGGTACTTGGGATCAATCGCGATCGCGGCGAATGAGCGTGCCGGAGCCTGGGCGGAAGCGGGCGCCGTGGTCATTGCGGTTCCGTGATGACGTGCAGCTGATCGATCGCCAGATCGTTCAAGACTTGCACCGTTCCGGACGGCCAACGAATGGTGACCCGACCCAGGCGCTGATTGCCCAGCCCGAAATGCAGGCGCCGATCGTTCTGACTACAGAATCCCGTTCCTCCGTCCACCACCTGGCGCTGGCGCGCGTTGCCGAACTCCGCCGTCACCTCGGCGCCGATGGCGCTGCGATTGCTCCGCGTTCCGACGAGCTTGAACTCGACCCAGTCCTCACCCCCCGGCCCCCTCTCCCTGCGGGAGAGGGGGAGCTCATTGCGATAGACCAGCGCCCTACCTTTTTCGTTCGCGATCACGACGTCGAGCACCCCGCGGTTGAAGAGATCGGCCATCGCGACCGCGCGGCCGTCCAGCCGATCGGTGACGCCCGCTTCCTGCGCGACATCGACAAATCCCGCCTGGCCACGATTGAGCAGCACGCGCGAGCGCTCGTACCCCGACAGGCTCGCGCCGCCAATCGGCGGCCAGTTCTTCGCGTCCTCGAAGATGTTGCCCTGCGCGCCGGCGATCTTGGACATCGCATACCAGTAGTCGTGCGTGGAGTCTGCCGAGATGAAGCCGTTGGCGATGACGAGATCGAGCAGGCCGTCGTTGTTCAGGTCGCCGAACTGCGCACCCCACGCCCAGCCGGCGTCCGCGACCGGGCCGGTTGCGACTTCGTCGAAGCGGCCCAGCTCCTTGAGAAAATTCAACCGCAGGTTGTTGCCCTGAAACAGAAATCCCTTTTCGGAAATGTTGGTGACGAAGACGTCGTGCTCGCCACGGTTATAGACGTCTCCGAGCGCGACCGCCATCCCGCTCTTGGAATCGTCCGACAGTCCCGCGCGTGCCAGCTCGAAGTGCTTGCCCTCGTGATTCAGGTACAGCTCTTCCGGGCCATAGTCGTTGGCGAGATACAGGTCGGGCCAGCCGTCGTCGTTGAAATCGGCGGCGGTGACGGCCAGCGTCCAGCGTGTGCTGCCGACGCCCAGCGAGTCAGTCACATCCTTGAAGTGCCCGTTGCCGAGGTTCTTGAACAGCAGGTTCTTCCCGCCATTGGTCGCGAACTCCCAGCTGTGCTGCATGATGCGCGTGGTCGTGAGGTGCCAGAAGTCGATATCGGAGCGGAAGTAGCCGGTGATGTAGAGATCGAGCAGGCCATCGCGATCGAAGTCGAACCAGACCGCGCCGTTGGAGTTCATCCAGTGGCGCAGGCCCGCCTGCTCCGTGACGTCCTCGAAATGCCCGTTGCCGAGGTTATGGAACAGCTGCGGGTAGCCCCATTTGTAGACGAGCAGATCCTCGTTGCCGTCGTTGTCGTAGTCGCCCCACACGGCGCCCATCGATACGCCCTCGCCCGGGCGGTTCAAGGAGCCGACGCCCGCTTCCGCGGACACGTCCCGGAAGGTGCCGTCTTTCTGATTCAGATACAGCGCGTTGCTGGCGCCAAAGCGTGACGTCGTGAAGTAGAGATCTGGCCAGCCGTCATTGTTGAAGTCGGCGACGGACACGCAGGCGCCGAGCGCGCCGACGTGGGGCGCGATGTTGGCGATCTTGGGGTCGAGCGCCGGCGCTTGATGCGCGAAATCGATGCCGCTCGCGTGCGCCACTTCGCTCAAGTGAATGCTTTCACTCGCGCCGGCGACGCTCCCGGCGGCGCGTGCGTTCAGCACGACGACTGCAACGATGGCCGCCACGAACGCCGCGATCACAATGGAACGACGCCACGGAATCATGGCGTAAACGATATCCGTGTCGGCAAGAGGGGGTTGATCAGCTGGAGCGGCTTAGTGCGATCCCTTTGTCTTGATAATCACGACACCGTTGGCGCCACGTACGCCGTAAATCGCCGTGGTGCTCGGATCCTTGAGCACGGTGATCGATTCGACGTCATGCGGATTGAGCCAGTTCAGCGTGCCATTAGAGACACGTTCGATGGGAACGCCATCGACGATGAACAGCGGGTCCTCGTTCGAGTAGAAGGACTTTGGTCCGCCGATGCGCACCACAATCCCGCCACCGGGTGCAGGAGTCACCGTGACCCCGGAGATCCGTCCCGCCAGCAACTGGTCGAGTGACGTGGCGGGCTGACGCGCCTGCTCGTCGGACGTGACGGTAGAAGCCGCCGGCGGCGAAGCGATCGAGTCCGGTCCCGGGTTCAACTGGCTGGTGTCGCGCCGATGTGTGCAGGCGAGCAACAAGCCGCTGAGAATGGCGACCGACGGCAGGAAGCGTGTTGGGTACCAGGTCATGGGGCACCCCCTTGTAGGAGGGGAATATACTGCACAATCACGCAATGGGGGTCCGTCAATCAGGTGATTGCCTGCAATGCCTCCGAGTTACCGCTTTGCGCCGACGTTCTCGAACAGCAGTACCGCCGCCGGCTCGCGCCCCGTTCCGCTGGACGTCTCCGAAATCCGCGTGATGCTCTGGAGTCGCATGGCGCCAATGAGCACGTCCGGCCGGCCATCTCGGTTGATATCGACGCTTGCCATCACATTCCACTGGGATCCCGCCGCGACGCTGAAGGCATAGGGCCGGAACTCGTACCGGCCGACATTCTCCAGGTATACGATCCCCCGCTCAGGATGTCGCAGCGAGTCGGCAAAATTGCTCGTCACCAGAATGTCGGGATCGCCGTCGTGATCAAAGTCGGCGACAATCGCGTGCGCCGCCCCATACATCGGAAAGAAATAGCGCGCGGTGAAGTTGTTCCGCCCGTCGTTTTCCAGAATCCGCACACCATGGTAGGGCTTCAAAACGCGCGAGTAGTCGAAGTTGTCACCGTTGACGTAGAGGATGTCCGGTTTGCCGTCGCCGTTGAAATCAGCCAAGGTGAAATACATCGAGCCATAGACCGGCGGGAACCGGGCCAAGACGCGCTGCCGCCCGCCGAACCGTCCGGCGCCGTCATTCTCGAACAGCACAATGCGCTCATCCGCCTGCGCGAATAGCGCCACGATGTCCGGCGCTCCATCACCGGTCATGTCGCGGATCTCGAACCGGATCGCGCCAGGGCTCGCGTCGAGGACTTGCCGCTGGTATCGGGGACCGCCGCTCGCACCGGCGCGATACAACGCGAGCCGGCCGCGGTTGTTGCCGAATTCGCAAATCACATATTCCGGACGACCGTCCCCATCGAAGTCGTATCGGTCCACAAACACCGGCCTGAACAGCGAATCGATCACGGTGACGGGGCGTCGCAGCGACCCGTCTCCGGCGAGCTGGTACGCCACGAGCGAGCCACTGGGTTCGTCGTTCGGCGCGAGGTTCCCTGATTCCAACACGAGGATGCGGTCTTTGTCCGAGATCACGTCTGTCGGCGCGCTGCCGAGTCGCAGCGTCGATTTCAGGTGACGATTGAAGTCGAAGATCCGCAGCGTATTGCTGACCGCTTCGCCCACGAAGATCCGATCGTTGACCGAGTCAGCCTTCAGCAGGGTGATAATGGCGCTGCTTTGGAGCCCAGGAATGAAGGGACCCGTAGTGAAGAACGGCGGATCGAGCTGCGGCTCGGCCGGCAGCGACTGCTCCGATAATACCGCGGGCGCGCGCTCCTCGTAGAACCGGACGATGGCTTGCCAGTCCGTTTGAGATATCGGCCGGGGTAGCACGGTCACATATGGATTGCGGGACGTCTCTTCGTACAATGACCCCGCGGGCAATCCGAGTCGCGGAGCCATTTGGGGCAGGACGCCGCTTACCCACGTCTTCTTGTCCAAAAGCTGCGGATCAGGAAACATGTGACAGACCGCGCAGTTGGCCTGCGCGAGCTTTTCACCAGCGGTCTGGGAGGACCTTCCGCAGCTCGCCAGCGTGATGCACCCGAGCGTGAGCACCACACGACAGCACACCATTGACGACGGTGCAAACATGGACTCAACGATATCCGGCTCTTGGTGCGAGCGATAGTTTTCTCTGCCCTATGCCCAGTGTGTGGATTCGCGCGATCGGCGCGCTCGTCGCGATCACGCTCCTGCTGAGTTGCGGCCGTGGATCGGCCCCGTCCCCGTCCGCGCCGTTGTTCAGGCGGCTGACGCCAGCGCAAACCGGCGTCACGTTCGCCAACTCCATCAGCACCAGCGATTCGCTCAACGCGCTCACCGATCCGTACATCTATAACGGCGCCGGGGTGGCGGTGGGGGACATCGATAATGACGGTCTGCCGGACATCTTCTTCGCCGGCAACATGGTGTCGAGTCGGCTGTACCTGAATAAGGGGCACATGCAGTTCGCCGACATCACCGCGTCCGCGCGCGTGACGACGCACACCTGGGCAACCGGCGTCAGCCTGGTGGACATCAACAACGACGGATTTCTCGACATCTACGTGTGCGTTTCCGGACCTGCGTGGTCCACGCCCGCCCAGCGCCGCAATCTGCTGTTCATCAATAACGGGAACCGGACCTTCACTGAAGCGGCGGCGCGGTATGGCATTGCCGACACCGGATTCTGCACGCAGGCCGTGTGGCTCGACTATGACGGCGACGGCGATCTCGATCTCTTTCTGCTCAACAATTCTCCTCGAGACTTCCAGCGTGCGCTCAACGTGAGCCCGTCCGGAGGACACGACTCCACGCCGGAGAGCTACAACCGACTCTATCGCAACAATGGCGACGGCACGTTCACCGACGTGTCCGATCAGGCGGGCATCCTGCGCGATGTCGGCTACGGCCTGGGTGTGGCCGTGGCCGATCTCACCGGCAACGGCCGGCCGGACATCTACGTCTCCAACGACATTACGCCGAACGACGTGTTGTACGTGAACAACGGTAACGGCACGTTCACCGACAGAGCGGGAGCCTGGCTCAAGCACACGAGCTTTGCCGGGATGGGGGTCGACATCGCGGATTTCAACAACGACGGGCGGCCCGACATCCTCCAGGCCGACATGATGCCGCCGGCCTTGAGCGGGCAAAAACGCATGAGCGGATTCCAGACCTACGGCACGGCGGACGAGCTACGCCGGCGAGGATTTCGCATCGACTACGACATCAACGCGCTTCAGTTGAACAACGGCGCGCGCGGTCCGGACCTTGCCTTCAGCGAGATCAGCCGGCTGGCGGGCATCGCCTACACCGATTGGAGCTGGAGCGCGCTCTTCGCGGATCTCGATAACGACGGCTACAAGGACATCTTCATTACCAGTGGTTACCCCAAAGCAGTCAACGATTTCGACTATACGACAGCGGTTTCGGCCGCGTATCGTGCCGGCGACAGCGTGCGCGCGTTGCAGCGGCTGCGAGAGCTGGGTGGCTACAACGTTCCCAGCTACGCTTTTCGCAATAATGGCGACCTCACCTTTACCGATCAGAGCAAGGCCTGGGGCTTCGACCAACCCGGTTTCTCATACGGCGCGGCCTATGCGGATCTGAATAATGACGGGCGCCTCGATCTCGTGACCAACAACATCGACGCGCCGGCGTCCATTTACGAAAACGTGCAGGCGGATACGGCGACACATCACTACTTGCAGCTGATTCTGCGGGGCCAGCCCCCCAACATCCGGGGAATCGGTGCCAGTGTGATCGCGCAGGTTGGTGCCATGAAGCAATACCTCTACCAATCGCCCTACCGCGGGTACATGTCGACTGTCGATGACCGGCTGCATTTCGGGCTGGGAGCTGCGACGCGCGTGGACACGCTGACGGTGCGCTGGCCAGACGGACGTTCGCAGGTGCTCACCGATGTCTCGGTCAATCGCGTGCTCACCATGGACCAACGCGACGCCCACCACGCGCTTTCCAGCCCCGCCGCGCCGGTATCACCGCATCACACGCCGTTCCAGGCGCTGGACCCGAGGCAGGCGACCCCGTACCGGTCGCCGCCCATCACCAGTCCCGATTACATCGTCCAGCCGCTTTTGCCGCACGACATTGTGCGGCAACGGCCCGTCATCGCGGTCGGTGACGTGAACGGCGATGGGTTGGACGATGTGTTCATCGGCGGCAGCCCCGGCGCGCCGGCCAGGCTATTCGTGCAACGCGGGGACGGCAGCTTCGCGGAGTCCTCACAGCCGTACCCGTGGACCGATCAGCGCTATGAGGACTGGGGAGCGCAATTCTTCGACGCGAACGGAGACGGGCGGCTCGACCTGTATGTTGCGAGCGGCGGTTATCAGCTCGCGCCTGTCTCAGCGCTGTTACAGGATCGGCTGTACATCAATCAGGGGAACGGACGTTTCATCCGGGACAGCGCGGCGCTGCCTCCGATGCTCACCAGCACCGCGGCGATCGCGGTCGGCGACTTCAACGGCGATGGCCGCCCCGATCTTTTTGTCGGCGGCCGTGTAGCGCCCAGGAATTATCCCTATCCCGCGCGGAGCTATCTGCTGCGCAACGACGGCGGCCGCTTCACCGACGTGACGGAGGAAGTCTGTCCGGAGCTCGCGCGACCGAACGGCATGATTACGGATGCCGTCTGGGTCGATTTCGACGGCGACGGGCGCCTCGACCTCGTGACCGCGGGCGAGTGGATGCCGCTGCAGTTTTTCAAGAACGACGGCAAGCACCTCCGCAACGTCACGGCGTCCATGGGCCTGCCGCCGCTGCGGGGGTGGTGGTACAGCCTGGCGGTCGGCGACTTCAATCACGATGGCCGCATCGATCTCGTGGCGGGTAACCTCGGCCTCAATCACGCCTACACCGCGTCGCGCAGCAGCCCGTTCGGCGTCTATGCCGGCGCGTTCACGGACAACCGTACCACGGACGTCGTGCTCACCAAAATCATCGGCGGCCGGGAATATCCGGTGGCTGGCTTGCCCGTCCTGAGCAGCGCCATCTACACCGTGGGCGTGAAATTCCCGACGTACGCGTCATACTCGACCGCGACCGTCCAACAGGTGTTCAGCGAGTCACAGCTGCAGGGCGCGCTACATCTGCAGGCGGACACCTTCGCCAGCGTGTACCTGCAGAATGAAGGCGGGGGTCACTTCACCGTCACGGCGTTGCCGAACCTGGCGCAAATCTCACCGGTGCGGGGAATCATCGCCCTCGATCTCGATGGTGACGGAAACCTCGATCTCGTTGTCGCCGGGAATCTGTACGATGAGGAGCCGAATACCCCGCGCGCAGATGCCGGAAACGGACTGTGGCTCCGCGGCGATGGGCATGGCCATTTCACGCCCGTCCCGGCCGCGCAGAGCGGGTTTCTCGCCCCGCTCGATGTCACGGGGCTCGCGCTCGTGAAAACGCCTGCAGGGACTGCCGTGCTGGTGGCCAACAACGGCGATTCCCTGCAGGCGTTTCGAATTCCGCGCCGCTAAGCGCGGTTTACGCTACCACCCCGTGTTTTGCGTCAGGGTGGACGGCTGTCCAGCGAGCTTGCTCAAGTCGATCTCCACCTGCGGAATCGGATAGAAATCGTTCTTCGACGCATACGGCAACTGGGCCGCCTTGTAGGCTCGACGCAGGGCTCCCTTTTCAATGGTGAGATAGTCCGTCATGACTTGCGTCGCGACCGCCGTACCGTAGCGATGCAAATCGAACAATCTCTGGCCCTCCATCCCCAGCTCGAGCCGGCGCTCGATCTGAACCGCCAGGCGCGCCGTCGCCTGATCCGCGAACGCCGGATACGGGCTGACCTTGTATGTCGCCCACTGGATCGAGGGATCGTTCAGCGGCACAGCCATCTTGTCGTTTCCCGCGCACCCCGGGTATTTCACTACAAGCGCGGCATCCGTGCTGCCGTCACCACAGCCCTGCGCCGTAACTGCTGCGCGAGCCCTCACCTGATTCACGAGCGTCAGCGCGCCGGCGAGGTCGTTGGTCTCGACTTTCGCTTCCGCGTCGAGCAGCAACAGATCGGCATAGCGGAAGATGTGGATGTGGACGCCATTCTCCTGCTCCGGCTGCCATCCGACCTTGCTCACCGCGCCGCTCGCTTTTTCTTGTGCGTTCTTCTTGGGGCTATACGGCCCGCCGTAGCCGGGCGCACGGATCCAGGACGGGAGATGCATGCCCCAATCCTTGTAGGGCACGGAATCGCGTCCGATCGTCCAGTCCATCCGCGGATCGACGGTGTCGGCGATGGACGCTTTCCACACCACATCCCGGTTGTTCCAGGTCGTCGGACTCGTGAACGCCTTGGGCAGTCCGGTCACCGCGTCGACGGCGAACGCGTTGGCCATGTTTTGGGACGGCTGGTGGAAGCCACAGCATTTGAACGGACTTCCCGAATGCGGGAGATTGAGGCGCTCGCCGTAGTTCGCGTTGTTGCCGTTCGGTTCACCGTCGTTCACCGAGGCATTGAAGGCGAGAATCGTTTCTTTGCCCCAGTTCGCCTTGAATCCGCTCCACACCTTGTCGAAGCTGGATTCGAGGGCATACTGGCCGCTGGCGATGACGCTGTCGAACACCGCGACCGCCGCCGCGTACTGATGCATGTAGATGAACACCCGGCCCTTATAGGCCCGGGCCGTCCCCTTGGTCACGCGACCCGCCTGCCCGTTGCGCGGCGTCGCCGGCAGCAGGCCGATGGCCGTGTTGAGGTCCGCGATGATCTGATTCCCCACCGCGGTCGTGCCAGCCGGCGGGCTGGGATCGTTCGCTTTCCGGAAATCGAGCGTGTCAGTCTCGACGTAGTACGGGACGTTGCCCCACATCCGCCACAGTTCGAAGTGGAAATGCGCGCGGAGGAATATGGCTTCACCCGCGATTCCCGCTGAATCGGTCCGGGAGATTTCACCCGGTTTCGCGGCGCTGACCTTAGCGAGGAGCCGCAAGGTGGCGTTGGCGCGACTGATGCCTTCGTACATACTCGCCCACTTGCGGTCCAGATAGTCTTGCGCCTTGTCGCTGCTCCAGGCGTACAGCTCGATGTCGGTGGCCTGCGGTTGATCTGTCGCCTCCGACCCTTTGTACGCTTCGTCGCTCGTGATGCTGCCGAACGGCCAGTTGCTCGCCGCGCACCCCCAATTGCCGTTGGTGGCGTTGTTGCAATCGAGCGAGCGGTAGGTTGCGATCAGCGCTCCCTCGACACCGATCTTGCTCGTCAACGCGTTCACATCCAACGTGCCTTGCGCCGGGGTGTCGAGGAAACCTTTGCACGCGTATGCAGCCGCGCCGAGGACAACGACGGCCGCCGCCGCCCCCAGCACCAGCCGAGATCTTAGCGATGTTTTCATCGTTCCAGGTCCCTTGCCTTAGAAGGTGGTGCTGATGCCGACGGTGAACGTTCTGTTGCTCGGATAAATCCCGACGTCGACATTGCGGAACTGGTCACGGATGTCGCCCGCTGCGCCGACAAACGCCCGCGCGGGCAGCGACGGATCGAGTCCATCATATCCGGTGATGGTCAAGAGGTTTTCCGCCTGCACGTACACGCGACCCGAGGGCAGCCAACGGATCAGGTTCGCGGGCAGCGTCCACCCGATCTGCAGATTGCGGAGTCTGACGTACGTCCCACTCTCCACGAAGTAGCTGCTGATCGACCCGCTGGTATTGTCGTTTTGGTTGAGGCGTGGGTACTTGGCATTGGGATCGCCCGGATGCGTGCACCCTTCGTCACCGGTGATGCAGAACGAGTTCGTGAGCCGGTCCTTCATGACGTTCGTCGAGAAGTCGCGGAACACGTAGAAGTCTTTCTGCGCGTCGTAAATCTGGGCGCCGAACGAGCCGAAGACCGTGGCGCTGAAATCCCACGCCCCAAACCGCAGCCCCAGATCCAGGCCGCCGGTGAAATCGGGGTGCGGGCTCCCGATGATGGTGCGGTCCGCGGAGGTGATGCGGCCGTTCCCGTCCACGTCCACGAACTTGATGCGGCCGACCTCGGCGCCATCCTGACACGGCGCCGTCGTGCAGGTCCCACTCGTGTTGGTGCGGTGCGCGGCGGCATCGGCCGCGGTCAAGAAGTAGCCGTTCGCGATCAATCCGTAGAAGGAGCCCATCGGCTGGCCGACCTGATTGATGATCGGGTTCCCGATGCGCGTGATCTGCGGGCCGCCCGGGCCGACGAACGAATTGATCTGGCCGTCGATCCGCAGGATCTTGTTCTTGTAGTGACTGCCGTTGAAGGCCACGCTCCACACCTTCCCGCCTGCCATTGTGCCGCTGTACGAAGCCGCAAAGTCAAAGCCCTTGTTGCTCATCTTGCCGACGTTTTGAATCGCGGGACTGGCAGCGCCGGCGGTGGAGGGTGTACGCGGATCGAACAGCAAATCGTCCGTGGTGCGGGAGTATATGTCGAAGGTGAAAGTGCCGCGGCCGTGCAAGAACTCGAGATCCGCGCCGCTGTTCACGGAGCGGTTTGTCTCCCATTTCAGGTTGGCATTGCCCAGTGCAATCTGTCGAAATCCGGCCACGATGCTGGTGCCGGAACCGTTGATGTCATAGAACGTGTCCCCGGTGCCGCCGCCGAACTTCGCGACGATGCGTCCGCCCGGAATCTGCTGATTGCCGGTCACGCCGTACCCTACCCGGAGCATCACGTTCGAGAAGAATCCGTCCTGCGGGAAGAAGGACTCGCGCGTGAGTCTCCAGCCGACGTTGAACGCGGGGAACGTGCCCCACCGATTGTCCACGGCGAACTTGGAAGAGCCGTCCCGCCGCACGGTCACGCTGGCGTAGTACTTCTCGGCATAGTTGTAGTCGGCCTTCCCAAAGTAGGAGAGCAGCCGGTCGAAGAATCCGGTGCTGTTGACGGTCTTGCTCGCCGCCGAACCCAGCGCGTCGTCGATGTACCGGCTCTGGGGAGCGTCGTTCAGCAGTCCCGAGATCCCTCCGGCCATGAATCGCCCGTTGCTGGAATTCGCCTCCTGGCCGATGAGCACCGCGACGCTATGGCGGTTGAACACCTTCCCGTAATTCAGCGTGTTCGTGATCGTCCAGCTCGTCGTACGGTTATCGTTTTGGGCGATCGAGTTCACCGCGTTCGCCTCGGAGTTTTCGAACGTTGTCGGCGTGAAGCCGGTGAACTGACTCTGGAAAAGGTTGAAGGAGAACTGGCTGCGGATCGAAAGGGTCGGCATCACGGCGAAGCGGCCGAACACATTGCCGATCCCGCGGTCGTTGGTATTGCGGTCGAAGCGGCGCGCCCACGCATACTTGAGCGGATTGGTGTTGTTGCCGAGTCCCGTCGCTTTACCCGACGCGAAGTTGCCGCCGACGTCGTAGATCGGAACGACGGGCTGCATCAGGATATTCTTCCCGACGATGTTGCCTTCGCCGAGTGCGTTGTCGTCGAGACCGCCGTAGGCCTGATCACGCGACACCGCGATGTTTTCGCCCAGCGTGAGCTTGTTGATGTTGAATGCGGTGTTGACGCGCAGCGCGCCACGCTGCAACTGGTTATATGCCGCCGTACCGCTCTGCCGCAGATAATTGAAGGACACATTATACGAATTGTCCAAACCGCCGCCCGAGACCGACAGATTCGCGTCGGTTACCGACCCGGTGCCGAACACCGCCTTCCACCAGTTGGTGCCGGCGCTGCCCGGCATGATCAACGCGTTGGGGTAGGAGTACGCGGTCAAGTCGATCTGATCCGGGCGGCCGAACGCGTCCCGAGTGACGACGGTGACGCCGGGAGCGATATACGTGTACTTCGGCACCGACGGATTCAGCGTGTCTCCGTACAGCGCCTTGACCTCCGGAGGCAGCGCCTGTCCCGCATTGTGGTAGGCCGCCGAGATCACATGGAAGTATTCCAGGGCGTCCGTCATGACGAGATCGTCATAGCCGCGAATCGGTGTGGCGACACCCGTGCGCACTTCGAGCGCCGCGGTGCGCCCGCCGGGCCGGCCCTTCTTCGTCTCGATGATCACCACACCATTGCTCGCCCGGGATCCGTAGATGGACGCCGACGATGCATCCTTCAGGACCTGGACTTCTGCGACATCGTTGGGATTGAGGAAGTTGAGGTACGAGTCCTGCACCGGCGTGCCGTCAATGATGTACAGCGGGTCGTTATCATGGAACGAGCTGACGCCACGGATGCGAACCGTGGAGCGGGAGCCCGGCGAACCGCTCGAATTGATCGTGAGTCCAGGGACTCGGCCGTCCAGCCGTTGCAGCACGCTGGTTCCCGTCTGCTTGTTCGCGCTCTCCAAATTGACGCTGGAAACGGCGCCGGTGATGTCGGCGCGGCGCTGGGCTTCGTAGCCCGTGACGACCACTTCTTGCAGCATGGTCGGCGCCTGCTCCAATCCGACGTCGATCGACGCCTGCCCGCTCACGGGCTGGTCTTTGCCCCGAAAGCCGATCATCGCGAATGTCAGCACCGCATCCGAAGGCGCGACCAGCGCATACCGTCCTTGTTGGTCCGTAACGGTCTGCGTCTGCGTGCCTTTCACACGCACGGTAACGCCCCACAACTTCTCCCCCGTTGTCGCGGATGTCACCGTACCTGAGATCGGTGTGCCTTGCGCCGGTGCGTTAGTGGTCACCACCACCAGGAAGACAACGGCCATCCCCATTGCACGAAGTAATCTTTGCATGGAACAGTCTCCTGAGCCTACGAGGTCCGCGAGGCAGCGCGTAGATGCATACGCGGCCAAACCATACACGACCTGCCTAGCCCGACAAGACCCCCAGTGCGGGTCACCCGATCAGGCTACACCGTACGACTATCGACGACTGTTGTGACCGAGGGAAGGACGCTTCGGCAATCCACGGAATTCTGCGAACACGCGCACGAGCAGCTCTTCACGACTCTGTACCTGCAGCTTGCGATAGATGCGCCACAGGTAGGTATGCACCGTATGCGGTGATAGTCCCAGTCTTTCGGCGATCCCCTTCTCCGAATCGCCGTCGAAGACGCCGCGCACGATGCCACATTCGCGTGGCGAGAGACCGAGACAGGACGAGAGCGAGCGCCACTCCGATGGAATGAAGATGGCGTGTCCGGCCACGCGGATCGTTGGGGCGGGCGCGCTCATAGGGGGTCGAATATGCCCCGCGGATTAACGGACGGCTAGTTACTCAGGCCGCGCACTGGGCTCCGGGCTTCGTTCCCAACGCCAGACCGCTCCGTCCTCGGGATCGACGACTTCACCGACCTGCACGAAGCCGCATTTCGAAAGGACGCGGGTCGACGCGTTGGCCTCGGGCCGCGTGTGCGCGCGGATCAGTCGCACGCGGGGATCGTTCGCGGCAAAATGAAGCAGCGCGAGCGCCGCTTCGGTAGCGTATCCCCGACCCTCGCGAGACGGCACGATGCCATAGGCGATCTCCACCATGCCCGCTGCGTCGGGAGCGCCTTTGAACCCGGCACCGCCGACGATCTTGCCGGTGCTCTTCTCGACCACCCAAAAGCCGAAGCGCCAGGGATCGGGGCCCTGCGCTTGTCCCGCCGCCTCGCGCAGCGCCGCGAGCCAGTGCGGAGACACGTCTCCAGACATATAAGACCCCCGCAGGCCAGGCG
>WNGQ01003632.1_pt1 | contig 15506 bp, 17 predicted proteins | sample 5407661 | NCBI WGS metagenome assembly WNGQ01 (sample SAMN13153382, study PRJNA577476) | soil metagenome | isolation source: 60 cm soil or saprolite under Garry oak tree replicate 2 | place: USA:California | collected 2016-06-15 | reverse complement strand
GTCGAGCAGGATAACGGCTCGTACAACGGGCAGGCCGGGAGCTTCACTTACACCGATAATCTCTACGTCACCTCAACCAGCTACAATCTGGCACCGGCAAATCCTCCCCCTGTGAATCCCATTGATACTCTCTTGGCGTTAGCTCCGTACCTCATCTTAGCGTTGATAGCTGTCCTATTCGCCGTGGTGATAGCAGTCTATGCTTCAAAACGAAGGAAACGCATGGACACTATTCCCGAGCACCCACCAGGTCCAGCCACCCTCCCCAGTGCACCGCCTTCAACGCCTCTTGAATCTGGAATAGACCTAGGCTCAAAGCCACCACCTCAGGTCGTGATAAGGGACGTGGCCAAGGTGAACTGCAAATACTGTGGAACTCTCATTCCAACCACAGCAGATACGTGCCCGTACTGCGGAGGGCCCAGACGGTAGTATTCAAGCGCAGGAAAAAGCTCTGACAATAGCAATCACCGAGCCAGCGCCGATCATCCTTAGAGGGATGCCCATCAACCTCAATGTATACGATGGAGCCGCGACGATCACAAACAAGTACTTCAAACGTTTTCCGATGCCGGACTTCGAGAGGATATACCTCCCCGATAGCGTAAGGGGGTTCTCTGACGTGGACCCGATAGGAACCAAGGAGCTCTTGATAGATGACAATAGGAGCGCTGTTGGTAGACAGCCCTACATGACTATTGACGACACCGATTTCTATTTCTCAGTGAAGGGAATAGGGTCGACCACGAGCCCGTTCAGCCGGCAGCTTCTCAAGAAGGAGGAGATCTGCAGCCTCCTCAAGAGCGGTTCCACGAAGGAAAGAATCACGAATGCCAAAGAGAAGGAGATGAGGTTTCCAAGGTACCTTACGGGGGAGTTATGGTCGAGGGGATGTCCCTATGGATCCCAAGGACTGGAATTCGCATCCATCGCCATGAAAGCAACAGAGATGTCAGATTCCAGTACCACGTCCATTCACGGGTTCAGGATTGCCCCATTGGTGAAGATCGTCAAGCTTCCAGAAGCCCTCCAAAAAGAGGTCACCCAGGTGTATTGGTACAGGAGGTTCAGGCAAGCAATGGTTCAGGAGACAAGGCTAATCCCGTCCAACATCAGAATCTACTTCCATTCAGACTGGACTATCGGGGATGATACCGGGGAACTCTTCGACTTCTTCCGCATTGACAACAACGACAAAGCCATGGATTTCCTCAAGAACTTCGTCAAGAGCGGAATTGCGATCCTCACCTTGTTCGTTAGGTCCATGAGCGACAATGGCAATGGAACGTACAGCGGATTGGATTTCTACGATGTCTGGCTCGACAAGGATGCGGTACTGGCTCCAGACGGCACCATCTTCTGGGCGGACCTAGAAGGGCTGCAGGCGATAACGATTGGCGGGAGGGACAAGGCTGACCTAGAATTCAACATCGAGGAGAAGATGGAGCATCAGATATACAGGACTTTGTACGAATTCATGTATGCCTATGAACAGATAGAACGGGAACGGGTCAAAAGGTTCGGCCGCGCTACTGAGCGTAAGACTCAGTTCGAGTACCTACTGAAGGATGCTTTGAAAGATGATGAAGTTGTAGACCTCGATCGCAGTCAAGACAGCCTTGAACTGGTCATAGGCAACATCCTCGGAGAAGACAAACTAACCAAGAGATTCACGATCCTTGATTGGTAGCCGACGACCTCGTCTGTGCAATACAAAGATACACAAATGGAAATTTCATGACCGGAGGCGAGAATCGTGAGAAACGGCAGTAGCCCTCAAGTGTCCGAGGTAAAATCCATAGAGCAACTAGGTGATCTGCCGAAGGGCCTCTCCTTCTTTGACCCAATTCTTCATTACGAGGCTAAAGAGGCTCTCGAAGCCGGCGGCGAAGTCTATGTCTCCGAGAGTCCAGAGGGACGCAAGAATGGCCTGTTCATATACGATGGCTATGAAGCGACGGGAACCATATTTGCAAAATCCAGGGAAGTATTCGATGACTTCTATCCGCTGAAGCCTTCCAGTTACATCTTCTCAGAGTATGAGGCGGCAGAGCATCCGAAGGAAGTCTGGAATATCTGGCAGCTCGACGTCGATAAGGCTCATCTGAACCACAGATTCAAACACCATGTCAACATGGAGAATAATGCCGAAGAAATAGAACGCTTCATGGCCCACACGCAGCCGGAGACAAACAGGAAATGGATCAGCGTTGCTCTCAGGAATGGGGACAAATGCTTCGTTGTCAGAGTAGCAAACAGGATCGTTGGTATGGCATGGATGACGATTGTAGGCGAAGTAGCAAGATCCCACGGCCTCTACGTTGAGCCACAGTTCAGAAGAATGGGCGTAATGAAGGACAACCTGCAGGCTAGGCTCATCTATCTCAAGTCAAGGCATGTCCACACTTTGATCAACGAGATTTCCGAGTCCAACATCCCATCATCCAGCCATGCCGCAAATGCAGGAGAGAAGATTGTAGGCAAGATATTCCTCTATACCACCGGATCCTGATGTCCAGCGAAATGACGAAGACAAAAAGCGGGTGGTAGGAGGCCCAATGGGACTTGAACCAGAGGGGTTCACCTCCCAGGCCCATTGTATCCATCATCGGGTGCTACGAGATTATTTCTCGAATGAACATCCCCTTGTAGGGATTAGAGAGTGGGGACCAACGCTACAATAATGGGCTTGCTCAGGACTCGCTGAACAATTTGGTGGGCCCGCCCGGATTCACCGTGCCAGCCTTGAATGATGAAGGCCTAAGAGGTACTTGGAGGAGCCCCTATTTTTTCCTAGTTGAAGGTTTTGGGTTCTTGCGTTGCTTGTTCCAGTAGGGACTCTTGCAACTGGGGCAGATCGTCGGCTCCTGATCCTTGTTGCGTGGAACCCATTGGTGTCCGCACCTGCTACACTCGTAACCCTGAAGCGTGACGGTTGGCACTAAGATTCTGAGTTTACTTACAGGTGTTTCCTATTAAGAATTGTTCATTGGGTAAGCCGGTTGCACATCGAATCGAATTAGAAGGTTGCGAAGAAGTACAGATTCCAAACGGGTTACTTCAGTTGATGGACTTCACCGAGTACAACCTCTGCTAGCCTTAGGATGTTCCCACACTCGATTCCACTGACGAGGGCCCTGAGCATGTAATCAGCATCGACACGCTTTGCTCGCAAGGTTTCAAGATGGTTTCCCATCTTGGTATCCTTTTCCTTGACTTTGTCGATTAGATCTCGATGGATCCCATCAATATCGGGAAACGAAATCCCCAGTTCTTGCATCTTTTTCCTGGAAGCAAGAAAACACGCGTAATACGCCCGGCTTATTGCGGTTCTCCAAGCAGCCTCGGTCTTGTAATGCCGGTCTGAATGAAGCTGACTCGCTAGATCATAAAACTCTCGAGGGTCAAGGACCATCTACCCTTCACGCCGTGTCCATTCTTAGAAATAACGACCTACCAAAGTCACTAATTTTCTCCGAATCATTCGGGTGCTCTTTAGACAGTTCTGTCAAGAGTTGCCTTATGACAATGTCCAATTCATCCCACAACTTCAGCCGTTGTTCAAAGTTCCCCTTGGCTACACTTATCCTCAATACAAAGCGCTTCCATCCCGGCAGCTCGATGTCGGATTCTTCCGAGATTTTGAAATCCCAATCCAAATCTGTTCCTTCAGTGAAGTCTCGAAGTCGCTCTTCCAAAGCTCTTGAGATTGTCTCAAAGATCGGATTGGAGAGTCGATCGACAAAACTGTCATGATAGATGAGACGAAATGTCCTGTCTTGCGCTTCAGGCAGGGAAAAGTAAGGACTTGGCCTTTGCTGTTTGCGCAGGGTCCTGTTTTCCGTACCTGGACCCAATTGGGTCGGTGTTAGGGTCGCAGACTTGCCACTAGATAGTCGAGCTTCGAAACCCGGCGATAATCTGTCCGAGAATGCTCCTCCGTTCCATTTTTTCATTTCTTCGCTCGTGTTTGCAAGATAACCATGCCCATTCAGAGAAGACTTGAGGCCATAGAGTTCTTCAACCAACGCGTTTCTCGTTCCTATGCTCCTGCGGCGAGGAGTTTTGTACCTCAGGGCTCTGTATCTCTCCAGCGCTGCTTTTACCGGCGATTGTTGAGGGGGCAAGCTAATGTTCCGAATGGCATCTGCTACAGTTGATTGAAGGTACCCGATCACAGCAGAGGAAATCTCCTCTTGGCTTGCCTGCGGGTTGAGAGAGACTACCTCACGGAGTGCATCTAACATGGTTACCAATGTAAGAGTTCCAACTATTTCGTCTTGACATCCTTCTCTAACTCCTTGGTAATAGCTTCTGTTATCTTTTTCTTCGTTTCCGTAGGTAACTCCACACCTCGCTCCGCGGGAGAGCTTGGTGCTGTAACTGGCTCCATATACCGAACATAGTATTCCCTCCAAGATATCACCAGTGATTCGAGGATATCGGTGGATTTCTCAATATCAATAGGATTTGTGGAAGTCAAAGCCGAGATTTTCTCGATGTTGGGAAGGATTTCCGATTTGACGGGGTCAGGTTTGACTTTTCCATCCGGTGCGGTCTGAGTGTAACGAATGTAGCTGTAGATTCTCTCAAGATAGGTCAGGAGGGTTAGCGTGACGAGCTCGTCGCGGCTCGCCCCATGCATCCGATAGATCCTGATTGTCTCGTTCAGGATTCCTTCCAGGAGTAGATTCCTAGCATCGAATAGCAGGTCCTGTTCCTTCCGCAGGAAGTCGAGAAGGTGCTTTGCAGCATACCTTGTGAACTGCTTGTTTTCGGAATATGCTTTTTGTTCGGCGTCGGCAAGACCATATTTTCGTACCACGTCGGAATAGTCATCGTAGACCTGCCAATACTGCTGGGCCGTAAGGTGACCTTTGGAAGCGGATTCAGATATGGTGTTCACAAAGGATTTCACTGCAGCGGCAGCGGTAGCAATTGGTGCAGTCTTCCCAAGTGCGGTCACTCGAATCATTTCGAAAGCTACATCTCGTAGGAACACTCCTGCAAGAGTCGCTTGGCGACGACTTGCCCCGGTCATGAACTGAGCGTCACTCATTATGCGGTTGGCAAGTATGTTCATCAAGTGGAAGTCTTCTTTTTCGAAAGAAATCTTCGCAGCGTGAATGTCTTGGGATAGAGTCTTGTTGAAGACTGAGTCGGAATCGGGCAACTTGGCCAGTCGGGGCAGAGAGAATGTAATTACTTAACAGTTGACCCCGCATTAGGGAGACGTTTGCACTCAAGAGTGGGGCTTACGATGAGTCTTGTACTCGGGGGAAGTTCCAGTCGGGTTATTCGGTAGGCCCCTCCGGTAGGGTGCCTTATCCTTAGAATAGCCGCTCCAGTGCCCACCAGTGCGGAGCGTTAATTTGCTGGGCGATCACTCCGATCTGAGGTGGGCTCGTTGTGGCGCAATTACAAACTTCGAATCAAGGAACTTTCACAGTTCGTAACATACTTCGATTATGGGGGATATCCTGGCACTGCAGAGTGGGTGAGGAATTTTGCGGACGGCCTCGACAAGACGAAAACTAATCCGAACCTAGAGCGTGAGTTTGAAGAACTAGTCAAAACATTCCAGCGGGAGTTTGAGAACGGAGACACGGGTAGGTCTCTTCTCTTTGGCATCGTGCGAACCGCGATCCTGGCTTCACTGCGGTCAGCTGAGAAGCGAAAGAGAGTGCTCGCTCTGTATCCCTTGTTTGAAGAAGCAGCTCAGAACTCTCAAAACTTGATGCCGATAATCGATGCGTTCAAGCCTTTCATTGCCCAAGGCAACATGAAAATGCGCTACTATGGAATGTGCCTTATCTATCTGTTCAACTCTGAAGGAGTGTTCGACGCAGCAACTCGCATCATCTACGGGATGGTGCTGATCGCCCTAGAGCAACCCGTTCCCGCAGATCTCTTTGAGATGAACTGGCGCAGGGTGAGAAAGGGGCTGCTGGAGCTGAAGGTTCCAGTTGACATCATCTTTGAAGGTTGGCTGGACGGACGGATCAGAAACGCAATCGCACACCTAAGATTCAGTTACGACGACGTCACAGCGAAGATGAGGTTCAGAGATCGAGCCACACGCTATCAGCCGGCATACGATGCTCAATTCACGATCTACGAGTTCAGCAAAATATCTCTCAAGCTCGACAATCCCTTTCACCTGGTCCTAAATCTACTATTCATTATCAGGATCATGAACCTGGTCTTCACACAGGATGTTAAGGATGCGGGAAAGAGTTCCATTTTCAAAAAGTGGAAGATCGAGGACTACCATGACCTGTTCCAACGGTGAAAATTTCGTTGCCTTCCAGGAAAAACGTGCCACGCGGCACACAGACGGATCCGAGAACCCTGGTGAAACTATTTCATCGCTAACATCACAACTGTTTTTACAGACGTTCACCCCTCAGATAGTGAATACTCATGGAAGAATGGAGTGGACTAATCCATGTGGACAGCCTGCCGGCGGAGGTCCGCAGCCGACGGGCCGGCATGGTCCGGTTGATCGAGTCTGCTGCTAGGACCCCGAACGCTCCGGTGGGTGAAACTCGCTACGGCATTCCAAGCGGCTATCCTGCTCAGGCTCGATACATGCCTGGCGGATCGGTTGCGGTCGAGGTCAACAGCCTCGCCGTAAAGAGTGTAGGAATGCCGATAGGCAATGCAAGTGAAGTAAGCTACGATGACGTCCCAACAGACCAGTTCGGAAGGAATGCGAGTCTCTCTAATACGTTCCGCGAATTTTTCCGCGACACCATCTCCAGGGTTCGAGTGCAAGAAATCGGCCCGAAAGCTGGCTACTTGGGTGCGACCGGGATATATTCCGATGAGTTTCCGCACCGACCTGGCTACGGATCTCGAAGGGTCCGTGGTGACAACGCCCCGTTCAGACCTGGTCAGCCAAGACCGTCATACTCTCGAAGCCGTGACGCAGAACGCGCAGAACACCTCGGAAAAGATTGCGCACTCGTACATCCGACCATGAGCCACCTCGACTGGCAAGACTCCGAGGAGGAAGAGCTGCGGGAGAGCAGGCGCCACAGGACCAGTATGCTGCGCATTCAAGAGCGGATGACGCGCCGCCACTATGGAATCCCCACAAGCTGCCTAGTCACGCACGGCGGCAGATCTCACGAGTCCTGGCTTCGCAACCCTTAGCCCAACCGCTTCCCCAACTGCTGTCGGCCTCTTGTCAGCAAGCCACAGTCTTCCCGGGGAAGAGAGGGAAGCTCGCATGGTACGATTGCTAATCAAAGCGTCCACCTCTCTCAGGGAGGGACTTTTGTTCCGGCGAAAACGTGTGATGAGAGAGTATTTTCAATCGATGAAACTGTACAGAGAGCTCTTGTCTCAACAGGCTCAAGAATCAGGAGGGCCGAGTGTTGAAGAATACATCAAACGCTTAGCCAGGACCCCGAGCCCTGTCGAACTTGAACAGCGCACACGCAAGGGTCCCGGGGAAAAGTGAGAGGCTGGTAAATGCAACAGCCCCCGAGTGAAAATGCGGCCGCAATAAAACAGCCTGGACGGCCCAAGCTGACCCGTCAGGAAGCCACCGAACAGCACGCTGAGTGGTACAGACTACACTTGATGGGCTGGACACCGAGCGAAATCGGCAAGGCCTACCAGGTAAACAGGAGCAGTGTCCACCGTGCCATCGATGCGATCAGAGAGGGCCAGTCCTGGGGAGGCCGGACGGCGAAACAACGGCACGCGGATCTTCTCTCGGAAGTTTACGATGGCGCAAGGCTGACGATCAGAGAATCATGGAGAATCTACCTGCAGCAGCTGAAAGAGAAACCCGCGTCCGCATTCCCGTTTCTGCGATCAGCACAATCAGGTCTCCTGGTTCTGTCAAGGCTCGTTCCTGACTCGCAAGCCCTCTACATCGAAGAACAAATCGTCAAGCTCAAAGAGCAGCAGGAGAAGATCCGAAAATGGTTCGAGGAGAAGAACATGCAGCGCAAGATCCTCCCCGTTCAAGGATCCTACCCACCAGCGTCGACCTCTGAACGGACTCACTGAACTCAAGAGGATCCTCCTCCAGAAACGGGTCATTCTCAACCCGAAAGGCATGTATTGGGCAGTCTGGTCCGAAGATTGTAGCGGTTCGGATTGGCGAACAGCAACAAGGTGATTGCGGCTGGCAGAATGGCTCTCGTGCTGGTCATCTTCGCTGCGATACTAGTCGGACTGTACTATCAGTCGTTCAGGACCGGCCTGACAGGTTTGCTATTCTATGAGGTACTCCTCATCTTGCTCCCTGTCGTCATAATAGGAGGAAGGACTTGCTACAGAGTCATCCGGGACATGTTCCAGAAGAGCAAAGGGCTCAGTGACGGCGGCCAGAGTGATTGGCTACAACTCGTAACGATACTCGCCGCAGCATTCGGGATTGGCGGAGCTTTCCAGTCAGTCTCGACCATTGACGCCGAGACTGTCAGCATTTCGGTGTGCGCCAAGCCCGCCGGTCTCAACTTTACCAGCCCGAACTGTCTCGAGGTCCAGACTCTAACCCAGACGCATGGACCCTTCACTGGTCTCGGTCTGCTAGGGGTCTGGCTTGTAGTGTTGGGTGCCGTTGGGGCTGTGGCGTTCGGGGTCTTTTACTTGCTGCTCCGATTGAAACTTGTGACGGTCAACGGATCTGGGGAAGTCAAGGTGTTCAAGTTCTCGTTTCTCCCGTCATTCATTACAAACTTATACGGGCGACTCTGGGCGACTCAGGCGGAACGACGAGACGAGGAGTAGAGGACACGCATGAGGAGATCGAAACCGAGTTCTGGTCAGTCGTTGGTGAGCGGAATCTTTCTTATTCTCGTTGGGGCGGGAATCTGGGGCGTTGGCAGCCTTCTCAACAATTCGATCACCATCCTCGTCGGGGTCCTTCTGTTCGTGGGGGGGATACTCCTGTTTTTCGGTGGCATAACAGGGATTCTCGACAAGCTCTAGCTTTGTTGCCTTGAGCCCATTCCAGACCTGAACCGGGATGGAACTATCGTTCCAGACGGGTTTCTTTGGCTAGCTCTTTGTCGATTCTCTGGAAACTCGTAAGAGCGGGTGGTGACAATCCGGCCGCCTATGACGAGGTTTGTTGTTACACTCTCCGGCCGGAGCAATTTGCGTCTTCCTAAGCAAGTGACGATAGGCGAAGCAGTGATCCAACCTTGGGAGGAGGGTTTGCAAACCATGATGTTCGTCGAGGCCGACGACTTCGATGGGGCCGAACGAGCTGCCTGGTTGTGGGGTCGTGCGCTTGGAAACGCGATCGCGCTGGTAACCTTCCACTCTGTGGACTTCAGCATCAAAGAGTCTATTGAGGTTCCCGAACCAGGAGCAGAAACCTATGGGTCAAGATTTCACACCCCGACAATCATACGACCCCTTGAGGTGCCGGTGATGGAGGAGGAACTTCTGAAGGCTGGTGGTCTCCTGCAGGGCATTCAAGCTCACGAGTCCGACACGGATCCTTGGAAGAGAGCAATGTCCTGGTACGTGAGGGGAATCAAGGACCAAGACCTTACAGACAAGTTCATGGATTACTGGATCAGTCTGGAAACTCTTTCGAAACTCTACGATGGACCTGTTGAGCCGATCACGTGCCATAACTGTGGCCAAGTTACCAATGCAAGACCCGATGGGAGAGTTGTCATGGCCTTCCTCGATGATCTGAAAGTGAATGTTCCAGCGAACCTGTTGAAGCTGTTGACCAAGATACGTGGCCCACTGTTTCATGATGCGAGGGCGATGAAGGAAGCCGAAGCAATCCAGCCTGTTCTAAAAGGCGTTCTCAGCGAATGCCTAGTTAAGACTCTGCAGCGCCCGCCCATGTAAGACCCTTCGAAGGTTCAGTTCAACACTGTATCGGGATCGCCACCACGGCCACGATCCCTGCACAGAAGTCTCTATCTCATCTGTTAGGACTGGACAGATCGACGACTCCGCGGAAGCCCGGGGTCTTAGGCAGCGACTTGAGCTGTAGGGGTATTCTGCCATCGATTACCAAGATCGACCATTCGCCACTGGACAAGTAGTGTTCAATGATCAGGTTCCTTACTGGCATCAGTGCTCGTCGACGCGTTGTCCAAGACGCCCGACAAGACCGTCACCGTAGGAGCCTACACCTACACAATAAGCGGGACAGACGGCAAGTTCGTGAATCGCTTCCCGCACAAAGATGAGGCTCGAAGCTAATGAAAATTTTGTGGAGCTCGGGAGGAAGACCGAGCCCCGTGACCAACTTCAGGTTTCGACCCCGCGAAGAGCCCAAGAGGAAGAAGCTAGGTCAACTTGACAGTAGAAACTGATCCTACTAATTTGCGTTGTGGTAAGGGCGCTTCGCAGAGTTCCACCCTACCCCCAAAGTGTCTGCAACACTTCCGCGGCGACGACGGATTAGTCCACATATGTGATAAGCGACTCGACCATGGTACAGACCACCTCTGTGAGATCCACAGGGTCGGCGCAGATCTGGATCGCGACGGTGAAAGGAGAATCCTGCGCTGATTCGACCCAAATATTTCTACTGGTGTACGGTTCATCAGAAGTATGTGAGTCCAGAGGCCAAGACAAAATCTAGAAAGCTTCGCCACTGCAGGATTCTCAAACTCAACCTAACTCAGCTGCGACAAATCGATCTTGAAGCGATGTCAGCTTGGCTCCGCTCCGGCCATAGCAGCGTGTACCACGCGCAGCGGCCCAAGGCATCACTCCGGCTAGCGCGCAGATTCGGCGAGATCAGAGGCTGAAATCTCGGGAATGACAGCCAACAGAGCGCAGAACACGCCAGTTGACAAGGAAGATAGGCCGAACTACTCACCAGGCGGGGTCGATCTGGAGACTGGAGTAGTCTTCGAACAGGTCACATATCAAGCCAGAATGGTCTATGCGCGGTCTGATGACCTCTCAAAGCTGGACGCTACTTTCACCACTGGTGATCCGACCAGCGACCGGAACAGACGGATCACCTACACTGTCCTGCCTGAGCCTCTTCCCTGGAAGCTGCCCGGTGAGCCTCTTGAATATCGAGACGAGGCTTACCTCTACAATGCGGTCAAAGCGTTCTGTCAACGCTACATCTACTTCTTCAACCCGGCCTACTACGATGTTCTGGCAGCCTGGACCCTAGCGAGCTGGCGTATCGAAGAGTGGCGGGCCAGTGGCCCGTTCTACGCACTCGGCCCAATCAACTCAGGCAAAACAACCCTACTAGAGGTAATCGAGGAACTCGCCTACCGAGGAATACGCGGAGGCTCAATGTCGACTGCGACAATGTTCCGGCTGTCGGATGCGTACAACCCGACCCTTCTGATCGACGAGTCTCAAGTGTACAATCGTGAGGAGTGGGCCGAGACTCAGGCCCTTCTGAACGAGCGCTACCGACCAGGCGGCAAAGTCTGGCGCATGGTAGGCGAAGGTCACAGCATGACCCCGCAAGCCTTCCGTTGCTGGGGTCCGACAGCGATGGCATCGTCGCATGCACCCTGGGAGGCGCTTGGATCCCCAGCGCTTCTCGTCAAGATGGAGAAGGGGAGGCCTGAAGCTCACTCAGGGACAGCCGAGTTCTACATCGAAGCATCTAGGCTTCGAAGCCAACTCCTCCTGTACCGGTTCTACAATCTCAATACTCTACTAGACACGACAGATCCAGACGCACCTCCAGACCCGATTGCCACCAAGCTAGAAACCGTCCAGGACGAACGAACCAAAGAGGTAGGTTATCCTCTCCTCAAGGTGGCGGACCCAGTCTGTCACGGGATCCTGATCGAGTATCTCCAGCATCTGGAGGAGGAGCATCAGGCGATTGAGGAGACTTCCGACAGTGCGAGCTACGTCATTGCTCTCGCCAACGCTGCAACGGTCAGCGGCAAAGTCTCCGTTGAAGCTGTGAGAACCGAGCTAGCTAAGCTGTGGGGACTCTGGGACGACGAGAAGGCCAAGTATACTGACTCGAAGCTGATGCCGAGTGCAAAGTACGTCTCGAAGGTTCTCCAGACTCTCGGCTTCAAGCCTGAAAGGATGCCGCAGAGTGGAAGAGCAGGCGTCGTCCTGAACCATGAGCTCCTAGAGAGGCTCAAGGTGCGCTTCCGAACTGCTTCACTCTCTTCACTTTCTTCACATGCTTCAGCAGATGGGAAGAAGCCTGAAGGAAATGAAGCAGGTGAAGGAGGTGAAGCAAATCGGAAAGGCAAGAGCTGCGAGGTCTGTGGCAAGCCGGACGCTCAAACAATAACTAGAATCGGAGAGGTCACGCCTCACTACCTCTGTAACGAGCACCTCAGCAGCTATCCGGGGAGTCTCTGACGATGAGTCGTTTCGACTTTGATGCTACATGGCACAGGAGCTCCAACTGATGGTTTCTGCCAAGAGGATCGTTGAGATCCCGGACCTAGGACCCGTTGTAATTGAGGTAGGTACGGTCCGCTACAAGTGCAAAAGTTGCGATTTCGATTCGAAGGATCCACAAGCCGCTTCGGATCATGATTTCGAAGAGAACAAGAGGAGACGTTACGATAGTCAGTGGCGCCACGAGATCGAAGTCGTGGCCTCTAGGGACGAAGCGGTTCCTTGTCCCCTTTGTAACGGCATCTCTTCGGATCTAAAGAATCATCTGTTCAAGGAACACGGCAAGAGTCCTAACAGACTCGTCGACATGATCCTCTTGCTCCAGGATCAGAATACTAGGTTGATCGGAGTCGCAAGGAGCTTACAGGCTACCGTCCGAACCATGAGTAAGGGAAGGCTCAGGGTTCGCAGGAACAAACAATCCAGCACTAGCAACGGGCCCAGCATGGACGATGAGGATCTCGAGGAGTGTTAGTGGGACAATTGAAAACTCATTGTCCAGCTTGCAACCGGCACGACTACGATTCTCGGACCCTCAAAGAGCATTTACTCCTCTGCCACCGGGAGCGGCCTGTCTTAGTAGGCGCGATCTGCGACCTCCTAGATCTCATCGCCGATTTGAGAGCTGCATCGGGGCCGACTAGATCGCACAACGTGTTGGGTTGCATTCTCTGTCTCAGGGAGGTGTTGACACGGTCGCGCTGAAAGGGTCCAGGCCAGTGGACTCTTTGAAGCCTGGCGATCGAGTCCACGTCAGATATCTTGATAGCGTCATGTTTCGACGAGGGAACCCTGACAGCTATCGCCCGGTAGAGCTGGAGCTTCGAGGCTGGCTCGATCATGAGGATGATGAACAGTACCGGATCATCTGGGAGAGACCCTCAGCTGCGAGTCCACCTCGAATGGATGTCAAAGCGTCCGGTGTTTGTATTCTGAAGAAGAACGTGATCGAGATCAGGCGCGACTGATGAGAACTCGTATATACCTTGTAGGTATACCCCAGTAGGGAAAACACATGGGCATACAATCAACAGCCAGCGACGACAACGCGACATTCAACGTCGACGAGCCTATCATTCTTCCAAGAACAAGACTGACTCTCGAGGACCTCCCCATACTAGGAACAGTTGGACACGTCAACCAGGATGAGTCAGTCACCATCGACCGTAGCGCTAAGGGCACACGACTGAAAACGCCCGTTACCTTTCCACTCGACAGGATTCTCTCGCTCGAAAAAGGGGTCGCAGAATACGTGATCTCATCTCTCATCAAGACCAAGCCTCGGCTTCTACCTTGGACCCTCGCAAACGAGACCCTAGTCAACTTGGCTTCGCATCTTCTCCGCGCCGGAACCGGCAGCCAGGACAGCTGCTACGCCTACATCAACGATGTTAGCTTGCACGTTCGATGGTTGAAACTGCTAGGCGAATCAGCTGATCGCCTGATCTCCGACGTCAAGAAGGAACCTGGCCGACTCGAGAATCACAAGGCGTTCCTAGCAAAACATCTTGCAGCGATGCAGGATCGTGATCTGGCCCCGGGACGTCTGAAAGGATTCGCACGCCATGTCAGAACATTCTACCACACCAACGACGTGGAGCTTCCAAAACCAAAGACGATGCCAATGGTCCGAGTGGTCAACAAGGACGATGCGCCGAGCCAAGAACAGTTGCAGACTCTCATCGACATAGGAGACCTTCGCGAGAAAGTGATCGTCTCAATGCTTGCACTGACAGGCGTCAGAGAATCAACTCTGGCGCTACTGCGGTACGGCGATTTGAAAGAGGACTTCGAAGCCAACAAGATCCCGGTATGTGTCCGCATCAACCTCGAGATCACCAAAGGCCACTATGCTAGCTTTCGCACCTTCCTCGGAGAGGAGGGCGCATACTACTTCAGACTCTACCTGGACCAGCGCCGGAAAGGAACCCGTCCACAACAGCGCAATGGCGAACCGATCAAGTACGTACCACCTGAAGAGATCGTTGACAACAGCCCCATCATAGCCTCCGCGTGCTCCTCGAAGCCCATAGGCAAGAAGAACATCTACCAAATCATGCATCGACTTTACCACCGGGCAGGCCTACTCTCAAAGAAGAACAATCCTCGTGGGCGCCACTACGACCTCAGAACTCACAGCATCCGGAAGTTCTTCGATACGCAGATGATCGCACGGAATGTCCAGGAGTCCTACGTCCAATACTGGATGGGGCATGTAGTCGACAGTTACAACGATGTTGACAAACTGCCAACGGAGTTTCTGCGAGAGGTCTACGCGAAGGCCGATCACCGCATCAGATCCAGGGCGCAGTACAACAAGCTGGAAATGGCCAAGGAGGTTGTCGGCGAGATCCTTCGTGGAATGGGGTTGAACCTTGAGGACTTGGTCAAGTCCTATCCGACTGCTGAACCACACCGGACCCTGGCAAACCAGGAAGCCGGCGATGAACAACAGCTTCAACTCTACTTGACAACACTCGTCGACACGATTAGGAGAAAGTCGCTGGCTCTACCGCAGACTCCTCCTCCAACCTCTTGAATCTAGCCTGATTCCGTGCTAGCATGGTGGGCCCGCCCGGATTCGAACCGGGGACCGTCAGGTTTCCCGAACTTGGGGCTATGAGCCTGCCGCTCTTTCAGTTCTTCAACCTGAAGAAAACCTAGCTGAGCTACGGGCCCTCCAAGAAAGTCGCTCGCACACCCCTAATTCTTAATGGTTTAGAGCAAAACCAATCGGTGCAGACCTTAATCCGCCACGGGTGATAGCTGCTCTGCGGTGCAAGTCATATGTGCGGTAGCAGTAATTCTTGTGATCTATCTGATTTTGTTTGGATTCGTTGCCCGTCCTTCCAGCCTGATGAAGAGTCAAAGAGACTCAAACCATTGTCAAACGGCAGTGTGGTCCATTCCCGTGTCTCTAGGAGCGATAATCATACTGGACGGGTTTTTCGTCTTGTAGATGCTGCTGACCTATCTTTTAATAAACGGGTTCTTGCCGGTTGTCGGTTGCCGCCGGCTGTCAGCGGGCCGCCGTTCCCTCAGATGTTTGGGGGCGCGAGCTCAGTGGTAGAGCAGCGGACTCGGCTCGCGGGCTGAGGCTGAAGCTGTTAAAGTGGAAGGTCCACTGTAGCAACCCGTTGGTCACAGGTTCGAACCCTGTC
>WNGQ01005190.1_pt1 | contig 15519 bp, 16 predicted proteins | sample 5407661 | NCBI WGS metagenome assembly WNGQ01 (sample SAMN13153382, study PRJNA577476) | soil metagenome | isolation source: 60 cm soil or saprolite under Garry oak tree replicate 2 | place: USA:California | collected 2016-06-15 | reverse complement strand
GAACGGCGTGATTATCGATGACTCACACAACACCGGCGATTCGCTGTTCCGCGCGTTGCAAAAGGCGGAGAGCAGCGGATACGCGGGAATGGTTCGGGTCGAACACCGCCGCGCCTCCCGGTGAAGTGTCCGGGGAGCACCACTGGCAGATGAGTCAGGAAAGCCTAGATGAAGAGGGTTTGCATTATCGGGTGCGGGTCCATCGGCAGCTTGTACGCCGCGCATCTCGCACGCGTGGCGGAAGTTTGGGCGTTTGTACGGCGCGCGGAGCACGCGCGGGCGCTGAATGAGCAGGGGCTTCGTGTCTCCGGAACGCATGAATTTCACGCGAATTTGCGCGCCACAAATGACGCATCAGAACTCCCACAATTTGATTTCGGCATTGTTGCCTGCAAGGCCACGCAGACCCGGGAGGCCGTCACGCCGGTCGCGCACCTTTTCAAGAATGGGGCGATTCTGTCTTCGCAAAACGGATTGGGGAGCGAAGAGGTTATTGCCGAAATCGCGCAAACGTACGTCCTGCGTGGAACGACGTTTATGAGCGGCACGCGCGTCACCGATACGCATGTGCGCTATGAACTGGACACCGCAACCTGGATGGGTCCTTTCGAACCAACGAAAGCGCCATTCGCATTGGTACAGGAGGCTGCCGCGCTGATTAATTCCTCGGGACTCAAGGCCGTGGCTCTCGAGGACGCGCGTCCCGCGCAATGGTCCAAACTAATTTTCAATTCGTCCGTGAATGCTGTCGCCGCGCTTACGGAGCTTCCGCACAGCTTTCACTTTGCAGAAGAGAAGGAATTTGGCGATCTGGGTCATTTGCTCCACTCTCTCATTGACGAAGGTAAACGAGTTGCAGAAGGACTCGGCGTCAAGCTTTACGAAGATCCCTGGGGGATGAACAAACTCGGCGCGCAGACGGATCATCCGCCTTCCATGCTTTACGACATCCGTCACAAACTAGGAACGGAAGTGGATTTCCTGGGAGGCGCTATCGCCCGCGAAGCACATCGCGCAGGAATTCCCGCACCTCTTCACACCGCGCTCTACCGGCTCGTGAAAGCTAAGGAAGCTTCGTGGACTTACGAGGGCAGACAAAAGGCGGTCGCCAAGTGAGGTATCCGGTCGACGAGAAAAAGTTGCAGCGTGTGCGCGAAATACTTGATCGCCACAATCTGGATGCCCTGGTGGCTCGCGCGCCGGACAACATTCTTTACCTCACGAACTACTGGACCATGAAGGGCTACGACCTCGTAATTTTTCCACGTGAAGGCGATCCAACGCTTTTGGTCATCGAGCCGCAGTTCCGCGAAGCGCAGCGCACTGCATGGAACAAGGACGTTCGCTTCTTTCATTTTTACGACGCGAAAGATCCGCGCCCGCCGATGGTGCGCTCAGTGGAAATGGCTGTCGAAGTTCTGCAAGAACGAAAACTGGACGGGCGTGTCGGCATCGAGCTTTCGCAATTCTCGCAGATCTGCGACCGCATGGTGGGCGAGCCGACGGTTTACTGGCAGGGTTTTTACGACGCATTCCGGGCAAGCTGCCGGGAAGTCATTGACGTGGCACCACTGCTGGCCGAAGTGCGAATGATTAAAACGACCCAGGAAATCGAGCGAATGCGCTTGGCCAACGAGTTGGCGGCGAGCGGCATGGAGTATGCGCGAAAAAACATCAAGCCGGGAATGAAAGAGAGCGAAGTGGCGGCCATGATTGAAGGCCACGTTCACGCGGTGGGTGTGGGCTACAAAGGCAAAGTCGAAATGGCGCGCGCGTTTACGTTGGTATGGTCGGGGAAGGGCATCGCTACATTCACGGCGACAAGCCATCGGCCGATCCTTGAGAACGAGCCGACGCTGGTGGAGATTTGGGTTTGCGCCGACGGCTACTGGACCGATCTCACGAAGAATATTTGTCCGGGACGTCTCACGCTGGAGTACAACAAGCTACTCGATCAACTGTTGAAGATTTTTTCGGACGGGATTGCATGTGCCCGCGATGGCGCTCCTTTGGGCGATATCGACCGCATCTTGCGTAAGGGAATTGACGCCGCAGGCTATCCGGGCCAGCCGTCGCATCCTGTGGCCCATGGAGTGGGAGCTCGCGCGCATGAGCCTCCGTATTCTCACCAGGCCGCGCCGGGTACGATGCGGTCCGGCATGGTCCTGGCCATCGAGCCGGGCGTTTACTGGGAAGGGGGCGGCGGTTTGCGATTGGAAGACAATTTTCTTGTGACCGAGAGTGGCAGCGAGAAGCTATGCTCCTATCCCGACGATTTTCGTCTGTGAGGCGGCGATGGCAACGTCATCAGCACGAGGGAAGACGGATTCAATGAACGAGGAACTGGACAAGGCTATCCTTTCGCAGATTCGCAAAGACGAACTCGTCGCAATGTGCAGCGACGTGGTCAATATCCCCAGCCCCACGGGGGAAGAATTAGAAATGGGGCGCTACATGCGCCGCACGCTGGAGGATGCCGGGCTTTCGGTTTCGTGGCAGGAGGTCGAGGAAGGCCGCGCAAATGTTGTGGGGCTGTGGGAAGGCGCTGGAAATGGTAAGAGCCTGATGTTCAACGGCCATATGGATACTTCCAACACTGGCCGCGAGGAATTTCTAACCGGGATTGGCTACAAGCCGAAGGCGGTCATCAAGGACGGACTAGTCTACGGGCTCGGCATCTACAACATGAAAGGTGCGCTGGTTTGCTACACGCAGGCCATGAAAAGTTTCGCGGCTATGGAGTGGGGACGCATCATCTCGTCAATCACGGCGTGCTGCCCGACATGTGCATCCTGGGTGAGCCCACGGATATGCAACTGGTTCTCGGCCATTACGGCACTGTATGGGTCCGGCTTACCGTTCATGGCCACTATGTGCACACCGGTTTCACGCGCGGGAAACAGGAGCTGAGCTCCGTGTTTCGGATGAAGGAAATCCTGCCCGCAATTTACGAGTGGATCGACGCGTGGGGGAAGAAGGCGACTTACGATGGCTTACCCGGAGTGGTCAACGTTGGATGCATTCGCGGTGGTTATCCCTGGCGTGTGAGCCGCACGCCGGAGCGCACCGACGTTTTCCTGGACGTTCGCGTGCCTCCAACGATGCCCCTGAAGGAAGTCCGCGTGTCGATCAAGCAGCTTGTTTTGGAATTTCGCAAAAAACATCCCGATTATGGCGTGGAATACGAAACTTTTGTTTCCGTTCCCGGCGCTGAGATTTCGAAGGACCACCCGCTCGTCAAAACGGTCGAGGTTTGCCATCAAAGGATCCTGGGCACTCCACCCAAACACTCCACCGTTTTGTGGGATTCCGACGCTTCGGTGATGACGCGCTTCGGCATCGAAACACTGAACTACGGACCCTCCAGCGGCCCCCGCGACGCCGAAGGCGAAAAGGTGGCCATCGAGACGCTGCTCAACACGACACGAATCTATGCTCTCGCCGCGGCGGCAATCTGCGGAGCACATGAATAGAGAGGGACAGAAAAAGTTTCTATGACCTCGCAAAAAGAAATAGACCGCCGCTACGCCAACATTCGCGCGGCCATGGCGGCCAACAACATTGATGCCCTCATCGTCTGCGGCACTCAATACACGGGCTTCGAAGGCGCGATTCGCTATATCTCCGGATTCGAAATCGTTCACCGCTATGTTTACGTTCTGCTTCCGCTTTCCGGCGAACCTACACTCGTCTTTCCTCGCGAGGCGCGCTGGATCGGCGACAAAAAGGCGGCCTGGGTGCGCGATCAGGTTTGGGCAGAGATTCCCGGCAAGTGGCTTCGTGAAAAAACCGAGGAGAGGAAATGGAAGCGCGTCGGCGTTTATGGCCTGGACTTCGTCATGGCTGTTCGAGACTATCGCGAGCTTCAGCAAAGGTCGTTTGAGCTAGTGCCTTTTGATTTTCACTTCGACATGGCGCGCGCGGTAAAGAGCGAAGAAGAGCTTGCCGGTGTGCGCGACGCCATGGACATCATTCTCGACGGCTTCGATGCGCTACTAAAAGCCTATCAGCCCGGGAAAAGCGAAGCGGAAATCATGGCCCCGGCTGTGGAGCGTTTCTTTGCGCGTGGCGCCGGGCCGCGGATGATGAATATCGTCCTCAGTGGGACGGGCGGCGAGGCGGAAGCGCACTTCAAGGTTCCTTCGCTCCGCACCGTTGCGGCGGACGATCTTTTGCTCTATTCCCTCGAAGTCACGGGCGAAGCGGGCTACTGGGTGGAATTCTCACGTGCGCTCATTCAAGGCAAGCCCAGCGCACGAACGCGAGCGATGAGCGATGTTTATCCCGAAGCGATGGAAGCGGCCCGGCTAAAAATGCACGAAGGCGTTTCGGCTTGCGAAATCCACAAAGCGGCCGCCGACGTTTTTCAGCGCGCGGGCTTTGCTCTTGGCCATCTGACGGGACATTCCATTGGCTTGACCATGATCGAGCATCCCGCCATCGGCGCAAACACGAAGATTGAGCTGAGAGAAAACATGGTTGTCAGCTTTCATCCACAGGTCGTCGACCAGGACGGCCAGGTTTGTCTCTATACTCAGGACACCTACCGCGTCGGAAAAAAAGAGGGCGAGTGCCTGGCCAGCGTTCCGTGGAAGTTTTACTCCGGAGCGGAGGCGCGCAAGACGGCATGAGCGTGAAGGTCTGCATCGTCGGCTGCGGCGCGATTGGCAGCATCTTCGGAGCGCATCTCGCACGGCTTGAGGATGTTGAAGTCCACGCCTACGACGTCAACAAAGAACATGTTTGCGCTATCAACGAGCGCGGCCTTCGCATCAGCCGGGCTGCGGACTTTACCGCGCGCCTCCACGCGACCTGCGATGCGTCGCAAATTCCCGCATGCGACTTTGGCATCGTAGCCACAAAAAGCACGCACACGCGTCCGGCGATCGAGCAAACGAAGCACATCTTCGGCCCAGGCAGTGCCGTGTGCTCCGTCCAAAACGGCGTGGGCAACGAGGATATTATCGCCAAGCACGTCAAATACGTGATTCGGGGCACCACGTTTCCTGCTGGCCACGTCATCGAACCAGGCCACGTCGGTTTTGACATCAGCGGCGACACTTGGATTGGCCCGTTCGAGCCGACGAACATTCCCTACGAGTTTGTCGAGAGACTGTCTGACCTGCTCAATCGCGGCGGCATGCACGTCATTCCGCTCAAGGATGCGCGCGGGGCGCAGTGGACGAAGCTTATCTTCAACGCGTCGACTAATCCGGTCGGCGCCCTTACGTTGCTCCACCATCGCGCCGCCACGCGCCTCCCGCCCACCGGCATACTTTTTAACGAACTGATTGCAGAAGGCGAAGCGGTTGCCAAAGCTTTAGGCATTGAGCTTCACGGCGATCCCCGCGCGCTCGTTGAAAAAGGAGCCAACGCTCCCGGCAAGCACAACGCCAGCATGTTGCAGGACGTGCTGGCCAGGCGCCAAACCGAAGTGGATTTCATGAACGGCGCGATTGTCGAATGGGGGAAGAAGACGGGCGTTCCCACCCCTCTCAATCGAGCCATGTGGCAATTGATTAAAGGCCTCGAGCATTCGTGGACCGACCCAGCGTGAACAGGAATCTTGAAGGGCTGCTACGGAGATTAGTCAGGCCTGACTAGGGAGTCGACGAGCATCGAGAGAAATGTAAATTAATGACCTTGCCCTATAAGATCGGCGTGCTGCAATTGAGCATGGAGCCCCTGAACGAGACCGTGCGCATGGCGCAAGCATGCGAAGCCGCAGGGTTCGACGTTTTCTGGCTGGCGGAAGCGTACCCCTGGTGGCGGAAACATTCCATGGAAGCGCGTTCCTCGACGGCGACGACGGCTATCATCGCTCGCGAAACCAAAAGAATCGCCATCGGCTGGGGGATCATCTCGCCTTACACGCGACATCCTGTGCAGATTGCCATGGAAGCGCGCGTCCTCCAGGAAGCTGCAGGCGAAGGCCGCTTTCTGCTCGGTCTTGGGGCTTCCAAAATTTTCATGAAAGAAATCGGCGAGGGCGAAAAGGGGAGGGAAGTCGGCCCCGCAACGGTGATGCGTGAAAGCATAGAAATCATCAAAGCCATGCTTTCCGGCGAAGAAGTAAGGTACGAAGGCAAAGCCTTCCAGGCTTTCGCACCGGCGCTTAGACCCGATGCTCACGCGCCGCGCTGCGAGCCGCCGCTTTACATCGGCGCGACGGGCCCAGTTTTGCAACGGCTTGCCGGCGCCATGACACAAGGTTTGCTCACCGCGAGCATCACAACGCCGAAATTTGCCACCTATTCTCGCAAAGTTATGGAAGAGGGCGCGAAAAAGGCCGGCCGCAGTGGCTCGCAACTGGATCTTGGTTGCGTAGTTGTTGGCAGCGTTGGCGAAGACCCGAAAATTGCGCGCGAAGGTGCGCGCGAAATGGCCGCCATGTATCTCGCCAACAAAGTGCAGAACATCAAAGGCTCGGCGGACACGCTCCTCGATTGCGCTGGGCTCACGCGCGATGAACTTCAGCCCATCGCCGAGGCCATGGAGAAAAGCGGGCGCAAAGCCGCCGCTCGCGCTGTTTCCGATGCCACTCTTGACAAAGTTTGTCCCATCGCCGGCTCGCCCAGACAATGCATCGAAAAGCTCGAAGAGTACAACGCCGCGGGTTGCACGCAGATGATGCTGGAACTTTGGGGCGATGATCGGCTGGAGCAAGTACGCCTTTTTGGGGAAAAAGTCCTGCCGCATTTCCACAGAAAATAGTGGTCGCGGTATCCTAAGCAGGCGCGAGGAGCCGCTTGCCGGAATTCCCAGACATTGTCGTTTACATCGAAGCACTCGAGAAGCGCATTCTTAACCAGACGCTCGAAAGCGTGCGTGTCGTCAGCCCGTTTCTGCTGCGTACGGTGACTCCGCCGGTGTTGAGCGCCAACGGCAAGAAAGTTCTGCGTTTGCGCCGCCTTGGAAAGCGCATTTGCATTGGGCTCGAAGACGACCTTTGGCTCGTACTGCACCTGATGATTGCGGGACGGCTGCACTGGCGTCCCCGCGGTGTTAAAGTTTCACGGCCACGCGGTCTTGCCGCCTTCGATTTTCAGAATGGGTCGCTTCTCTGGACGGAGGCAGGGTCGCAAAAGCGCGCGTCGCTCCACGTCGTGGTCGGTGAGGAGGGGCTGCGTGCCCTGGATTCGGGCGGAATCGAAGTGCTCGACTCCGATCCGTCGCGCTTTGCCGGCGTTCTGCTTTCCGCTAACCACACCCTGAAACGCGCCCTAACCGATCCGCGCCTGTTCAGTGGCATCGGCAATGCTTACTCCGACGAAATTCTGTTTGAAGCGAAGCTTTCACCGTTGGCGCAGACACAAAAAATCTCCGCGCCAGAGATTAAGCGGCTCTTCGAGGCCACTCGCGCAGCGCTCACGCGCTGGACTGAACGGCTTCGCGCAGAAGCGGCTGGAAAGTTCCCCGAAAACGTGACGGCGTTCCGGGAGGGCATGGCCGTGCACGGCCGTTACAAACAACCGTGCCCGCGGTGCGGGACGAAAGTCCAACGCATCCGTTACGCGTCGAACGAAACCAACTATTGCCCCACGTGCCAAACCGGCGGAAAGCTTCTGGCTGATCGCGCTCTGTCGCGCCTGCTCCGCGAAGACTGGCCGCGCACGCTAGACGAACTCGAGCTTTTTACCTCTAAAAGAACCTAGGTGCTCCGAGACTTTGCCCTTTTCAGTGCAGGATTGCGGCGATGTCTCCGTCGGCAATTAATGCAGAGACGGCTTCAATGTCCGGCGCAAGCGGCCGATCCACAGAAAGCATGCGGGACTTGGCCCGAACCGCTTCGTAGGCTTTGGTCGCCAGCCTGCCAGTCTTCAGCGGTGCGAGCAGATCGATCCCCTGGCACGCGCAGAGCAGCTCTATTGCGATCGTGTTGCGGAGATTCTTCAGCATGCGGTCTAGTCGCCGCGCCCCGCTCATTCCCATGGAAACGTAATCCTCCTGATTCCCCGAGGTGGAAATCGAGTCCACAGAATGGGGCATTGCCAGCGCTTTGTTCTCGCTGGTCAATGCGGCGGCGGTCACCTGCGCGACCATGAATCCGGAATTCAGTCCCGGCTCTGGAGTCAGGAACGCCGACAGCATGCTGGTCAGCGGATTGGTCATTTGCTCGACGCGGCGTTCGACAATGCCGCCGAGAGTGGCGAGCGCAATCGCCACCTGATCCGCGGCCATCGCCAGCGGCTGCCCGTGAAAATTTCCGCCACTGACAATGTCACCGTTTATTTCATCCCGCACAAACACCAAAGGGTTGTCTGTTGCGCTGTTCAATTCCACCGCTGCGATTTCCCGCGCTTGCGCCAGTGAATCGCGCACGGCGCCGTGAACTTGCGGCGTGCACCGCAAACTGTAGGCATCCTGTACGCGCGGGTCCTTTTCCGTTCCACGATGGGACTCGCGGATCTGGCTTCCATCATTCAAATGCGCCAGGTTGCGCGCCGTCGTTGCTGCGCCAGCGTAGGCCCGAGCATGCATGATGCGCGCGTCAAACGCACCTGGACTGCCACGAAGCGCATCGAGCGAGAGCGAAGCGGCAACGTCCGCAGAGTCCACGAGAATGTCCGCCTCGTGCAATGCCAGGCTCAACAGCGCCAGCATCCCCTGCGTTCCGTTCAGCAGCGAAAGACCTTCTTTAGCCTCCAGCTCCAGTGGCGCAATGCCCGCGCGTTTCATGGCCTCGTTGCCGGGCGGGGTTTCCCCGCGAAATACGGCTTGTCCCTCGCCGATAATTACATGCGCCAAATGAGCCAGTGGCGCAAGGTCACCAGAGGCGCCCACTGAACCCTGCGATGGAATCACAGGATGCACTTTTGCATTCAACATTTGACAAAGCGTCTCCACGACGCGCGGCCGTACGCCGCTTAGTCCCTTTGCGAGGGCATTGGCGCGCAAGACCATTAGCGCACGTGTTTCGGCTTCGCTAAGTGGAGCACCCACTCCGCTCGCGTGGGAGCGCACGAGATTGAGCTGCAGTTGACGGACTTGCTCGGGAGAAATGCGCACCGAGGCGAGCTTGCCAAAGCCCGTGTTGATTCCGTAAGCCGTCTCGCCGGAAGCTACCAGTCGCTCCACGACCGCGCGTGAAGCATTCATACGCTCAATCGCCGTGGGATCAAGCCCCACATTTTCGCCGCGGAGAGCCACAGCATAGAGCTGCGCAAACGTGAGGTCGTTGCCCGTAAGCAAGACACTCATGCGTGACTCCGGTGCGGCTCGGGCACTCCGGCAGCGACCATGATGCGCCGGTATTTTTCAGGCAGCAATTTCGGCCGTCCGTTGCTTCCGCAAATCACGTGAGTCGTCTCGCCGTTGGCGAGCACTTTTCCATCCGCATCGCGAATCACTTCATACGAAAATACGATCACGCGGTTTTTCGACGCCGTAATGCGCGTGCGGATGCGCACCTCCTCGTCGTAGCGCGCGGAGTCATGATAGCGGCAGTGCACGTCGGCCACCACAATGCGGCAGTCGTCTTCTTTTTCCATCCTTTTGTATTCCACACCAAGCGCGCGCATCAGTTCCACGCGGCCCACTTCAAACCAAATCAGAAAGTTCGCGTGGTACACAACTCCCATCTGGTCCGTTTCGGCATAACGCACGCGCACTTTTGCATCGTGATATTCGAGCATTCGAATCTCTCTGTCTATTCCGGTTTCCCTTGCCACACGGGCTTGCGTTTCTCTAGGAACGAGGCAAGGCCTTCCTTGAAGTCAGGAGTGCAGCGGATGCGCGCGTTTTCAAGGATGGCGCGCTCGAGGTCGTGGTCGACGCTTGCGGCGGCGGAGGAAGTCATCAAACGCTTTGCGCGAGACAGGCTTCCGGGGCTGGCCGCGATCAGCACTTGCGCGAGTTCCTTCGAACGCGCAACGAGATTCTCCGCCGGAACGATTTCATTCACTAATCCAAACTCTTTCGCTTCTGCGGCTTCGAGGGTTCTTCCTGTCAGCAGGAGGTCGCGCGCTTTCTTTTCCCCGATTTGACGCGTCAGAAACACCGAGACAATCGCGGGAAGAAAACCGATCTTCACTTCGGTATATCCGAATTTTGCTTCCGGCACCGCCAGCGTAAAATCGCACAGCGTGGCAATCCCACAGCCGCCTGCCAGCGCAGCGCCGTTGACCGCCGCGATCAGTGGCCGCGGAAAACTCCAGATGCGCCGGAACATTTTCGCCATGCGCCGTGAATCCTCTTGATTTTCTGCTGGAGACTGTTGCGCGATGGCAGCAAGCATTTCCAGGTCCATCCCGGAGCAAAACGCTTTTCCGGCGCCCGTCAGAATTCCCACGCGCGCATGGCTCTTCTCGATTTCATCCAGCGCCGTTTGCAGTTCGGCCATCATGGTGGCCGACATGGCGTTGCGTTTGTCGGGTCGGTTCAGCGTGATCGTCGCGATCTGTCCGGCGATGTCCAGGATTAGCGTGGAATACATAATTCAAATCTCCTCTCAATTCACGAGTGGAGCATGAGCGTATTTTGCGCGAATCTCATTGGTCATTTCGAGCGCTTTGGAAAGCGCCTTCGTTTCGATACCCGGGTCGGCGCCTGCTTTGCGAAGTGCCGCAAGTACGTCCTCCGTAGCGATGTTGCCGACCAGATTATCTCCGGCAAACGGGCAGCCGCCAAGTCCGGTCAGCGCACTGTCAAAGCGCCGGCAACCCGCTTCATACGCCGCAAGGATTTTTTCTTCTGAGTTCTCGGGCCGGCTGTGAAGATGGACGCCAAGCTCGATTCCCGCAATGTGGTCTTTCAACTGACGGTACAAATCGCCCACGAGCTCCGGCGTAGCCGTGCCCACCGTGTCCGCTAAAGAAACCGTCCGAACGTGCGTGTCTTTGAGCCACTCCAAAGTGTCGGCTACGATTTCCGGGCCCCAAGGCTCGTCATACGGATTTCCAAAGGCCATCGAAATATAAATAACCAATCCCCGATTCGCCGCTACGGTTTCCCTTTTTAACTTCTCCACCAGTGCGCGGGATTCGCCACGCGTCATGTTGGCATTCGCGCGACGGAAATAGGCCGACACCGAATAAGGGTAGCCGATGCTGGTCACGCCCGGTGTAGCGAGCGCGCGCTCCAACCCTTTTTCGTTGACGACAATTCCGATGATTTCCGGCGGCTCTACATTCGGGGGGAGGGAAGCGTTGAACTTTGCCATCACTTCTTCGCTGTCTGCCATTTGCTTCACATGCTTTGGGGAAACGAAACTGACCGCGTCAATGTGGCGGAATCCGGCGACTACAAGTTCTCTTAAATACTCGGTCTTATATTCAGTGGGGATGAAATCCGCAAGTCCTTGCCAGGCGTCCCTCGGGCATTCGATGATTTTCGTTGTCTCTTCCACTCGCTACTCGCTTTCCTTGTTTCATTCTACGCGGGGGGGCGCAAAACAACCGCCAGTCCGGCAAAAATCAATGCAATCCACAGGACAATGCTGGCGCCGATGAGCCCGTTATCCACGCCATAGCCGCCAAAAGGAACGCTGTAAAAATGGCCTTCACCACGAAAGCGTGCGGCCCCAATCCCAGAAGCGATGTAGGCAATAATGCCAGCAGGAATTGCGGCGAGCGAAATCCCCAGATAGTGCTTTAGCGAACTTCCCGGCCGTCTTTTCCGCGCCTTTAGTACAAGAAGGATTCCTGCCGCAATCATCAAAAGTGGCAGAACCTGGACAATGAAGTTCGCGAGCAGGATGCGGAGCATCGTTTCGAGCTTGCTCACGTTTGCAGCACGCCAGTTTTGAATTCAGGAATGGACGGATTCAACGAGGCGGCTTCCAGCCCCCAAATAAGTGCCTCGCGCGTCTGCGCTGGATCAATGATGGCATCCACCCAAAGACGAGCGGCGGCGTAACGTGGATCCGTCTGATGCTCGTAAGTGCCGCGGACGGATTCGTACAACTCTTTCTTCTGCTTTTCGTCGACTCTCTTGCCTTCGCGTTCGAGTTGCTTCAGCTTGATTTCAACCAGCGTGCCGGCGGCAGAATCACCGCTCATGACTGCGTAGCGCGCAGTCGGCCACGCAAATATAAATCGGGGATCATACGCCTTCCCGCACATGGCGTAATGACCCGCGCCAAAACTGCCTCCACAAATCACAGAAATCTTGGGAACCACGCTGTTTGCGACTGCATTCACCATTTTCGCGCCTGCGCGAATGATGCCGCTCCATTCCGCGTCTTTTCCAACCATGAAGCCGTTCACATCATGCAGAAACACAAGCGGGATACGGTTCTGGTTGCAATCCAGAATGAAGCGCGCGGCCTTTTCCGCCGACTCGGTATAAATCACACCCCCAAACTCAATGCGCTTCTGGTCCGACCCGCGCGCCAGCGTTTGGACGTGCTTTTTCTGATTCGCGACCATGCCGACCGCCCACCCGCCAACGCGTGCATACCCGCAAAGCAGCGTCTCGCCATATTCGGCGCGATATTCCTCAAATTCACTCGCGTCCACAAGGCGCGCGATGATTTCCCGCATGTCGTACTGTTTGGCAGGATCGCTAGAAAAGATCCCGTAGATTTCGTCCGCGGAATAGAGCGGTTCCCGCGCCTTCACATGGCTGAACAGTGAGGGGCTAGGCGCGCCCATTTTGTCCACAAGCGCGCGAATCCGCGCGATACAGGCTTCGTCATTCGCTTCGCGAAAATCGACCGTGCCGCTGATTTGGGAGTGCATTTTCGCACCGCCAAGTTCTTCGGCGGAAGATTTTTGTCCAATCGCCGCCTGCACCAGTGCAGGGCCTGCCAGAAACAATCCCGAACCTTCCGTCATCAAAATGTGATCGCACATCACCGGAAGATATGCGCCGCCAGCCACGCACATGCCCATAATGGCGGTAATCTGCGGAATGCCCATCGCGCTCATCACGGCATTATTGCGAAACACGCGGCCAAAGTCGTCGGTATCCGGAAAAACGTCCTCCTGCAGCGGCAGAAACACGCCAGCCGAATCCACCAGATAAATCGTCGGAATATGATTCTCGATGGCAATATTCTGCGCGCGAATCACTTTCTTCGCCGTCATGGGGAAGAACGCACCCGCTTTCACCGTCGCGTCATTCGCAATAATCATGAAGGTGCGCCCGCAAACTTTGGCAAGTCCAGTGACCGTGCCCGCGGACGGCGCGCCGCCCCACTCCTCGTACATTTCGAACGCCGCGTAAATTCCCAGCTCGAAAAACTGCGAACCTGGATCGATCAGCTTGCCGATACGCTCACGCGCGGTGAGGCGGCCTTTCTTGTGCTGCGACTCTATGCCTTTGGTGCCGCCGCCTTGGCGGATTTGCTCCTCTTCATTCTTGATTTCCGTGAGGAGATCGATGATGCGGCGCGTGTTCTTTTCAAAGTCGGGGGATTTGCGATTTGCGGCAGTTTTCAGGACGGAAGCGGACACGCTATGCCCTCACGCAATGTGGATCGAAACGCAGTTCGTTGCTCGATGATCATCGGAAAACAAGCGCTGCTCAACCAAGGCTCACAGTATACGAGGTTTCAGGAACTTGCGCGAACGGAGGGGGAAGTGTGATAGGTCAGCTTCGAACGATTCCAAACTGATCAGGACCCAGCTCCAGACAAGAATCACTTCGCTGACTTGCCACGAATACTGAATGCTTCCCAGTATTTCTCGCCGAGCCGTTGAAACTCCTCTAGGTCAAACGGTTTTCCATCGCTTCCCGAGATGTTCAGAGCCTCGAATCGCACGTAGGCCTCATGGTACGTAGTGTCGTTCAGATGTCCGCAAAGTTTGAGCGCAAATGGACGTCCGGGTGACATTGCGAGCGCTGCATCAGAAATGTCGAACACCTGTTCGCCGCTGGGGGTGATTCGAGACTCGAACTCGTTCCACGACCAAGATTCCTGACGCCACTTGGCTTGGTATTCTGCAACTACTTTTCGCTGTTCTTCAAATGAGAGTCCGTCTGCTATCGAACACCCGCCAGGCCATATTGCGTATTGAAGCACTCGCGCTGACTGTACGCCCTTCAGGTGAAGGGTGAATTAGAACCCTTCACCAAGTTTGTGGAATTCGCTTAGGTGTCCGATTTCGAAAACCAAATCCATGGTCCGCTCTAGAAGATTTGAGCGGACAGAAACAATCTGACCATCGTGCAAACTATCCCAGAGTGATACGGCATTCGCCGCCGATGGCAAATTAAGCCAATCAACGGGGGAATCCTCTTCCGCATCCATGAACTCACTGCCACCTGTTCGCATTCGCCGCGCTCCTAGGCAAAGCGTACCACCTCAGCTTCCGCGCATACATTGCCGTTTAGAATGGCATAGCGCCTGAAACTGGCCTGCTACTCCGTCAAGAGTATCGTGCGCAGCAAAACGCTTGCACTCCATGCGAACCCAGGTAAGCTAGGTGGGGTTCCTCGGAGACACCTGCGAGCGTGGTCCAGCGGTTAAGCTTCAATCGGCATCGATGTGTATCTATCTGAAAGGAAACTTTGATGAAGGCGTTTGACAAGCGTGTCTTGTTACTAGGAGCAGGAGCATTCTTGATTGTTGCGGCTGGCTCCGCGGGACAAAAGCCGGCTCCCTCACAACCGGCATCGCAAAGCTCAGCAAAATCCGTGGCCAGTCCGCAAACGCAGAAGGATGCTCCCAAGCCCGCCCCGCTGGAAGTCCCACAACTCAAATTTGAAAAATACAAGCTGCAAAACGGACTCGTGGTCATCCTTTCAGAAGATCACCGCTTGCCGATGGTGGCCGTCAATTTGTGGTACCACGTGGGCCCGGCGAACGAGCTTCCGGGGCGCACGGGATTCGCGCATCTTTTCGAGCACATGATGTTCGAAGGCTCTCGGCATGTGCCCGGGAGTTCTCACGCTCATTACCTGGAAGCAGCCGGGGCGAGCGATTTCAATGGCACAACCGATTTCGACCGCACCAATTACTTTGAGACGCTTCCCTCGAGTCAGCTTGAGCTGGCGCTCTGGCTCGAGTCTGACCGCATGGGGTATCTGCCGGACAAGCTGGATCAGGCGAATCTCTCGAATCAGCAGGACGTGGTGCGCAACGAACGGCGTCAAAGTGTCGAGAACCAGCCCTACGGAGTTGTGGAGGAGGGCTTGTTCCATCAACTCTTTCCGAAAGGCCATCCGTACTACGGCGATGTCATCGGGTCGCATCAGGACATCCAATCGGCGAAGCTCGAAGATGTCAGGAATTTTTTCAAGCTCTACTACGCTCCTAACAATGCCAGCCTCACGATCGTCGGAGACTTCGAGCCCGAACATGCCAAAGAACTCGTAGAAAAATATTTCGGCACGCTCAAGCGCGGCGAAGAGGTTCCCAGAATCACCGCGAAAACTCCGCCCATCACCGCCGAGCGCCGCGCCGTGATTCAAGACAACGTGCAGCTTCCGCGCGTGTATGAAGCGTGGCTCACGTCGCCGATTTTCAAGCCCGGCGACGCCGAAGCGGATCTCACGGCAACCGTCCTGGGAGGCGGAAAATCGAGCCGCCTTTACAAGAAGCTGGTTTACGAAAAACAGATTGCGCTCGACGTC
>WNGQ01009503.1_pt1 | contig 15520 bp, 15 predicted proteins | sample 5407661 | NCBI WGS metagenome assembly WNGQ01 (sample SAMN13153382, study PRJNA577476) | soil metagenome | isolation source: 60 cm soil or saprolite under Garry oak tree replicate 2 | place: USA:California | collected 2016-06-15 | reverse complement strand
TTTGTCCATGCTTGCGCAGTTAAGATCCCTTTACGAAGACAAAATGGGGTACGGGGTTTTGTATGGATCAGATAAACGTCAAGCAGCAGGAAACAAGAGAAGTATAGCTTGGAACCGCATGTTTCAGAGTGAGCTATAATACAATCAAAAAGATCGTTATACATGAAAGGATAAGTACTTGCATAACACACAAGATAATGCGGGAGTAGTGGCTCCTCCACCTTTACTTTACCTGGCAGCGCTGCTGCTCAGTCTCATCATCCATACGCGTCTGCCAATACCAATACTACCACGCATGCTGAGAGGCTTTTTGAGCGGCCTGAGTATTGGAGTAGGGGGAGCAACGGCGGTGATAGCCATGCGTATGATGAGGCTGGCTGGCACCAATGTGCAACCAAATCAGCCAACAATGTCGATTCTCGTCGATGGTCCCTATAGTGTCAGCCGCAATCCCATCTATATCTCGCTGACATTGTTTTATAGTGGTCTCGCCATGCTCATCAACTCGATCTGGCCCTTCATGCTGCTACCCGTAGTAGTTCTGATAATGAATCGCGGAGTCATTGATCGCGAGGAGCGCTACCTGGAGCGTAAATTCGGAAAGGTATATACCAGCTACAAAGAGCGTGTACACCGCTGGCTATAGATGATTTAACCTGATAGACAGATTTTCCCGAGAACTCATCCTGGGCTCGTTGTCATGATTGCCTGCATGTTGACCGCCAACGCTGGCGTTAGCGGTCAACATGCAGGCAATCATGACAAGTTTATGGCAGAGGCAGACCCGCATAACCCACGCCATGCCGACCATCAGCAAACACGGGGGTGTCGTCGGACCAATCGACCTCAAGAAATTTTCTACCATTCATGAGGGCAGGGAGACGTGCCGCGATTTTGCGCGTGGTGGTATCGATAGCAACCCCCGCGTCTCCTACATAGACATAGCGTCCATCGCGACTATGCTCAAGCCATCCCTCTCTCTGGCAATCGTAGGGGCAAGGCGTCTCCACCCCAGTCATCGCTGGCACAGCGATATCCGCGACCTGTACTGGAGGTTTGGCAGGGAGACCAGTAACATCGAAGACATGCACGTAGCTATTAGGAGAGTCCATCACATAGACTTCTTTTTCATTGGGTGATAGTGATATACCGTGACTGGGAGCGGTAGCGGTGGCAGGCGCGGTAAAACCCTTGATGGGGACATGATAGAGAAGTTTTCCCGTTGTAATATCGCTTACCTCGAAGCCGAGGAAATTGCTAGCATTGGTAAAGGCCAGCGTTTCAGCTCTATTGATGGCGTATGGCCTCACGCCAGCCTGAAGGGGTCCGATTTTTTTGATGAGCTTATGGGTTGCCGCATCGAACTCAAAGAGAAAATTATTATTGTTTGCCCCGGTATACACATGCGTGCCTTGCAGGTTGACGAATGTGTTGTGCGTGCTGGCACCAGGAACCGTATTCATCTTACCCTTGACCGCCCCATCAGCAGCATTCAATATATAGACATCGCCGTCATAGCTTTGCGAGCCATCGGGCATATAGATGGTTTTACCATCGGGCGAAATACCCTGGCTATCGACGCCAAAGTTATATTTCTTAGTCCAGGCGACTTTATCGGTCTTCAAATTATAGGCCATCATAATCCCGTTGCCATGTGTTCCTCCATTACCACCATAACTGATATAGAGCATACCAGTTGAGGGAGCGGCAACCACACCACGTACCGATACAGTGGAAAGGGGAATCTGTTTCACAAGGCGATGGCCGTGGTCGATATCGTAGACCCACATGCCGCCATCGGGAAATACATATTCGTAATGTTTGTTCGCTTTTGGCAATCCAGTCGAAGTTGAACCAGCAGTAGTGGCATTTGTAGACCCATTCGGGTTTGACGAAGCAGCATTATTTGTTTGTGGCTGGGCAGAGGGAGAGAAATAGGCCATCGCCCCAGCCCCCAGAGAGGTAAGAAATATCGCAATTGAGACCACCAATAAGATAATAGCGAGTCGTGTTTTATTCATTATAAATGACGTTCTCCTTTCTAGAACTCACTTACATAGTATCGCCTCCTCCCTGGTTGCAGTCGCTCAACTTCTATATGACTACCCTACATGTCCGTCATACATGATTGATACCACGCAACAATTCATCAGCTAGAACTATACTCTAAAGAGCACGAATGACCCGTCTGGTATTGACAAGATCATTCATGCTCTTCAAAAGCTGAGACAACGCCTCTTTAGTTCCAACCAACTGCATCAATATTGACATCCGCGCCCACACCGCTACCAGCGGGAGCGTTGAATTGAATACCGATCTGCTGAACATTAAAGTTGGGAGGTACAGTAAAACTCAATTTGGTCCAGGTTCCCGGCTGCAAGGCCACAGCATCTTGCACTTTCCAATGATTCTGGTTATCAACCAGGATCAGTTTGGCATTCACCGTCACCGCGTTACTATTCACATACAGGTAGGCATATACCGTCTGACCTTGATGTGGAAAAGTGGAACCACCGCCAGCAGGGACGGAGATGTAAGGGAAGTCCTGACCACTTTTATTGGCAAGTGTCAACTGCAAAGAGTGCGAACCCTGTGCAGCGATAGTAGCACTATTTTGAACGTTGAAAATGCCATTGCCATGTTGTTGCCAGCCATCGGTTCCGCCATCCTCGAAGGAAAATGCAACCGGACCATTGACCGTAACAGCAGCAGGCGCGTTGCCTGCATTGGCGCCACCTTGATTGTTGCCGTTCAATGCCGCAGGTTGCTGCCTATTAATGATGATCTTTTGATATTCATTTTGAAAGGTGGTACCCTGGATCGTCATGGTATCGTCGTGCCTGACGAGCGGGCTACCAGCATTTGTGGAGGAATACTGCATCGATGCAAACACACGATTTGCGGACAGAACCTGAAAGGCTTTAGCAGTCCAATTTGTCATAAATTGCTGATCCAACGTTTTAGGATCGGTTGACTGCGCATTAGGAGCGTAATTCCACTCGGTGATCATAATTGGCAGATCTGATCCTACCGTCGCCTGCATGGTCTGCCTGGCATCCGAGACATGCAGCGTCCATTTATCAATATTATTAATACAGGTCTGTCCGTCCTGATTACGATCACAGGTATACTCGTGCCAGCTAATAGCATCCGGGCGAGGCTGAGCGCGTTGCAGGAAAGACATCAGGTATTGATGATCATAGTGGAAATTGACCGGGCCAATAAATTTTGCATTCGGGGCTGCCGTTTTCAATTGCGGAACTACAGCATTCCAGGCATTGACATACTGGTCAACCCCAATACCGCTGAGATCATCCTCATTGCTATATTCATAGTAGACGAGACTATTGCCGAAGACCTGATTCATATCTGCAATAACCTGCATGTCATCCTCCAGCGCGGTAGGATGCCTGGTCTTTCCCTCAAGAATAACGAGTGGTACAGCACCAACACTCTTAATAGCATTTGCAGCCGCTATTAACGTTTCTTTCGCCATCTGCGGACGCGCAGGCATACGAATTATGCGCACATGCATCTGCTGAAGCAGGGAACGCGTAGTTGCCGAGTTCAACACTTGATCGTTGCCATCAAATAGGCTGAGATTAGTGCCAAAAACATAGGGTGAGACGGTTTCGCCCGCAGGTGTCGCCTGGGCCGTTTGTGTAGTAACCGGCGTGCTCTTCACCACCGACGTAGCTGGCGTCTTATGAAACATTTCCGTGGTGAGGAGCCAGGCCAGTACTCCAACCACTATTACACCTAATCCAGCAATCGCGAGTATGAGAGGCATATGAGCTGAGCTCCTCGGCCGTCGAGGTCTCGGTGTTGGCATCATTTAGTAACTCCTAGAGCATCAAGAGATTAGCTTCGATACATGTTCTTGCTTCATACAATATGTACATGATAGGATCATTAATATTATATGTATCCAGTACGAAGGAACCATCGTGTGAATATAGACTGTATGCGCTCCGTATCCCCTCATAGGGTACACTTCTCAGTAATACCTACAGTGTATCACCTACTTTAGACGTACAATAGTAAAGTTGGGTTTTAAAAACGGCCATATTGGTATTTTTTAGTACTTTTTTCTAGATCGCATTAGAACCCTATGCTTCCGCTTTCTCACAGGGTATTTGAACTTGCCACGCTGGAACGCAGCCCCATGCAGGCTCGTATCAACATCATATATTCCACGAGCGTGAGAGGAGAGATAAGGCGTGAAACAACCCATCCGACGTGTGCGCAATCTTGCCGATTATGGGTATCCCTCGACCGATATTGCAGCACTTTCAGAGAAAGCCTTAGAAATTACCCGGCGACTGACAGAATACTACGGTGAACTGCCCTTCTCCAGCAAAGATCCAATGAGTATGCTGGTTGATATTCTTCTTTCACATCGTACCCGTGACGAGCAGACCGCTGCTGCCTGGGAGAACCTCTTGAAACGTTTTGGCTCCTGGGAGGCGGTACGCGATGCTCCTACGACAGAGGTTGAGGAGGCTATCGCGAACGTGAACTGGCCAGAGGTGAAGGCTCCCCGGCTGCAAGCAATTATGCAGCAAATTACGCAGGAACGGGGAAATCTTAACCTGAATTTCCTATGCGAACTTCCTGTCGAGGATGCGGCCGCCTGGCTCAATCGCTTTGAAGGAGTGGGACCGAAGACGACCGCGTGTGTGCTTCTTTTTAGCTGCGAGCTTCCGCTGCTGCCAGTTGATGTTCACGTCCATCGCGTGAGTGGGCGCCTGGGGCTAATTGGGAAGAAGGTCACAGCGGATGCAGCGCATAATCTGTTGCAAGCGTTGCTGCCAAATGACTCACGTGTAATCTACAACTTTCATAAAGGACTCTTGAGGCACGGTCAGCGTATTTGTGTGTATGAGCGGCCACGCTGTAGTAAGTGCGCGCTCACCGATTTGTGCGATTACTATAAAACCGTGGTAGAACCTGCGCTATGAACCTTGCAGCTATCGTGAACGTACCTCCGCATAGAATGCGGAGGCTTCTACGCAGTTGCCCGCGTTGGACGCGTCCCGCCCGAAAGGTGTTGGTAACCATGCTGCAGAATGACCTTCGCCGAGTTGGTATCGCGGTCCAGCTCGGTACCACAGCGACACCTGTGCCACCGCTCCGACAACTCTTTTTTGACCACCACGCCACATCCTGAACAGAGTTGCGATGTCATGAATGGATTCACAAAGACGACTGTGCGCCCGGCCCATGCTGCCTTGACGCTCACTATCCCTGTAAAGGTTGTCCATCCGGCATCTAAGATCGATTTGTTTAACCCTGCTTTGGCACTTGCCCCATTGGGGACATACTGGCCCGTTTCTTTGTCCTGCTTTGGCTTTGCGCGCTTCGTCAGGTTCTTGACCCGCAAGTCTTCAAACACGATGACTTGATACTGATTGACGAGCGCGCGGGAGGCTTTGTGGTGAAAATCCTTGCGCTGGTTAGCGATCTTGCGGTGACCCTTTGCTACTCGTTGAACTGCCTTCTTGCGCCTATGGCTCCCGCGCTTCTTTCGTGAGAGGGCCTGTTGGGCTGATGCCAGCTTTTTCTCCGCTTTGCGAAAATAGCGGGGATGGTCGATGAACGAGCCTGAGGAGAGTGCAGCAAAGTGCATGACGCCTAAATCAATACCCACATCCTCGTCGCTGGTGGGCAAGGGTTCGGACTTCCCGATCTCGCAGGTAAAGACCGCGTAAAAGTGCTCTCCCTCGCGTTTGATGGTCAGGGTTTTGATGTCGCCTGTTATGTTTCGGTGTAGGTGCAGTTTGACGGTTCCGATCTTCGAGAGATGGAGCTTCACCTTCACCATCCCCTTTTTATTTGCCGGGCGCGATTGTGCTTCTACCTTCCAGCCAGCTCCATCAGGGTACGTGAAACTCTTATAGCGGTTCCGGCCCACGAAGCGTGGATACCCCGGTTGTTCGCCGTGCTGCACACGCCGAAAGAAGTGGTCATAGGCCCGTTTGAGACGCAAGATCACATCTTGCAAGACATGCGAGGCAATGTCCTGATACTCTGGCCTCTCTTCTTTGATCTCTACCAGTTCACGTTTTTGCGCGTAATAGTCAACGGCATGCTCACGGGTGAGGTGCTTACGTTGCTCTTCATCATAGTAGTTGGGATGCCGCTTGACTCCCATCTCGTAGGCATCGCGGCGCTCTTGCAAACCTGCGTTGTACAGCTCCCGACAGCGATCAAGCACCCATTGCACCTTTTCGGTTGTCTGCTTGTTCGCAGACAGACGATACGTGTAGGCTTTGATGCTCATCGTTCCCACTCCTCCTCGACACAGGGGAAACGGGTCATCATACAGCCGTTCCCCCTCTCTTTCTCCCTCTACTTTTACACCGCTTGCAAAGCGGTCACGTGCTGTTGCGGCAGTGATAGGTGACCTGTTTGATCTGCTCTGCCTCCATACGCGCTAGTATAACAAACATTCTTATCCGTGTGAAGTCCTTGTTGGTGCCGCCTTACCCCTATTTGAAAGAAAGGGGGAGGCGGCGGCCCATTCCTCAAACTGCAAGATTTTCTAACTGTGACCCATTTGTGATACGTCACCTCTCCTATTTTGAAGCTTTTGTAATAGTCGTCTGCTATACTATCAGATAAGGTTCACACCAATCTATGGGTAGGTAGTGAACCAATATCCATTTGAGAGGAAATATCACCATGATTTCTGCACGTATGAGTGCCACCATCATTGTATTAGTGCTCGTTGGTGGACTCGCTTGTGTCGGTGTCGTAATGACAGGTTGGCTGGGACCAATGAGTGCACATGGTACAAATGTCTTATATGTCAATGGCAAGGTTACTGAGGTAGGCCCCGGCAAAAACTTTGAGTTTGAAACCACTACTCATGAGCAATTAGCTTTTGTATGTGGTGACAACTGTCGCGCATCTTTACGGCATCTTACCCGCCACGTGAAAGAGAATGCTCCCACTGATGTTTACTACATGAAGGGTCCAGGTCGTGAATTGATCGCGGTAGATGTAGATTAAACATGCTGTCATTAAGACGTTGGTACTGATAGCCAAACCTGGTCAACGTCCTTCGTGTTATTCAGTAGAAAGCGGGTGTTACGTCTTATTAGCAAGATAAGGCATTCACGCTATAACGATAGATTCCAAAGTACACTCATGGTTTCAGCAATGGAGAGGATGAGAATGCATGCAATACTCTGAAAGAGATCGGACAGGCTATACCTGGCTCTTTTTCCAACCCAACCAGCAGTGGAAACTGTCTTTGCTGGTTTCGTCGCTTATCCTGGCCGCCAGTGTCGGGTTCTTTATATGGTGTACTCATGTCAGCAACGATATGGGAGGTGATAGCTTCGGTGGACTTGTCTTCGCTATAGCAGCCACGACCTTTATGGTCCTGGCTGCTATCTCGTTCAGTCTACGAAGACGCGCACGAAAGCGGCATGTAGGCGAGTTGAACGGGGTGTTAAACTGGCACGTCTGCTTTGGTGTGCTTGCGCTGTTAATGGTCTTCATGCATGCATATGGCAACTATAATCCACGTACAGGCACCTACGCGCTCTATGGTATGGTCGCCCTGGTGATCAGTGGTCTGGTTGGCCGTACACTAGATCGTGTTATGCCTCGCCTCATTGCAAAAAAGGTGAGCAAGGTACTGACAACCCAGGGTGAGGATCGTGTCGAGTTACTCTGGGGAGAATTGCGTTCATCCGGGACAAAGAACAGACAAAAGTCACGTGCGTTTCCATCACTCTGGGGCAAAATTGCTTCCCCTCTCTCATTGAGCGGCATTGTAGCACCAAAGAGACAGGATAGTCTACAGGATGGGTGGGATATGGCCTACGTCTCGCTGGATACAACAGCCAGAAATGGGAAAAGTTCTTCAACCCAATATCGCCTGCCATCTGACCAGAAAAGGCCTTCCGCAGCTACTGGCACCTTGACGGCCCCTGTCCAGGAACGTATGGATGTTATAGAGGAGGCGGAACAAGCCCTCGAACAGGAGTCTATTTACCGCTACGTTATTCGCATCTGGCGGGTCTTCCATATCGCACTAGCCGTGATTACGGTTGCGGTGACGCTCTGGCATATTGAATATGCATTTTCCCTGATTATACCGGCCTTGCAGAAATTTGGCTTTGGCTATCTACTCCCCTGGCCATAAATAAGCGGCACCGGCGACAACAGTAAGGATAAGGAGATCTCAGTGGAACAACAGAGTACACGAAATAAGGTTATTCTTTTGAATATCCTTCTCTTCGGTGTAGCTATTACTACTGGCTATTTACAGAGCATTTACCACTTTAACACCTATCTGGCCCTCGCCATCTGCCTGGTTGATACTATCGTGTGCGCCAAGTTGCTTTTCAGCCACTAAAACCCGGAGATCGAGGGTTACGGGCGTCAGGATATGCGAACAGGACCGCGTGGGGCGAGCAAGCCTCCTAAAGATCGGCCCTACACCAGCGGAGGGCTCTGCTGGTGTAGGGCCGATCTTTAGGAGGCTTGCTCACTTACCACTCTCGCTCACTCTGTTCCCTCCTCTTCCAGGTATGTCATGGTAAATATTGTCCTGGTTGCACCGTCAGGATTGTGTCGTAGAACATCAACTCAAATTCGTGGCTCAGGCGGACGGCGCGCGTAATGTGGCGGCGCTCTTCGAGAGTATTGATGCGTGTGAGAAGGGCATTGTCGACTGGATTGACATGCTCGGCCAACGTGTCGTGTACTGAGAAGAATGCTACCTGCTGCTGGGTTAAGCCATAGTGCTGTATCAGGGCAGGAGCAATACGAGCACAGATCTGAATAAAGATATCCTCACTGGCGCTGACCGCCGCCAGCTTTTCGGCAAAGGTGCCGTAGGTCAGCATCCAGTAAAAAAAGTTGGTCAACGCCATACAGCCTGCAAGTGGTTCAACGTTATCGAAAGCGCTTCGGGATAGGCCCAGAGCTTCACCAAAGCGCAACAGCAGCTTATAGCCTCCCACCTTTGGCGTTAGTTTGGCTATAAGCATTGCAGCGCGAAGAGGCGCAGGCGCGAGATGTTCAGTGTGCCATCAATGATATGCTCCCAGAGCGGATGGTACAACAAGCGCTGCCGCAGTTGTGCGAGATCTTCAGTTAGCATGCTATCAGCGAAGCTCATACTGTTCGGGCCTCTTTGCTATGATGGACGGCTAATAATGGGCTTCAGCGCCGGGTAGAGTGCGGTGTACGTCTCATAGGCACGAGCATAGGCATCGGCCGTCGCGGGATTGGGCTCGGTTCGTTCGAGAACACGCACAGTTTGAGCGCACGCCTCCTGAACTGAACTATAGACACCGCCAGCGACACCTGCCAACAATGCCGCACCGAAGGCGGGACCTTCAGTCGCGTTGGTCGTGACCAGTTCAGTGCCAAGCACATCCGCGATGATCTGCCGCCACAGGGGACTCTTCGCACCACCACCAGTTGCGCGCATCTGCTCCAGGCGCAATCCTTGCTCGCTGATGATGTTGAAGCAATCTTTCAGGCTAAAGGCGACGCCCTCTAAAACCGAGCGGATCAGGTGACGGCGATCGTGGCTGGCGGTGAGGCCGATCCAGCCACCACGTGCGTAGGCATCCAGGTGAGGAGTGCGCTCGCCCTGCAAATAGGGTAGGAAGACCAGTCCATCGCTGCCCGCTGGAACACTGGCGGCCTCCTTAGAAAGCACTTCATACGCATCCACGCCGGACCAGCGCTCCAGGGCACGCTCGGGCAGACCAATATTGTCACGTACCCAGTGCAGCGAGAGGCCAGCTCCCTGCGTCACACCCATCAAATACCAGGCATTGGGGACGGCGTGGTTGAAGGTGTGCACTCTGGGCACGGGACCAGAGGTATCAACCTGCGGTGAATCAGCGTAGGCGAGTACGATGCCACTGGTACCGACCGAGACAAGGGCCAGCCCTGATTGCACGATACCGTTGCCGACCGCGCCACAGGCATTATCAGCGCCACCACCGGCCACAGGTATACCGGCGGCCAGCCCCGTCAATGTGGCTACCTCCTCGGTAATCGTGCCGCTGGGCTGATCTGCGGGCACAACGGGTGGCAGTAGCGAGGCGTCAATCTCAATGGCCTGCAATACCTCCTGCGACCATGTCCCATGCTTGACATCCAGCAGGCACGTGCCCGCCGCGTCCGAGATTTCCATCGCGAGCACGCTGGTCAGGCGAAAGCGTATATAGTCTTTAGGCAGCAGCATGACGCGAGCACGGGCGAAAATATCTGGTTCCTTGTCGCGTATCCATAACAGTTTGGGAGCGGAGAAACCAGTTAGGGCTGGATTGCTGACATATTCGATAAGTTTAGCGGCTCCCACGCGCTCGGTCATCCAACGACTCTGCTCGTCGCTACGCTGATCGGCCCAGATGATGCAGGGACGTAGCACCTGGTATGCCTCATCGAGCAAAACAACACCATGCATCTGACCAGAGAGTCCAATACCGCGCACATCCTGCGGCTGCACACCATGTTTAGCGCCATTCTGCAAACAGGTGCTAATCGCAGAGATAGTGGCCTGCCACCAATCGGCGGGATTCTGCTCCGCCCAACCGGGATGAGGATGGTAGAGAGGATATTCAAAGAAACCATCAGCAAGAACACGCCCATCATTAGCCGCGAATAGTGCTGCTTTTACGCCAGTGGTGCCGAGATCAATACCGAGGAGGGCTTCCATAGTGTGCTCCTTTGCGCTAGCTATTTTTATTACCATTCTATCACCATTCGCACCGCTGCGCGGCGCACAAAATATAAAAGAAGAATCGAAAAATCTGTCGGCGTCACCGACAGATTTTTCGATTCTTCTTTTATAGGATTATCTCGTCAATAAGTCGTCCTGAATATCGATGTGATCTTTTTCGTTTTGGGCGGGTGCTGTTGATATAGAACCAGCTAGTTTGTTACCCTGGTAGACGGGAGAACGCTTGAGCACGCGTACGAAGGTTTGCGCCAACCATTCACCGAGCAGCACGGCTAGCACGCCTCCGGCAAAGCTTGCGATGAGATAGAGGAGGGCTAACGGCCAGTTGCCATTGATGAAGAGGGTGATTGCTCCCAGTCCGAGGCTGCTGAAGGTGGTGTACGCGCCCAGAAAACCGATGTTGATAAACAGGCGACGTGTGGGACCGATAAGCAATGTCGTATCAGCAAGTATCGTCACAAAGGCGAGGACTAATGCGCCTGAAACGTTGATCAGCAGGATATCATAGGGCCAATTCTTGCCTAGATGGCTCTGCACAAATATACTCAACCAGTAACGCACAATGGTGCCCAGGAAGCCACCACAAAGGACCCCCGCGAAGCGACGAAAGCGCGAGTGGGTAGCAAACAATATTACAGCATCCTTCCCAGCGCCATACCAAGCGCGATAGCGATGAGACCTAGTAGGAGACTAACGCCGAGGTAGCCGAAACCACGCAGAGCGCTGCCACTACGCATCAACTGCACACCCTCCCAGTTCATGGTGCTATAGGTTGTATAACCGCCGAGAAAGCCGGTGGCCAGGATAAGCTGCTGCTGCGGATTGATAAGCTTGCGACCGACGAGCGCCGCGAGCAATCCAATAACGAACGCCCCCGAAACATTGATGATCAGTGTGCCAAGTGGGAAGCGCGACCCAGCACGCTGCGCCACGAAACGACCAAGCAGATAACGGGAGAGCGCTCCCAGAGCGCCAGCCAGCCCTATCACACACGTTTGCAGCAGCAGTGATCCCATAAACAAAAACTCTCCAAAATGGTGTACGCAAAACGACTCCTGGAGACATGACGTACAATGTCGCCAGGAGCCATTAGCTTCAACGCGGTTTAGCCAAAGCGTTGCTTTGGCCAGGTGAACTCCATCACCAATTTTTCTTTAATAAACACTATAGCATAGCAGCCTCCATTATGACAATGGTCAGTTCCTCTATAGCCTGAGCCTGGACTGCTATTCCAATTGACCTTTTTCAGGGTCGATCCATCCCCTTGAGGGCTGGATTGATTTCGATATGACCGGCATTTCCGAAGTGTGTACCGCGATCAGTGCCGACCTTAGCAAGCAACAATTCTGCTGCAACGGTTTGTTGGTTCAGCGGCAGCGCGACAACCAGAACCCCATTGCCATAGGTCACATTGGCAGACTCGCCATCGACCGAATCTGGCAATTTGATTTCGCGATAGTAGTCACCTACACTCCATTCGTCGATGAGCAGGTCCTTGACATCTTTAAGTGCTCCACGTAGCTCTCCCTGTAGGACCAGGAAGTTATCGTCCGTCACCCTTACAATAATGTCCTCTGGCTGCAAACCAGGCATGGGGGCAGCAATCATCAAACGATCGGATGAACGATAGACCTTCACAGGAATTTGCTGAATCTTTACTTTCTCTTGCATATCTTTCTCCTTTATTGAGGATCGATAGACTAATACGGTGTATATGACAAACGTTCACAGATTTCACGTACCGTGTATGCAGGGAGTTTCATAGCGTATTGACGCATTCTGCCGATGTATGTATAATTACAGAGTAATATCAACCTCTAAGTAAGGGAGAACAGTACGTGAAATAGTGAGCAACACTTTCAGACACTCATACTTGCGGAATCGCTGTGAAGCGCCTTTCCTGCGTAATAGTGCTGTTGTCAGTGTGCTCAGAATCGCGTAGTGGTGATCCTTCCTTAACTACTCCCATAGATCACTTACTCCGCGCTACCTCTTGCGAACGATTCTATCTATCCGCAAAGGTGCCATCAGCAACGCTGTACAGCAACGTCATTACGATCCATTAAATACCCGTACCTCGCTTCATATCGATTATCCAGCAAGTAACAATTAAAAAACGCAAACGATGTGTAATCATGCTTCACCGGAAGCGAGGTGTATATGTTAGTGACTGTACGTAATCTCACAAAAACATATGGTGCAATTAGCGTTTTAAACGATCTTTCCTTTATCATAAATACTGGTGATCGTATCGGTATCGTGGGAGCAAACGGCGTTGGTAAGTCAACGCTGCTACGCTTGCTTGTCGGACTGGAAGAGGCTGATACAGGAAACATCTCTTATGGCTCCTCTGTTGAGTCTGGCTACCTGGCACAGTCCACCCCCGAATTCTTCGGTCGCACTATCGACGATCTGCTTCTGGCTGCGATAGGCGATCTGCGGCAGTTGGAGCAGCGCATGCATGAGCTTGAAGCGGCGATGTCCGCGCCAGAGGAGGAACAACTGGCTTTCCTGCTCGATGAGTATCACGAGATCTCAACGCGCTTTCAGGATCGTGGAGGGTATGAAATTGACTATAAGATAGATGCCCTTCTTGCAGGACTGCGACTCAACTATCTCCCGCGCACCCAGGAGGTAGACACGCTGTCAGGGGGTGAGAAAGAACGCCTCGGACTGGCAACGCTGCTGCTGCGCTCACCGGATATGCTCTTGCTGGACGAACCCACCAATCATCTGGATTTTGCCACGCTGGAATGGCTGGAGAGCTATCTCGCGAATTATCGTGGGGCCGCCCTGATCGTTTCGCACGATAGGCAGTTTCTCAATCGGGTGGTCAACCACATCTTCGAGATTAGTGAACATAACCACCAGTTAAAAGAGTACACCGGCAACTATGATGCCTATATATTGGCTAAAGCTGCCGAGCGAAAAAAATGGGAAGAGGATTATGAGCGACAGCAAGAAGAGATGCAGGAGCTACGCAAGCGCATCCGAGAGGGCGCCCGCCAGGTTGGTCATAGCTACCGACCACCCAGAGATAACGATAAATTTGCGCGCCACTTTTTCGCGCAGCGCGTCGATAGCACCATCGCGCGCAATGTGCGAGCCGCTGAAGAGCAACTCGCACGCGTCGAGGCAGAGGCTATTCCTGCACCACCCGAAATTCTGCACGTCAACTCGCAAATCAAAGCCCAGGCGATGCAGTCCGAGATTGTCATTGCACTGTCCCACCTGACAAAAGGCTTTGAGGGACGCCGCCTGTTCGAGGATCTCAACCTGATCGTGCGGAGCAGGGCGCGCATTATGCTTGTGGGACCCAACGGCACGGGCAAAACCACACTGCTCAAGCTGATTATGGGTCGTGAAGCACCCGACACCGGCGAGGTAAAGGTAGTGGCAGGCGCGCACATTGGCTATCTACCGCAGGAATCGGATACCCTTGATCCGCGAAAAACAGTGATCGAGACATACCGCTACGATCAAATAGGCTATGAAGGAGAGTTTATTGGACGATTGCTGGGATATGGCTTATTCCGTCTCGAAGATATGCAGAAGAAGGTCGGGCAGTTGAGCCTCGGCCAGAGACGCAAGCTGGAGATTGCGCGGCTCATGGCAGAGGGTCCCAATGTGCTCCTGCTCGACGAACCGACAAATTATATCAGCCTGGACGTGCTGGAGGCATTCGAGACGGCCATCCTGGACTTTCCCGGTCCGGTGATCGCTATATCGCATGATCGCTGGTTTATCCAGCGCTTCGGCGGTGAAGTGTTGGAGTTGGCACAACTGTCTGCTGGCAACTGCTAGCAGTTTCATTGATGCCAACGTCGCGACAAGATGTAGTTTTTTTACCAAATCCTTCACAATTAGCAATAAATTACTATACTACATATATTTCAGGTTGAGATATCTTAATCTAAAACAGTACTTTCTATCCGTAAATACTGCACATAAGAAGGGAAATAAAGCTATTATGGTAAAATCCCATTAGTGTATTTTTACTCATCATTACACAGCAGCATATTTCTTTATACTTTGCACTGATTGAGCAGTTAGCATGAAGCCTATGTCTAACTGCGAAATATGTAATATCTACCTGTGTTCTCGATGAGCAGATGTCTGTAAACAGACAGCGGTAAATGAGCTTTACCACTGTTAAGTTTTTAAGAATCGTTAGGAGTAATAATGCTTACAAAGCCGCGAGATCCAGTTAAAATGCTCGTGCATTCTGGACAAAGAAAACAACGTCGTTTCACTCCATTGATGCTCGTTGGGTTATGTGTACCCGTGGTGCTCATACTTATCAGCGGGCTGGTATTTGTCCTACCCAAACTAGCTTTACATGCTGCCACTGATAATCCCAATTGTACGCTGACGGTTCCCGCCAATCCCCTGTCCGCACAGGGACTGGCTACACCCTACCAGTTAAGTGCTACTGATGCGGCTGGAGGACCCTGTAATGAGGCCAATCCCAATCAGAGCGCTTTTGTACAGGGTACTATCCTCGACCCGGCTAATGGCACCATCTCCATCTATAGTCCTTTGGTAATTGATGCCAATACACAGCCGTTGGTCGTTCCAACGCCCCCGACCCTACCAGCAAACGCCATTGTATCCCTCCATTTTGGCTTCAACGGAACACTGCTCACACTGGCAGGAGCCGGTGTCGCGCAGGGCAACTGCGTCAATGGTCTGGCCGGCTCGGTCTTTGGGCAGTTCGCCTATTGTAATGCACCTAATTTGTTCAATCGGGCCAATCAGTTGATTGCGCAGAGGAAAATAACGGTGCCTCCGTTAGGAACG
>WNGQ01003628.1_pt1 | contig 15521 bp, 10 predicted proteins | sample 5407661 | NCBI WGS metagenome assembly WNGQ01 (sample SAMN13153382, study PRJNA577476) | soil metagenome | isolation source: 60 cm soil or saprolite under Garry oak tree replicate 2 | place: USA:California | collected 2016-06-15 | reverse complement strand
GTTCCGGTTCATGATGGTCAGTCCCATGTACCGACGCCGCGTCGAACAGCGTCCTGGCGATCCCGCGCTTGCGCAGCAGGTCGTCGTCGTCGCAGAACAGCAACTCGACCATCAGCCGGATCACCTCACGCGGGGTGAAGTGCTCACCGGCTGTCTCGTTGGAAAGCTCGGAGAACCGCCTGATCAGCTCCTCGTACCGGTAACCCATCTCGAGATTGGAGACAGCCGGGAGCCCGCGGTCGCCGGCGTCATTGCCGGTTCCGCTTTGCGCTTGGGTGGTGGGACGGCGCGGAGACCGGGTAACCTGCACGGCGCGGCAGAAATTTCACGCTTGGGAGGGACGGCCGGACATGGCCAAGAGTAACCGTCGGCGTAAGCGCGACCGGGCTGTCCGGCAGGCGGCCGCCGCCAGGAAAGCGGCCGCGTCGCAGCGGCAGCAGATCACCGAGGCGGCGATGCGCCTGGCGGTCGAGCGCATCCACCGGATCAACGACCCGGCGACACCGGTGGCCGAAGTCGCGGCGCTCCTGCTCGGCCACTACGCTGGCGCACCGGTAGCGCCTGGGGTTACCGAGCTGCTCATGGATAAGGGCGCCTCGACGCAGCGGCTGGCCGCCGTGTCCGACGCGTTGCGCGCCGCGGAGGTTGCGGACGCCGCGGAACGTGCGGACGCCGCGGAACGTGCGGACGCCGCGAAAATGCCGGACGGCCCGGACGGCCCGGACGGCCCAAGCAGCCCAGACGGCACCGGCACACCGGAGACCCCCGCCGCCACGGGGTCGTCGCACGGCGGGCAGGCATCGCTGACCTACCTCACCTTCGCCGCGGGCGCCGCTTACGCCGCCGGGGACACAGCCGGGGCGCGCCGCCTGTTGGACGAGGCCATGGCGGCCGCGGCGGAAGATCCAGAACTGCAGGTACGGCTGACCGCGCACCTGCTGGCGTATGGGCGGGCGGCCGACGCTGTCGAGTCGCTCGAGGCCCGGCTGCGCGAATCCCCCGAGGACGACCTCGCCGCGGAGCAGTACGCCATGGCGATCGAGGACATCTTCGCGCGCCTGTCCGGTGAGCCGCCGGCAGGCCCCTGCCCTTGCGGCGCCGGGACGTCATGGCAGGACTGCTGCGGCCCGAGGGAACGGACCGCGCTCGATCGGTTCGCCGACCGGTCGGGCCTGCGCGCGCTGCAGGATGCGACGGCGAGCTACCTGCCGAGGTCCGGCTACGCCGAGGCGGTGGCTGACTTCGTCACGGATTGGACGTCGGCCGTCGATGCGGACAGCTGGGACGACCCTGAACGGGAGGCGTTCCTGGCGCTCGTGACCGAACTGGCCTGGACCACCGCGGGAGCGTCGGGCACCGCGGAGGCGGAAGCGTCCGACCCAAGCGTGCGCACCGGCGACGGCTCCGCCGGCCACAACGACTCGGCCGACGACGACTCTGCCGACGACGACGACGACGACAACAACCTGCTGAGCGCGTTCGCGGCGGACCCATCGACCCCCCCGGCGCTCGCCGCCCGTGCACGGGCCTGGCGCGATCACGTCCACTACGGGCTCTGGCAGATATCCGACCCGGTGCCGTCGCCAGGCCGCTGGTGCACGGAGATCGCGACAGGCATTGTCCGGTACGTCGCGTTCGGACCCGAACCGGCCGGCCTGGCGCCCAGATGGAGCGTGCTGCTCGGCGCGGTCGTGCCCGTCGACGGAGTCTGGCGGGCCGCCGGACCGGCGCTGCAGCTCAGCCCGACGGAAGGAGACGCCGCCGCCGAGACCGTGCACTCGGCCGCGGAGGTGATCATCCGCGAACTGGCCGGAAAGCCGACAAAACGCGCCGCGAGCAGGATGCGGCAGCCCGTGCCGTTCGGCCGCGCGGAACCGCACGGCGTCCTCGTGCACTACCACGAGGAGGAAGGCCCAGGGATGGCCCGGCTCACCAGCATGGTGACGGCGTCTCTGCTGCCGCGCATTGCTGCCGAACTGCACGAAAACAGAACCACCTCGCCGACGATGACCAACACGGACGGCGACCCGATGTGCCTGATCAAGGCGCGAATAGCCGTGCGCGACGGCGAGGTGCTCGCGGAGCGCCTGGCCGGGCATCGCGACTTCAGCGCAGATGAGGACGACCCTGCCGCGCTGGTTTGGTACGGCCGCGAAGTTCCGGTCGGCCAGCGGGACGCGCTGCTGGCCGAGGCGGTGGCTCAGCTGCGCGCCCAGGGACACTCCGGCACCGATATCGAACTCCCGGCCGGGCCGCAGCGCTGGGTACGAGGCCAGCTGCGGATCGAAGGCGACGAGCTTGCGGTCGAGGTCAACTCTCGCGAGCGGCTGGCTGCGCTTCTTGGCATCCTGCGCGAGGCGGGCGCTTCCCCGGAGGTGTCGGATCAATCGCTGATCGACCCGCGCCAGGACCTCGCCTGGCCTGCTGGGTCCCGCGCCTGGCCCGGCGGCTCCGCCGAACCGCAGGACGGCTGGGAGAAGCAGTGGCTCGATGAGCGGGTCCCTGCGCTGCGCGGGCGCACACCGCGCCAGGCCGCGCAGTCGAAGGAGCGGGTCCTGCTCGAGGCGCTGCTGAGGCAGTTCGAATACGAGGCAGACCTCCTCGCCGCCAACGGGAAGACCGGCGTGGACACCGAATGGCTGCGCGGCGAGCTTGGCATGGATGTCGAAGAATTCCCCTAAACGGCTGCCGCGTGGCGACCTCGCCCCTGATCTCGGCCCCAGCTTGGCGCTGTCCAGGAATGCGGCCCTCGCCATCGCGACGGGCGGCGCAGCACCGCGATCGGGACCTGGTGTATCAGCGCCGCCGCTCCGACCTCTGTTTGGGTGAGCAGAAAAGCGCGAGGAAGCGGCGTGGATGGCGGCTCCGACTCGGGACCGCCGCCGGCGGCCGCTGCGTTCACCGGGGGGAAGCATGGGCGACGGGGCTGTCGATACGGCCGGGCCGGCACGTTCGAAGAACGAGTTCTTCGAAGCGGACATGTACATGTTTCACATCACCGCGTTTCCGCTCGGCCGCCAGGTGCTCACGCACCCGGCGAAGTCGGCCGGTGACGCCCGACTCGAGGTGTGGCCCACCAATCCCGCTGACGACCGGCACATCCCGCCGCCGCCAGATGAGGGCGTCCTGCACCGCTCGTCGGCGTTCTCGCTGAGCAACAGCGGAAACCGCACGCTCCATGCGCCAAAGCCGTCCTGGAAGATCACTTTCGAGGCAGACGGAAACGGCAGCAGGCTGGCCGGCATGGGTCGCGTCAATCTCAAGGCGATGTACAACGATCCCTCGCAGATGCGCGAGGCCCTGGCCTGGCACCTGTTCGGGAGGGCGGGCGTGCCCGCACCGCGGCACACCTATGCCAAGCTCGCTTTTGACGCCACCTACCGCGGCCTGTTCTCGGTCATTGAGCAGGTCGACAAGAGGTTCCTGAAGGATCACTTCGGCGCCAACTGCCGGGGCAACCTCTACAAGGCCTACTGCGGCGATGTCGGATGCGCCACCCTCGAGCACCGGACCGGGCCCGGCGGCGACGACTCCGGCGGCCAGTACTTCAAGCCGGGAACCGGGCACCGCACCTACCGGCTGAAGACCAACGCCGGCGACCCCGAGGCCAGCACCTACGACGACCTGGCCTGCCTCATCCGGACAATCAACGGCATCGGCCTGGCCGGCGGAGACCGGCGATTCGACACGGACGCGTTCCGCGAGTCGGTGGACGCCGTCATGAACGCCCGCGCCTTCCTGAGATGGGCGGCCGTCAACCTGCTGCTCGGCAGCTGGGACAACTACTTCGCGACGCCGTCCAACTACTACCTCTACAACTCGGGGCGGCTCGGCGCCGAGCAGGATTTCGTCGGCGCACCTTATTTCACGTTCATCCCCTGGGACTATGACAACTGCCTGGGGATCGATTACTCGGGGACGCAGTGGCAGTACACCGATCTTCTCGATTGGCCAAGTAACACCAGGCGCTACTGGCGCAACCGCGCCACCTCGCGGATCCCACTCGTGCAGAACCTGCTCCGCAATCACGACTATCGGCAGTACTACCTCGATCACGTGGCGCACATGCTCGACACCGAGTTCACTCCCGAAGCCATCGCCGCCAAGATCGGGGCAGATTCTGACGGCGGCCTGTGGTCCCGGGTACGGCAGGCCGCCTATCTGGAATCTGACACACCTTATGACCAGCCGTTCACTGGCCGGCAGTTCAGCAACGACGAGGTCTACTGGAGCGGCTGCGGGCAGCATGAACTGCGGCACGGAAACGAGAAGATCGAGGGCATTTTCCACTACGTCCGCATGCGCCGCGACAGCGCGCGGGCGCAGCTGGAACAGCTGCGGAAGACCATGCCGGGCGCGACCGGCGCCGCCTTCCCGGCGGCGCTTGAAGCACCGCCGCGGGCCGCCTGATCCGCTCGTTCGCCCGCGCAGCAGGAGGCAGGCATTGAGTACCGCGCAACTGTCAGTCAAGCGGCTGGAACTGGTGAAAGAGGCCAAGATCCGCGACATACTCGGGGACCGCGCCGGGCGCAGGCTCGAGGCCAGCGGCGTGCTCGCCAAGGACGGCCTTTTCTACGTCATCTTCGACAACCTGCCCCACATCGCCTGCATTGGGCCCGAACTTTCGCCCGCCGCCGCGAATCACCTCATCGAGCAGAAACGCGGCCACCGTCGCGGTTTCGAGGACATCGCCTACGATCGCTGGGCCGGCCGGTTCTACGTGCTGATCGAATCGCTGCCACGTGGCGGCCGCTTCATGGCCATGGTGCAGGAATACGACGCGGGGTTCCGCTACCTATCCCGGGCATGGCTTGACTTTCCGCTCAACCGGCCGAACAAGGGCCTGGAGGGGCTCACGTGCGTTTACCGTGACGGCCATGCCCACCTGCTGGCGCTGTGCGAGGGCAACAGGTGCGAGGGCGGAGCCAAGGGCCGCACCCCGGGCGGGGGCCGCGTCCAGGTCTTCCGCCGCCGGCGTCACTTCGAGCACGTGGGCACGATCCGGCTACCAGAGACGTTGCCGTTCGCCGACTACAGCGGCATCGCCGTCGCGGGCGACCGGATGGTCGTCGTCTCGCAGGTCTCTTCGGCGCTGTGGGTCGGCCGCCTCGCGCCCAGCGGCTGGGCGGTGACCGGCGAGGGCACGAGCTACGCGTTTCCGCGGGATGCGCAGGGTGAGATCGTTTACGGTACCGTCGAAGGCGTGTCATGGATCGCGCACGATCAAGTTGTGGTGGTTTCTGACAAGGCCAAGCCAGCTCAGAACACGCGGTGCCGGGCCAAGGATCAGTCCATCCACGTCTTCAAGATCCCCGTCGGTTGATGCCGCCGACGGCCGTCAGCCCCGGCCAGGGAGCCGGCCACAGCGGCGCGGTGCTGCCGCCTATCCATGCGCTGTTCAACCGGCGCTTCCCCGGGGACGACGCCCTGCTCAAGCTGGCCAGGCTCCGTTTCGAGCAGGCGGGCATGGCCGCCGAGCTTTACGCTGACACACCCGACCAGCTCGAGCACGTCATACGGTTCGTGGCGCCGCACCCAAGCTTGCCGACGGTCCACCTGAACCGCGACATCAACCTGCTGCGTGAGCACGATCGCGCGGTCGTCGAGGAATTCGCCGCCCGCTTCGCCGGCAGGGTCGCCGGTCTTGTCGTCCATGACAAGGCCGAGATGGGCACGCAGACGGATAGCTTGGTGGCGGCCATGGGGCACCTGAACACCCGCCTGCGCGGCTGGCCGGGCGCCCCACGTGTCTTCCTCGAATACGCCGCCGGCCTCGAGCCCGGCTGGTTCGCGGAAACGGCGGCGGCGATCGGTGACCTCGAGCGGGTCAGCTGCTGCATCGACATCGGCCACGTCGGCATCAGGCAGGCGGGCGCGACCTTCGCCCGCGGGCACCCGGGCCTCGATCTACGAGCGCTCAGCCCAGCCGACGAGCGCCTACCTGATCTGGTCACCGACGTCCAGGACGCGGTGGCCACCGCCCTGCGCGACGTCCTCGAGCTGATCCGCTCGGTCGGCAGCCTCGGCAAGCACGTGCACTTCCACCTGCACGATGGGCATCCACTGATCCGGGGCCTTTCCGACCACTTCAGCTTCCTGACCAGGCTCGTGATTCCCTTCAGTCACGAGGGCCGCCGATCGCTGCGGACCATGTACGGACCGGCCGGCCTGGCGGCGATCGTGTCGGCCGCCGCCGGCGCCTGCGAGGCGTTGTCTTTCACGCTTGAGATCCATCAGGTGGATGGCCGCCTCCCCCTCGGCGACGCCGGTGAGATCTTCCGGCACTGGCGGGACACCACCAACGCCGAGCGGATGAACAATTGGCTCGCCGTGCTGGCCGAGAACGTCATGCTGGTGGACGCGAGCCTGCGCGGCGCCCAGCCGTGGAGATCGTCGTGACCGCTGAGTAGCAGTTTCATGCCACCTTAGGGTCACGACGATCTCTACGGCCGCGGGTCAGCTCACGACGATCTGTACCCGCCACGTGCGCCCGCTGCCGCACGGGGTGGACACGATCACCTGCCGGCCCTGGTTGGCGTCCCGTACCACGTACGGCACCCGTGACCCGTTGAGCGATACCGTCCGCACCGCCGTACCGGCGGGAAGGGTCGCGCCCACATGGAGGGTGCACGCGAGCCGGGCCGTCACCGTGGTGGTCCAGACGGCGCCGGTGTGGCTCGCGGCAACATCGACGGAGCCGGTGCCCACCCGTATCGCCGCTCCGCTCACCGATTTCTGGCCCGGCGGAACGCTCGGCAGCACCTCAAGCAGGCCGTTCCCCAGCTGCGGATCGACGCCGAGCTGCTGATGCACGACCGGCCACAGGACGCCGTAGGTCCCCCATGCCTGGTCCAGCGACGAGCGCTCGTTGAACGGCTGGTTGATGTTGGCCGTGAAGTCGGGCGAAGGGCCGATCTCCGGCATCGCGCCAGGCTGCTCGGCCACCGCGCCAAGCTCCAGCTGGGCAAGATCGTCGGTGTAGCGCTGCTGATCGCCCGGGCCGAGCAGGCCGTAGTTGCCCAGACCCACCGCCATCACGCCGGTGTTGAGCGTGTAGGCCTGCTGCGTCTTGCCCTGGTAGGGCGCGGGGTCACAGCCGGGGCCGCCCTCGACGTACATGCCGTACTGGCCCGAGTAGCACGATGTCTCGCGCAGCGCCAGGGCCGGGAGCGCGCTGGCGCTCGGCGCGAGGCCGGCCTGCTGCGACCCGCCCGGGTACAGTTCGGCTTCCATCGGGGTGACCGCGGTCCACCAGCGCTGCACCAGCGGGGTGTTCGCCGGGTCGGCGAGCGAGTCCGCGTACTGCGGCACGCCCGGCTGCCACCAGGCATCCTGGAAACGCTGCTCCATCGCGGTGGCGTGGCCGACGGCCCACTGCTGCGTGGCGGTGTCACCCTTGCTCGCCGCCATGTCCGCGAGGTCGAGCAGGCCACGGATCGTGTACGTGGCCACGTCGACCGCCTCGGCGCCGAGCACGCTGGATTCGACGTTGCCCGATCCGTCCGGCCACAGGTCGTCGTCGCCGTTGGTCAGGCCGATCAGGTACTCCAAGTTCTGCTTGGTGAAGCCATACAGCTCGTCGCGGAACCGGTTGTCGCCGGTCCAGCGCCACACCATGGCCACCGCCGTGGGGAATTTGGCGGTCTCGTCGATGTCACCGGGCTCGTCGTTCAGGCCGAAGTACACCGAGCCGTCGGTGACGGTCTCGTGCACGACCTTGCCCGAGCCGTTATTGGCGATCGTGCTCACCTGCGCCAGGGAGCGCAGGCCATCCTCGGCGGTGGTGAACTGACCGGCCGCGAGCAGGGCATACATCGTGTACTCCTGGTCGGTCGCGAACATCCAGGGGTAGTCGGGGAATCCCGCGCCCTCGAACCTGATGCTCGGCAGGGATCCGACCGGCGCCGGGTACACGGTGCCCTCCTCGGTCGGGCGGATGTTCACGTTGTCGGCCTGCTGCGCGAGGTCGGCCAGGTCCTGCTTGCTCCAGGTGACAGCGTCGGCGAGGCCCGGGTCGCCGGGCAGGGACACTAGGCTCTGGCGGTCCAGCGCGGTCCTGGCCGCGATCTTGACCGCTAGCTCGGCGGCAGGATCGGCGCTGGCCGCCTGGAACTGCGCCTGCGCGGCCGCGAGCCCCTGGTCCGACCCTGCCACCGTGAACCAGATCGTCCTGCTGGTGTGCGCGGGCAGGTTCAGCGCGTACGTGAGTTCGCCGCCGGCGCCTTTGCCGTAGGCGGTGTCGTCGCAGCGGAACTTGTCCGGCTGCGAGCCGACCGGGCAGATGACGGGCGGGTCCTGCGGCCCGCGGAATGCGGTGCCTGTGCTCGCGGAGGCCGGGGCGAGCCCGGTGGCACCCACGATCGCCGCCCAGTGGTGCGGCGCGGCGTTCGGGACGGGTGGCGTCCCGTCTTCGGTGAAGACGAGCTGACTGCCATTGACCGCCGCTTGGTCCGGCAGGTTGAAGGTGGACTGGTCGGGCGTGGTGAACCCCCACGGGTAGGCGCTCATCAGCTCGGAGTGGGCGTCGACGTTCAGGTTGACGGTCGTCGCGTGCGAGGGCGCGGCGAGGGTCAGGCCGATCTCCACTGCCCGGCGGCCGTCCGGCGCGAAGTCCGTCCGCGCGATCTGCACCCCGTCGGTGCTCGGCAGGGCCATGCGGACATGGCCGAACCCAGACTCAAAGCGCGTCGCCGGGCCGATCCACTGGCCGTCGAGGCCGAACCAGATGCCGTCGAGCAGCTTGATCGGCGGGATCCAGATGCCGCCCATCTCGCCGCGGGTGTGGAAGCCCATGGCCGGGTACCTGCCGTCCTCGGTGCCGAGCTCATAGGCCCGGTCTCCGGCGGCTGCGTACCTGCGCAGGTCGAGCTGAGAACTCACCGCCAGCGTGGGGCCCGGTGGCGCCGGGGCCGTCGCCGTCGCGGCCGTCGCGGCCGATAACGCCGCGGCGGGCACCGCCGTGGCGCCAACCGTGGCAGCCGAAACGAGGATCGCCATCGCCAACAGGTTCCTGGGCACGTCGCCACCTCCTGACCGGACTTGCATCCGGTTTCGCCGGGCGCTGCGGTGAGCACGACGTCTGTGGCTGGCCCATGTCGCCATCGTGTTGACCAGCTGTACCAAACCGGCTTGTGCCGCTACTTCGCGCGCACCGGAGATTCATCAGGTCAAACTCCTGTCCAGGATTCCCTAGTCCGCGCTCCTGTCAAGGGGCTGATGTCCGGCGTCTAACTATCCCGATGTTTGGCTTTTGTCCACTAGCGGTACGCATGAGTAAGACGCCGGCCGCAAGTGATCGTTCAGACGGGCGGCAGGCCACCGACAACGAAGTGAGGGTGGTCAGGGATGGATATCCCAGGCGGTGAACGACGGCCGACTCGGCGGCGCCTGCCCCGGGCGGTTGCGGCCGCGGCAACTCTGATCCTGTTCGGCGCGGGACTGGCCGCGTGCTCGTCAGCCTCGGCGGGCAGCGGCCCCATCACGCTCAACTACTGGAGCTTCCCCGACAACTCGGGCGCGCTCCAGCAGGCGGTCGACACGTGCAGCGCCCAGTCGGGCGGGCGCTACAAGATCGTCTACAACAAGCTACCCACCGGGGCGGACGGGCAGCGCCAGCAGCTCGCCCTCCGCCTGGCCGCGGGCGACTCGTCGATGGACATCCTGGCGCTGGACGTGACCTGGGAGGCCGAGTTCGCGCAGGCCGGCTGGATCCGCCCGTTCACGGGCCAGAACCGTGCTGCGGCCACCAACGGCACGCTGCCGAGCATGGTCACGACCGCGACGTGGAATGGGAAGCTGTACGCGGTGCCCTATAACACCAACACCCAGCTGCTGTGGTATCGCTCGGACCTGGTGCCCAACCCGCCGACCACGTGGGCGGAGATGTTCGCCGACTCGCAGCGGCTCGCGAGCCAGGGCAAGCCGCACCTCATCGAGATCCAGGGGGCGCAGTACGAGGGCATCACCGTCTGGTTCAACACGCTGGTGGCGAGCGCCGGCGGCAGCGTCCTCACGGCCAACGCCCAACACCCCTCCCTGGGCGCGCCCGCCCTGCAGGCCCTGCAGATCATGGACACGCTCGCGCACTCACCGGCGGCCGACCCCTCGCTGAGCGTGCAGAAGGAGGACGACAACCGGCTGGCGATGGAGGGCGGCGCCGCAGCCTTCGAGCTCAACTACGGCTTCGTCTATCCCTCGATGCAGGCCGATCAGCCGAAGCTATTCAAAAACTTCAAGTGGGCGCTCTACCCGCGGGTGAACCCGAACATCCCGTCGCATGTGACCATCGGCGGCATCGACCTGGCGGTGAGTAGGTACTCGACCCATCCCACCGAGGCCTTCGAGGCGGCCCTGTGCCTGCGCAACCGCGCCAACCAGTCCGTCGCGGCGATCAAGGGCGGCCTGCCACCGACCCTCCTGTCCCTCTACGACGACCCGTCATTCGTCAAGGCCTACCCGTACGCGGCGGCGATCAAGGCCGCGCTGCTCACCGCGTCGGTGCGCCCCAAGACACCCGCCTACCAGAACATCTCGATTGTGATCTCGCACGCCGTCTCCCCGCCGGCACAGATCAACCCGTCCACCACACTGCAACAGATCACCGGTGGCATCGACAACGCGCTGGCCGACAAGGGGCTGATCCCATGACCCACGCCGTTGAGACCAAGGCGCCGGCCGTCCCCGCGGCTGAACGCAAACGACTGTCCGAGGGTGCCCGCGCCGAGCGGCGCTTCGGCTGGTTGCTCTGCGCGCCGGCCGTGATCGTGATGGCGCTGGTGGCCTTCTATCCGATCGGCTACGCCGTCTTCCTGTCGCTGCAGCGCTACGACCTGCGCTTCCCGCAGCTGTCGCACTTCGTCGGGCTACAGAACTATGGCACCGTCCTGACCAGCGGTGTTTGGTGGCACGCGATTCTCGTGACGGTGATCATCACGGTGATCTCGGTCGCGATCGAACTCGTGCTCGGTATGGCGTTCGCTCTGGTGATGCACCGGACGGCGCTATGGCGCGGCCTGGTCCGGACGTCGCTGCTCATTCCCTACGGCATCGTGACGGTGGCGGCGGCGTTCAGCTGGTCGTTCGCGTGGACGCCCGGCGTCGGCTACCTGATTACATGGCTGCAGAAACTCCATCTGGTGGCGAGCACGAGCGCGCCGCTCACCAACACATGGAAAGCGATCGCCATTATCATCCTGGCGGAGATATGGAAGACCACGCCGTTCATGGCCCTGCTCATGCTCGCAGGGCTCGCGCTGGTGCCCGAGGAACTGCTGCGGGCGGCCAAGGTCGACGGGGCCACTCCGTGGCAGCGGTTCATCCGCATCATGCTGCCGCTGATGAAACCGGCGATCCTCGTCGCGCTCCTGTTCCGCACCCTGGACGCGTTCCGGATCTTCGACAACATCTGGATCCTGACGCAGGGCAGCAACAAAACCGGCTCGGTGTCGATCCTCGGCTACGACAACCTGTTCACCGCGCTCAACCTGGGGATCGGCTCCACGATCTCGGTACTGATCTTCATTTGCGTGGCGATAATTGCCTTCCTGTTCATCAAGGGCTTCGGGGCCGCGGCACCGGGCTCGGAACTGGAGCGACGCTAATGACCGCAGTAGCAACGCCGACCGCCACGACGGTCAGGAAAGTCCGGGCGGTCGCGCCGGTCCGGCACAGGGTACGGTGGGGCGCCATCAACGTGATCATCGTCGCGTGGACCCTGTTCCCCGTCTTGTGGATCGTCTCCCTGTCGTTCAAGGATCCGACCACGCTCACCGTAAATCCCGGGAGATTCTTGCCGACCAAATGGTCGGGGGCCAACTACGCCGGGATCTTCCACACCAGCCAGTTCGTCCGGCCGCTGATCAACTCGATCGGGATCGGCCTGATCTCGACGGTGATCGCCGTCGTGCTGGCCACGATGGCCGCCTACGCGATCGCGCGGCTGGCCTTCCCGGGCAAGCAGCTGCTCGTCGGGATATCCCTGCTGATCGCGATGTTCCCGGTGATATCCCTGGTCAACCCGCTGTTCAACATCGAGCGGCGGATTCACCTGTTCAACACCTGGCCGGGGTTGATCATCCCGTACATGACCTTCTCGCTGCCCCTCGCCATCTACATCCTGCAGGCGTTCTTCCGCGAGATTCCGTGGGAGCTGGAAAAGGCGGCCAAGATGGACGGCGCATCCCAGCTGCAGATCTTCACCCGGGTGATCGCGCCGCTGGCGATGCCCGGCGTGGTGACGACCGCCATCCTGGTGTTCATGTTCTGCTGGAACGACTTCCTGTTCGCGATCTCGCTGACCTCCACCACGGCGGCCCGCACCGCGCCGGCGGCGATGGGCTTCTTCACCGGGGTGTCGCAGTTCACCTACCCGACCGGCTCGATCGCCGCCGCCGCGGTGATCATCACCATTCCGATCATCATATTTGTCCTGTTCTTCCAGCGTCGCATCGTTGCCGGTCTGACCTCAGGCGCGGTCAAGGGATGAGGAGGCAGGCGTGGCCACCATCGCACTCAACGGCGTCACCAAGCGCTTTCCGGACGGCACCGAGGCCGTCAGAGCCCTGAACCTGGACGTAGCCGACGGCGAGTTCATCGTCTTCGTCGGCCCGTCCGGCTGCGGGAAGTCGACCGCGCTCAACATGATCGCGGGCCTTGAAGACATCAGCGAGGGCGAGCTGCTCATCGACGGCAAGGTGGTCAACCAGCTCACGCCCAAGGACCGCGACATCGCGATGGTGTTCCAGAGCTACGCGCTGTACCCGCACATGACCGTGCGGCAGAACATGAGCTTCGCGCTCCGGCTCGCGCACATGCCGCAGGCCGAGATCGACGAGCGGGTCAATGAGGCGGCGCAGATGCTCGAGCTGACCGAGCACCTGGAGCGCAAGCCGGCCAACCTGTCGGGCGGGCAGCGCCAGCGGGTCGCGATGGGCCGCGCGATCGTGCGCAACCCCAAGGCCTTCCTCATGGACGAGCCGCTGTCCAACCTGGACGCGAAGCTGCGCGTGCAGATGCGCACCACGATCTCGCGCCTGCAGCAGCGCCTCGGCGTCACGACCATCTACGTGACCCACGACCAGACGGAGGCGCTGACGCTCGGCGACCGGATCATGGTGCTCCGGCTCGGCGTGATGCAGCAGGTCGGCCGGCCGAGCGAACTGTACGACCGCCCGGTCAACCTGTTCGTGGCCGGGTTCATCGGCTCGCCCGCGATGAACTTCATGCCCGGCTTCCTCGAGGACGGGATTCTGAAGACCCCGCTCGGCGACGTCCGGCTGCCCGCCGAGACCATGCAGCGGCTCGCGCAGGAGAAGATGGGCCGCGATGTCGTGGTAGGAATCCGCCCCGAGCAGTTCGAGGACGCGGCCTTGATCGAGGAAGCCAAGCGCGGGCAGGGCACGGTGGTCAGCCTCAAGGCCGAGGTCCTCGAGTCGTTGGGCAGCGACGTGTACGCGTTCTTCCCGCTCCCCAAGCAAGAAGGTGACACGGCCCACCTCGAGCAGGTGACACAGGAGGTCGCGCAGGTGGCGCAGGAGGTCGGGACGGTCGAGGCACCCGGCTCCGGTGACCAGTTGGTGGCCCGGCTGAACCCGGCCACCCGCGCACGCGAGGGCGCGATGGTCGACCTGTGGTTCGACAAGGCCAAGCTGCACCTGTTCGACGCCGCCTCCGGCCGGGCGGTCGGCCGCTGGCAAAGCGACGGCTGATCGTTCCACCGGGTCACCTATTGCCCGTGCCACCTGCTCGACCGCGGCTGTCCGCGCGAGCCGTTTGGTATGTGACTGAGTTTTCGCCTTAACGGCTGCCGCAGCCTGGCACGCCCGCAGCCGCCGACGTCACCTGGCGTCCCGCATCTCGTTGACCCGCCTTGACAGTCAGATACCGATGGTATTAGATACCGTTGGTATGAGAACAACTCTGACCCGGGCCGAGCAGGTCGAGCGCAACAAGGAACTTGTGCTGCAGGCCGCGCGGCGCGTGTTCCTGGCCCGGGGCTACGAGGGCGCCACGCTCGACGCGATCGCCGAGGACGCAGGTTTCTCCAAGGGCGTCGTGTACTCCCAGTTCACGAGCAAGGCCGACCTTTTTCTCGCCCTGCTGGAGCAACGGGTCACGCAGCGCGCCGACCAGAACGACAGGCTCGCCGAGGAACTGGCCGGGCCCGAGGTCGTCGAGGCGGCCATGCGCCTGGCTGACCGGCTGCACGAAGCCGAGCCCGAGTGGTCGCTGCTGGTCATCGAGTTCCGTGCGCACGCCGCCCGCGACCCCGGGCTCAACGACCGCTACGCGCAGGTGCACGCCCGCACCGTCGCGCGGCTCGCCGGAGTGCTCACCCGCTTGCACCAGCGCGCGGGAACGCGGCCGCCGCTCCCCGCGACCGTGCTCGCGGAGTTGATCCTCGCGATCGGCTCGGGGGTCGCGCTCGAACGGGCCGCGAACCCCAGGGCCCTGCCCGCTGATCTCATCGGCACCCTCATGGGCCGGGTGGTCACCGCCCCCATGGGGGCGTCATGACAACGTCCGCGCCGACCGCGGCCGGCGCCCTTGACCTGCTGCGCGGGCGGGTGCACACTCGCGTGTTCGCCGGGATGCCCGGCCAGGTCCAACGTCTGCGCTGGCCGCACGACCGGATCGCCGCCTGCCAGCGAGAGCGCCTGCGGGCGCTGCTGGGCTACGCGATGGAACGCTCGCCGTTCCACGCCCGGCGGCTGGCTGGGCTCGATCCCACCACATTCGAGGTCGCCGACCTGGCCCGCATTCCGGTGATGACGAAGGCGGAGATGATGGCGGAGTTCGGCCACGTCGTCACCGACGCCCGGCTGACCCGCGCCGTGGTCGAGGACGCGCTCGCCGCCACGCGCACCGAGCCCAGGGTGCTCTTCGATGACTACCTCTGCCTGGCTTCGGGCGGCAGTACCGGACACCGGGGGGTGTTCGTCTTCGACGTGGCGGCGCTGGCGGAGTTCATCAGCCTCATCATGCGGCCGGCCATGGCGGCCAGGCCGGCGGGCGTGACCCTGCCGCCCGGCGGGCTGAGCACCGCATTCGTCGCCGCCGCGTCGCCGGTGCACGCCACTGGCTGCGCCTCACGGATCATGGCGGGCAGCCCCATCACCTTCATCCCTGTCCCCGCGACCCTGCCGGTGCGCGAGATCGTCGACCGCCTCAACCGCCTGCAACCGCCGCTCCTCTACGGGTATCCGAGCATGATCGCAAGGCTGGCCGGCGAGCAGGAGGCCGGACGGTTGCGGATCGCGCCGATGTCGATCACCACGACCAGCGAGACCCTGCTGCCCAGCTACCGCGCCGCGATCACCGAAGCGTTCGGCGTGCCGCTCACGGACAACTTCGCCTCCACGGAGGGCCTGGTGGGAGCCACCGCGCCGGGCGAAACGACCATCACACTCGGCAGCGACGGATGCATCACCGAATTCGTCGACGACGACAACCGGCCGGTGCCGCGCGGCACAGCGTCGGCCAAGGTCCTGGTCACCAACCTTTACAACCGGGTCCAGCCGCTG
>WNGQ01003623.1_pt1 | contig 15528 bp, 11 predicted proteins | sample 5407661 | NCBI WGS metagenome assembly WNGQ01 (sample SAMN13153382, study PRJNA577476) | soil metagenome | isolation source: 60 cm soil or saprolite under Garry oak tree replicate 2 | place: USA:California | collected 2016-06-15 | reverse complement strand
TTCGCCTTACGTTTGCGCCGGGCCTGCGGGCTTTCATAATGTCTGCGACGGCGGGCTTCTGAAAGAATACCCGCGTTCTGCACCTTACGGTTGAATTGTTTGAGGGCGACCTCGAAGGAGTCGCCAGGATGTACTACAATCTGCACCATCAAGCTTACCAGTCTGACCGGCGCTCGCTTGAGCGGCCAACTCGTTGTGATTGGTAGCAATCGCTGCAGTAGGTAGGTCGATCACCTTTTGGCTGGAAAGGCACCTGGGCCTCATTGCCACAGCTATCGCAGGTGATGGTATACATCTGGCGTGGCTCGCGGTCGCGGAAGCCACCAGACTGACCGCGAGACGAAGGGGCGCGCCCTCCGCCAGCTTGCTTACGAGCAGCGCGGCAAGACGGACAACGTGTAGGGGAATTCATTAAGCCACGGCTGGCGTAGAATTCCTGCTCACCCTGGGTAAAGGTGAAGGCCTGATTGCAATCGCGGCAATACAAGGTCTGATCTTCATATGACATATCTTATTCCTTCATTTCCGGGTTATGAACCCGATATACTCTCCTGTATTGCGCAGCTTTCAATAGACCCGCTACCTCAGAGCAACAATGCACCATACAGCATTGCCCTATTATAACATAGGTTTTCTCTTCGCGCTATAGTTTCGTCATGAACCACTGGGGATGAATCCGGTGGCTTGTCCCTGCCTTTACGCACCGGTCTGTTTCCATGCAGACAGGCTACCGGGCGAGACAAAATGATCAGGCATGAGAGTTACGCTGAAATCAGGATAGCTGGCGCGCAGCACGTAATGGTGCGCTCACTTCATGGAGAGCCAGGACCGTCTCGCGATACGATTGCAGTACGTTTGTCTCATAATAAGAAACCGCGTGCGATTGGCAGAAGGCTTTAATGAGCACCTGAGCTTTTCTTAAGCGGTTTCGGGGCATACTAGGGAACAGGTGATGCTCAATCTGATAATTGAGGCCACCATACCAGAAATCAGTCACCGGGTGGGCATAGACATTGCGTGCGGTCATCACCTGACGTTCCAGAAAACCGAGTGGACAGTCTGCATCCAGCACGGGCATCCCTTTGTGATTTGGCGCAAAAATCGATCCCATATAGACCCCAGAAATGATCTGATGTACGAAGATGAAGACGACGACTTGCCAGAATGTCAGGCTATAGAACAGGAGGCCGAGATAGCCGACAAAATGCACAGCGAGAAGCGACCACTCGATTGCAGCATCTTTGATCTTCTGTTGGAAGAGGAACTGCCAACTATTTTGCTGCATATCGAGCAAGGCAAGCGTGAGAATCGGAAAAAAGAAGTATGCCTGGTACTTCATAATAAAGCGCACCACACTTCCTTTGCGGTTGAGATCTTCTGGCGCGAACGCAATGATAGGAATAGAAACATCTGGATCGAGATCATACTGGTTAGGATGGCTATGATGGGCGTTATGCCTGTTCATCCACCATTTATGACTGATTCCCAGGCACAAATTCCCGGTGATGAGACCGACGATATCATTATTGCGGCTGCTGTGAAAAATCTGGCGGTGCCCGGCATCATGCCCCAGAAGTCCTAGTTGAGTGGTCACAAAGGCAAGAAAGACGGCATTAAGCAATTGGAAGTAAAAAGGTTTTACGAAAATCAGAATGATTACGCTCACAGACAACATGACCAGCAGTAGGAGTATTTTCCGTGCATAGTAATGCGGCTGTCTTTCCAGAAGGCCAGCATTCTTAATTGTACGCTTTAATTCGCTATAGTCACTGGTGGAGCCTGCCACTGGGGCTGGTAAAACTGCGTTTCCATCAGGCATACATGTACCTCTTCTATCAATTTAGGCGACAGATCGCCGAGTAGTAAGAGATAAAGCGGCTCAGGTTTGTTTCACGTCTTTATTCTGATTCCTTACATTGATGAAACTTTTTTCAGTAAATCGACGTGAAAGCCAATAGATAAACTGTGCGGGGCACATATCAAGAAAGGGGCACGACACTATGGCAGAATGGAGCCAGCAAGATGTGCATAAGCATATGCATGTCTACTCCTCAGATCACGAGGGCCTGGGCCATGTAGAAGAAGCGTACGAAGATTCTTTTAAGATTGCCAAAGGACTTATTTTCCATAAAGACCGCTATATCCCTTATAGTGCCATCACTTCTATTGATAAAGACCGCATTCAACTCACCCTGAGTGCGGAGGTGGCAAAAGAAAAGGAATGGGATCTGCGGCCAGACTACGAAAACCATCCCGGTGATCCGACGCAACTCTTATACGATAGGGGACATGGCGTTCACGACCCGTTCGACGAAACGAATACCGATGCCGAGAGAGTGTGATACAGCTACCCAGGATACAGATTGTGCGCGTCTACGCAAAGGTAAAAGCATAACACTGAACGAATGTGCAAAATTAGACATAAAGATAAGGTTAAAACCTGACTTTATCTACGGTGATTACCCGATGCTATGACTCAATGAATTCTACTAGAATTAACTCGAAAGACTAGAAGATGGAAACGCATACATCAGCATAGGCGACTCATTTATGAGGCGTGCTGACCACGAAGCCACCCGAGGCCCGACGCTGATTTTGTCGGTAAGTTTCCCAAAGGGAGCGTGGAATCATGGCAATTGTTAATCCTGTAGCTGATGACCGCCGAACCACGTATGCAGCGGATACATCAGCAAGCAACAGGTTCTCTCCGACCGCTACAGGCGATTTTGATCTGGATCGTGCTCGCGGCAAAAATAAGCCTAAGACTGGACGAGCGTCTGCCTCACTACTTGAGTTGGACGAGGCGTTCGAGGTAGACGGGGTCGCTGATACCCTTCTCGCGGCCAGCGATGAAGACGAGGAAAGCGAAGTTGATACCCTGGAAGAAACATCGGCTTCCCCCCGCCGCGCTACTATCACTGCGAGTAAACACGCCAGCGGCTCAGAAGATGCTTTTCAAAGCTACCTGCGTGATATTCGTGGACATGGACTCCTGACGCATGCAGAGGAGATTGAGCTAGCCCAAAAAGCTGCGGCGGGCGATGCTTTAGCCCGCCGTACGCTCATCGAGTCGAATTTGCGCCTGGTTATAGCTATTGCACGCCGCTATACCAGCACAGGGGTACCGCTAGTTGACCTTATCCAGGAAGGTAACCTCGGACTGATGCGCGCCGCCGAGAAGTTTGACTATCAACGCGGCTGCCATTTTGGTACCTATGCCACATGGTGGATTCGCCAGGCAGTCAGCCGAGCAGCGGGTGAGCAGTCCCGCTTGATTCATCTGCCCGAACATGTGGCGACCCGCTTGCGCAAGGTTCGACGTGTCGCGGCACAACTCTCACAGGAGAACGGGCTCGATCCTCTGCCAGAGCAGATCGCCGTTGCATGCAATATTGATGTAAATGAGGTTATCGACCTCCTGGGAGTGATTGAGCAGCCCGTCTCCCTGGACGCTCCAGTCGACGATGAGGCCCGCTACTCTCTGGCGGATTCGCTAGAAGATAGCACGACGCCCGCCCCGGCAGAAACTGCGTCCCAACATCTGCTGGGTGAAGAACTGCATCGGGCACTGGCGTTGCTGACTCCCCGTGAACGCGCGGTAGTTACGCTACGCTATGGTATCGGCGATGGCCGCAGTCGCACACTCTTAGAGGTCGGTAAAGAGCTAGGCATATCACGCGAACGCGTACGTCAACTCGAAGTCGTTGCGCTCATGAAGCTACGCGGTATCAGCGGCAACGGAAGCATTACACTGCGCGAGTGCGTCTAGCAATTTTCCTTTACAATCGCTATATGTAGGGAGGATACAGGTTTCTCGCCCGTATCCTCCTATGCTTTTGTTGTCGTGCTATTATCGAGATGCACATTCCCCGTCCTCCTGAAAAGCAGGACTTGAGAAGGATACAATCCCGCCTCCAGATGGATCTCCACACAGACTCACCTCAGATATACTTCGCTCATCGATGATAACGTTACCTATTAAATTAAAGAGTGTTAGAGCGTGACTCTTCAAGTGCCATCTCTGACTCCTTTGGCTTCGCAGACGCCCACGGCGCTTCGCCACTTGAGCTGTGCGTGTGGTGGGGGTTGGCGGCCCATGGGCCGCCAACCCCCACCACACGCACAGCTCAAGTGAGCTGCCGCTGGCGACAAGGCGATCTGAAGGCAAACTCGGTAATGGAAGGATCTATGATGAGCAGTGCATCTATACTGACGCACCCCTTTGCGCGTCGGCGTTTATCCATCTTTGGCAAAACCACTGTCGTCGCACTGGTAATTCTCCTCGTGCTATGTGCAGTATTATCGCTACTTGTGCATTCTCTCCCTGTGTTTATTGTTGCTGTCGTTACCTGGCTGGTTGCTACACTTATTGTGCTTGGTTTTACATGGACGCCATTGTTTGGCATCATTTTCAATGGTGTGCTGCTCTATGCCTTTTTGTTCATTATCCCCTTTCCTATGTATCACCTCCAGCATCCAAAAGACCCTGCCGATCCTGCCACGTTCCCTATATTCATCTTTATCGCGATCATGCTCTGCTGTATGTTCATAGGGCTGGTTGCCAGTAGCATAGCGCTGGTGCAGAACTACCTGCCAGGCGAGCACAGGGCACCACGCTGGTATAGTGCCGCGCTGAGTGGCATGATTGGCATGCTGGTCGGCGCTGTATTAATAGCCGCGCTCTCACAGCCGACGGCTTCAGCGGCGACCGCTACTACGGTCGGAGGCCAACCGGCAGTGCATATGGGGATAAGCAACTTCACACAATCAACAGTGACCATCGCCAAAGGTTCAAAGCTGGTGCTTGTTGACGATGGGACGTTCCACCATAACCTCTCGCTCGGCTCCTGGCAGAATGGTCAGCCCCTGACAGAACAACAAGCAGGTGCGCCTCCCGTGAACAATCTTGATATCAACGGTAAGAACGTCGAAATTGGCCCATTTACCACTGCTGGTTCCTATCACATCTATTGTAGCCTGCACAGAGGGATGAACCTTACCGTTATTGTCCAGTAAGCCAACCAGCGATTGCTGTTGCTAGAAGGAAACACCCATGCAATACGTATATAAAGCAAAGAAGATATTACCACACAGTTTCTCTTTCTGGTTGCTTGCCGTTCTGGCCCTGCTGCTTACTATCGAGGGCTGCTACGAGCTATTCCTGATGCCTCCAGCCGCCGATGATGCTGCACCGCCATCACAATCGCAGGTGGCGACACTACAGGCACCACGCATGCCATTGGGGGCCGGTGTGCCCACTTCTCTGAATATGGGTATGCCGGGCGCTCCAACGTCAATAACCAGCCTGCAAGCGCCACGCACCGCAGCATCAGTGAAGCACTTTACGCTTACAGCGCAACCCGCCCGCCTTGCGCTGGGTGCGCATGCCACCACACCCGCCTGGACATTTAACGGGACCGCGCCTGGCCCCACGCTACGTGTGCGCCAGGGAGACCTGGTAATCGTCAACCTTGTGAACCATCTTTCATTCGGTGTAACGATCCACTGGCATGGCGTGAGCGTCCCTAACTCGGCGGATGGAGTAGCAGGAGTTACGCAGGATGCTGTCAAGCCCGGTCAGACGTATACCTATCGCTTCATCGCTAAGGATGCTGGGATGTACTGGTATCATTCTCACCAGTTCAGCTACGAAGAGACAACGGACGGCCTCTATGGCATGCTGGTTGTCGATCCCGCGAAACCCACTATACATGCAGATGTAGACTATAGCGTAGCCCTGCACGAGTGGAGCACGGACAATCAAACGACACTGGTCATGAACACTAGCGCCGGTACGCTGAATGTTGCGGCGCATCCCGGACAGTGGGTGCGGCTGCGTATAGTGAACACCACCAGCACAGCATCGGGCATGCCACAACTGGTGACACTGCTCGGCACGCGTTTTAAGGTTGTATCGCTGGATGGTCATGATTTGTACAGCCCTGATTGGCTAGACGAAACTCCCCTCCCTATTGCAACTGCCCAACGCTATGATTTGCTCTTCCAGATGCCAACGCATGGAGCGGTCTCGCTGCTGACATCCTCAGACAACCAGCATTACCAGACCACCCCGGCCGCTGTTATCGGTCAAGGTGTTAAGCCTGCTACGCTTCCTGCGGTTGATCAGCGCTGGTTCGACTTCAATAGCTATGGTCGGCCGACGAAAGATACGATTACGGTACAAAGCCATTTTGATGCGGCATATGGCATCGTGCTGGGCAATCAGATGGGTAGCTCGCTCGGACGTATGGGCATGACCTACACACTCAACGGCAAGGTCTTTCCTGATACCGGCATGATCATGCTCAAAGAGGGACAACTGGTCAAACTACATTTTGATAATAAGAGCGATCTGTATCATCCTATGCATCTGCATGGCCATGTATTCACAGTTCTGGCGCATAATGGCCGACCTCTTACGGGGAGTCCTGTGCATCTAGATACCATCACTGTTCCGCCACACGAAAGCTACGATGTGGCCTTCTACGCGAACAATCCGGGGATCTGGATGTTGCACTGCCATAACTTCTTACATGCTAACTGGGGAATGGATATGATGGTAATGTACGATGTCTCGACACCGTATACCGTTGGAACAGCATCGGGCAATTTCCCTGATTAATCATCGTCTTCGTGACTACTCCCCAAGCGTGAATGCCGGGGCTTCTACGGACAAGCCGAGGCTCTGTAGTCCCAGAGCACGAATATTCAACGAGGAGGTCCGATCCGCCAAACGTAGCATACCACCAGCCTTCGCCCAACTCACCGAGCGTGAACTGGAGGTGCTACGATTGTTGGCAGAGGGACACTCCAATACCAAAATTGCCGAACAATTAGTGCTCAGCGAGAAAACGGTGAAGGGCCACGTGAGCAATATACCGGGCAAGCTACATATGGGCGATCGGACCCAGGCCGCCGTCTTCGCCTGGCAACAAGGACTGATGAAGCCAGAATAAGCGCCTGGCAAGCAATCGTTTTTAGTCCTATTTTCTCGACCGCTCTCAATGTGTATGCTATACTGCACAATGAACATACTACACACGTCTACATTACCCGGATAGATATTGATGCGGAGCTTCATGCCCATTTCGCTGAAAAAACGCGCAGGAACAATCAAATCTGGCCCCACAACCGGTCCTCTACGGGTTCACCGGTCTTCTACAATCCCTGAAATCTCCGAGCATTTGACACTCATGCGCAGACCACCGACGGATACCCTGATTGTCCTCGGCCTGGCGATGGTTGCGCTTGTCCCACGCATCATGCTAGCGCTACAACTTGACCTGGTAACAGATGAAGCAGTCTACATAACAGCCGGGAAGCTGTATATCTCACAGATCAGACATTTTGATATCCTGGGTACAGCATGGGCATATAATTATGAGCATCCCCCCTTCGTCAAGCTGCTGATTGGACTAAGCGTAGCGCTTAACGCGCTGAGCGGGCATGCGCTCAGCGAACTGCTGGCGGCACGCATCCCCAGTATAGCGTCAGGCACTCTGCTGATTGTTGCGCTCTACTGGCTTGGCCACGAACCATTTGGACGTGGCGTTGCGCTGCTCGCGGCGCTCTGCCTCGCCGTCAGCCCCTGGCTTACCTACTTCAGCGCCCTGGCCTACCTGGACATGACCACGACAACATTGATAACCATTGCTTTTCTGTTGCTCCTGCCAGCCCTGCGTCAACCACGGCTCTATCCGCTCATCGGATTGCTGATGGGTTTGGCCGTGGATAGTAAATATACAGCGAGCTTGATGATCCCTGGTATGCTCGCGTTTGTGGCCTACGATGCCCTCTTCCTGCGCACACGGCTGTTCGGTACGTCCCGGCAGCGGCTGCCATTGTTCTGGTGGTTAGCGGCCTGTATCATTGCTCCAACAGTTTTTTTTATGGCTGATCCCGCCATCTGGCCTCATCCGATCCGTCTGCTCCTGCATAGTTTTCGCTTCGAATGGGATCACTCGGACCGTGGCCACCTGACATTTATCGCAGGAGGTTATGGTCTGCATGCTCCTGGCTGGACGGTGCTCTACGTCCTGCTCGTCAAAATAAGCATCTTCACCATCATACCGGCCGCGTGCTTCCTGGTCCTTTCCCTGCTCCAACTGGCGCATGTTCACCTACGAAGCCCACAGGCAAAGGCTGTACCCATCGAAGAAGCGCGAACGACGATGAGCCAATCCCTGGTAGTGATCTGGTTGATGAGCGGTCTGGGCATGTTCAGTTTGCTGGATATCGCCGTAGGAACGCACTATTTTCTACCAGTTGCGCCCCCGCTGGCATTGGCCAGTGCGATGGGCCTGCTACAAGCATTGCATCTACTAGTAGCTATTGGCACAAAGATCTATAAGCACTATACGATGGGGCTTAAGCGACCAGATTACATGGCACTGGCATCTCGACATTTTTTGTTTACACGGTTGCGCACCCTGCTGTCATCGGCCCTGCTAGTCATGCTTCTCGTTGTGCCGCACGCTACCGGATTGCTCACGGTCTATGCCGCCGAGGGCTATACCAGCGAGTTGTTCAACGGCGAAAACATCGTCATGCAAGTCGCCTATCCAGGCTATCGCGAAGCACTGGAATGGCTTGCTGAGCATACCGATCGCCCGGCGAACATCGGACTGGTTGCCTTGAGCAATACGCTGGAAAATAGTGGCTCTACCGTTTCATGGTTTCGCTACAATAGTAATCTGCCAAAGCGCTTTAAGTTGACAGAAGTACATCCTGATGATTACAATTTTCCGTATGACTATTTGATATGGCCGATGCATTTGCAGCAACGAGGCTACACGATTCCCGCCCAATGGCATCAGCACATTGTTCACACTATCACGGGCGGCAATACTATCTACTGCTATGTTCTGGCACGTAATACTATCACTACTCTCGCACTCTATAAGGATGATATAGCAACGTGAATACTGAACACGCCTCGGATCTTGCCCTGGCGTCAAACACCAGTCAAGCATCGATCACAAAGGATTTACCACTTCAAGGCTCTCATACGAAGGTTCAATCATCACCAACACGGAAGTGGGGCTGGCGTGATGCATTTTACCTCTTTACCATCGCGCTCCTTGTAGCCGCAATGGTCTATCGCTATATCCCTGATATCTCCAGCAACGTGGCGGGGCAATGGTGGGACCCGCTCCTCAATATGTGGACGCTCTCCTGGAACACGACGACGCTGCTACACGATCCTTTGAACCTGTGGCAGGGGCAGTTGCTCTATCCCAATAGCCTGACCCTTTCGTACACAGAAAATTTGCTGGGCGAGACGCTCTTTTACGCGCCAATTTTCTTGCTGACCCATAATCCGGTATTGTCATATAACCTGGTCTTTTATTTCACTTTTTTTCTCTGCGGCGCCAATATGTATATTCTGACACGTCACCACACGGGCAGTCCATTGGCGGCACTGGTCGCAGGGCTAATCTATGCCTTCTCGCCCTATCGCATTGGTCAGATCGATCACATCCATATTATCGCGGGACATTGGATGCCTCTTGTCTTGCTGTATCTTGATCTTGCCCTGGCGAGCAACCACTGGCGACATTGGAGCCTCTTTGGGGTATTTTATGTGCTGCAAATTTTGAGTAGTATCTACTATGGCATCTTTATTAGCTATGCACTTCTCACGTATGTGATCATCCGTTATGCCAGGCCCGTTGTCGCCCAATGGTGGAAAGAGTATCGTCAGAAGCCACGCCTGGGACGACAACCGTTGCGCACACGCATGAAAGGTTTTTTTGCAGCGGTGAGAGTATTTGCACGTTATGCGAAGAAGCCTCTGGTGATATTCGCGGCTATATGCGTCATGCTGGGAACGTTGATGCTACCTTACCTGCTATCATTAACCAGCGGACTGGAACGTAACTTAAATCAGACGGCGACGTTTTCGGCCTACATTCGCGATTTCACGTTTACCGCACCTTTTAACTGGCTGCATGGTGTTGCGACCTATAATGGAGTTTCGCTCCCCTACGATAGCGAGCACTATCTTTTCCTCGGCTGGGTCGTCGTGATATTGATGATCCCCGCTATTATGCTCGGATTACGCACCTATCGTCCCGGCATGCGTGCGTATGTATGGACCGCTGTTATCCTGCTGATCTTCTCCTTTGGCCCTTTCCTGCAATACGCGACAACCAGTGGAGCGCCATTTATCCCCGCGGCCAACACGGCCTCCCCTGTCGATGCTCCCGGCTGGCCTATGCCCTGGTTTCTGGCATATTTCGCGCTGCCGGGCTTCAAAGGTTTACGTGTTCCAGCGCGTCTGACGGGAGTGCTACTGCTCTTCCTCGCCCTGCTGGCCGCCTATAGCGTTGCCTGGCTTACAGAGAGCGCGCAGAAATGGACAAAGGTTGAACTCCCCAAGCAATCACAGGCAGCGCTACCACTTCTGCGCAGGCCGGGATTTTCACGAGTACGCTCAGTGCTCGTCAACGCGGCGCTCTTTATCATCCCGTTGGCCGTCGTGCTGGAGGGTATACCAGCTTATTTACCGATTACCCATGTGCCGATCGGCAGCCAGATCCCACCAGTGTATAGCTGGCTGGCCACGCATGCCGGACCAGCCCCCATTGTGGAGCTACCAATGGCGCACCTGGATGAAAGCTTTACGACGAAGGACGAGGCATGGTACGACTACTATGCCATCTACCACTCTCACCCCATCATGAACGGTTGGAGCGGCTATCATCCGCCGTTGACGGTGAGCATCGCGGAATCGCTGATGTCCTTCCCCGCCAACGATAGTGTCGAGACATTGCGTTCGTATGGTGTCTATTATGTTGTATTACATCGTCGACTCTATCCTCCGAATGTCGCGCCATACGTGATGGCGGCTGTACATGCTAATAAGGATTTGCAGCTTGTAGCCTCGTTTGGCGATGATACGGTCTGGCGGGTGAAATAAACTATGAAACGCGCACCCATTCGAGATATCACCTGGCTCTTCGTGACCACACGCATCGCGCTGATGCTGGTCACCTACTTTGGTTTCATCTTGCTGACCGCACCGAAGTATTCAAGCTCTCCCGTCGATGCCGCAGCCTTTTTCTCGTCGTGGAACCGCTGGGACGCGGAAAATTATGTGCGTATCGCGCAATTTGGCTATCAAACGCCGTACGATGTAGCTTTTTTCCCATTGTTTCCTCTGCTTATCAGGGTTATAGCGTTTCCGTTGGGCAGTTGGAGCTACCTGGCAGTTGGCACTATTCTGAGCAATGCCGCGCTGCTGGGCGCGATGTTCGTGCTCTATCAGCTCGCGGTAGAGAACGGCGGGGAAGAGGTGGCCGGTCGCTCGCTGCTCTACCTGTGTATTTTCCCAACGGCGTTTTTCTTCTTCGCGGCATACAACGAGTCGCGCTTCTTGCTCATGACACTGCTGACCTTCCTGGCCTTACGCCGCCAGCAATGGTGGCTAGCGGGACTGTGGGGATTGTTCGCGGCCCTAACTCGTAGCGTGGGTGTTTTGCTTGCCATACCCTATCTCTATGAGCTATGGCTGGCACGCGAGAGCCTCCTGACTACCCGCCGCAGGACCATATCTGGCCTGCTGCCCATCCTGTTGATACCCGTGGGCACATTGCTCTACTGCTTCTATTGCTGGAAAATCTCAGGCAATCCTATTGCCTTTGCAACGGTGCAGTCTCACTGGGGCAGGCACTTCTCCTGGCCCTGGCAGGGCACCTGGCAGGCGCTCTTCGAACTGTTCTGGAACCAGCCCTTTGGTTCATTTAACGAGGCTCACGTCATTCTTGACCTCAGCGCGACCATTGCATTTATTGCACTCACTATCGTTGGATGGCGCAAAATCCGCACAAGCTATACAATCTGGAGCACTATACTGCTGTTCTACATCCTGCTCAGTCCCAGCACAACCCAGCATGATCCGCTCATCTCACATCAGCGTTTTGTACTTGAACTGTTTCCCGCGTTCATTACCCTGGCGATGATCAGCACCAAACATCCCAGGCTGCACCAGACGCTTATGATCATCTTCCCGGCGCTACTTGCCGTACTGAGTATACTTTTCGTAATGAACCGCTGGATGGTGTAGGTGGAACGATGAGATAACTGGTTGGGGAAAACTTCACAGAAACGAACCATGACGAGGAACAACCAGCATCTCAGGCGTCAGACATTACCCCACTGAGAGCCATCATACTCTGTACAGCAGTCTTTATTCTGTGTATAGCGATCAGTATTGCCCCACTCAGCCGACTGGCCGGGGCTGATTACTTTCGTGGCGTCTCAATCAGTGGCTTCCTCACAACAATAGGAGCATGGCTACCATCCGATCTGCATCTGGCGAGCGACGCGCACGCCTCAAGCATGTCGACCAATACCATCATCTTTATGCTAATCGTCGCCTTAGCGTTCCTCTGCTATGGCATATGTGGATGGTTCATCTACCATCGAATGTCCCAGAGCAATCTACCATCTGTGATGCGGCTTGTCTGGATAGGCGCCAGTATCGCTGGCCTGCTCTTCATTTTCTGCCCAGCGATGCTCTCACACGACGCCTTCGTTTACGCGGGTTATGGTCGCCTTCTGGCAGCACACCATGTGAACCCATATTTCGCGATACCCGCTGCCTATCCAAATGATCCCCTGACACCGCTGGATGATTGGAGAAACGCACCCGCTGCCTACGGTCCGCTGTGGATACTGGTGTGCTCGCTGGTCGCCTTGCCAGCGGGTGAGAGTCCTCTGGCCTATATTCTGCTCTATCGCGCGCTGGGCCTGGGGGCGCATCTGCTGCATATTGTTCTGGTAACGGCCATTCTGCGCTCCCAAAAGTGCTCTCCACAAACCATCGCATTGGGAACCCTCATCTATGCATGGAATCCCCTGGCATTAGAGGAAAGCGCATTGGGCGGCCATAATGACACCCTGCTGGTTACTTTTATGCTGCTTGGCATCTTGCTCTGGGTACGACTCAAAGAGGAGCGCACACTCAGCAATTTACGGTTACGAGACTATCTGCCATCACTGATTATGTTCTCGCTGGCTCTGCTCGTCAAGTTTACGGCGACTCCGCTGTTGGCACTCTTCCTGGTGTTGCTGGCTCGCCTGTCGCTCTCTGTAACGCAAGCAGAGAGCACAGCCAAAGAGAAACCTGTAATCTTCCACTGGCAACCGGCATTGATAATATTCCTCACCGGAGGGCTGGTGAGCCTGTTGATCATTCTGCTATTCTACCTACCATTCTGGCTCGGTCACGGGATCAACGCCATTATATATAGCTTCACTTCACCACCATCTGCGAATTCGGCCTATGGCTCTATTCTGGCGGCCATTCAGGCATGGATTCGCGTCCATGGTCTGCCTACTCAATCCTGGGCGCGTACAGCCCTTATCATACTCAGTCAACAGAGGACGTGGTCTCTCATTAATCTCGTTGTGGTTCTGGCGGTTATAGTGTGTGGCATCACCGCGATATGGCGCTCGCCAGGGACGCGCACGCTTGTGATGGTGACGCTGGCGACGCTGGGAGCACTGCTGATCGTCACCCCCTGGTTCTTTCCCTGGTATGTCGTGTGGCTGGTTGGGCTGGCAGCTATCAGCTTGCCATTCGTACACTCACGCATGGGGCACGCTCTAGTGGCGGCGGCTATCGCGTTCTCCGCTTCGGCGTTCTTCATCTATTTCTTCTTTCACGATCTGCCTCCCATTGGCGGCTGGATCGGCTTGACCTTTCTCACGACTATTGGGCCGCCGCTGGTGGTGCTGCTGATTTTCGCGTCAAAGCGCCACAGCGAGCAACAAGAAAAGAATAGTTCAGAAGAAAGCAGAAGGTAACAGGGAATGCGGATCATCATTGCTGGAGGGTCCGGCTTCATCGGACGCCATTTGGTAGCTGCACTGGTCGCAGATGGACATACTGTTACAGTTCTGACGCGTGCACAACCGAAGCGCTATGTGACATCTGGAGAGTTGCTGCGGTACGTACATTGGAATCCTCTCGCCGCCGATGATAGATTGGTCGACATACTAGCGAACGCGGGTGCAGTGGTCAATCTGGCTGGTGCTAATATCGGGAACCGACGGTGGACGAAGAAGCGCAAGGTAAACCTGCTGGACAGCCGTGTGCGCTCCACCGAAACGCTGATTAGCGCCATCGAGCGCCTGGAGGAAAGCCGTCGACCACAAACGCTGGTGAACGCATCCGGGATCGACTTCTACGGCGATAACAGCGACGAAGCCCTCACAGAGGCTTCCGCGCCAGGGGACACGTTTCTTGCACGAGTGTGCGAGCGTTGGGAGCGTGCGACCACTGCAGTCCAATCTCTCGGGGTACGCGTCGTTTTGATGCGCACAGCGGTGGTCCTGGCACCTGATGCGCTGACGCTGCACCTTCTGGCCTGGCCCTTTCGTCTGTTCATTGGTGGTCCACTCGGTGATGGGCGGCAGTGGTTCACATGGGTTCACATCGCTGACGTTGTGGGCCTCTACAAGTGGGTCCTGGACACCGCTTCGATCTCGGGTCCCGTGAACGTGGTGGCTCCAGACATGCATACACAAGGACAGGTGGCGCAAGCAATTGGGACGGCGCTTTCGCGTCCCCACAAACTTCGGACGCCTGCATCGCTCCTACGTCTGGTCATGGGAGAACAGGCCGACCTGCTGCTGCATAGTCGTCGGGCGGTCCCCGAGAAGGCTCTCACTAACGGATATGCATTCCGCTTTCCAGAGCTTGGGTCTGCCTTGCGGGACTGCCTCCAGCGTGATCACGCCGAAAGGACAACCCCTATGGGGTCGCACTCTCCCTTCTTTCCTGTCCTGGCAGGAACTGTCGAGGACCTGCCCGACGTGCTGCGTGATCAGTATCTGGTAGGACCCACAGACACCTACCATGTGGTACTTGAAGGGTCTATGGAGCGGCTCTGGCACCAACCATTCTGGTTGTGGCCCTTCTTGCGCCTGCTTGCCGCGTTCAACATCCTGTTCCCAGAACAGGGCAGCAATATCCAGGCATCGATGATTGTTGAGGGATGGCATGACAAGCAAGGTCAGGGTACCCAAACATGGCGCCGCACGTTTCAATTCCGCCGACCGCGAAATTTCAATGCGACAATGGCGTTTGATCTGCGCCTCGCCCGCGTGGTTGAGTTGATGGGACCTTTCAGCATGCTAAGAGTCGTCTGGAACGTCACATTTGAGCCACCAGCCACTATCTCGATCATCACAGAGAGCATCCAGGTCGGGGTGGGTCGGTGCCGCATTACGCTCCCGAAGTGGGCCAGCGTGGAGGTACGAGCAAGAGAGACCGCACTTTTAGATCAAAGCCATACGATTGCGGTCGCTCTCACAGTTCAGCAACCGTGGTTGGGAGAAATATTCGGCTACACCGGACACTTCCAGGTGCGCAGAGAGGTAAAGGAAATATAATGGAGGATAGGCGCTTGCCCATCCTCGTTTCAAAGCTATCTCACTATTTCGCTGATCAGGCGGGATCGAACACGGTAGCGATGTTCTTCTTATTCGCTTCATCGACCGGCACGACAGGCGTACCAT
>WNGQ01003804.1_pt1 | contig 15532 bp, 20 predicted proteins | sample 5407661 | NCBI WGS metagenome assembly WNGQ01 (sample SAMN13153382, study PRJNA577476) | soil metagenome | isolation source: 60 cm soil or saprolite under Garry oak tree replicate 2 | place: USA:California | collected 2016-06-15 | reverse complement strand
GAGTGGGCCCTGAACGACCCGGCGCCGACCCGCAACCCGTGGGACGACAGCCGCACCCCGGGCGGCTCGAGCGCGGGCTCGGCAGTTGCGGTCGCAGCCGGCATGTGCCGTGCCACCGTGGACACCCAGACCGCCGGCGATGTCCTGCGGCCCGCCGCCTACAACAGCGTGGTCGGGTTCAAGCCAACGGCCGGCTGGGCGCCACTGGACGGTGTCATCCCGGTGGCGCCGACGATCGACACGATCGGGATCACCGCGAGCTGCGGCCCCCGGTCGATCTCTGGGACGTTCACGCCGCCCACCGGGTCATCACCTTCGCCGAATGCGCCTGGTACCACCGTGGCCGCTATAGCCCGCGCCGCCGGCGTTACGGGATCCGGGCGCGGGAGCTGATCGACCTCGGGCTCACCACATTTGCCCATTCCTACCTCGACGCTCAGCGCGTGCGACGGCACGCCGCCGCCAGCGGTGCTGGCGGGCAGAGCCAGCGCCGCGGTGACGGCATGCGGCTTCCACGCCGGGCGGGAAGGGGATGGCCCAGCGCCCGGCCGGGCCGCGGCGGGCGCGCAGGTATCCGGTGCTGATCCCGTAGTGGATGGTGCCGGTGGACACGCCGATGATCTGGGCGATCCGGTGCGGGGGTGTGCTCGCCGGCTTCCAGCAGCCCGTGCCCGCCAGCACCGCATGCACAGGCCGCGGCGACCTCACCCTGCCCGCAGCCATTTTGATCACGGACAAGCCGCATGGGCGGGCGGCAGGGCCACCGCGCCCCGATTACCGGGAAAACTCCTCAGGCAGAAATCGGGCCAGAAACCCTCCTTCCGAGAATGGCCGGCGGATCCAGGCCGGGCCGCCGACTCTCCCGCATGCGGGGCGGCCCCAGCGTTTTAGCGAGCTCGAGGCCAGGATCAAGGATGACACGCTCCTGCACTTGACGTAGCGGACGCGTCCCTGTAACGTCCGAACATGAGAACGAACGTTACGTAATTGGCGCGTATGAGGCGCGCGCAGGTGTGCGCCAGCACGTGCGAGCAGGCGTTGCCGGGCAGAAATCCGTTCACCCTCGACCGGGCGGCTGGCAATGAACTGGGCGCGGCCGATCCGGCTCGCGGGTGGTGCAGGAGATGGGGAGTCTTCATTCCCGAGGTCGCGTTACGCCGGTGGCCTGCCCTATCACCCGCATGGCCGCTGTCAGCCGCAGACGGCAGGCTTCTGGGCATACTCCGGCAGGAGTGGATGTGAATGCGGGAGAACAGCTGGGTGGCGTTGGTGACCGGGGCTGCGTCCGGTATCGGCGCGGCCACCGCGATCCGGCTCGCCCATGACGGCGCGTCTGTCGCGATTGTTGACATGAACCGCGAACACCTGGAGAACGTGACAGATCAGATTCGCAAGACGGGTCAGCAGGCGCATCCCGTCGTGGTTGACCTTCGCGAGCCCGAGGCGGCCGACATGGCAGTCCGATCGGCCGTCGATACCTTCGGTGGACTGGATGCGCTAGTGACGGCCGCAGGGATCAGCCGGCGTAGCTCGATCGTCGACACCAGCGAAGAGCTCTGGAACCACGTCATAACGGTGAACTTGACGTCCGTTTTCAGGTGCTGCAAGGCAGCCATCCCATGGATGCGTCAAAAACCGGGCGGTGCGATCGTCACAGTCGGGTCGGCCTGGGGAGTTGCCGGGGGCCCACGCGCGGCAGCGTATGCGGCGTCAAAGGGTGCCGTGGTCAACCTGACGCGGGCCCTGGCAATCGACCATGGACCGGAGGGAATTCGCGCGAACTCAGTCTGCCCGGGGGACATCGACACCCCGCTGCTGCGTTCGGAGATGGAGCAGGTGGGCATCGATCCCAAGGAAGGCTTGCTGGAGTCGGCTGCAAGTCGGCCCGTCAGACGAGTGGGAACGGTCGAAGATGTGGCCGCCGCTATCTCGTTCCTTGCCTCTCCTGAGAGCGCATACATCACAGGAACGACGCTTGTCATCGACGGCGGCTGGCTTGCCGGCGGCTAGCCGTTGACAGGCCTTGGAGGCTGGCATGGCCGGGGCTGATCGGGCGGCCGTTTGGGAGGAGTTCGCCGTGGTGGGCAGGTTGTTGTGGCAGCCGGGGATGCGGTTTCGGGTTCTGGGTCCGCTTGAGGTGCGGGCCGGGGATGGTGGCTGGGCAGGCGTGTCCGCGGCCAGGCAGCGTGCGCTGCTGGCGGTGCTGCTATTGCGGGCCAACCGGGTGGTGGCGGCCGAGTGGCTGGTGGAGCAGTTGTGGGATGGGCGGCCACATGGAGGGGCGGCCAACCAGTTGCAGGTGTACGTGTCGCGGCTGCGGCGGCGGCTGGGCGACCCCCGGGGGCTGGTGCCGGCGACGCGTGCGCCTGGGTACCGGCCGACGGTTGGTGTGGGGAACTGGATCTGCTGTCTTCGAGGAGCTTACGGCCGGTGGCCGGCGAGCGGCGCGGGAGGGGGCGCTGAATGAGGCGGCAGGGTTGTTCGGCGAAGCGCTTGGGCGTCCCTGGCTAGTGGCGATCTTGAGCAATCCCCACTGCTAGCGGAGCTTCGCTGTGTTCTCACGCGCGACACGCCGAGGCTGCCAGATCATGATCAAGGCCCCAGGGCCAGCATCAGCCGGACCAATGGCAACTGCCGACGTCCGGCTACAGGCTGTAACTGAGAAAGCCGCGCTTCACCTTCTAGTGCAGCTCGTCGTAAGTTCCTGACTGGCGGCTGATTACTGAGCGTTGCGGTCATGCGGCTTCGAGGAGGGCGGGCTCGGTGTCGTGGTGGCGTTCGAGGTAGCGCGCGTGGTCGGCGTCGGCGTCGTAGTTCCACCGGTAGGGCCGGGCGTGCTTGTTGTAGCGGATGGTGAACGTGGTGATCTTGGCTTCGAGGTCGTCGCGGGAGGTGAAGTCGCCGCGGCGCAGCAGCCGGCGGGCCAGCACACCGAACCACTGCTCCACCATGTTGAGCCAGGATGCGTGTTTCGGCGTGTATGTCACCTCGAACCGGGGATGGGCGGTGAGCCAGGCGCGGGTGGCGGCGGAGGTGTGCGATGAGCCGTTGTCCATGATCAGGTGGATGCGCAGGTGCGGGGGGATCATCTGGGCCAGCATGTTCAGGAACCGGGTGAAGGTGGCGGAGTCGCTGCGGTTGATGCGCTCGGCGATGACCTGGCCGGTGGTGACGTTCATGGCGGCGAGGAGGGAGATGGTGCCGTGGCGGGCGTACTCGAACTCCCGCCGGGCGTCGCGGCCGGGAACGGCGGGGATCTGCGGGTGCTTGCCGGGATTTTGCCTGGATGCCGGTTTTCTCGTCGATGCTGACCAGCATGGTGCCCGGCGGCGGGTTCAGGTACAGGCGGCACACGGCCCCGGCGCGGATCCAGAAGGAGGGGTCGTCGGCGCGGTTGAGCCAGCCCCGCACCTTGTGCGGCCGTACCCTGGCCTCGGCGAGCGCCCGGCCCACGGTGGCCGGCGAGATGGCCAGGCCCCGCTCGCCCAGGTGAGCCGCGATCATCGCCTGTGACCACTGCGACTCCCCGTCCGGGGGAACAGAGGTGGCGGTCGCAATGACCGCCAGCCGGGCGCTGGGGCCGTGCGTCTCGGGCCGCCCCGGCCGCGGCCGGTCGAACAGGCCGGGGATCCCGCGGACGGCGAACCGGCGCCGCCAGGTCCGCACCACGTTCGCGCTGCAGCCCAGCTCGCGAGCGATCTGCGCGTTCGCATTCCCGGCCGCCGCGGCGAGCACGATCCTGGCGCGCAGCACGAGTCGCTGCGGGCTGGTTCCGGCCCGGACGATCTGCTCCAGCTTGCGGCGCCGCTTGATGCTCAGCTGGACGCCACGGGCACTCCCGCTCATACCGAGGTCCCTTCCGTGTCACGATGATTACGGAAGAATCCACCCGTAACCAGCCGGAACAGCGGATGCCAGCCCCGCCGGCGCGTCGCGGACCCGGACCCGGCCCCGCCGCCGGCAGGCGACACTGGGTGGTATGCCCGCACCACCGAAGCGCCTGAAGGACCTGATCGAGGGAACCGTCGACCACCACGCTTCCCTCACCCATCCTGACCTGCAGGAAGTCACCATCAGATGGCGCGGCTCGTTCGGCTACCTCATCGCCTGGGCCGGCGAAGGAGACGATGACGATGAGCAGATCCCGCTCTGCCGCATCGAGTACCTCGGCGATGACGACGAATGGGGCTTCGCCCTCCACGACCCCGCCACCGAGAGCTACGCCCCGGCCCTGCTGCGCACCGGCGAGCCTGCCGGGCACCCGAACGACGCCTTCGACACCGCCGCCATCATCCACCTCGCCGACTACAAACAGTAAGCATCACACGGCCAGGCAACCGGTAAGGAACTTACGAGGGGCTGCACTAGCCACAGCAAGCCCGGCGCGCTGACCACGCTGTTCTACACGGCGTTGCCCTCTGCCCCGTTCTCAGCGCGCCTGCTGCTCGTCTGAAGCACGCTCACTGCTTGCCGGCCGGCCGGCCGGAGGTCGGGCGTGTCGTCGGGGAAAGTGGGGGCTTCGGCGCCGCCGTCGATCTCGATGATCTTGCCGGTGATGTAGCTCGCCGCGGGTGAGGCGAGCCACCGAGCGGTGTTCGCTACGTCGGCGACCGTGGCCAGCCGGCGCAGCGGGGTGGCCGAGGCGATCTGCCGCCGTAGCTTGTCGTTGAGCACCGTTTTCAGGCCGTCGGTCTCCACCACCCCGGGGGCGATCCCGTTCACCCGCACGCCGGGCGCGAGTTCCGCCGCCAGGAGGCGGGTCAGCTGGGCGAGCGCAGCCTTGACTGTCCCGTAGGTCACCATCTGGCGCGCGGTGAGGTGGCTCATTCTCGACGTGATGTTGATCACCGCGCCGCGGCCACTGCCGAGCAGGTACGGGGTCGCCCGTCTGGTGAGCTCGAACGGTGCGGCGACGTTGAAGTGGAACGCCTGGTCGAGGGCTTCGGGGGTGGTGTCGAGATAGGCGGCGGGCATCGCGCCGCCGGCGTTGTTAACCAGGATGTCGAGCCTGCCGTGCCCGGCGATGGCGCGCTCGACGATCTGTACCGCCCGGGACACGTTGGTGAGGTCGGCCGGGATGACCGAAGCCAGCCGGCCCGCCGCCCGCACGGCGCCGGCAACGTCCTCGAGCTCGGCTGCGGTGCGGGCGACGAGGACCACGTCCGCCCCGGCCCGGGCGTAGGCCTGGGCGATTCCCGCCCCGATCCCCCTGCCCGCGCCAGTAACCAGCGCAACGTACCCGTCCAGCCGGAACTGATCGGCGCCCGGGCCGGGGGGCGCCGGCTGAACAGCCTGGGCCATGTCCTTGCCTCCATTAGTTGATGATTTGTAACAGGGACTATTGTCTGTGCCTGCAGGGCTGGGCGGAAGGAGGCACATTCATGTCCCAGGGGAACACCGCTGTGCCCGCGCAGGCCCAGGAGCAGGAGGAGGAGGAGGCGTGCCCCATCGGGGAGGTGCTCGACCACATCGCGGGCAAGTGGAGCATCGGCATCATCGCCGCTGCCGCCGCCGGGCCCGTCCGCTTCACCGAGCTGGAGCGCGCCATCGCGGGGATCAGCCGCCGGATGCTGACCGCAAGCTGGAACGCGACGGCCTGCTCGTCCGGACCGTGTACCGACCGTGCCACCCAAGGTCGAATACCGCCTCACCCCCATCGCCCGCGAGCTCGGCGAGTCATTCGCAACCCTCACTGCGTGGGCGGAACGACACCGCCGCGCCATCGCCGCAGCCCGCACCGCCTACGACCGCCGGCCCGGCGACCCAGCGAGCGGACTGGCCGCCGCCAGCGAAGAGGTCATCGCGCGTGTGGTCTGCGGCACGGCCGCGCTCAGCCAGCGTCTGATTCCGTGACGCGGAACAGGCCATTCGATTCGCACGCCAGCTCAGGGCCGGCGAGGTGGAGATCAACGGCCCGCCGTTCAATCTCAGGGCTGCGTCCGGCGGCATCAGGCAGTCTGGCCGCGGCTGAGAGCTCGGGGCCTACTGAATCGAGGAGTTCATCGTGCTGAAGGATGTGCACCGGTGCGGGCAGTGACGCCTCCCCGGTCCGTGGACGTGCTTGTGCTCGGGGGCGGCACCAGCGGCGCGATACTGGCCGGCAGGCTCGCTGAGCGGTCCGGCGTGACCGTGCTCGTCCTGGAGGCCGGGCCGGATTACGGCCCGCTGGAGGCGGGGCGGTGGCCGGGCGAGCTACTAGACGCCGCCGAGCTTCCGCTGACGCACGACTGGGGTTACACGAGCGGTGACCAGATCGCCGGGCGCGTCATCGGCTTCGAGCGGGGGCGCGTGATAGGCGGCTGCTCCTCGCACAATGGCTGCCAGATCGCGATCGGTCATCGATGTGACTACGACGGCTGGGCTGCCGCGGGCAACCCGGGGTGGGCAGCTGATGACCTGGTCCCCCACGTCGCCGCCGCGAAGGACCGGCTGCGCGTCAGGAATGTCACTGATGAGGAGCTGACCCCGTTCGGCCGGGCGTCTCTGGATGCCATGGTCGCCGCTGGGATCCCGCGCGCCCGCGATCTCACCGATACCGACGACGGCATCGGGGTCGCACCGAACCCGGTGAACGTCGTCGGCCGGGTCCGCTGGAACGCGGCGTTCGCCTACCTCGATCCGGTGCGCGGCATGCGGCTCGACGTGATCGGCGATGCGCTCGTGGGCCGGCTGATGGTGCGCGGCACTCGGGTCGTCGGGGCGGTGGCGGTCATCGACGGCCAGCCAGTCGAGATCCATGCCGGCCTCGTCGCCGTATGCGCGGGCGTCTATGGATCACCGGCCATCTTGCTGCGCTCCGGGATAGGCGATCCGGCGGAGCTCGCGCGGCTCGGGATCGGACCCGTCCACGCGCTGCCCGGCGTGGGGCGCAACCTCCACGATCATCCAGCGATCGAGCTGAGGTATGCCGGTACCCCCGAACTCGAACGGCGCTCACGGGAGTTCGCCTCCCGGGCCTTCCACCCCGAAGAGCAGCTGATCGCGAAGATCCGGTCGAGCCGCTGCCCGGCCGGGTTCGATCTCCACATCTATACGCAGGGTGGCGCCCGCAGGCAGGACCCGGACCGCTGGATCTGGGAGTTCATGGCCGCGGTCCTGACCCCGCGGTCACGGGGAAGCCTGCGGCTGAGCTCACCCGCGCCCGACGCCGTGCCGATCATCGATCACGCGTTCCTGACCGACCCCGGCGGCGATGACCTCGCTCTGCTTGCTGAGGGCTTCGCGTACGTACGGACGGTCACCCAGCGGCCGGAACTGGCCTGTCTTCTCGGCAAGGAGACGACGCCCGGCGACGCAGTCCGCTCTGCTGCGGACGTCGACGCAGAGCTCAAACGCTCCTTCGTCCACGCCTACCACCCAGTCGGAACCTGCAAGATGGGCCCGGACACCGACGCCGAGGCGGTGGTGGACTCCTCGGCTCGGATCCACGGGCTGACCGGCGGTTACGTCGTCGACGCCTCGATCATGCCGGTCGTCCCCCGGGCAAACACAAATCTCCCCGCGGCGGTGGTCGCCGAACGGGTGGCAGCGCTTCTCACCGATGACCACTCCAGCATCCAGCAGAAGGAGCAAGGATGGCCGGATTCACGCTGATAGGCGTCCCGTCGAGCGCCCGCACTCACGGCATCGGCTAGGAACAGCACCCATGCAACTCCGGCGCGCCGGGCTGGTCTACCGGCTCCTCGCCGTCGGGGTCGGCGTGGTCGACGACGGGACCTTCCGCTGGCGCTCTACCGGACGTATAGCCCCGGCCGGCTCCAGCAGAATCCCAGGGTCCAGGCATAGTGGCGTTATGGCCGTTTACTGATGCTGGGCTGAGTCCGAGCTTGGCCAGGGGTCCGGGTGGCATCCCGGGCGTGGTGGCGGCTGGCGGCTGCAAAAGTCACCTCACGGTGATCCCATCCTGCTGGGCGGTAACAGTAAGACTGTGGACTGCCCCGGGTTCCTTGGAGGCTGTGACCTCTGGGAAGGTTGGGGCTCATGGTATCGAGGAATCCGCATCCCGCTGAGCTGCGGGAACGGGCAGTGAAGATGGTCTTCGAGGTGCGTGGTGAGGCGGGAAGCGCGCGCGGGTCGATTGCAAGGGTCGGTCATCAGCTCGGCATCAAATCCTGAAACGCTCCGCAACTGGGTGAATAAGTCGGAGGCGTGTCTGCGACGGGTGGCGACAGCCCTGCTTTGTCCCTTTCTCCTTCCGTCGCGGACGGGTTATCTGCAGCACCGTCCGCGAGGCAGATAGCCAACCGCACCGCTCATGTCGCGACTACCGCTCGTCGGTGACGCTTTTGCCCGTACCGTCGCAGACGCGTACACGATGGCACGACCTGCGTGAACGCAGCGTTTGATCTTCGTGACCCCAGATAACCGACGACGCCATCGCCTTGATCCACGCCACCAGCCGCAGCCTGCCCAGGGCCGTCAACAACCTTGCCATCCAGACGCTCCTCGCCGTCTACGCCGGCCGCAAGGCCATCGTCGACGAATCCAGGGCCCGCACCGCAGCGGGCACGTGCTTCGGGATAGGGATGCGGCGACCGCGCTGCAGGCGTGGCCGTGAAAGGGGCGGATGCCTGGCGGGCGGCGACCGGGCGGTTCTGGGTGGTGACCGCCGTTCCGGGTGCTGCGTGGTGCCAGTGCCGGATGGCATCCGGCCGCGTCAAGGAGTACGTCACGACGCGTCCTGCCGGTGTGGCGCACGGCCAGGACCGGGTCATGGCGGCGTGGGTGAAGCGGCGCTGGGATTGCCGGGAGCCGTCGAGCCCGCGCAAGTCGTTCACCGGATCCCTGCCGGGCATCCCGCCGCGCTGCCGGCTGACTGCCCGGCTGCGCGAGCACGCAGCGGCGCTGGTCGCCGCCGGCGGGCGGCCGACCGCCGGCGGCGGGCAAGCAGCCTCGCCGCCGCAGACTTCCCGGCACCGAGGGACCATTCAGCCGCACCACGCGAGTACCCACGACCAGATCATCGCGGTCTTGTACCGCCGGGGCTTCAGTCGTGGCCGCCGGATGCGGAGTTGATCTGCCAGCGACTGTTGGGTGTCGCCAGCGAGCAACGCCGGATCCGGCACGCCGGCAAGGTGGGTATCGACCTGCTGTCGGGTACCTGGTAGCAGAACCCATCAGCCTGTCTGCACCTCGCGGGGCCTCGTTCCCGGATCCAGGCCATCTTCGGCCGGCCGGTGCGGCTGCACTCCGACAGGCGTGTGCCCCGCCTCCTACGGGGGTGGAGACGGGGCACACGGGTGTTGCGGCTGCGCCGGGGGATGGCGCGCCGCGGTCCGCACTAAGGCCGAGGGGGGACCGGCCAGCGCGGAGCCTGGGTCAGGCCAGGTGCTTGGTGACCGGATCGACGAGGTGGCCGACCCGGGCCTCCCGCCAGCCGGGCGGCCAGACGTCATCGAAGACCTTGCGGAAGGCGCCCTTCTCGCGGATCTTGCCACCGGCGAGTTCGAAGATGCCGCAGCCGCGGATGAGCCTGCCGGAGCCGTCGGGGCCTCCGTCGTAGATGGACCACTCGGCGACTCCGGCATCGCCTGTGATGAACGCCGTGGCGTCACGACCTCGCGGCCGCGGCCGCAGGCCAGCATCGCGGCGAACCCGCGCCGTACCTCGTCCATGCCGCGGTAGGTGGACCCTGGCTCCGGTCCGACCAGTGCATAGTTGGCGCTGTCCTCGGTCATGAAGTCCTGAGCGCGTCGAGATCGCCGTCCGCCCACGCCGGGCTGTACCGCTGCAGCGGGTGCAGGGTCATCACCGGAGATCGGGCGCGGGGCGTCATCTCCCGCTGCCGTTCGACTCGGTGCCGTCGTCCTGCCGGGTCGCGATCGCGACGGTGCGTGCCAGCTGGCTGAGATGAGCCAGGTCGTGCCCGGCGATCTTGGTGATCATCAAGCCGAACTGCTCACGGCCCTGCTCACCGTGGATCCCGCACCGCTGCCACAGGCCGCGCGGGGTGTGACGCAGCAACGCGGTGTTGTACGCCCGCAGCCCGCTGAGTGCCGCTATGAGCTCGGAGGGCCCGGGACGAGGGAGTTGTGACCAGAGCTTCTCGTCGTAGCCCGGGTAAGCGGGCTCGTCCTCGGTCAGCACCAACCGGAATCGGAACCCGTACACGATGTCGACGTCGATCAGGTGCCCGACGACCTGCGCGGCTGACCACTCGCCCGCATCCAGCGGGACGTTCCACTGGCTCACGGACAGATCCTGGCACAGTCGGCGCACCTCTCCGGCTGTCGTCTCGTACACCTCGAGCGGGTCGCGATCGTCGAGAGTGCCGATCAGTGCCCGGACATAGGCGGCGGGTTCGGCCGTGGCGTCGGGGATCCCGATGGCGGGGACGGTGTGGCTGGTCATGTTCCGGCTCCGGTGGCGGGGGCAGGGCGGCCGGGCACGCGGGTCACGCCGTCAGCCCCCAGTCCGAGGGCTTCTCCTCGCCTCGCTCGACGGGGCGGCGGCCTTCGGTGGGGTGGCCTTCGCGGATCCAGTACTCGATCCCGCCGATCAGCTCTTTGACCTGCCTGCCGTGCGTGGCCAGCAGCATCGCGCCCTTGGTGGCGGCGTTGCAGGACGGACCCCAGCAGTAGGTGACGAGCAGTCCGCCGGGCAGAGCACGCACGGTCTCCTCGGTGATCTCCGGCCAGGGCAGGCTGATCGCCCCGGGAATGTGCGTCTTGGTGTAGTTGCCGGCCGGGCGACAGTCGACCAGGGTGAACCCGGCCGTGCCATCGGCCATGTCCCTGGCGACATCGGCCGGATCGGCTTCACAGGCGAGCCTGGCCTGGAAGTGGCCGGACGCAACATCCGCAGGCGCAGCTGCCACCTTGGTCACCCGGGAGCCGGGACTCCCGGTGGTGGCCGATTCAGTCGTAGCTCCGGCGCTCATCGTCGTCTCCTCTTCGTCGGCTGGTGAGCGGCGCGGGTGCCGCGCGCATATCCCTGGACACCAGTCAATCCTGTCCCCCTTCTCTCGTTCACACCAGTGACGGATACGACCCGGTGCGCTAGATTTCCGTCATGCGCACCGCACCTCACCGGGTGGTCCTGGCTGTGACGTACGGCATGCCGATCTTCGAGGCGTCAGTGCCCTGCGAGGTCTTCGGCATCGACCGGCCAGACCTCGCCTCCCCCTGGTACAGCTTCTCCGTCGTGGGTCTCGGGGAGGCGCCGCTGAGCCTCGGGCCGGGGTTCTGGCTCTCGCCCGCCGACGACATGGGGGCGCTGGCCCGTGCCGACACCCTCGTCGTTCCCGCGTGTGCCAACGTGCACGACGATCCGCCGGCGCCGCTCGTCGACGCCGTACGCGCGGCCCACGATCGCGGCGTGCGCCTGGTCTCGATCTGCTCGGGTGCCTTCATCCTGGCCGCCGCCGGCATACTGGACGGCCGCCGCGCCACCACGCACTGGATGCACGCCGCCGAGCTGACCCGCCGCTACCCAGCCATCCAGGTCGACCCGAACGTGCTCTACGTCGACGACGCAGACGTCATCACCTCCGCCGGCACCGCAGCCGGCATCGACGCCTGCCTGCACGTCGTCCGCGTCGACCACGGCGCCGCCGTGGCCGCAGAGCTCGCTCGCCGGCTCGTGACGCCGCCGCACCGCGAGGGTGGCCAGGCCCAGTACACGCGCAGCCCCGCGCCGGTCCACGACGACTGGCTCGCTCCACTGCTGGACTGGGCCAGCGCGCGGATCGACGCCCCTCTCACGATCGCGGACCTCGCCGCGCAGGCCGACGTGAGCATCCGCACCCTGGAACGGCGGTTCGCCCGCACCTTCGGCGCTCCACCACTGCACTGGCTGCTCCGTCAACGAGTACGCCGAGCCCAGGAACTGCTGGAGACGACGAACCGGCCCGTCGAAGCCGTCGCCACGTCCTGCGGGTTCGGCACGGCGGCCAGCATGCGCGCCCACTTCAAAAGGCACACCGGAGTCTCGCCCGCCGCCTACCGCCGCGCCTTCCGGACGCCGCCCGCGCTCCAACCGACCCGGTGGCCGAGCCGTTAGAGCTGGCGGCGCCGGGTGGATAAGCCCGCGTTTGCCATCGATTTCGGCCCGCCGCCAGGCGACCAGCCCGCAAGGCGTCACCAGCAGCACCTGGAACCCGGGCCGGCTACACCACGACGAGGCGACCGTGGTGTCCTGGCCGAAGAACCCGTGCATGCCCTGCCCGGCACGCCAGCTGTGCACCAGCGGCCAGCGCCGTCAGATCACGGTCCGCCCCCGAACTGCACAAAGCGCTCGCCAGCAGCCGCGCCGAGCAGGCCTCAGCGCAGCAAAGGCCCGCTACGCCGCCCGCGCCGGCGTCGAGGGCACCAGGCGCCAGGCCAGCCACGTCACCAGATCCGCCGGGCACCCAGGGAGCTGGCCGAGCCGCGGTCGGCCGGGCTGAGCGATGCCCGCCCCCGCCCGCGGCGGCCCGGTGAGGTCGCCGGCTCGGGCCGCTGCGCGGCCGGGCCGGGCAGGGGGGCAAGCTACATCGACGCGGCCGCCCAGTCCCGCATCGCCGGGCACGCCGGCATCCTCAGGCTGTCCCGGACCAGGCCAAGACCGTCGTCGTGACCGGGACGCCGCGCCGGGCCCCGAGGGTGGGTGACGAGCAGGCCATGCGGGCGGGCGTTCCTGCCCCCCGATCGCCACCGGCCGGCGGGTCATAGAGATCTCAATGATGGACTTCGCGCCGCTGTCTCCGTCCTCGGCCTGGACGCCAGCCACCCCCGGGAGGCGGGCGCCCCGGCCGCCCGGCTGCGCTACCAGCAGACCAAGATCGCAGGCGGCGCCGCGAGCCATCCTGGTCCGCGCCCCCGGCCCGCTGCGCGCCCGGCTCGCCTCGTTCGCCCGCCGCCTGCCCGGCTCCTGCAGCACAAGCTGTGCGGGGTCGGGGCGGTGGTCGCGGCGATCGCCCGGGGCGTTCCTGGGCGACGCCCGCCGGTTCTTCTCCCCGCCCAGGCGGTCCGGCACGCCAGCCGGGTGTCACAGTGCGCTCCTCGGCGCCGAGCCCGCCCCGGGCAGCTGCCTCATCACGGCCGGCCAATCTTGCGCTGTGCCCTGTCCGGGGCAGGGCACCATGCCTCCCGACCGCAGCCACTACGTTGGCATCGCGGCCGGACCAACGCCAGCCGAGGCCGTCCGCCAGTCGCCCGCAATGGCTACGGTCGTGAGTTCGGACACCAACTGGTCGCGAGTCCGGCCACCAGAAGATGATCTTGACCGCGGCACCTGTCCTTGTGGTTGGGCACCACCAAGGTCAGGACGGGCAGCCAGGAGTCCGGTGGCAGAGACATTCCACGGAGCGGGGCCGATGGTGCCGGTTCACGCGGACTCGACTTCCGCCTCTGGCCGGGTGGTGCCAACGCTGACCGACAACTGGTGCCTGTTATCACCCCCTTAGCCACCCGCAAGCTGGCCCGCCGCTCCTACAACATCTTGCGCCCGCTCGGCGACCCCGGCGTTCGCCCCCGTGGCGGCGGGACTGTGACGCTGACACAGGCAGAAGCGGGGACCCGCACATAGCCGATGTACCGTGGCCCCCGCGCCCGCAGTCGCTGGGCTTGGCGGCCGTCAGGACGAGAGAAGTCTCTGGATGGTCCAGGGCCCGGCGTGAGCTGGTCGCTGACCGCTGGTAATCCACTGGGCGAGCGCTGAGCCGGTCGCCGGCGCCATGAGGATGCCGGTGCGATAGTGGCCGCTGGTGACCCAGGCATTGCTGAGGCCGGGAATGCGATCGATGACGGGGAGCCCGTCTGGATGGCGGGGCCGCCAGCAGCACCATCGGTGGGTGAGGCGGACAGGGGCCAGGAGCGGGAGGGCGGCAGCCAGCTCGGCCCGGATGCGGTCGGTGACCTCGGCGCGCACCTCTGCCGTAGCGTCGCCGGTGTCGAGTGTTCCGCCAGCCAGCAGGCGGCGATCTTCAAGCTGCGTGGCCAGGGGCGCCACCGTTGCGGGCAAGGTCATGGGGACCGGCTCGGTGGCGACCAGGTGGCCCTTCACAGAATCTGCCGGCAGCTCGAAGTCCAGGCCGTCCAGCTCCGGCGGCATGCCGGTGGCGAACACGACCGCCCCGGGAGAAATGACTCCGGCTGAGCTGGAGACGGCGACCACCCGGCCTCCGCGGGCACTGATTGCCGTGCCGGCGCACCTGGTCGCGACCTGCGGGATCTGAGCTGCGAGCCGACTCAGTGCCCGCAGGGGATTGACCCGGCCCTGGTGCCGGATGCGTACCCCCGGGGCGGCCGGACTAAGACCCGGCAGGAGCTGGCCGATCTGCCCGGCATCGAGCCATTCCGCCGCCGGGGGCGGGTCAGCCAGGAAACCAGCGGGGTGGGGGGCAAGGCCCACCCAGTCCAGATCCAGGAACCCCACGCCTCCCGCCAGCGTAGCCTCCAGATCCCGCCACTGGGCGAGGCTGGCTCTGCCTAGCTCCACCAGCGCTGCCGGGTCGCTTCCCCGATGCGCCTCTGGCACCAGCAGGCCCGCTGCCCCGCCCGTGGCCCCGGATCCCAGCCAGCATGCCTCGATCAGCAACACCGAGCCGGCTCCCGCGTCCCGGCATGCAACGGCAGTTGCCGCTCCGAGTATCCCGCCCCCCACCACCAAGACGTCCGGCCGCGGCTCGAGCGTCTCAGGCATTCCCGGATCAAGTACCGACAGCTCCCCCGGTTCCAGCTGATCGGCCCACACTGCCCTGCCGCTGAGCGTCGCAGACCTCATCCTGACAGCTTGAACCAGGCGAACCCCGGCCGTCCAAGGCTACGCAGGACAACCGGGCGCCGGTAATGAGCAACACGACAAGCAGCGAGTACCGGTCAGGGTTCCGCACCGGCTGCGCACCGGGGGCACCGACATCCTGCTCGCCGCTGCCCGGGCGGCCGGCGCCCGCCGGTTCGTCGCGCAGAGCTTTTGCGGCTGGACCTACGCGCGGGCCGGCGGCCCGGTCAAGACCGAAGAGGATCCGCTGGACCCGGCCCCGGCCCGGTCCTTTCGCCAGAGCCTCGGCGCCGTCCGCTACCTCGAGCACGCGGTGCGCGGCGCGCACGGGCTGGAGGGACTGCGCGGCGCGCACGGGCTGGAGGGACTGGCCCTTCGCTACGGGTTCTTCTACGGCCCGGGCACCGCGATCGCCCCCGGCGGGCAGATCGGCCGGCTCGTCGCCAGGCGCCGGTTCCCCGTCGTCGGCGACGGAGCCGGTCAAGGAGATGATCGGCGGCATCGAGAACTGGATCCGGGAGGACATCGCGGTCCAGGCACCTGACGGCCCCCAACAGCGCCCAGCCGACCCGCTGGCCGCACCGGCCGACGCCACCAGCTGCGCGTGCTGAACAACAAACTTCGGGCGAACTGGGCCAGCATGGTAGCAATAGGCAAAAAGGTTTACTGGTTATGGAGATGGCATGAGTGACTGGGTAATGATCGGGGTGCCGAGCAGTGCCGGGGCCCACTATGCCGGCCAGGAGCAGGCTCCGGATGCGCTGCGGGCGGCAGGGCTCGCTGAGCGGTTGATTGCCGCTGGGGAGTCTGTGGCCGACGCAGGAAACCTCCC
>WNGQ01012305.1_pt1 | contig 15535 bp, 14 predicted proteins | sample 5407661 | NCBI WGS metagenome assembly WNGQ01 (sample SAMN13153382, study PRJNA577476) | soil metagenome | isolation source: 60 cm soil or saprolite under Garry oak tree replicate 2 | place: USA:California | collected 2016-06-15 | reverse complement strand
CGAGATGACATCGCCGTAGGCCATGCGACGAGGGCCCACCACGCCGAGCACTCCCAGGATCTGGCCGCGATAGGTATATGTCGAAGTGATGAGGCTGCACTCGCGCATCTCCTCCACCGGGTTTTCTCCGCCGATCATGACCTGCACGCCGCGCTCCTCGGCCATGCGGGTCAGGAGGTCGACGAGCCTCGCCTTGTCCTCGAAGGCCTTGAGGAGACCCCGCATGGTGGAGACATCGCTGAAGTCCGGATGGTCGAGCACGTTGATGGCCCCACTGATGTAGAGGTTGCGGTCGCGCAGGAGGCCGCCGATCTGCTCGAGCAGGCCGCGATGGCGCGTCCACAGGGGATCCAGGGGATCGGCCGGGTGTTCCACGTCGTCGAGGATGGCCTGGAAGGTCTTGCCGCGATAGCGCCGGGTCAGCGTGCGGCCGATCTCGCGCAGTTCCTCCACGCCGGGCCGAGGCAAGGGGCTGATCGCGCGCGCCGTCACCCAGCCCGTCTCGGTCACCACCACCGCGAGCGCGCGATCCTCGCCCAGGCCGACCAGCTCGATGCGGTCGAGCGCGGTGCGCCGGAGCGGCGGAGCGAGGAGCATCCCCGTCATGTGCGTGCCGTCCGAGAGCAGCCCGGGCGTTCCCGCCATGAGGCGCTCCGCGGCGTCCGCGGACGGGGTCGCGGACTCGGAGGTAGGCCCCCCGACTTCGACGGGCTTCCACGGCACCTGCCGGAGCGCGTCCACGTAGAAGCGATAGGCCCGGTCGGTGGGCACCCGGCCGGCCGAGGTGTGCGGGTGCGTCAGGTAGCCCATGTCCTCGAGGTCGGCCATGGCGTTGCGGATCGTCGCGGGCGACAAACCCTGAATGTGGCGCCGCGAGATGGAGCGGGAGCCCACGGGCTGGGCGGTCTCCACGTATTCCGCGATGACCGCGAGCAGAACCTGACGCAGGCGCTGGTCGAGATTGGCCAAAGACATGTTACTCGTATCGTAACCGATTAAAGGACCTCGATGAAAAGCGCGTCGGAGAGGAGGAAACCGGCTTCCGTCAGCCACAGGCGCCCCCCGCTTTCCACGAGCAGCTCGCGCTCGCGCCACGCGTCGAGCACGGCGGGCAGGCGTCCGGGCTCGGCCGCCACGCGCTCCTCGATCCACTCCACGGGCACGCCATCGCGGAGCCGAAGCCCCAGGATGAGACGCTCGGCCAGGCGCTGGCGCGGCGTCAGTGTCTCGTGCGTTCCCACGGGCGCGACCCCTCCGGCGATCATGGCGCCGTAACGCTCCACGGGCTTCACGTTGCCGTAGCGCACGTCGCCGAGATAGCCGCAGGCGCCCGGACCCAGGCCCAGATACTCTTCGGCGTGCCAGTAGATCTGGTTGTGCGTGGAGCGGTGTCCCGGGCGCGCGTAGTTGGACACTTCGTAGTGCTCGAAGCCCGCCTCCCCCGCGAGCTCGGCGAGCCGCCGGTACTGCGCGGTGGTCGTCTCCTCGGCAGGTATGCCCGTCACGCCGGCGGCGTGCCAGAGGCTGCCCTCGTCGAGGGTGAGGGCATAGGCCGAGAGATGGTCCGGCCTCCAGCCGAGTGCCGCCTTGACGGTAGCGTCCCAGGTGGACAGGTCGAGGCCGGGCAGCCCGTAGATCAGGTCGAGGCTGACGTCCTCGAAGCCGGCGGCGCGGGCCGCATCGAAGGCCCCCCGCGCCTGGGCTGCCGTGTGGAGCCGGTCAAGGGTGGGGAGAATGCGGTCGTCCAGGCTCTGCACACCGAGGCTGATCCGCGTGACCCCCGCCCGCCGGTACCCTTCCAGCCGCTCGCCGCTCACGCTCTCAGGATTGCACTCGACGGTGATCTCGGCCCCCGCTGTGATGCCGAAGCGATCTCGCAGCCGCTCGAGGATCCGCGCCATGGCCTCGGCGGGGAGCAGCGAGGGCGTGCCTCCTCCCAGGAAGATGCTGCGCAGATCGACCCCGCCCACCCAGGGCGCCGCGGCAACAAGATCCATCTCGCCGAGCAGAGCAGGAAGAAACCGCTCCACGGCACCAGGCGCATCGGGCGCCGTATTAAACGAGCAGTACCCGCACCGCTGCGTACAAAAAGGAACATGAAGGTACGCCCCAAGCAGGCCCGACCGCGGCGCCCACTGATCGAGCGGAGTCACGACTGCTTTCATCCTCGGTTTCCGGCAGTCTGCTCAGAAGCCCGCAGGCGGCTCAAAAGGGCCCATCTGCTTCGTTGGCGCCCGGCGGCCGCACGCTCAACGTACAGAGAGTACGCCTCGCGTGCGGCCGCCGGGCGCCGCCTCGCATCTGGGCCCTTTTGAGCCGCCTGCTACGGGAGCCAGGCGCCGATTCGAGCCCAGCGCGGCCAGTGGCTCTCCCCATTCCACGACCAGTAGATGAGGAAGGCCTTGCCGCGGATCTTCTCGCGCCGCACGAAGCCCCAGTAGCGGCTGTCCTGGGAATTGTCGCGGTTGTCGCCCATGACGAAGTACGCGCCCTGCGGCACCACCGTCGCCTCGCAGCCATAGAGGTAGCCGCAGTGGGACGAGGGCACGGCGGGGATGGAGCCCGGTCGGATATACGGCTCGTCGATCGGGCGGCCGTTGAGCACGACGCGGTTGTCCACCACCTGCACGGTATCGCCTCCCACGGCCACGATGCGCTTGATGAAGTCCCGCGTCTCGTCATTGGGATACTTGAAGACGACGATGTCCCCGCGCTCGGGCTTGCGCAGGCCGGGCAGGTGCGTGTCCGTGAAGGGCAGCTCGGCGCCATAGAGGAACTTGTTGACGAGGATGTAGTCGCCCACGAGCAGGGTGTCCATCATGGAGCCCGAGGGAATGGTGAAGGCCTGCACGCCGCACTGGCGGATGACGAGGGCGAGGAGGACGGCGATGAAGATCGCCTCCGCGTACTCGCGGAAGAGGGACTTCCGCCGGACGGGAGCGACCACCTCGACGGGGGCGGGCGCTTCCGGTTGAGTCTCGGTGTGGTTCATGGGCTGCGCTCAGCTCTTGAGGACCGACAGGAAGGCTTCCTGGGGCACCTCGACCTTGCCGACCTGCTTCATGCGCTTCTTCCCCTCCTTCTGCTTCTCGAGGAGCTTTCGCTTGCGCGAAATGTCGCCGCCGTAGCACTTGGCGGTCACGTTCTTGCCCATGGCCTTGACCGTCTCGCGGGCGATGACCCGGCTGCCCAGCGCCGCCTGAATGGCGACCTCGTAGAGCTGGCGCGGGATGACGCCGCGGAGCTTCTCGGTCAGGGTCTTGCCTTTCTCGTAGGCCTTGTCGCGGTGGACGATGACGGACAGTGCGTCCACGGGGTCACCGTTCAAGAGGATGTCGAGCTTGACCATGTCCGACTCGCGGAACTCGAGGAAGTCATAGTCGAACGACGCGTAGCCCTTGGAGATGGACTTGAGCCGGTCGTAGAAGTCGACCACGATCTCGGAGAGGGGGAAGTCGAGCTGGATGTGGCAGCGCTTGCCCACGTACTCGAGCGACTTGTGCTCGCCGCGCTTCTCCTGGGCGAGCTTGTAGATCTCGCTCATGAACTCCGTGGGCACGAAGACGGAGCCGCGCACGTAGGGTTCCTCGATGCGCTCGATCTTGTCGGGGGGCGGCAGCTTCGACGGATTGTCGATCTCGATGGTCTCGCCCTGCGGGGTCACGATCCGGAAGCGCACGGAGGGCGCGGTCACGATCAGGGAGAGATTGAACTCGCGCTCGAGGCGCTCCTGAACGATCTCGAGGTGGAGCATGCCGAGAAAGCCGCAGCGGAAGCCGTAACCGAGGGCGAGCGAGGTCTCCGGCTCGAAGTTGAAGGCCGAGTCGTTCAGGCGCAGCTTCTCGAGGGCGTCGCGGAGTCCCTCGTAGTCGGTGTCTTCGATCGGGTACAGACCGGCGAACACCATGGGCTTGGCGTCGCGGTAGCCCGGACAGGGTTCGGCGGTCGGGTGGAGTACGTCGGTGATCGTCTCGCCCATCTTGGCGTCGGCCACGCGCTTGATCGACGCGGTGAGGAAGCCGACCTGGCCTGCGCTGAGCTCCTCCACCGGCCGCATGTCGGGGGCGAAGACTCCGATCTGCTGCACCTCGTACGTCTTGCCGTTGGACATGAGGAGGATACGCTGGCCCGCGCGAACGCGCCCGTCGACGAGGCGGACGTACACCACCACCCCTTGGTAGGAGTCGTAGAAGGAGTCGAAGACGAGCGCCTTGAGCGGCGCGTCGGGATCGCCCTTGGGCGGCGGCACGCGCTCGACGATGGCCTCCAGCACCTCGGGCACGCCCGTGCCGTGCTTGGCGGAGATGGTAAGAGCCTCGTCGCCGTCGAGCCCGAGGATGTCGGTGATCTGGGTCCGCGTGCCTTCCACGTCGGCCGCGGGCAGGTCGATCTTGTTGATGACGGGGACGATCTCGAGGCCACCATCGAGGGCGAGATAGAAGTTGGCCAGGGTCTGGGCCTCGACGCCCTGGCCCGCATCCACGATGAGCACGGCGCCCTCGCAGGCAGCGAGGGAGCGGGAGACCTCGTAGGAGAAGTCCACGTGACCCGGCGTGTCGATGAGATTGAGGGTGTACTCGTGCCCATCGCGCGCCGTGTACATGAGGCGCACGGTGTGAGCCTTGATAGTGATGCCCCGCTCCTTCTCGAGATCCATGGAGTCGAGGACCTGGCCCACCGCCTTCTTGGCATCCATGGTGCCCGTCAGCGACAGCAGTCGGTCCGCCAGGGTGGACTTGCCGTGATCGATGTGGGCGACGATGGAGAAGTTGCGGATACGCTCGATGGCCATCGTGCTCAGGATATCACGCGGGGAGTTGCGATGCGTCGGAGGGAAGACGGGCGCGTCAGCCCACGACGGCGCCGTCCTCGAGGACGGTTCCCGGGGCGACCTGGGCATGCGGAGCGACGCGGACCCCGGCGCCTACGATGCAGTCGCGCAGCACCGCTCCGGAGCCGACGGACACGTTCTCCCAGAGGACGGTGCCCTCCACCACCGCCCCCGCTCCGACGTGGCAGCCCGGCCCGAGAACGGTCGACGGGCCCACGCGGGCATCCTCCTCGATCCGGCAGGCCGCGCCGACGACGACAGGCGCCGTGACCTGGGCCCGGGCGCCCACGGCCGCATCGTCGGCGATCGAGCGCCGATCGCCGGACGCCCCCGTGAGGCCGAGATCAGTCTTCACACCACCGGCCAGCAGATCCAGATGAGCCTGCCGGTACTTGGCCGGGCTGCCGATATCGATCCAGTAGCAGTCGCCGACCCAGCCGAAGCACGGCACGGCGTCGACGAGGAGGCCGGGAAAAAACTCGCGCTCCATCGAGGCCACGCGGCCGGCCGGGATACGGCCGAGGAGGGCTGCGTCGAGCACGTAGATGCCGGCATTGATGGTGTCGGTGGTGCGGTCGGCCGGGCTCGGCTTCTCGACGAAGCGGCGTACGCGGCCGTCCACCAACTCCACGAGGCCATAGGGGCTCGTGTCTTCGACCCGGGTGAGGAAAATCGTGGCGCGCGAGCCCCGCTCCGCGTGGAAACGGAGCATGGCGGACACATCGGCATCGGTCAGGATGTCACCGTTGAGGACGACCACGAGCCCGCGCACGAGATCGGCGGCGTTCCGCACGCCCCCCGCCGTCCCCAGCGGCTCTGCCTCGACCACGTACTCGAGGGAGACGCCCCATCGACGGCCATCGCCCATCGCCTGCCGGATCTCGTCCACGAGATAGGAGCAAGACAGCACGACGCGGGCCACCCCGTGCCGGCGCAGCAGCGTCAGCTGATAGGCGAGGAACGGGATGTTGAGGAGCGGGACAACGGGCTTGGGGCGGGAGTTGGTCAGGGGGCGCAGCCGGGTGCCCTGGCCGCCCGCCAGGATGACCGCGGTTATGCTCCCGGCGTCCAGGGCTGCGCCTCGCTGATGAGCATCACAGGGATGCCGTCGCGGATGGGATAGGCCTTGCGGCACCGCTCGCAGATGATGCGCGCCTCTTCGAAAATGAGATCGCCCTTGCAGGCAGGGCAGGCGAGGATAGCCCGCAGCTCTTCGTCGATCATCGGTTGATCTCCTTCTTGAAGAAGTCATAGGTCGCGGCCAGGCCGTCGCGCAGGGGAACCCCCGGCTGCCAGGAGAGCGCGCGCCCTGCCCGCGACGGATCGAGGCAGCTCCGCCGCTGCTCACCAGGGCGCGCCGGCCCGTGCACGGGTGGCCGGCGCGAGCCGGCGGCGGCGGAGAGCGCCTCGGCGATCTCCGTTACCGACGTCTCGACGCCCGTGCCGATGTTGACGGCGCCCGTCACGTCGTCACGCTCGAGAGCCAACACATTGGCGCGCGCCACGTCCTTCACGTGGACGAAGTCGCGCGTCTGCCCTCCGTCGCCGTTGATGATCAACGGCTGCCCCGAGAGGAGGCGATGGCAGAAGATGGCGATGACGCCCGCTTCTCCCTGCGGGTTCTGGCGCGGACCGTAGATATTGGCGTAGCGGAGGGAGATGCCGCGCATCCCCCATAGTGGGCCAAGCGCTTCGACGTACCGCTCGACGGCGACCTTGGTCGTGCCATAGGGCGAGACGGGCCAGCTCGCATGCTCCTCCGGCGTGGGGATGACGTCGGTATCGCCGTAGCCCGCGCCGCCACTCGAGGAGTAGATCATCCGCCGCACCCCGAAGCGCCGGCAGCAGTCGAGCAGGTTGAGGCCGCCTCCGATGTTCACCGATGCGTCGAAGGTGGGGTCGACGACGGAACGGCCCACCGCGGCCTGGGCGGCCAGATGCGCCACGGCCTCCGGACGTTCGGCGGCGAAGACCTCGTCGAGCCGAGCGCTCCGGAGATCCACGGCGTGGAAGCTCGCCTTGGGATTGAGCCACGTACGGCTGCCCGTGGAGAGATTGTCCACCACGGCCACCGCATGTCCCGCCGCCACGAAGGCGTCCACGACGTGGGAGCCGATGAAACCGGCCCCGCCCGTGACGAGAATCTTCACGTGCGCTGCTCCACGGTGCGGCACCACTCCACGGTGCGCGCGAGCCCTTCCTCGAGCTCCACGGCAGGCGCCCACCCGAGCAGCCGCTTGGCCTTGCCGATATCGGGCTGGCGCACCTTGGGATCGTCCGTGGGCAGGGGGCGGAAAACGATCTCGCTCTTGGACCCGGTGGCCCGCAGCACGTGCTTGGCCAGCTCCAGGAGCGTCATCTCGCGCGGGTTGCCGATATTGACGGGATCGTTCACGGGCGCGTGCATGAGCCTCCAGATGCCTTCGATGAGATCGGACACGTAGGTGAACGAGCGCGTCTGGGAGCCGTCCCCGTACATGGTCAGGGGCTCACCCCGGAGCGCCTGGCGGATGAAGGTCGGGATGGCGCGCCCGTCCGTGAGTCGCATGCGGCTCCCGTACGTGTTGAAGATCCGCACGATGCGGGAGTCGACCTGATGGAAGCGATGGTAGGCCATGGTTATCGCCTCGGCGAAGCGCTTGGCTTCGTCGTAGACGCCGCGCGGGCCCACCGGATTGACGTTGCCCCAGTAGTCCTCCCGCTGCGGATGCACGAGCGGATCGCCGTAGACCTCCGAGGTCGAGGCGAGGAGGAACCGGGCCCCCCGGGCCTTGGCGAGGCCGAGGGCTCGGTAGGTCCCGAGCGAGCCCACCTTGAGGGTCTGGATGGGCAGCTCGAGGTAGTCGATGGGCGAGGCGGGGCTCGCGAAATGCAGGACGTAGTCGAGATCGCCTTTGATCGAGATGAAGTTGGTCACGTCGTACTCGACAAAGATGAAGCGTGGGTCCTGGATGTGGGCGATGTTGTCGAGGGAGCCCGTGAGGAGGTTGTCGATGCAGACGACCTCGCAGTCGTGTCCGAGGAGGAAGTCGTCCGACCGAATGGTACTCGAAGCCGAGACGGCGCATGCGCTCCGGCTCCCACAGATTGCGCCCGTCGAAGATGGCGGGGCGCTTGAGCTGCCCGCGCAGTCGCTCGAGGTTCAGGTATCGAAACTCGTTCCACTCTGTCACGAGCACCACGGCGTGCGCGCCGTCCGCCGCCGCATAGGGCGAATCACTGAAGGTGACGAAGGGGGGAAGGAGGCGCCGCGCATTGTCCATGGCCGCCGGATCGTACACGCGCACGCGCGCCCCCGCCGCGTGCAGGAGCTGAATCACCTCGAGGCTCTTGGCCTCGCGCATATCGTCGGTATTGGGCTTGAAGGCCAGGCCGAGCACGGCCACCGTCTTGTCGTCGAGGGGGCCCAAGGCCTTGGCGATGCTCTCCACGAGGTGGGCGGCGCGCTCGCGGTTGATCTCGACCACCGAGCGCAGGAGCTTGAAGTCATAGCCGAGCCGCCCCGCGGTGTGAATGAGCGAGTCCACGTCTTTGGGAAAGCAGGAGCCGCCGTAGCCTAGCCCCGCCTGGAGGAACGCCCCCCCGATACGCGGATCGAGCCCCATGCCCTTCATGACCTGGCTCACGTCGGCTCCCGCCGCCTCGCAGATATTCGAGATGGCGTTGATGAAGGAGATCTTGGCGGCGAGGAAGGCATTGGAGGCGTACTTGATCACCTCCGCCGACGGCAGATCGGTGATGATCATGGGCCGCTCGAGCGGCGCGTAGAGCTCCACGAGGATCATGGCCACGTGCTGGGTGGGCGCCCCGATGACGATGCGATCGGGCCGGAGGGTGTCCTCGATGGCCGAGCCCTCGCGAAGGAACTCGGGATTCGACACCACATCGAATTCGATCGCACGCGGCTGGTGGCGGGCTATGACCTCGCGCACGAGCTCGCCCGTGCCCACGGGGACGGTGGACTTGTTGACCACCACCTTGTAGCGGTCCATGGAGCGGCCGATCTCCGCGGCCACCGTTTCGACCTGGGAGAGATCCGTCTCGCCCGTGTCCTTGGGGGGAGTGCCGACCGCGATGAAGATCACGTCGGCGTGGCGGATGCCCACCCCGAGATCGCTCGTGAAGGAGAGGCGGCTGTCCCCGGCATTGCGCGCGACCATCTCTTCGAGCCCGGGCTCGTAGATGGGCATGCGCCCGGCCTTGAGCGCGGCGATCTTGTCGCGGTCTTTGTCCACGCAGACGACGTCGTTCCCGAGGTCGGCGAAGACCGCCCCGGTGACGAGCCCGACATATCCAGTGCCGACCACGCAGATGTTCATGGGTTCATAGACGCAAGGGCTTTAGGATACCAAACGGTGGGGGGTCAGGTCTTGCATTCCTGCATTGACGTTCCGCCGCAGTGTATCTGCGAGTGCAGCCAATGCAGGAATGCAAGACCTGACCCCCGTGACACCTTACAGGAGGCGCCAGAGAAGACGTTCGGCGACCATCCCGGCGAAAAGCAGGAGGAGGTAGAAGTTCGAGAAGAGAAAGAGCGACAGCCAGCCGCGCTGATCGTGGGGCTCGCGGGCGAACTTGACGGCAAGCCACATGAGCCGCCCGCCGAGGAGGGCGGCCAAGACGAACGAGAGAGGTCCGCCCACGCCGAAGGTGGGCGCGGCCAGCGACCACGCGGTCAGCCCCCACGCATAGAGGAGGATCAGCCGCGCCGTGCCCTCGACACCGACGACGTCGCTCACCATGGGGAATCCACCCGACGCGTAGTCCGCACGGTAGCGAAGGGCCAGAGCCCAAAAGTGCGGCATCTGCCAGAGAAACAGGATGCCAAAGAGAATGATGGCGCCGGCATCGGTGAGCCCGCCACCCGCAGCGACCCAGCCGATCACCGGCGGGATCGAGCCCGGGATGGCCCCCGGCACGGCGGCGAACGCGGAGGTCGGCTTGAGCCACGGCGTGTATACGGCGTTGTAGAAGACGGCGGCGATCAGACCGAGGGTACCCGCGGTACGGCCAATGCCGATCCACAGCACCACCGCGCCCGCCGCCGTGGCGACCATGGCGAACGTCAGGCCCTGGGCGTGAGTGATCCGCCCGGATGGCAGCGGCCGGCCGGCGGTGCGGGCCATGAGGGCGTCGCGGTCGCGCTCTTGCACCTGGTTCAGCGCCGAGGCGCCGGAGGAAAGGAGCATCACGCCCAAGAGCACCACCAGCCCGTGCCCCCAGGGAAAGTCGGCGCCCAAGGGAGCGCGGAGCATGAAGCCGGCCGCCGCGGAGACGAGCACGAGCAGGACGATGCCGAACTTCGAGAGCTCCGCGTACGTGCCGGCGCGCTCCACGAAGGCTGAGGTCCCCAGGGCTCGGGCCACCGCGCCGTCGGCTCTAGGAGGCACGGGCCGCTCCCCCGACACGGGTGCGGGCGGGCACTGCCGCGCCACGCCCCACCATGCTCCAGCACCCCGCGTGCACCGAGAGCCAGACGAGCATGGCCCACAGCGCGTAGGCGATCACCGCGTGGGTGGCGCGGACAGGTGTCGCGAGCCCTCCCACCACGGTGGCGATGCCGAGCGCCACCTGCAACAGCGCCAGGCCCATCACGAGAGCGGCGGGCTTCGCCAGCGCAGTCCGTCGAGCCGCCAGGGCCAGGTGGACGAAGAGGCCGAGGAGCGCTACCCCGAGCCAGCGGTGGACCCAGTGCACGGTGCTCTCCCAGTGATGGGGCAGCAGGCTGCCGCTGCAGAGCGGGAAGTCCGGGCAGGCCAGCCCCGCGCCCGCGTGGCGCACATAACCGCCGAGGGCGAGTTGGGCGAGGAGCACCCATAGGCCGGCCCGGGCCAGGCGCTTGAGTTTTCCCGGAACGGCGGGATGCGTGCGATTGCCCTCGGCCAGTATCAGGAGGCCGGCGAGGATCAGGAGCGCGTTCACGAGATGGGCCGTGCTCACGAGGTCGGGCAGCTTGAAGAGCACCGTGATGCCGCCGAGGACGATCTGCACCGCGACCAGGCCGAGCAGGATCAGACTCAGGCGCCGCGGCGCGCGCTCCTTGGTCCGCCGCCACGTCAGGACCACGGTGACGAGGAGGAGAAGGGTGAAGGGAATGGCCTTCAGGCGGTGGCTGAACTCGATGAGCACCTCCGTCTGCGCGGGAGGAAGCAGGTGCCCGTGGCAGAGCGGCCAGTCGGGGCAGCCCAGACCGGAGCCGGTGGCGCTCACGATGTTGCCCATGGACATGAGCAGGAAGAGGGCGACGAGGGTCGCCCACGCCCAGCCCCGCGGCGGACTACCCGCCATGCGACGCTCCGAGCGGCGCCACCGCCACGTCGTCGCCGCCCGCGGCCTGCCAGCGGAAGAAGACCACGGTGATGGCGAGGAGAAAGACCAGACCGCCGGGGATCCACATGATGAGGCCGCCCAGGTGCTGGTCGGCGTGCGGGGTGAGAACCGTCCAGACGCGCGGCGCGGCCGCGTAGTACGGGTACAGCACGCTCCCGGCCATGGAGATGAAGATCGAGACGACGACCATGGGCAGGCCGACCACGAAAAGATAGAGCATCTGCACCGGATAGGGAGCGCGCGGCAGCTCCGGCGAGGGCGAGAGCACGGGCCACCACAAGATGACGGCGGCGACCATGATCATGAGGTGCTGGACGATGTGCACGCCGTGATGGTCCATGGCCAGATTGTAGAGGGGTGGCAAATGCCAGGCGACCAGCACGAGGTTGAAGCAGGCGAAGGCGCCCGACGGCCGCGTCAGCCGGCGTCCGAGCGCCCGCACGAGGGGAGGGCGGAGGAAGGGGGAGAGCATGAAGCCCGGCGTGCCGTAGAGGAGGAGGGGCGGCATGGCGAAGGCGAGCAGGAGATGCTGGATCATGTGGGCGCTGAAGAGGTAGTAGTCCGACAGATCGTGGAGGGGGCCCGTGAGCGATCCCAGGAGCACGGCGAGGCCCGCGAAGAAGCAGAAGACTTTGGCCGGCCTGACCGTCCGGCCCTCGGCGCGGCCGCGGCGAAGCGCGGCCAGGTAGAGCCCGCCCAGGGCGGCGATGCCCACCACCACCGTCGGATCGGGGTGCCAGGCCGCCCAGATAAAGCCGTCGGGCCCGAGGGGCGGCGGCCCCGCGGGCCCGGGCCCGACGTGCGCCATCGTTCTATCCGCGCGCGAGGAGCAGGAAGGCGCTGAAGAGCGCCATGATGGCGAGGATGATGATAGTGGCGATGAGGAGCGGGCCCACGAAGAGTGCGGTGAGGACCTTGTTGTCGTAGCGCAGGTGCATGAAGAACCCCACCACCAGCGCGAACTTCATCGTTCCGAAGATGAGGATCAGCGTGACGAGGACGTGCTTGGGAAGCCCGGGCACGTACAGGGCGCCGATCTCGATGCAGGTGAGGATGGCGAGGACCACGGCCACGCGAATGTACGTCTGGACGGAGGCGTGGCCCTCGTCGTGGGCGGCGGGTGCGTGAGCGGCGGGGCTCGAATCCATGCCTCGGCCTCCTACGGGATCAGGTAGATCAGGGCGAAGATGACGATCCACACGATGTCGACGAAGTGCCAGTAGAGACCGCAGATCTCGACCTTGAGCGAGTCCTGCGGGCCGAGCTTGCCCCGCACGGCCAGCCCCCACATGACGAGCAGCCAGATCACGCCGCCCGTCACGTGGGCGCCGTGGAAGCCCGTGAGCACGAAGAAGGTGGAGCCGAAGAGGTTGGTCTGCAGGGTCAGGCCCAGGTGGACGAAGTGGGTGAACTCGAAGATCTGAAAGCCCACGAAGCCCGCGCCGAACACCGCGGTCAGGAAGAGCCAGATCTTGCCCCACTTCATGTCGTTGCGCTGCACGGCGGCGAGGGCCAGCACCATGAGCAGCGAGGACATGAGGAGCACGAAGGCGCTCACCGACGTGAGGGGGATGTTCAGGATCTCGTGGGGCCCCGGCCCGTTGATGCTCTTGCCCTTGTAGGCGAGGTACGTGCCGATCAGCGAGCCGAAGAACATGCACTCGGAGCCGAGGAATGCCCACATGCCCATCTTGCGATGGTCGAGGCCCGTGGTGCCGATATTCGGGTTGTGCGCCAGCGCCGCGTGCTCGGCGGTCATCAGTGATAACCTCCCGCGGCCGGCCCCACGTCCGTTTGATGGTGATACTCGAGCATGAACCGGGCCATGCAGAACAGGGTCAGGAACCCGCCGAGGACCACCTGGTAGATGCTCACGAGCGCCCCCGACACCATGAAGAGGAAGGCCCCGGCGAGGAGTATGGGCCAGTACGAAGGCGGCGGCATGTGGATGGACGACGTGTCGACGTGGGCGGGCGGCGAGGGCTTCCGGGGCGGGATGCCGTGGCCATCGCCGTACTTCTGCACCCAGAAATCGTCACGATCGTGGACGAGGGGCTCGACGGCGAAGTTGTACACGGGAGGAGGCGAGGGAATCGTCCACTCGAGGGTGCGCCCGTCCCACGGATCCGCGGGAGCAGGCGCGCCCGAGCGTGTGGTCTTGACGACGTTGCCGAGGAAGACGAGCAAGGACAGCGCGATGATGAAGGCGCCGATGGTGGCCACGAGGTTCCAGAAGTTCCAGCCCAGATCAGGCGCGTAGGTGTAGATCCGCCTCGGCATGCCGATCAGACCGAGGAAGTGCATGGGGAAGAACGTCACGTTGAACCCGATCATCATGAGCCAGAAGTGCAGCTTGCCCAGCCGCTCGTCGAGGAGCTTGCCGAAGATCTTCGGCCACCAGTAGTAGACGCCCGAGAAGAGCCCGAAGATCGACCCGCCGAAGAGCACGTAGTGGAAGTGGGCGACGATGAAGTACGAGTCGGTCTGCTGCAGGTCCACGGGGGGGGAGGCGTGCATGACGCCGGAGAGCCCGCCCAGAGTGAACATGGCGATGAAGCCCAGGGAGAAATAGAGCGGGGTCCTGAACTGGATCCGGCCGCCCCAGAGGGTGCCGATCCAGTTCAGGATCTTCACCCCCGTGGGCACCGCGATGAGCATGGTGGCGATGGAAAATGCGGAGTCGGCCACGGGACCCATGCCCACCGAGAACATGTGGTGGCTCCACACCCCGAATCCGAAGAAGCCGATCATGATGCCCGAGTAGATGACCACGGGCGCCCCGAAGAGGGGCTTGCGGGAGAACGTGGGCAGCACCTCGGAGACGATGCCCATGGCGGGCAGGATGAGGATGTAGACCTCGGGATGACCGAAGATCCAGAAGAGGTGTTGCCAGAGCAGGGGGTCGCCGCCTCCGGCGGGAGCGTAGAACAGCGTGCCGAAGAAGCGATCGAACATCAGGAGGATGAGGGCCACCGTGATGGCGGGGAAGGCCAGCACCACCAGAAACTGCACCACGAAGCTCATCCACACGAACAGCGGCATGCGCATGAGGGTCATGCCGGGCGCCCGCATATTGATGATGGTCACGATGAAATTGAAGCCGGCCATGAGCGAGGAGATGCCGAGCACCTGCAGTCCGAGCATCCAGAAGTCGATGCTGTGGGTGGGCGAGAACTGGTGGGAGGTCAGGTTCGCGTAGCCGAACCATCCACCGTCCGGCACGGCGCCCGCGAGGAAGCTCAGGTGGAGGAGGAGGGCCCCCGAGAAGAAGATCCAGTACGACAGGGCATTCAGCCGCGGGAAGGCGACGTCGCGCGCGCCGATCATGAGCGGGATCATGAAATTGAAGAAGGCGGCGCTCATGGGCATGATGGCGAGGAACACCATGGTGGTCCCGTGCATGGTGAACAGCTCGTTGAAGCGCTGGGCGGTGACGAGGGTGCCGTCGGGGTGCGCGAGCTGCAGACGCATGATGAGCGCTTCGATGCCGCCCACGAAGAAGAAGAAGAAAGCCGACACGCCGTACAGGATGCCGACGCGCTTGTGGTCCACCGTGGTGATCCAGGACCAGATGACGCTCCCGGCGCTGACCTTCGTACCGGGCATGAATGCCGCGTGTGTCGCCATGAGGGTCCTCTTATTTCAGGCTCAGGAGATAGGCGGCGAGAGCCTTCGTCTGCTCGCCCCGCATGCCCAGGTCCGGCATGAGGGCGCCGGGCTTCATGTGGCCGGGATTCTCGATCCACTTCGCCACGTTGTCCGGCGTGCTGGCCATCAGATTGGCCCCCAGCGTCTTGCGGCTCGCGAAGTGCGTCAGGTTTGGGCCAAGGACGCCGCCGGAGACCCCCGTGATGGTGTGGCAGCCGACACAGGTGCTCTGGCTGAAGAGCTCGAGGCCCTTCTGCGCGACGGGATCGGTGGGCTGAACGGCGGGCTTCTGCTGGTCCGCCGCCCACTTGTCGAAATCGGCCTTGCTCTGCACGATGACGCGGAAGCGCATGTTCGCGTGCGACATCCCGCAGTACTCGGCGCACTGGCCGGGAAACTCGCCGGGCCCGTCCGGCGCCAGCATGATGCGATTCACGCGTCCCGGGACCACGTCGCGCTTGCCGCCCAGCTGCGGCATCCAGAAGGAGTGGATGACGTCGGGGGCGTGCAGGTTGAAGGCGAGGAGCTGTCCCGCGGGAAGATGCAGCTCGTTGGCCGTGACGACCTTGAGCTCGGGGTACTTGAACTCCCACCACCATTGCCGCCCGGAGACGTCGATCCGCATGGCCTGGGCCGGCGTCGCCGCCTGGGTCTCGAAGATCACGGGAATGGTGGGCACGGCGAAGATGAGGAGGATGACCGCGAAGGCGACGGTCCAGGACACCT
>WNGQ01003615.1_pt1 | contig 15547 bp, 15 predicted proteins | sample 5407661 | NCBI WGS metagenome assembly WNGQ01 (sample SAMN13153382, study PRJNA577476) | soil metagenome | isolation source: 60 cm soil or saprolite under Garry oak tree replicate 2 | place: USA:California | collected 2016-06-15 | reverse complement strand
GCCCTCGGAATCCGTCGAGACGATCGAACAAGGCAAACTGAGGGCGGCAACATACGCCGAGGCATACCTGAAACAAGCCGGCAACCTGGAGCTGCCGTCATTGAAGTGGCAGGAAGCTCGCTCCGTGTAGAAGGAGCCTGTTCCTGTACTCATCAATTTGTAGTTCTTCGCTCGTTGATCCAATCCAGGAAGAGCACGTTTGCGTAGCTTGGAAGCGCCGTGGACCGCTCCAGGTTTTGTGCTCCCTCGGGTAGATTCCTTTGATCTACAAAGGCATCAGAATTAATCGCTCGCCGCTGTAGTGCGGATTGCCTGCCTTGCTGCGCTAGCGTGAGCACGTCCTCGCTCCCGATACGGCGCCTCGACAAGGAGGGTTGAAGCGGCGCCCCCTTTCCTTTTCCGACGCGAATGCCGTGGTTATGATCTCTATTCATGTCCACACGAACCAACTTAAATCGCGGGGCAGTGAGAGCGCAGAGTTAGGACTTCGGAGATATATTGGTGAATGTTTTGTAGTTTCAATCGAAGGATGTGTTGGTTAGAACGGTGTTGCATGCTGTCCACCCACCTACTCGCTGTTGTATTGGCTTCGCTCAGCATTCTGGCTTCTGCAGGAGTCCATGCGGCTGATTCGGCCGATTGCGCGGGCGTTATTTTGGACGAAAATGGCGTGCCCGTCGCAGCCACGAAAATCACACTCCAGAGCAGTGGCGGACAGACGTTTCGCGTCGAAACCGATGGTGCGGGACGGTTTCTGCTGAGCAATGTTTCTGTTGGCGAGTACCAAGTAGAAGCGCGCAAAGAAGGTTTCTTCGTACTCTCCGGCCAGACGGTCACACTGCGCCCCGGACCGAACGAAATCCATTTAACGCTAAACCACGCGGAAGAAATGCACGAACAAGTGCAGGTTAGTGCTGCTCCGAACCAGATCGATACGCAAGATACCACGCAGCGCGAAACGATAACCGCGCGCGAAATCCGCGACATCCCCGTTCCCAACTCACATATTTTGCAGCAGAGCCTGACGGCGATGCCACAGGTCGTACAAGATAATTTTGGCGGTTTACATATTGCGGGCGCACGCGCCGGAGAGACGCAGTATTTGCTCGACGGATTCGAAGTCGGTGACCCTGTGAACAACACACTGAGCGCTCGCTTCAACGTCGACGCCACGCGCGCGGTGGAAGTGCAGACCGGTCGCATCGGCGCCAGCTATGCACACTCCGGCGCGAACGTTTTAAGCTTGGAAACGCCTGACGGCGACGACAAATGGCGCTTTGGCACAACCAATCCAGTGCCGGGCATCAATATTCAAAACGGCGTGCGTTTGGGAAACTGGTATCCGCGTTTCACGTTTTCCGGTCCCATCAAGCGCGGACGTTTTTGGTTTTCCGATGCGATCAGCCTGCAGCACACCTTCACCTTGGTCAGAGAGCTGCCCGCTAACGCCAACACGTCCAGTGAATGGGCCGGAGATAATCTTTTCCGCCTGCAGTACAACTTCAGCCCAAAACACATTTTGCATGCCAGTTTTCTCTACAATCGCACGCAGGATGTGAGCGTGGGCCTTGATCCGCTGAATCCGGAATCGACAACGCTGGATCTGCACCAGCAACGCGCTTTCGTCTCGCTGAGAGATCAGATTTGGCTGTATGACACACTCATCGAACTAGGAGTCGCAGCTGACGGTGAAGGACAGGATTTTTCCCCGCAGGGCACAGCGCCTTATATTTTGCTAGTGAATGGAACGCGTGGAAATTTTTTCCAGCGACTTCACGACCACGGCAGCCGCCTGCAAGGTCTGTTCAACGTGATTGCGGCTTCGCGGCACTGGCACGGAACGCATCAGGTTAGCATCGGAGCGAATATCGCGGCGCTCGAATTCCGCGAGGCGACTACGCGTGGAGAGATTCAGGCGTTGCGCGCGGACGGCACGCTTGTGCGGCAGTCCACCTTCACTGGACCCGCGCGCCCGCAAGTTTCCAACACACAGGTCGGCGTTTATGCACAGGATAACTGGTCGCCGACGAAGCGCCTCGTTCTTCAGGCGGGAGTGCGAACGGACTGGGACCGCTTCACGCAGAGCGCCATGTTCGAGCCGCGTTTATCGGGCAATATGCTGCCTTTCGGCGACGACAATGCCAAGTTCTCACTCGGATGGGGCATCTACAATGCGCCGCTGAATCTCTCCGTAATTGAGCAAGCGCTCGATCAGCAGCAGATCGATATTTTTTTCGACCCTACCGGCACTGTGCCGGTTGGCGGTCCTGCGATCAGCCAGTTTATGCTTCCCTCTCACGGATTGCGGCAACCTCGTTTCACCACCAGCAGCACGGGATGGCAGCAAAAAATTCGCCGGAACACGCTTCTCGACATCGAACTGCTGGCGCGCAACGGCTATCACGGTTTTGTGTATGTCGACCAGCATCCGGCGCAGACCGGCGGAACTTTCCTTTTGCAGGATACGCGCAAGGACCGTTATCGCGCGGCAACCGTCACATTGCGCCACGTTTTTTCGGAAGACGCGCAAGTTTACGGCGCGTACACGCGCTCACGCGCACACACCAATCAGGTGCTCAACCCAGCGCTCGGTTCGATTTTCTTTAGCCGACAGCAATCTGCCCCGTTGGCTTGGGACGCTCCGAACCGTTTTCTCACCTGGGGCTGGACGCCGACGCACATGTGGAAGATTCAATTCAGCTATTTGTTCGAGTACCGCACAGGCTATCCCTATAGCATTGTGAATCTCGAGCAGCAGCTCGTCGGACCGCCAAACTCATCGCGTTTCCCGGATTATAAGAATCTGAACTTGGCGCTAGAAAAGAAGTTCGCCTTTCGCGGATATTTGTGGGCCGCGCGCATCGAGATGGTGAACGCTGTCAACTGGCAAAATCCCAACGTCATAGCGAACAACGTCGACGCCCCCAATTTCGGCCAGCTTGCGGGAGGCGAGCGCAGAGCATTCACCGCGAGAGTCCGCTTCGCCGGCAGAAAATAGCATTCGACTGACAGTAAAGGGCTCAGGCCGATCCCGTGATCATGGCGAAAGGGATCCCGAGAAAACACAGATGTGTACACGAGAACCAAACCAGAGTTGTCGTTCCCAAGTATTCGGTAAACCGAACTTAGCAGGAGCAGGACCATCAAAAAAGAGCCGACCCCGATCCGGGTCGGCTCGTGTCCGTTTTGTTTGGAGCTGAATCCTGTCAGGCGGTTGCGGCCTCTTCGTCGCGGATTGCAGCTTTTGCTTTGTCAACTAACTCTGGAGGAATATCCGCAAATCCATGGTCTTTGGTCGCGTGCTCCCTTGCTTTCTCCATGACTTCTTCCACGGTTGCCCCACGAGCTACGAAGTCACAATCGACACCCACATCCCTACACGTTAAGACTTTTGTCAATCTAGCCCTCCCTTACCGATGCGAAAACGTTTAGTCCGCGGATACTATCCCCAGTGCCGATCACAGTCAATGCGTCCGTTCAGATTGCGGGAGTGATGATGGGTCTGTCGTGCGCCGCGATCCGGCTACGGGAGATGTGATCCTCTCGCGGCGTCCCGAGTCGTGGGAGGATTTCTTCGAGTTGATGAAAGGCATCGACGTGCCTTCGGATTTTCTGGCCGAGCGTGACGACCCGCCCCCGCAGAAGCGGAAGCTCTTCTGATGCCCCCACGCTACCTGCTGGACACGAATACCGCTAGTTGCATTATTAAAGGCAACGTACCGCGGGTTCGTGAACGGTTGCTGAAGGTGCCCATGTCGCAACTTCTGATTTCGGCAGTTACGGAAGCCGAGTTGCTGTTTGGAGCGGCACGGAAGCGCGAGGCTGTACGGTTGAAAAACAGCTATCGACGAATTCCGACTGCGAGTGGATTCTCTGCCGTGGGATTCCAACGCGGCGAGACGCTACGCTGATTTGCGGGCCGCCCTTGAGATCGGTGGGACCCCGATGGGAAATTTGGATATGATGATCGCGGCTCATGCATTGGCTGCCGAAGCCATTTTGGTCACGAGCGATCGTTCTTTCGCCTATTGAAGCGCTTGAAAATCGAGGATTGGACAATATAAAACCGGCTGGGGGCGATGTCTCGGGCGTCAACTAAAGCCGATTCCTTATGAGCACTCGATTTGAACCGGCCGTGGCAGGATTTCGACATCAGCCATGATCTCACTCCAAAAGGAATTCAACAGTTTGTCGCCGACTATAAAAATACTCTGAAACAATCTGCATAAAAGGTCTGTTCCGATGAAGTCGAGCCAAGTTCATCCTAGGAGTCGGCATGGTCGCACGCTATGCGGCAATGCAACTAGCCAGCCGCGGCTGGGGCTCGGGCGAATTGATGATTATTTCTGCTGATAACACATTGCGCGCGACTAGCTTATCGTCGGTTGTTTGCTGCTTCCGGTAGCCCTCGCCGGGACAGAACTCTTTGTCTCGCTCCTGATGCACCAAGGATCATAGTCAAAGATGCTTGAAGTCTTCACGATTGGGCATTCTACGCGCACGTGGAAGGTCTTTCTCGAACTGCTGCGCGTGCACGGCATCAAGCGTGTCATAGACGTGCGTAGCATTCCCCGTTCACGACACAATCCGCAGTTCAACCGAGAGACATTGTCTGCGAAGCTGCGGTCGGCGAAGATTGGCTATGTGCATGTGCGTAAGCTAGGCGGCCTGCGCAACGCGCGACGCGATTCGCCGAACATGGGCTGGCACAATGCGTCGTTTCGAGGGTTCGCCGATTATATGCAAACACCGGATTTCGAGGCGGGGTTAGGGCGCTTAATTAAGTTAGCGAAGCAGAAAAAGAGCGCGTTAATGTGCGCCGAAGTGGTGCCGTGGCGCTGTCACCGCTCGCTCATTGCTGACGCACTGATGATTCGCGGCATTTACGTAGCAGATATCATTAGCGGCAAGCGTTCCCAGGCTCATTTACTCACTTCATTTGCACGCGTCCAGGGTAATCGCATCACTTATCCCCTCGCTGCACTTAGCCCGTTAGGTTCTGAATCTCGCAAAAAAGCGGCTCGGTTTGATCGGATCGGGAGTGCTAACTGATAAGGAGGCTCCGATCACGCCAATCCTTCTGACCCCAGCGCCCAGAAACCGATGACTACGTCGTTGGTGCGCGCCGAGACTTGTGGGCAGCGCTGGAGGGCGTGCCGGACGAGGTTCTATCCCGTCGGGCTGGATGGTCCGCGCTTGGCCTAGTGCCTCCGTTCCAAGCATTCAGTGCAGACTTTGTGCTGAGTCTACCGGGATGCTCTCGTACGGACATTTTGTCCAGTTCTTACGCGGCGAGAACGTTCAGAATCTCTTCTATGTATTTCGCCATCAGCGACAAATGCCCCTCGCCCGGGTAATAGTAAGCGTGGCTGTTTGGAATGGTCGCGGCCATGTAGTGCCCCATCGCGGGCGGGGCATTGGCGTCCGCCTCGCCATGCCAAAGCTGGATTGCCACTAGGATGTCTTGGGGGCGGAAATCCCAAGGGCTGGCCATGAGGGCGGTATCTAACTGGGCGCCGCGGGGTCCTGCCCGCAGTCCTTCTTGCATTAATGCGATGAATGCGCGCTGGAAATCCGGTCGGGTCAACACCGTCTGATCGGATGCAGGGAACCTCGCCATAGCTTGTGCAATGAAACGGTGTGGCCAGTACCGCACCATGCGACCCATCAGTCGCAGCGTCATCCTGGAGAGCCACGGATTGGTACGGGCGAGTTGTATAAAGCGCAGGTTGACTGGATTGATGGCGGCCGACAAGCCGGGTTCGTCAAATGGACCTGTCCCGCTGACGATGCCAACGTGGGTGAGTCGCTCAGGGATCTTCAGCGCACAGACGGCGGCATACGGACCGCCACCCGAGTACCCGAGAACGGCAAAGCGCGCGATAGCGAGGCGATCCGCGAGCGCGATTACATCTGCGGGCCAATCGCTGATCCGGCGGCCAGGCTGAAACTCGGAGCGGCCGAGGCCGGGCCGATCGGGAACGATAACGCGGACCTTAAGCTTCCTCGCTAGCGTATCACTACCAAACAGATGCCATTCGAGTCTGGTGCTGGGCGAGCCATGGAAATAGAAGATTGGCGTACCATCAACTGCACCATGTTCGTCGTAAGCGAGTAAACGGCCTGTGGTCAAGCGAAGTTGCTACTCGGTTTTGGACATTGCCGAGCACTCCTGTGACCTTCGAGTGCGTCAGAGCCCGAGGGTCAGCGAACTTATGCTTCTTGCACTCGCAGATGCCAGTCGACCGCCGTTTGCATCTTCTCACGTGCCAGCGAGACGGCAGCTTCGAAATTCGGTGATTGCAAGGCTTCCGCCGCATCCCGCAATGTTCTGAGAGGATCATCGCTTTGCTTGTGGCCAATGGCAACGCCTACAGTTTCTCGCTCGGCAACACGAATTTTCTCCGTAGCACTGTCCACTAACTTCTTTAGCTCCGATAGCGCCGCGTAGGCGTCACGCGTGATAAGCGTTCCCTGTTGCAGATTTGTGAAGCTCATATTCTCGCTCCTAAGCTTGGTTATTCCGGGGTGGGTAAGAGTACACCTTGGATGTTTCTGGCGGAAGACCATTGGTGCTAGCCGCAGGCCCTCAACTTCAAGGCTCACAAGAATGAAAGAACTTTTAACCACTAAGCGTTTGGCCGTGGCCGTTTGCACTAACCGGTAAAACTGCGTTCTCTTGTGAAAGCTCTCATTGAAACTAAGTCCAATCTTTCCCTCTGTGCAGCTCGGCTGGCGATAAAATAAATCAACTCCCGACTAGTCGTCAACCAGCCACGCTGCGCGCGCAAGTTTTCCTTTGCGGTGCTCTGCTCGGCTGGGCCGGACACTGCTTGGATGCTTTTCGCCCGCTCGTGTCCCATACCGGCGCTACCGGTTGCATTTGACCAGTGGCATCGAAAGGCGGTCCACCGGTTCGCATCTGCGAGCGGCGGTCCCGAATGTTTGTAGTCGAAGCCGTTTAGAATGTGATCTTCGCGCCGATTTGCCAAAATCTCGGAAGTGTTTCAGCGGTAGCAACACCAAAATTGCCCGCTGACAGATCGCCCTGGATGTTTTGGAAATTGGGATGGTTGAAGAGGTTGTAGAACTCAAACCGGAATTGCAGGTTGAGCCTCTCGGTAAGGCGGGTGTCCTTGTAAAGCGTCACGTTCGATTGGACAAAAGGCGCATTGCGGAACTGATTTGATTTCTCGTTGCCGTTCGTGCCAGGGGTAGGCGCCGTGAACTGCCCGGCCGTGAAGATGCCTGTGACATAAGCACTCCGCGACGTCGCCTGATGGTAACTGGATACGTTCGGGAAATCGTAGTTATCGCCATCGGCGTTGTAGTCCCCGCCGCCTGCAAACGACGCTCCCGTAAAGACTGTAAATGGATATCCGCTTTGATAAATGCTTGTGCCGCTGTTCTTGAATTGTTCGCCATCTCTGAACTTGACTAGCCATCTGACTAGCCATACAATGGCATTCCAGGAGTGGTTTATGACCAAATGGCAATTACAGGAAGCGAAGGCGCGTTTCAGTGAACTGATCGATGACACGCTCGAGAAGGGACCACAAGTCGTGACCCGTCGCGGAATCGATACCGCGGTTGTCGTTTCCATCGACGAATGGCACAAGTTAAAAGGCGAAAACCGTTTGACCTGGAAGGATGTACTTTTGGGTCCAGGTCCGCGATTCGAAATCCCCCTCCCCAAACGTGGCACGGTCAAATCGCGCAGGCCTGTGGTGTTCGATTGATCCGCTACCTGATCGACACGAACGTGGTGTCCGAATTGCGCAAGCCCAAGCCGCACGGTGCGGCCGTCGTTTGGTTGCAAAGTCTTGAATTGGGCCAAGGCTTCTTCTCGGCGGTAACGTTCGGAGAAATTCAAAGGGGCGTGGAACTCACGCGTCGACAGGACCCGGTAAAGGCAAACGAAATCGAGGCTTGGGCGGCACAGTTGGAGCGCACTTCACACGTTTTGTCCATGGATGCAGCGTGTTTTCGCGAGTATGCACGCTTAACGCAGCGCCGTTCCGATACCCTAGGTGAGGACGCCATGATAGCCGCCACGGCTCGCGTTCACGGCCTCACTGTGGCCACTCGGAACGAACGCGATTTCGCGCACTTCGACGTGGCCGTCTTGAATCCCTTCAAGTAGCGAGCCGTAGTGCTCGCGGCCATCGCTGCGAGGAGACCGCAGTTCGAAACACCTGCAGCTCATGATGTGGGCCGGTCGGCATTGATCATCCAAAGCGTGCCGAACTTGTCTCGCAGCGTGGCAAAGCGGACAGCCCAGAACGTTTCCTGTAGTGGCATAAAAACTTCTCCGCCTTCCGAAAGCACGGAGAAAATATGTTCCGCCTCCTCCGCTCCGGAAACGCTTAGAGAGAGATAGACATTACGCATTGGCTTGTGCCGCTCCGGAGGAACATCTGAGCCCATCAGTTCGGTGTCGCCTATTGTCATGCGGGCATAGAGAATCGCGGAATTCCATTCCGGAGGGACCTTTAGCCCGGGCGGCGCTTCTGAGTGCGTCATCGTTGCGAGTATTTTTCCACCAAGATTCTTCTCATAGAATTCGAAGGCCGATCGGCAATTGCCGTTGAAATTGAGATATGGATGAAGTTTCATAATTTTGTCCGTTCCGTATTGAGTTGCCTAACCTCGCAAATTTTAGATTCGCGGTTCGAACCAAGGAGACCGCCAGGTCTTGCTTCGTCGTCATTTTCCTGCCGCCACGAGCGCGGCACTGTCTGGGCAATTGCATTGTGCGTCTCCGCGTGGTTTCAAAAAAAACCGGCGGATCTCCAGCCAGCTTTCAATCCGCTGGCATCCCGACTCCTTCGCGTTGTGAGGGGCTGAAAACAATATTCCAGTGCCGCGAAACCCACGGAAGTGCCTGGCCTGATCGTCGATCAAGTAATCGGCGTTGACGATCTCTTTGTCACCGCAAAAGACGAGATGGCTCGCCGGAATAAACGAGAAATGCCTCTGCAGCCAGCGATACTTCGCGGCGAACGACTCGGGAACTTCCATGGCAGCCGAAACGATGAACACTTCGTGCTCTTGAGCAAGCTCCCGGACAACTTCTTGCGCACCTTCGATTACTTCTAGGTCCCCAAAAAATGATTGGTCCTGCACCATGCTCTCGACAGCAGCGCGCTGGTCCTCGGGTACCAAATCTGTGATGTTTTTCCCGTGCAACTCGTCCGGGGTCAGATTCGCGTTGAACGCCGCGTTGAAGCGGCGGATGTGCTCCTTCAGGCTGTTGGCAATCGTTTCGTCCATATCGATCGCGATGCGCAGCTTTCTCCCCACCATTGCTCTACGCTGTCGGGCCTCGCGTTCTTTGATCAACTTCAGCGATATGCAAATGCCTACGAATAGTACTGAGGCCGCATTGGCCCACCTCAACGCCGTGGCCCCGATCGCAACTCCGTAACCGAGCCACAGCGAAACGCCGATCAGGTAAAGCGTCAGCATCGAGTAGGACAAATCCTTTCCGCCCGTCTTCACGATTTTCTGAATCTGCGGCACAAAGGCGACAGTGGTGCAAGTCGCCGCCACGGCTCCGAGAATTGTTGCTGCCGTCCCGTTCACCATGAACATCCTCCGCTCCGATCTTCAACGGGGGGCTTCATGCCGTCCAGTGATTTTTGAGACACATTCTGATAACCTGCGGTTATGGATTTGGAACTGCGGCAAATGCGCTCAGTGGTTACTCTCGCAGATCATCTTCACTTCGGGCGCGCGGCAGCGGCTCTGCACGTGTCGCAGCCGGCGCTTACCAAGCAGATTCACAAAATCGAAGAAGCTCTCGAGGGACCACTTTTTATTCGCAGGCCGCGACAGCTTGCGCTCACCCGCGCTGGTGAGGTCTTCGTGGGTCGAGCGCGTCCGCTACTCCGTGACGCACAGCTTGCGGCAGATCTCTTCCACGGCGCGACGCGCGGTGAAGCCGGCCTCCTGCGCATCGGTTTCGGAATTGCATCCCTGGCCAGCGGTCTTCCCGACCTTATTCAGCGCTTTCGGAACCGCTTTCCCGGTGTGCAAATCGCCATGCGCGAAATGTCCACGCCCGCACAGCTCGACGCTCTCGAGAATCGCACGCTTGACGCCGGATTCGTCCGCCTGCCCGTCCCCGTTTCCGCTGTGCAGCTTTCCGTTTGCCCGCTTTTCCGCGATCGTCTCGTTGTGGCTGTCGGGCCTTACTCGCGCAAGAGCCCTCGCGGCGGTTTGAAATCTTTTGCGCGCGCCCCTTTCATCGCCGTGGCGCGCTCCAGTTCAGCTAGTCTCTACGATCACGTCCTTCGGACCTGCAGCGCTGCAGGATTCACGCCTCGCATCGTGCAAGAGGTCGGTGAACTCTTTACCGTTCTCAACTTCGTCCGCGCAGGAGCCGGAGTTGCGCTAGTCCCCAACTCCTCCAAGGTGTTGAAAGTGCGTCGCGTTCGTTACGTCGAAACGGGAGTGCCAGCGGCGACCTGGAGTGTAGGCATCGCCTTCCGCAAATCTTGCGCGACCGATCCAGTCTTCAGCAATTTCCTGTCGGTGGTTCGCCAACGGTATGCTTCTTAAATGAGCAAGAACGCAAAACATTCACTGAAGCGGTGTCAACAGAAATGAAAAGGCCCACACCAAACAAAGAGGCATTCCCTGCGGGCACTGCGGTTGATGTCGCTGACCGAGAATTTCTTGATGATTTCGTCGTGACTTGGAAATCCGGGTTTGGAAACAGGAGTGGAGAGTGCCCAGGAAGGAAACGAACAGGATAAAAATGGGACCGGGAAGCATCCGAATATGGTGGACGTGACCGGGATCGAACCGGTGACCCCCTGCTTGCAAAGAACGCCCACGCATCAACGCCTTCATCTGGCAAGCAAGCGGGCTATTCTGTCCTTACCTATTTCGGAAGTCTTGAAGGCGGCCCACAATCCCCCTTTTCTTAATCACTCGTCATCCTTCTACGCTCCCGCATATCATATCGGATGGATCGAAAAAGAATCTCCCCGGCCATGTCCTTCCCTAATTCGTGCTCTTCTCAGTGCCTACGCACCTTCTTTGCGATAAGCTCTGGTGGCAGCGCGCCGTTATTGAAAAGAAGCCCTCGCAGGGACACGGCGTTCCCGTCAACCAAAGCGCTGACGTCCGAAACCCCCTCTAAGTTCGTCTTGCTCGACGTTTGAATGTGGATGCCGCTGATGCCGCCGTTGGTGAACAACCCTGGCAGAGTATCGACGCTAAAGTTGGGTGGCACAATCGAGCCGGCCTTCACGTTTTCTGTGAACTGAGTCATCCGTAGCCGCACCCGGTTGATGGTCACCGCGACAGGGGGGCCCGGATTCGCTGGACCCGTCAGCCGGATCTGGACCGTCTGACCGGGCAATAGCTGCGATGTATCCATCGCTCCTTCGAAAACACCCTGCAGCGCACTCGGTACCGGTAGGCCGTCAGCCATCACCTGGAATTGCGGATTGCTCAAAGTAACCACGATGGGGTTGCCGATGTTCACGTTGTTGACGCTTCTAAGTTCGTCGAGCACAACCATCTCGAAGTGCGTCGCGTCGTCGATTTTGAAGACGAGGCCTTCGAGTTCGTCGTCCTCGGCGTGGTCTTCGAAACCAATTTCCTTGGCCTGGAAAACTCCACCAGCCATGAGCTTTGCGTCCACCTCGACAACCTGATTGTTCTGCAAGCAGCTGAAATTATTCGCAGCGCACGCTTCGAAGTCGAAGTCCGTATTGCTGTCGGTTGTGATGGGAAAGTCGCCGTCCGATGTATGTAGCGTGAACTTCTTGTTCGTGGTATCGAGGTTTTGAACCGCTCCCCTCAAGTCATCTAGATCGTCCAGCTCACCGGCTGGCTTCATCGTGAGTTCCTGGACGTTGACTGCTCCGGCGAGACTGAAATCCACGCCCAGAGTCGCATTGAGAATTGTGTCCGGGTGGACATCTACCTGGATACCGGTCGGCGAATTCGCCATGATGACAATACCCGACCCTGGAAAATTAACCGTCAAGGTAAGCGGTCCCGTTGGTTTGATTTCGCATACGGCTCCAACGGCGCAGCCGGCGAGCGCGACTCCCGTGTCGTTCTTGAAAGTGAGTTCAGGATTGGCAAACGTGAGGGTGAGGCCCGTGAACGTCCCCGGAGTCACAGTGGCTGTGCTGAGAAACGCCGATTCCGTTTCGAGCTGCTTGACCTCGACCTGAATTGGCCCTTTGCCGCCGAGCAGATCCACGCTGCCCGGATTGAGCGTCGCTCCAGTGACGCTTACTTCGAATGATAGCAGCATAACGCCCGCTGGTGGTGTGTCCGTTATCGTGAGCGACACTGGCGAGGCTCCCGGGGCTGCAGGCGGCGGCGTCACGGTGATCGTGGCAGCAGAGCTCTTCGCGGTGTTGTTGACCGAGGTCGCAGTGAGTGTGACGGTGGCGGGATTGGGAACAGCGGCGGGCGCGTTGTACGTGACCGAACTCGAGGTCATGCTGGTGAGCGAGCCGCAAGTGGCTCCGCTGCAACCTGCGCCGGAGAGGGCCCAGGTCACCCCTCGGTTCAAGTAGTCATTCATGACTGCAGCGGTGAAATTCTGTGTTCCGGTACCAGCCGGCACGCTGGCGCTCGTCGGTGAGATGGTTATGGAAGTTGGTGTTGGTGGCGGCTGAGAAGGCGCGCTATAACCGCCGCAGCCCACAAGGCCGAGAAGGGCCACTGCCAACACTGCAGCGGTGAAGAATCCAGAGGATTTCTCGACTCGCATGGCTGTACCTCCTACTGTTGGATTTGGCTGGGCTCAGCAGCGGACAGGTGTCGAGTGCGAGGTCCGTGGTTCAGGAGCCGTGGCGCGCGGCGTCGGCGTCTTCGGCGAGGTTTTGCATGAGCGCGAAAAATGCCGGCGACTGGCCGATGAAGAGTCCCATGTCGGTAAGAAACTTGACCACGCCCTTGGCGATGCCTTTGGTTTCCGTTGGGCGAATGACGGAGCACGGCGGCAGCTTACGGCTGATGAACGGACATGGCTCCGGCATGATCAAGTTAGTCTGAAAATCCTCGCCGCCAAAGGGAGGAGCATTCAGGTCCGGAAAGGTGACTGACACGCCGGTCACCGGATCCACGGCAGTCAAAGCAGGCGCATTGCCTGCTTTGTCCGACCAGGTTTGAAAGTGCATTGTCTCGGTGGGGCCGATGCTGATCAGGATTCGCAGAACTTCACGATGCGTTGCGCGTTGTGCCATTGACGGATAGAGGCTGTTGCCGCCCTGTTCGATGGTCGGAAAATGAAAAGCCGCAGTGTTAGCGACGGCCTGAAGGAAGTTGGCATCGCTAGTGTCAGCGTCGGTTCTTGGAATTGCCGTGTGCTGTCCTTTATTCAAATCCGGGATGGCTTGTGGGAACGTGAAATTCGGATCAAGGTCAGGGTTGTGCGTGCTGCTGCGGTAGCGAGTCCACCAACTGGTATCCAAGGTGAGCTGCATGAGGTTCGTGAGCCGCAGCTTTCCGCTGGATCCAGTGGCCGTGCTGCCCGGCAAGGTCCGAAAAGGTTCCAGATTCACGGGATCGGCGCCTTTTGATTCCAGGTACGCGTTCAGGAAATTCTGATGAGTGAACTCATCATCTGTATTGTCGTGGATATACTGCGCCATGTCCGCGTCTAGCACCGCGAGGGCAGCGGTGTAGGCTGCATTTCCGCTTCCGCCCGGAACTTCACTGGTGTTGGGAACACCTCCCAATTCGTTATACTGCACCCAAAAATCGGTTTCGAGAATTTCCGCTGCGGCTGCGAACCTGAGCAGCGCCGCGTCTCCCGGAGTGAGGCGTCCGCTCTTTTCGTCTTCTGCGAAGACGGAAGAGCTGCTGGTCAAGAGGCCAGCGCCCATCGTCACAGTGCCCGCGGCCATTCCTTTTTTCAGGAAGGACCGCCGATTGGAGGCAGTTGTTCCAGCCTGACTGAGTTCTTGCATGGTAAGTTTCCTTTTCTGGCGCAGCCGCTTGGAGTCGCTGATCGTGGTGGGGCGCTTCACGGTTTTCGAAGCGTCGGCCAGCGATGATTTCTGACAATCAGGCTAGGGAAATGCCGACAAGGCATTGTCATGGCCGTATCTCCCATTCGTACAATGTTTGTCGAATTTCCGTCCTGCACTTTGGGGTGGCAGGAGAAATCTTCGTGACGAATGGCAGTTTGACGAACACGACCTCTTCTCAGTTTTGATCAAGAGTTGGCCACGCGGAAGATGTCCCGGGCACGCCTGCGCTCAGGCCTGAAGGCCACGATCGGACCACTGCGAGGAGGACCGCCTCAGACGTCGGGGGACCAATTGTGCGTTCGCCGCCATCCTTGTAACCTGCGCTCTCGAATCTTCTGGATCTCGGGGAAGGCACTGAAGTCTCCTCGACGACCAGACCAGGGCCGAGCAGGAGGGCGGCCAGTGGGGTACAGCTCCCGCGCCTTGCGAAGTGGCTGCGAGAGTGCGGCACGGAAATGCTGACCCTCGCGTGGAATCCGTACGCTCGGCGAAGTAATTTATGTCACTATCCCGGGCAAGAATCGACGCGCGGGGAAATGTCCAGAATTCCCAGTTTCAGTGGTAGTTGAACCCAGCAGTCACTTTTCAGCGCGCGTAGGCTATTTGCACGAATCGATTTGGTTTAATGAGCGACACCTCACGACCATGGAGACAATAAATCACATTCCTATGACGAACGGACTAACCCAGTGCTAAAGCCTGCGGCTCACTGATTTTCAGCCACACTAGCGCCCGCGTGAGTTTTCCGCAACGCCTTCACCGACCAGACAGAGTCTGCGCGCCCGATCAGAAAAGCTGCGAAACAGAGCGCAAACACGGAGTGGCTCAAGCTTGCGCCGAAGTATTGCCAGAAGGCCGCCTCTGCGCCGGGATAGTCCGAAGAGAAGAGCAAGGTCAGCATAAAGATGAGTCCGCAGAAGCTTGCGGAACGTGTCATGATGCCGAAAACCAGCGCGAGCCCGATCGCCAATTCGCCATAGGCCACCAGAAAGGCGATGCTTGTCGCGTGCCGGAGAACAAAGCCTCGCAGAATGGGCGCCATGAACGGATAAGCCCCTCCCTGGAGGAACTTGTTGATCCAGAATTGAAAGCCGCCGTGAAGAGTAAATGCGGTGCTAAAAACTTTGTACTGGCCGAAGATCACGAAAAGAATACCGACGCCGATGCGGAGCAGCGCAAGCGCATACGCGTTGCGGATGCTGGAATCCGAAGTGAGTTTCATCGCTACTCCTATTCTATAGCGGAGCTCCTATTCCGATCGAATTCGCACGAGGGAGGAAGAATAGTATTGCAGGGCGAGGCTGCATGCAGCATAGCCGACTTCTCGGGAAGTGGTAGCAAGACCACTAAACACTAGGCTCTGCCACCAGAAGCGTGGCTCGCCCACTCTATGCGCTCACCGGCGGCCTCATCCTGCAAAAGCTGCTTGGCTATAACTTCAGCGTCGCCGTGCGGGTCGGCTACATCGCTCTGTTCGGGCTCGCGGTGGAAACCGGCTTCGTGATGGTCGTCTACCTTCACGAAGCTTTGAACCGCCG
>WNGQ01007970.1_pt1 | contig 15549 bp, 16 predicted proteins | sample 5407661 | NCBI WGS metagenome assembly WNGQ01 (sample SAMN13153382, study PRJNA577476) | soil metagenome | isolation source: 60 cm soil or saprolite under Garry oak tree replicate 2 | place: USA:California | collected 2016-06-15 | reverse complement strand
CCCCAGATGAGCGGCAGGAACTCGCGAAAAAATTCCTCCGTCTGTGACGGGTTCTTGTACATCTTCCAATTGGCAGCGATCAGTTTCTTGCGGGACATCTGATTCCTTTCAAGGTTTTCACCACAGAATCACAGAGGAAAACCGGAACTACCAACGTAACAACGCGAAAGCTTCTTTTCGTTCGCGGCACTTCGTGTCCTTCGTGGTTATTGATTGTCGCGCCGCTGTGGCAAAGAAGACGCTAACGTTTATTGGTAAGCGCTTCGACTCCCGGCAACTGTTTCCCTTCCAGAAACTCCAGCGAAGCGCCGCCACCGGTGGAAATATGAGAGATTTTGTCGGCCACGCCTGCGGCATGTACCGCCGCTACTGAATCGCCGCCACCGACAATCGAGGTGGCGCCGGCATTTTCAGCGACGGCGCGGGCCACTTTGAAAGTCCCTTTGGCGAACGGAGCAAGCTCAAACACACCCATTGGGCCGTTCCAAACGATGGTTGCCGCGCGCGAGACCTCTTCGGAAAAGAGCTCGACAGACTCAGGTCCGATATCCAGCCCCATCAAGCCATCTGGAATTGTCTTTACGGTTTGGGTTTTTACGCTAGCGTCGATTCGATCTGCGACAACGTGGTCCACGGGCAGGAGGAATTTCACGTTTCGCGACTTCGCGTCTTCTAGCAACTGCTTCGCGAGATCCAATTTGTCTTCCTCTACTCGCGACTTCCCTACCGGCTCGCCTTTCGCTTTCAGGAAGGTGTAGGCCATGGCCCCGCCAATGATTAGCGTGTCGACCTTGGTCAGAAGATTTTGGATCACGCCGATCTTATCGCTCACCTTAGCGCCGCCCATGATCGCGATAAATGGCTTCTCCGGATGCGATGTCGCCCGGCCCAAGTATTCCAATTCTTTTTCCATCAGCAAACCGGCGGCAGATTTCTGTACGAATTTCGTGATCCCAACCGTGGAAGCGTGTGCCCGATGCGCGCTGCCGAACGCATCATTCACGTAGAAATCCGCGAGATTAGCCAGTTTCTTTGCGAATTTTTCGTCGTTGGCCTCTTCTTCTGCATGGAAGCGCAAATTCTCCAGCAACAGCGTCTGGCCTTTCTCCAGTTTTCCTGCCATCTCCTCGGCTTCAACACCGACGCAATCGGGACAGAAACCGACGTTCTCGCCGCGTGCGAGTTCCTTGTCGAGCAGCATGCGCAGGCGCTCTGCTACCGTCCTCAGGCTCATTTTCGGATTAGGCTTGCCTTTGGGCCGTCCCAGGTGTGAAGCCAGAATCAGGCGCGCGCCATGACGCAGGGCATATTCGATGGTGGGCAACGTCTCGCGAATGCGCGTGTCGTCCATTACCCGGCCATCTTCCAGCGGAACGTTGAAGTCCACGCGCATAAAAATGCGGTGATCATTCAGCGGCAAATCGCGAATGGAGAGCTTTGACATTGCGCAGTCACCTTGGGTGAAAAGTGGTCAGTGGCTAGTGGTTAGTGGCCAGGAAAGACGACCGGTCCTGACCACTAACCACGAGCCACTGACCACTGCTTTACAATCCTTTGCTTCCGATGAAATTGATCAGGTCGCGGACGCGGCAGGAGTATCCCCACTCGTTGTCGTACCAGGAGACGACCTTCACCAGATTTCCGACGACCAGAGTCGACGGCGAATCCACGATTGAAGAGCGCGCGTCGCCCTTGAAGTCCGAAGAGACCAGTTCATTCTCTTCGTAGCCCAGGTAGCCTTTCAGCGAGCCGTTTTCCGAAGCTTTCTTCAACGCGGCGTTCACTTCGTCCTTCGTCGCCTTTTTCTCCACCAGCGCAACCAGATCAACCACGGAAACATTCGGCGTAGGCACGCGGATGGCGAAGCCATCCAGCTTCCCTGCCATCTCTGGAATCACCAGCTTCAGTGCCTTCGCGGCCCCCGTAGATGTTGGAATCATGGACAACGCTGCCGCCCGCGCACGCCGCAGGTCCTTGTGCGGAAAGTCCAAAATGACCTGATCGTTGGTGTACGAGTGGATGGTCGTCATCGTCCCGCTGACGATCTTGAATTCATCATTCACAACTTTAACAATCGGCGCTAAACAGTTGGTTGTGCAGGATGCATTCGAGATGATGTGGTGCTTCGAGGGGTCGTACTTATCATGGTTGACTCCCAGGACAATGGTCACGTCCTCGTTCTTTGCGGGGGCAGAGATAATGACTTTCTTCACCGAACCGCGCAGGTGCTTCCTGGCATCCGTGGCGTCTGTAAACCGGCCGGTGGATTCGATCACCACTTGCGCACCCACGCTTTCCCAGGGCAGAGCAGCCGGATCTTTTTCTTTGAAAACTCTGATGGATTTGCCGTCGACCTGAATGCAGTCCGTGCCCGCCGTCACCTTGTTGGGCAGATTGCCAAGGACCGAGTCGTACTTCAGCAAGTGAGCGAGGGTTTTGGGATCAGTTAGATCGTTGACAGCTACGAAATCCAAGTTTGGGTCGTGCAACGAAGCGCGCAGCACGTTGCGCCCGATCCGTCCAAATCCGTTAATGCCTACTTTGATAGCCATGTTCGCCTCCGATATGAATATGAGCTGCCTGCCTAAGCTGCCTTTTAAGGAAAAGAAATGGTAACAGCCAGCAGCGAGCAGCGGCAAATTAGTACCACCTAAGACTCTAAGAAATGAAACCTAGTTAGGGTGTGATCATGGTCACATGATCGTGTGCTCTGGAATCCGCAGCGTTCGTGTCTAGGCTCAGCGCCTCGCGCTATTGAGCAAACGCAATCTCCAGAAATTCGTTCTTCTTGCTCCAGATCGACAGCCGGGCCAGCCAGTATTTACGATTCACTGCTTTTTGGGCCCCTACCCACTGCTCGACAGGAATCACGCGCGCGGTTCCACTAAACTCCGGCCCGGTGATGGTGCCCCGCATATTGCATGGAGCAATCTTCACTTTTGGATTGTTGCGAATGCGCTTGTACTTGCCTGAATCGTTGCGCGTCTTCACGTAGAGTTTGCCATCCTGCTCAGCGAACCACACTGGGGTCGGGACGGCAACACCATTCTTCCGAAAAGTCACCAGCGAAACATATTTCTTCCCGGAAATTTCTTTCGGAACTGCCATCGGTTTTGGCTCCAAATCTGTTACGAGTTAACCTTTATACTTGTTGTTGATATTCCAGGGTGGGTGCTCATCCGATGATCGCATTCTGGCGGTCTCGGATTGCCCCCAACCGCCTCATTATGTTACAAGCCCTACATGCGTAAATGGATGCGCGACAAGCTGAAAGGGCGTAAAAAATCGAAGGAAGACGCCGCTACAAAACCTGCTCCACTGCAACCAGCTTATTTCGGCACCGAACGGGAAATAGCCCCGCCCGAGGCGCCGGTCTCCGAGCCAAGCCCAGAGCCGAGTCCAGAACCTGCAGAGAGCGAAGCGATTGGGGCCGCCGAGGCTGCCGAATCATCGCCTGTGGACACAATATCCCAGCCAAGCTTACAGACTGCCGACAATGCCCGCCGTCCTCGCCGCCGCCGTGGCAGAGGAGGCCGAGGCCGAAGACGGCCAGGTCAGACGCAGCCAGCGGCTCCGATGACAGCGACTGCTCCGGCAAGCGTGTCGCCTGCGGCGAGCCTTCCCGCACCGCAAGCACAGCGCCCATCAAAGGGCTTGGTCATCCTGGCTGTCGGACTTCCCGGCTCTGGCAAGAGTTCATGGTTTAAGCGCAATAACATCACGCCGCTCTCGAGCGACATGGTGCGCTCCCTGCTGTTCGATGACCCGGCAGAGCAGCGTTTTCAAGACCTGGTCTTCTCCAACCTGCGTTCGATGCTGAAAGCGCGGCTGATTGCGCGCCGTCCAATGAATTACGTTGACGCCACTAACCTCACTCCGCAAGAGCGCCACAACTGGATCAAGCTCGCCAAAGATTTCGGTTACGAAGTCCACGCTGTCTTTTTCGATGTTCCGCTTGAGGTCTGCATCGAACGCCATCACCGCCGCGACCGTCTGGTTCCAGAAGATGTGATGAGGAAGATGGCGGCAAAACTCAAAGCGCCGACTTTCGATGAAGGATTTGCAAGGATTACGGTCGTGAGGGTGAAGCAGAAAGCGGAATAGGCTTTGGGCTCAGTTCTGCGCTCTAGGTTTCGACACATGGAAATCTCTCGGAAGACCCAGTATCCCAAAGCCTGACGCCCTCGTCATTTCAGCCATTTCAACATTTCCCTTTCGCTGGCACGCCCATTTGGGTGCGGCTCTGCATGTTAGTATCGAAGCCAGGTAATTCCGAAACCAGGAATGACTCTCCAACACGTTTATATTTTGTTTAAGATCATTGGGTTTGTGTTCGCAATCAGTGTTCACGAATCGGCGCATGCCTGGATGGCGAACCTGCGTGGCGATCCGACCGCCCGCATGTTGGGACGCATTACACTCAATCCACTCAAGCATATTGATCCCGTGGGGACCGTGCTGCTCCCGCTGATCGCGGTGTTCGCCCACATTCCTATGCTTGGCTGGGCAAAACCGACTCCGGTGAATCCGCGCAATTTTCGTAATCCGGTTCTGGATGACATTTTGACCTCGGTTGTAGGTCCGTTGAGCAACCTTGCCGTTGCCACCACCGCAACAACAATTCTAATAATCATCAAATTGACTTCTGCGACCGGAAGACAGGTCATTGATCAAATCGTGGGGCCGATTCCGCTGCACTCGCAATCGATTTTGGTACCGGTTTGTGTGCTGTTTTACGAGTTGCTGGTGATCAACATTGTGCTGGCGGTGTTTAATCTGATCCCCGTTCCGCCGCTCGACGGCAGTCATGTGCTCCGTCATTTTCTGCCAGAACCAGTGCAGCGCGTTTATGACATGATGGGATTGCTTGGGTTGCTAGTGCTGGTGTATTTCGGCGGTGGATTCCTGGCAAAGATTTTTGGCCCCGTGCTGGGGGCCTTCGACACCATTCTCCTGAACGCATGACGGTCTCGCGCAACAATCAACGGAAACGCGTTCTGAGCGGCATGCGCTCTACTGGAAAGCTGCATCTAGGCAATTTTGTTGGAGCGCTGGACAATTGGGTGCGCATGCAGGACCAGTACGAATGCTTCTTCTTTGTCGCCGATTGGCATGCGCTCACGACGGATTACGCCGACACTTCGCAGGTGAAGCAAAATTCAATTGAAGTGCTGCTGGATTGGCTGGCCGCGGGGCTTGATCCCGAGCGCTGCACCATGTTTATCCAATCGCACGTGCCGCAGCACGCGGAACTGCACCTGCTCTTCTCGATGATCACTCCGCTGGGCTGGCTGGAGCGCGTTCCGACATATAAAGAGCAGCGCGAAAACATTACCGAGAAAGATTTGGGGACATATGGCTTTTTGGGTTATCCCGTGCTGCAGGCTGCGGACATTCTGATCTACAAGGGCGACTTTGTTCCCGTGGGAGAGGACCAAGTCCCGCACGTGGAGCTCACACGTGAAATTGCGCGCCGCTTCAACATGTTTTATAGCCTGAGGGGGACCCCGGTTTTGCCTGAACCGCAGCCGCTTCTCACCCCTGCCGCGAAGCTTCCTGGAACTGACGGCCGCAAGATGTCGAAGTCTTACGGGAACACGATTCTGCTGACTGATCCAGAACCAGTGGTTCGTCAGAAGCTCAAGACGATGGTCACGGACCCGGCGCGGGTGCGGCGGACCGATCCTGGCAATCCGGATGTGTGCCCGGTGGGCGACCTGCACAAGATTTTCAGCGACCGCGAGACCATCGCCAAAGTAGATGTAGGTTGCCGGACGGCGGGCATCGGATGCATTGAGTGCAAGGGCTGGGCTGCGGACTGGCTCGTCCAGATCCTCAAGCCAATGCAGGAGCGGCGAAAAAAATACGAGGAGAATCCGCGGCTGGCGTGGGATATTCTTGAGGGAGGATCAGATCGCGCACGTAAAGTTGCTTCCAATACTATGAGTGAAGTGCGTGACGCTATGACGATGTCTCTGGATTACGAGGGGCCCAGCAACGCGCAGGGAGCCAAATAGATTCTCTATGGCGAATGCGGCAAAGCTCGTGCCAGGAGGACAAACGCCGGAGACTTCGGCTTCCGTTGCAACTCCGGCGAATCCCACTCTGGTAAAGAGAGAGCAAGGCGACTTCCCTTTCGCAGTTGCTGTTGCGGATATCTACGAAGGCCCGCTTGATCTCCTGCTCGACCTGGTCCGCAAGCAGGACATCGACATCTACGATATTCCCATTGCGAAGATCACTGCGCAGTACCTGGCTTATGTCGAGACGCTTCGTGAACTGGACGTGAATGTTGCAGCAGAATTCATCTACATGGCTGCCGTTCTCATTCATATCAAGTCAAAGATGCTGCTGCCTCGCGACCCTGCGGCTTCGTCCGAAGAACAAGAAGATCCGCGAGCCGAGCTGGTAAACCGGCTGATTGAGCATGAGAAATTTAAGTCCGCGGCCCAGATGCTGATGCAGAAACAACAGATCGAAGATGCGGTGCGGTCGAATCCCGCAATCCACGAGTTCATGGAGGCAGAAGGCGCCGAGCCGGAAATCGCCGCGGATGTAATCGATCTGGTGAAAACTTTTCAGAAAGTGTTGGATCGCGTGCGCTCGCGGCCGTTGTTGCAGGTAGATGAAGAGACCGTCACGGTAAGTCAAATGATCGACTATTTGCGCCGCAGGCTTTCTCTCGAAGATCGACCGCTTCGCTTGAAGCAGATTTTGCAGAATGTACAATCGCGCCAGGCTCTGGTTTGCATGTTTTTGGCGCTGCTCGAATTAGTGCGCCTGCAGGCGATCCAGCTGCGGCAAGAACGGTTGTTCGGCGAAATCCTCCTGCGCAAGCATGTTGGTTTCGATGCGGTAATGTCGGAGCAAGCAGCGGTGCGGGATGATTGGAAGTAGAGCAGTGGTCAGTGATTAGTGGCTAGTGGTTAGTAAAACCATGCCGCGATGTTCTGACCACTAACCACTAGCCACTTTTCTATGAGTCTTAAAGCGAAAGTCGAAGCGATCATCTACGCAGCGGAAACGCCGATCACGCTCGACCAGATTGTCGAATTGGTCAAAGAATCTGAGTCCGGCGAAACGGCCGAACTGCGCTCAAACATGCGCGCCGCAATCGAGGAACTGATTGCCGAATATTCCACCGAAAACCACGGCATCGAATTGCGCCAGATCGCCGGCGGATACCGCATGTCCACCAAGCCCGAGCAGCACGATTTGGTGCGCTCGTTTGCAAAGAGCCTGAAGCCGCCGATTCGGCTTTCGCTCCCTGCCCTGGAGACTCTGGCAGTCATCGCTTACAAGCAGCCAGTCACGGTTCCTGAGATCAGCGAAATTCGTGGCGTGGATTCGAGCGGCGTCATTGCCACTCTGCTCGATCGCAAGCTGATTACGACCTCGGGGCGCAAAGATGTGATCGGGCGGCCCATCTTGTACAAGACCACAAAAGAATTCCTTCTGCGGTTCGGATTGAAAGATGTGAATGAGCTGCCGAGCATGGAGGAATTCGAGAAGCTCGTTGCGGAGTCATTCCAAAGCGATCTGATGCCGGCGGAAGCGGCGGGGGAGACGTCGGCACAGGCCGCGGAATCGCAACCAATCGATCCCAAGGCTTCAGAAGAGCAAGCGGAAACGGGGCAGGTGGAAGCGGAGAAGAGCGCGTAGTCACATTCGTTTTTGCGTTACTTGCAACGAGTTCCGTTATCAAACCCGCAGCGATCATTGAGATTCGCCATTTGCAAGCCGGCGAGCGGGTCATAACAGAAGCCGAAACAAACATCCTTCTCCGCCGATAGAGGCCTCTTGACTGGTGGCAACGCAACGAGCTTTCGGAAGAGATCTGTTACCTGCTTGGGCGGCTCCGTCTGATACTCAGTAGTAAACGCTAACAGTCGACGCTCGCGCCTACTGTAGACATACCATCCCTCGGCTCGCCCCGCCACGCGCGTAGAGCGCTTGCGGGCGGCGTATGCAGGCCTGTAATCAACTGCGACTCAGCGACGCCTTGCACTTCCGAAAACAATTCGAGTGGCGGAACTCCATTTCCGCCTTGTGACGCGAACTTATATTGAAACAGTGTCCGCTTGTTCCGCGAGTAGTAGTAGCTCCCGTCCCAATAAATGGGCATTCTGGTCTCATGGAACTGAAGTCCGTCTTTTTCAATATGCGAGATGGCTAGCTCCGGGCGCGGACCGTCTACAAAGATAGGGACTCGATAGGGCGAAACGGATTGAAAATACCAAAGCGCTATTGCTGTCAAAGCAATGACAAGTGATGGCCAGATACGCTCCCGAACGACCTTCCCCCCGAAAGTGCCACTTTGCTGGTAGCAGAGCGATCAACGAGCATACGGTCGAACCAACCAGGGCAGCGCCAAAGGTAACCCTCAATACAGGCTCATCGAGTGATGGCACCGTGTCCGGCAGATTGAACAGTATCCAAGAATTAAGAGCGGGGAAGTTCCCCAATTCAAGACGAGAGAACCAATATAACGCCACAAGCCCTGATAGGACCGCTATTGAGCAACCTAGTCGCGGCCTACAGAACAGTAACGCAATAACCAAACCGAAGAGAGAAACCGTCGCGACTCCAGGGGAGGTCCCAAGCAACAGACGCCGAATTAACCACCCGTCTGTAAACGCAGACAATAGGAAAAGAATTGCGGCATAAGCCTTCGTTCTCCAGGGATAGCTGCGGTCAAGTAATGCCAAAACCAGATTTGACACCTCGCCCCTCGGAAACAGCCAATCTCTTTAGTAACGTCGTCGCAAATAATCTCCCGCTGCTGCGTTCTGCTCTGCACTGTTCTGCAGTTAGAAAAACCGTGAATCACAGAGGAAACAGAGTTCAACGGAGACACGCGAACGGGTGCGGGAGCCCCCGGGAGCCCCGCGCCCACACGCAATCCTGCAATCCCCTCTGATAAGCTCTTGATACATGCCGTCCGAGCGTCTACAGAAAATCATTGCCGCTGCTGGAATTGCTTCCCGGCGCAACGCAGAGAAGCTGATCGCTTCCGGCGCTGTATCGGTGAATGGCCAGATCGTCACTGAGCTTGGGACCAAAGCCGACCTTGAGCGCGATCACATTCGCGTGAACGGAAAGCTGCTGCACGGAGCCGAGCATCACATTTACCTGCTCATGAACAAGCCCAAGGGATACGTGACCACAGTCAGCGACCCGGAAGGCCGTCCCACCGTTATGGATGTGTTGCGGGGTATTCGCGTGCGCGTGTATCCCATTGGGCGACTCGACTATGCGAGCGAAGGCCTGCTGTTGCTTACCAACGACGGCGCACTGGCGCACGCGTTGATGAAAGCTTCGTCTCACGTGCCCAAGACGTATGTGGTGAAGATCGCGGGTACGCCTGCAGCGGAAGGACTGGCGAAGATTCGGCGCGGACTGACCATTCCGACCGAGCGCGGCCAACGGGTGAAGACCGCCCCGGCAAAAGTGCGCGTGGTGCGCGAATCCGAGAATCCGTGGTATGAGCTTACGTTGACCGAAGGCAGGAATCGTCAGATTCGACGCATGTTCGAAGAGATCGGGCATCATGTGGAGAAGATCAAACGGGTGCGCTACGGACCGTTGAGTCTTGATGTGCCTCCGGGGGAGTTTCGGCGGTTGAGTAGTGGAGAAGTGGAGAAATTGAAAAATGCGGCGGGATTGTCTCGGGGGAGCACGGGCGGGGACACCCGTGCCTCCAGAAAAACTCCAAGGCATCGGACAAGAATGTCCGACCCACACAAGACCGACCCACATAAGACTGGCCCACACGAGCAATGAGTGACTTTCGCCAGTTCGTGCCTGAACACATTCGCAAGCTGGCTGAAGGCAATCAGTCGAGACCGCTTAAGCAATCGGGAAGCCTAGTCAAACCAATCGCCCTCAATCTCAATGAAAATCCGTTCGGTCCTTCGCCACTCGCACTCAAAGCGATTGAAGCGGCGCTTTCTGATATCCATCGCTACCCTGAAATTCAGGCCTGCGATCTGCACAAAGAGATCGCGGACTTCCACGGAGTCGAGGTTAAGCAGGTCCTGGTAACGGCGGGGGCGACAGAACTGCTCTGCATGATTGCTAGAGTCCTGCTCGCGCCTGGACTCGCAACGCGCGACAACGGTTATGACCTCGACGCCATTGCACACGCTATCGATGCGAATACCCGGATCGTCTTCATTGCAAATCCCAACAATCCTACAGGCACGCTCGTGAGCGCAGAAGAGGTGTCCGGCTTCATCGAAAAGATCCCTGACCATGTGCTGGTTATCCTGGACGAGGCTTATGGAGACTTCGCGGAATACTTCGCTGAGAAGCGCGGGATTACGTATTCGCGGTCGCTGGATTATGTGCGCCAGGACCGGAACGTAATTCTGCTGAAGACGTTTTCGAAGACGCATGGACTTGCTGGGCTCCGCATCGGGTACGGCGTTGGGCCGGCAAGGCTCATTTCACTGTTCGCACCACTGCGCACAATTTTTTCGGTTTCGTCTGTGGCCCAAGCCGCGGCTGTGGCCGCGCTGCGCGATCAGGAACATGTGCGGAGAGCGGGCGAGAACAACGCAGTGCAGGCAGAGGTTCTCAGTGAGGGTATCGAGCGATTGCGCGTTCACGTCCCGCCGACTTGGGCGAATTTCCTATATTGCGAGCTTGGCCAAAACGCTGCTGGCTTTGCTGAACGGTTGCAGGCGGCAGGAATAATCGTCCAACCACTGGAGCAGTGGGGCGCTCCTACCGCAATTCGCGTGAGTATTGGGAAGCCTGAAGAGAACCGCCGCTTCTTGAATGCCCTACACGATCTTCGAAGTGGCGCTCGAACAACTTATTAACCACAGAGAGCACAGAGTGCAACAGCATTTGCTGATGGCTGACAGCTGATAGCTGAGAGCTACTTACAACTGGCTCATCTTCGCCAGGAACTCACCGTTACTTTGTGTTTTAGCAAGCCGCTCAATGAGCAATTCCATCGCTTCAACAGGTGAGAGCGGATTCAGGACCTTGCGCAATACCCAGATGCGCGCCAAGTCATCTTTCGGGATTAGCAGTTCTTCTTTACGCGTACCCGATCGCTGAATGTCGATGGCCGGGAAGGTGCGTTTGTCCACCAGTTTGCGGTCGAGAATGATTTCAGAGTTGCCGGTGCCTTTGAACTCTTCGAAGATCACGTCGTCCATGCGGGAGCCGGTATCGATCAGCGCGGTTGCGATGATGGTCAGCGATCCGCCTTCCTCGATGTTTCTAGCCGAGCCGAAGAAGCGCTTGGGACGTTGCAATGCATTCGAGTCCACACCGCCGGACAGAACTTTGCCTGAAGGCGGAACGATCGTGTTGTAGGCGCGCGCTAGACGCGTAATTGAATCGAGGAGAATGACCACGTCACGCTTGTGCTCGACCAGGCGCTTGGCTTTTTCTATGACCATCTCGGCAACCTGTACGTGACGAGCTGCGGGCTCATCGAAGGTGGAAGAAATCACTTCACCTTTCACTGAACGTTGCATGTCAGTAACTTCTTCCGGGCGCTCATCAATCAGCAGGACCATCAGCACGACTTCGGGATGATTGGTGGTGATCGAGTTCGCCACGTTCTGCAGCAGCATGGTCTTGCCAGCGCGTGGTGGCGAGACGATCAGGCCGCGCTGCCCTTTGCCGAGCGGCGTAAGCAAGTCCATCACTCGCGCGCTGATGTTCTCGCGCACCGTCTCGAGCTTGATCCGTTCCTGCGGATAAAGCGGGGTTAGATTGTCGAACAGAATCTTGTTGCGCGCTTCCTCCGGCGATTCGAAGTTGACTGCTTCGATCTTGACCAGCGCGAAATACTTCTCCCCCTCATGCGGAGGCCGCACCTGGCCGCTGATGGTGTCGCCGGTTTTCAGGTCAAACTTGCGGATCTGCGAAGGAGAAACGTATATATCGTCCGGGCCGGGGAGATAGTTGTAGTCCGGCGACCGCAAGAATCCATAACCGTCAGGAAGGATCTCAAGCACGCCTTCGGCGAAAATATGGCCTTCTTTTTCGCTTTGCGCCTGGAGAATCTTGAAAATCAGGTCTTGCTTGCGCATGCCGCTGGCGCCGGGGAGATCGAGAGTGCGGGCAATCTTGGTCAGTTCGGTTATGTTTTTTTCTTTGAGTTCTGCAATGGTCATTAGCTCACCTGCGAGGAGATCGGAATAAGGAGGGTGTTTTCAGGGAGATTCGGTTAATTCAAGGCAGGAGGGCTGGGCTGCTACTTAAGCAGCCCGCCGTTGTGCCTCAACAAAATGTTCTGGCTCAGATAAAACCGTCTGGCGCTCAGAGCTTGCAATCCGATCCAACACTTCGTTCATGGTTTCCTGGATTCGGGTATTAGGCTTATGGAACTTACGAGTAGCCTTGGAGGCAAGCTGACAGAGCATATACCGGTTTCGCAAAGTATGTAAAGCGTCAAAAACGCGATCAGAGCGCATTGGTAATGTCCTTTCTCTCGTCTTAATGAGGGCGAAATCTGTTCGTACGAACGGCGTCCTTCTCTCCTAAGAAGCATCGGGGCGGCATCGGGCACCCCACCAGAAACTGTAAGATACTGAAAACAGATGAGTTCTACAGGGAAAAAGCTCTGGCACTTGTATAGATGCTCCGAAGGGGCCGAAAGTTTCTCGCTTACACTAGCCAGGCCCGTTCGAGCGGAGGTTCGTCAGGAATCTGGTCTTTCAGGCCTTCAGAACGTTTTAACGTATAAGGAAAAGGAGAAGGAGTCAAGTATTTATTAAAGGACTTTTACAGGATAGCGCCACAATTGAACCCAGTTTGGGCCTCTCCCGAAATCACGAGAAATGGCGCCTTTATAAAAAGAAGCGGCGCGCATCAGAGATTGCTGCGCGCCGCTAAACTAATTAACGATGGTCGCGCGAGCTAAACGACCGGCTTCAGTAGGTTCAGGAGCTTGTTTCCTTCCGGCACATCCCAGCCGGTAACGGCGTCGTAACCAGTACCTGCCACGTAGCCGCCGACCGCCGCTGTGATATTGTTGCCAGTTGTGATGTCCCTGCACCCTTGAGCGCCGATGGTCGTGGCCCCGGCGGTGTGGTACAGGAGCGGAGTTAAATAACCCACGCGCTTTCCGGCCGGCAGAGCACCGTTGATACGAGCAATCAACGCTGCCCAAAGTGGGGCGGAGGCGCTGGTGCCTCCGTCGACCCCAGCCTTGCCGTCCACCACCATGAAATAACCGGTGTGAGCGCTGGCATCGGCGGCCACATCTGGTACAGCGCGTCCAGTTTTAGCGCCTGGGTTCACGGATTCAACGTCGACGTTCTGCCACGCCGGACGGTCAAAGATCACGCTAACACCGCCTCCGATGCTACCTCCATTATCCTCGCGCAAACCATCACCGTCTTTCCAGGCTTTTTCGGTTATGGCGCCTTTTCGCTTTCGCAACGTTGTTCCCCCAACTGCCAGAACAAAAGGACTCGAGCAAGGGAAATCCACGTGAGCGTGACCGTCGCCAACTTGGTCATCAGAGCCATCGTCGCCTGCTGCCACGCACACGGTAATGCCCAGCAGCGCCGCCTCCTGGAATGCCTGGTTGACCTGATCTATTGCCTGCCGCGTCCACGAAGCATGGTCCTCGGCATCTCCCCAGCTAATGGAAAGCACCGTAGGTTTGTTCTGATCATCGTGAATGGCAGCATCCAGAACATCCACCCAGCCCTTCTCGGTGAACGAACTGAAGTAAACCGGAATCGTTGCCTGCGGGCAGACGCCCGCTATGACTTCGATGTCCAGCATGACCTCTCCTTCGGCGCCGTCATGTTGATCAGTGGCAGCATGGTCGACGCTGATCGGCAGCACGTTTGCGACGGGCACGCCTGCCGTTCTGGAAAAGGTGGCGAGATCGCTCGGAAAATACCCGCCACCGAACTCTAGAATCCCCACCGTTTGTCCGCCGCCATCTCCGGCTGGAAAATCGTAGACTTGCGCCAGTTCAGCAGGGAAAAACCAGGGGCGGGTCTAAGCCCGGGATGCGGTCAGAGAATGTAGCCGGGGGGCGGTGGCGCGCTCTTTAACCACGCGTCGATTGTCCAAACCAAAAACTCCAATCACAATTCCAGCCAGTTCACTGGGCACCTGCAAAGCGCCGACCCGCCCACGATAATCTCCGCGCTCATGAGCGTAGCGCACTAGTTTGACCTGGAAAGCTTTTTCCATGTCCGAAACCGGCCCGCCTAAGCGTACCGTGCGGGTTGCGGGGTCGGCCTCGATCACTTCCAATCCATATTTGCCGAAGGCTTTCTCTACCGTCTCAATGTCGCCTGGCGAGGCGCCATGTTTCGCGTCCAATTGAGCTCGCGTCATGGTTGTTTTGGGACGGTCGTTTACAGCGGGCAGTTCCTCCATGCGGCGCACTTTCACTGTCACTTCCACCCACTCTTCTTCACTGACTGCGCCCACAGCGCGCGCGCCCGGCATGGGCACGCGATTTGTTCCGGGCAGAGCTACATGCGTTTGATTCATGTCATTCTCCTAAAACCGGATTTTGAGCGAGGTCCTCTCGCCCTTCACCGATATGAATTTTGCTTTCGATTGCCCCTGTCTTCGTCCCCGCGGGGACTCGATCTTTGCGTGCTAGGGCCGCGGACCGCTGCTGATTGGCTTGGTTGCCGGTTAGGTAAGTTGCACTGCTCAGGATTCCATGCTTAGCAATCCTGCTGGATTACCGTTATTGCCGCAATGCCATAACATGCACGAAGTCAAGTTGGCGATGTGCTTGGGTTCAATTGCGGTGGCCCCTTCGGGGTCGGCGACAGTCCGCGCCACTTTCAGGATGCGGTCGTGGGCGCGGGCGGTTGGACCTGCTGGTTCACGGCGCGCTCGAGCAGGCGTTCGCAATCTGCTGAAAGTTCGCAGAAGGTGCGGATATGGCGAGATGTCATCTGGGCGTTGGAATAGATTCGGTGGCGGGTGGAAGAGGCAAACCAGCGCAGTTGCACTTCTCGTGCCCGTAGAACTCGCAGCCGAATCTGTTCTGAACCCTCCGGGTCTGATCCAGAGCGCATTTCTTTGTAGTTCACCGCCGGCACGTCAATGTGGATGTCAATGCGGTCCATGAGCGGTCCGGAAATTTTCTGCATGTAGCCTTGGATCATCGGCTGCGAACAGCGGCAATACCGCGAGCGGTCGTTGAAAAATCCGCATGGGCACGAGTTCATGGCGGCGGCCAGCATGAATCGCTGCAGGGAACGTCAGGGACATCGAAGCGCGGGCAATTCAGCGGTTCCATCTTCTAAAGGTTGGCGCATGACTTCGAGTACGTTGCGAGGAAATTCCGGGAGTTCGTCCAGGAACAGAACACCGTTGTGCGCGAGCGAAACTTCTCCTGGACGAGGAATGACGCACATCGAGGAGCGACTTGAAAGGGTAAACTGCCACCCCGCTGACCATCGCGGCTTCCTTGGCATTGAGTTCGGGAACAACGATGCGGGAAATTTTGCGTCCGCGGGCCTCGATGGCAATGGGAAGAGCGCCACGAACGCCGCGGATGTCACCGTTCAACGAAAGTTCTCCCACGAACAAACA
>WNGQ01012766.1_pt1 | contig 15554 bp, 16 predicted proteins | sample 5407661 | NCBI WGS metagenome assembly WNGQ01 (sample SAMN13153382, study PRJNA577476) | soil metagenome | isolation source: 60 cm soil or saprolite under Garry oak tree replicate 2 | place: USA:California | collected 2016-06-15 | reverse complement strand
CGGGAAGCCAAGCAGAAAATGGACGCCGGCGAACTGGTCAGTGACGAGATTGTTAACGGCATCGTTGCCGAGCGGATCCAGCAGGAAAATTGCAAGAAAGGATTCATTCTCGATGGTTATCCGCGGACGGTTCAGCAGGCCGAAGCGTTCAATTCGGAAATCACCAAGGACGACCAACTTTTCGTTATTGAAATCAGCGCGGAGGCCGAAGGCCTGACAAACCGGTTGGTCGGCCGCTTGATGTGCTCCAATTGCGGCGCGATCTACAACGTTCAGAGCCGGATCCCGAAACTCGACGGCATTTGCGATGATTGCGGCGTGAAGCTTGTGCGCCGCTCCGATGACCGCGAAGATTTGATTCGGGAGCGTTTTCGGACCTATCAGGAGGAAACGTATCCTTTAGTGAAGTTCTACAAGGATCTGGGCGTGTATTACCAGGTCGACGGCATGAGGCCTATCGAAGAGGTAACACAAAAAATTCTATCGATCATTGTTAACGGTGAAACCCTCACGCCGACCCCTAAAGGAGGAAAGCAGTCGTTTGCCTAAAGAAGATGCCATTGAAGTCATAGCAACAGTGATCGAGCCCTTGCCAAACGCGATGTTTCGCGTCGAGCTGGAAAATAAACACCAGGTGCTTGCGCATATTTCGGGGAAAATGCGCAAGAATTTTATTCGCATCCTTCCGGGAGACAAGGTGTCGGTCGAACTTTCACCGTACGATCTGACTCGAGGGCGGATCGTGTATCGGTATAAATAAATTGCGAGTTTCGAATTGCGAATTTCCAATTGGGATTTGTCTTTATGAAAGTTAGAGCATCAGTCAGAAAAATTTGTGACAAGTGCAAGATAGTGCATCGCAAGCGAGTAGTGCGCGTGATTTGTGTCAACACCAAGCACAAGCAGCGCCAGGGTTAAATTCGAAATTCGCAATTCGAATTTCGAAATCGTTTCCGGAGGTTTTTAAATGGCACGTATTGCGGGTGTGGATCTTCCGCCGAATAAGCGAGTCGAGATCGGCCTCACGTACATTTACGGCATTGGACGTTCTCAGGCGAATAACATTCTCAATGCCGCCGGCGTCAACCTTGACACCTCAGGCGAATAACATTCTCAATGCCGCCGGCGTCAACCTTGACACCAAAATTCGCGAGTTGAACGATGACGAGATCAACAAGATCCGAAAGATCATCGAAGAGCAGTACCGGGTCGAAGGCGACCTTCGCAAGGAGATCTCGTTCAACATCAAGCGGCTGATGGAAGTGAGCGCCTATCGTGGCTTGCGCCACCGCCGCGGGTTGCCGACTCGGGGCCAGCGCACCCACACGAACGCGCGCACACGGAAAGGCCCACGGCGCGGCGCGATCGCCGTTCGCAGAAAGGCGACGGCAAAGACATAGTTCTTATTTCGGATTTCGGATTGCGGATTTGTAGAAACGCTCAATCCAGCCGTCAGCCAAAATCCGCAATCCGCAATCGGAGTGATCGATGGTTCAGCCCAAAAAGAAAGGCGCAAAGAAGAAAGAAAAAAAGATCGTGCCGAGCGGTGTGGCACACATTCAGGCCACATTCAACAATACCGTCGTCACGATCGCTGACATGGAAGGCAACGTTGTTTGCTGGTCGAGCGCCGGCTCCCTTGGCTTCAAAGGGTCACGAAAGGGAACACCGTTCGCTGCGCAGCAGGCGGCCATGACGGCAGGGAATCGGGCGCGCGAAGCAGGCATGCGGACACTCGAAGTGAGCGTGAAGGGACCAGGGTCCGGCCGCGATTCGGCCATACGGGCCCTGCAGACTGCCGGCCTCGAAGTTCGCGCAATTCGCGACGTTACCCCCATCCCCCATAACGGGTGCCGTCCACCAAAAAGAAGGAGAGTTTAATTCTCAAGGAGATGCAGCTTGGCTAGATACATTGGACCTGTATGCAGGTTGTGCCGGAGAGAGGGAATGAAGCTGTTCCTGAAGGGAGAACGATGCTTCAAGCCTTCCTGCGGGATCGAAAAGCGAAACTTCCCGCCCGGCCAGCACGGACGCGATCGAAGGGCAAAGATCATCGGATACGGGCTTCAGCTTCGCGAAAAGCAAAAGGTGAAGCGCATCTACGGAGTTCTTGAGAACCAATTCCGATCCTATTTTGAGCGTGCCGTCCGTCAGAAGGGCGTTACCGGCGAGAACCTGCTGGCGCAGCTTGAGCGGCGTTTGGACAACGTGCTTGTGCGCCTTGGCTTTGCCACAACCCACGCGCAGGCGAGGCAATTTGTCCGGCATGGTCACGTCGTGGTGAATGGGAAGAAGGTGAACATCCCTTCTTACCAGGTCTCCATTGGCGATGAGATCGGCGTCAAGGAGAAAATGAAGAAGAATGTTCAGGTCGTGAACGCGCTCGAGCTGGTGGGCGGCCGTGGAACTCCGCATTGGCTGGAACTGAGCAGCGAAAATGTGTCCGGAAAAGTCCTCAGCCTGCCGAAACGCGAAGACATCAACCTGCCTATACAGGAAAGAATGATCGTGGAGTTGTACTCCAAATAAATTCGCCGCGTAATTTGCGGCCCGCAAGGGGACATTGAATGCTTTGGAAAGGTTTCCAAAAACCAAAACGATTAACGGTCGTTGCCGATCCTCCGGCAACGGATCAGTATGCACAGTTCTCTGCTCAGCCATTTGAACGAGGATTCGGCACGACCATTGGTAATGCGCTCCGCCGAGTCCTGCTGTCGTCCATCGAGGGCGCAGCAATCACTGCCGTGAAGATCGAAGGTGTTTTGCACGAGTTTTCATCGATTCCGGGTGTAGTCGAAGATGCCACCGACATTATTCTCAATCTGAAACAGATCCCGCTGAAACTGCACGGCGAGGGACGGAAGACGATTTACCTCAAGGGTACTCATCCAGGCGTGTACACGTCCGGCAACATTGAGCATGATGCGGATATCGAGATTCTCGACAAGACCATCTACATCGGTACCGTTAGCGAAGGCGGTTCGCTTCAAATCGAAATGCGCGTGCAGAACGGCCGCGGCTATGTTTCGGCCGACCGGAATTTCGATGAAGACCTGGGCATTGGCTATATTCCGGTCGATTCGGTCCACTCGCCGGTTCGGAAGGTGAACTACTATATCGAAGCTGCGCGCCTGGGCCAGGTGACCGACTACGACAAGCTCACCATCGAGATCTGGACGAACGGTTCAATCGGCCCTCAGGACTCGCTCGGATTGGCCGCAAAGCTCATCAAAGATCACATGCAGATCTTTATTCAGTTTGAAGAGAAGCCGGAACCGGTGGAAGAGCCTGCCGAAATACGGCATGATGCCGTGATCGAACACCTGAACAAGTCCGTAGACGAGTTGGAGCTTTCGGTCCGCTCATACAACTGCCTGAAGAATGCAAACATTCGCACTATTGGCGAGCTTGTAACCAAGACCGAAGCTGAGATGCTCAAGACGAAAAACTTCGGACGCAAGTCGCTGAACGAAATTAAGGAAATTCTTCAGGGCATGGGCCTTTCCCTTGGCATGAGACTAGATGAGCACGGACGGCCCGTCGCCCCCGCGTCCGCCGAGCAGACCGTCTAACTCAGAGGCTTACTATGAGACACAGAAATGCGCATCGGAAGCTCAGCCGGAATACCTCGCATCGGCGAGCTCTCCTGCGGAACCTTGTTACCGATTTTCTCGACCACGGGCGCTTGATGACCACTCTGCCGAAAGCGAAGGAAGTGCGCCCGCTTGCGGAAAAGATGATCACCCTCGGCAAGCGCGATAGTCTTCATGCGCGTCGCCAGGTGCACGCCTACCTTCTGAGAGAAGCCATTGTGCAAAAACTATTCGATACGATCGCTCCCCGCTTTGCCGACCGTCACGGCGGCTACAGCCGCATCATCAAACTCGGCAACCGCAGAGGCGACGGCGCGGATCTGGCCATCATCGAATTGCTCGGAAGCGAGCTCGAAGTGAAAAAGGCCGAGCGCGCCGAGAAGGCCAAGGATAAAGAAGCCAAGACCGAGGGGAAGAAAAAGAAAGAAGAAGAGGAAGAGTAACCCAAAACGGGAGGGGCAACATCGAAGGACGGAGGGAAAGATTCTTTTAACCCAAGAATTTTCCCTCCGTCCTGAATTGCCCCTCCCGTTTTTGCGCGGCGAGAGTGCCATCCGGCGCCATCGAAATCGCCATGGCAAGTGCGACGACAGTTTTACGGACCGGCAGGGGGACAATCAAAGAAAATACGACTTGCGGAAATCAGGGGCGAACGGTCAGACGACAACATTGAAGTCGGGAAATCCGCTCCCCAATTAAGACTGACTCCAACAGGACGGACTACCGCCCGACGAGGTCAGGTCTGGTATCATTTAAATGTGCCTTCCGAAAACGACGATTTCCATGTAGACCTGACATTCTCCGGGGAGGACCGGCACCATGCCCGTCTAATCGCCGGCATTGTGGCCGCTGTGGCGATTCTCTTCATGGTCGCAACAATGACGACGAACCTTGCGACGCACCTCCTGCCGATGGAGGACAGGTACATGCAGATCCTTGTGCCCGTTGCTGCGGATGGCGGCGAACCCCTTTCTCTCAAAACTCTGGATCACCAGATTACGGGCAATACCATCTCGGTGCGCGGTACGATTGTGAACCGCACCGAGTACCCCGTGTCTGATATCGTGGCTGTAGTGGAAATGCAGGACACCACGGGCCGCTTTCCGCAAACGGTCGAGGTTCCTATTCGGCCCCGGGAACTACCGCCTCAAGTGCCCGGCGAGTTCATGACAACGGCCACGCTGCAGGAGAAACCCGCAGGCTATCTCGTTAAGTTCCGGCTTGCCGATGGACCCTTTGTTCCCCACAAAGATGATCGCGCGGCGACGTTCGGCGTCACGGTAAAATAGATGAGCACTGCTCGTCGTGTAGGTCTTTCAATCTTGCTGGTAGCTGCAGGCTTTATGCCCGCGCGAGCGCAAGCCCCAACTCTTCGCTTCGAACTGTCGACAAATGCTCGACCTGCCTCGGGCCGTCTCTTTGTCATCATCGGCAAGACGGACCGGCCTGAGCCTCGAAACACGATAGGCGAAACCGGAATGAATGCCACGCCGATCCTGGCTCGGGATGTTAAGAATTTCGGACTCGGCATCACCGCTGCGGTCGACCGGACTGCCGCAATTTTCCCAATCGAAAGTCTCGATGTGCTTCCAGCCGGTGATTACTACGTCCAAGCTCTGTTCGACTCGAACATCGATCTGAAATCAGTGAACGCTCCGGGCAATCTCTACAGCGACATTCAGCGGGTTCATCTCGACCCTCGCCGCGGCAGCACGGTGAAACTGGAGTTGACGAAGGTTATTCCACCGGAGCAACCGCCGCCCGACGATCCATATGTGAAGTACGTCAAGATCCAGTCGAACCTTCTGACGCGGTTTCACGGAAGGCCCATCTACCTGCGCGCGGGGCTGATTTTGCCAAAGGACTATGATCTCGATGAGAACCGGCATTATCCGCTGCGAATTCACATTGCTGGCTACGGGACGAGATATACATCGGTGCAACATTTGATGGCGCCTAGCTCGGAATTTCGGAGGATGTGGCTTGCCGATGATACGCCACGAATGGTCTATCTGCAGCTCGATGGCGATGGACCGTACGGCGATCCATACCAGGTGAATTCGGATAACAATGGACCGTACGGCGACGCGATCACTCAAGAACTCATTCCCCACATAGAAAAGAAATTCCGCGTTATCCCGCAACCCTATGCCCGCGTGCTCGACGGAGAATCAACCGGGGGCTGGGTTTCACTTGCCCTGAAGGTTTTTTATCCCGACTTCTTCAACGCGGTGTGGTCCTCGTGCCCGGACGGTGTGGACTTTCGCGGTTTTCAGCTCATCGACATTTACAAAGACAAGAATGCCTACGTCGACGAGCATGGTGTCGCGCGCCCGAGCAAGCGCGATATCAACGGCAATGTGGAATTCACGATCCGACACGAATGCCAGATGGAAAACGTCATGGGACAGGGCGATAGCTGGACGATGTCCGGCCAGCAATGGGGCGCATGGAACGCGGCCTACGGTCCGCGCGGCCGAGATGGCCGGCCGGTGCCGCTCTGGGATCCCAAGTCAGGGGAGATCAACAAATCCATCGTCGAGCATTGGAAGAAATACGATCTGCGTCTTGTCCTTGAACAGAACTGGAAAACGCTTGGTCCCAAGGTTCGCGCCAAAATCCACATCTCTGTTGGGGATGCTGACAGTTACTTTCTGAACAATGCCGTTCACATGCTGGATGACTTTCTTAAAAGAGCAGATCCACCGGCTGAGGCACGCCTCACGTATGGTGCCAGGCAGGGTCATTGCTGGAGTATCCTCACAGAAGGCCAGATGATGGAGGAAATGTTCGTGGCCATCGAACAATCGAAACCGCCGCGGTCTGCCCTTTGGGAGGAGCAGAAGAGTGTCGAAGTAGCCGTCGGTCCGTCAGGCACCGATTACCGGCGGCCGACTCGCTGCTCGCGTTGTTTGTTCGCGGCGTCACCGAGGGGTTTATTCACGCGGCCAACCGCCGGCTGGTGCTTCAGGAGACGGATCCCGAGCGGTTGCTGAACCTACTGGCCAGTTATACTCCTCCTCAGGTTGAAAAATGGATTGATCGCGATGAGTCCTAGAGCCCTTCTTACTTTATCGATTCTGCCGGACCGCTATGCAATTTGCCGCCTTGACCCGAAGGCTGCAGTGCCGGGGTGGACGTCGAGCGGCGATTTTGTATCCATCACTCGATCGGCCGGCGAACTGTCTATCGTTTGTCCCGAGAAAAACGTGCCCCACAACGTCATTGGTGAAACCGGTTGGCGTACCTTCAAGTGTGAGGGACCCTTGGATTTTTCGCTTGCCGGTATTGTTGTCTCATTGGCCGAACCGCTGGCCGACGCCGGCGTTGCGATCTTTCCAATCGCCACGCACGACACCGATTATTTGCTGATAAGAGAGCCGCAACTCGAAATCGCTATAGAGGCGCTTACGGCCTACGGCCATGCCGTCCGTGTCCAGCCTACCTAAGCTCTACGGCGAGCTTGCCTCATGGTTCCACTTACTGTCCGCTCCGGCAGACTACGCCGAAGAAGCGGAATTCGCACGCAATTTGCTAGTACAGGCAAGTTCCACACCGCCACGTACATTGCTCGAGCTCGGTTCGGGAGGAGGCAACAACGCATCGCATCTCAAAGTGCATTTTCAGATGACCCTCGTCGACTTGTCGTCCGGGATGCTCGATTTGAGCCGTGCCCTAAACCCCGAATGTGAGCACCTCGTTGGCGACATGCGAAGTCTGCGGCTGGACCGTGTCTTCGATGCGGTGTTCGTCCATGATGCCATCATGTATATGACCACCGAAGATGAACTGCGCCAGGCCGTCGAAACTGCGTTTATCCATTGCAAGGCGGGCGGCGCGGCCGTGTTCATGCCGGATGTTGTCCGTGAAAATTTTGTATCACTGACGACACATGGCGGGCATGACGATGAAGGCCGTGGCATCCGATACATCGAATGGACGTTCGATTCTGATCCTTCCGACACAACCTACACAGTGGATTTCGCATATCTCCTTCGCGAAGGGAACAGGCCGGTTCGTGTCGTGCATGATCACCATGTGTTTGGGCTTTTCTTGAAAGAAGTGTGGTTGCAGCTATTGCAGGATGCCGGCTTCACTCCCAGTGTTGTCGCGGATCCCTGGGGGCGCCTGGTGTTTGTTTGTAGCCGGGAATGATGGGGGAAATTCGGGGACCCGGGCTTCACATTCTTCAGACTGGGTTCTACCTGACATGAGACCAGCAACTCGAGCGAGTTCGGATTGATCGGAGCATCGTCTGCCGGCCGCTCTTCATTAAAAAGGCGGTCGTAGAGGCGCACCTCGGCCGGAACGGCATGAGCCGCGGACACCCAATGCAGCGTGGCTTTAGGCGAGCGTCCATCCGGAGAATCGCCGCCGCGCGTTGCCGGATCATAGGTGCAGCGGAGTTCGACAATGTTTCCGGATGCGTCTTTGACGACTTCCTTGCAAGTGATGAAGTACGCATAGCGGAGGCGCACCTCGCGGCCTGGCGCGAGCCGGAAAAATTGCTTCGGTGGATCCTGGCGAAAGTCGTCGCGTTCAATGTAGAGCACCTTCGAGAAGGGCACCTTCCGCGTACCCGCGCTTGCGTCCTCGGGGTTATTCACCGCATCAAGCTCTTCGGTCTGGCCTTCCGGATAGTTTTCGATAACGACTCGAAGCGGGCGCACAACCGCCATAACTCGAGAAGACCGCCTATTGAGGTCATCACGAATGGCATGTTCGAGTTGAGCAACATCCACCACGGCGTCCCGCTTCGCAACACCGATTGCGTCGCAGAAATTTCGAATTGCTTCCGGTGTATATCCACGCCGCCTCAATCCGCTGAGCGTCGGCATTCGTGGATCGTCCCATCCCTTGACGAGACCTTCGTGAACCAGAGTCAGGAGCTTTCGTTTGCTCAACACCGTATAGCTGAGATTCAAGCGAGCAAACTCGATCTGCACCGGGCGATATGGAACAGGAAGGTTATCCAGAAACCAATCGTAAAGCGGGCGATGATCTTCAAATTCAAGCGTGCAGAGAGAGTGCGTGATTCCCTCCAGCGCATCCGAGATCGGGTGAGCGTAGTCATACATGGGATAGATTACCCATTGGGTGCCGGCACGGTAATGAGCCACGTGCATAATGCGGAATAGGACAGGGTCCCGCATGTTGACATTCGGTGACGCCATATCGATTTTCGCGCGGAGCACATGCGTACCATCTTCGAACTCGCCTGCCCGCATGCGCTCGAAGAGGTGGAGGTTTTCTCCGACAGGGCGGTTCCGATAGGGGCTTTCCCTGCCGGCCTCGGTCAGCGTTCCGCGATGCTCGCGGATTTCATCGGCAGTCAAGCTGTCGACATACGCCTTCCCGTCTTTGACCAGTTGAACCGCGTACTCATAGAGCTTTCCGAAATAATCTGACGCATAGTACAACCGGTCATCCCAATCGAAGCCGAGCCAGTGGACATCCGTCTTGATCGACTCTTCAAATTCGACGGTTTCTTTGCTGGGATTTGTGTCATCAAACCGCAGATTGCAGAGGCCGTTGTTCTCGGCAGCCACTCCAAAATTCAAGCAGATCGATTTCGCATGGCCAATATGCAGATACCCGTTCGGCTCGGGGGGGAAGCGCGTGTGCACGCGGCCATCGTTCTTATTGGCGCTCACGTCTTCGGCGACACGCGCGCGTATGAAGTCTAGTGAGGATGAAGCTTCCAGATCAGGCATTTTCATAGTGATAAAACGTTAAATTTTAGCATAGACTTCATACACTTGCCGCGGGGAGGTTTAGGATGAGTGGATAAACGTGGCCATTGCGACCCTCACCCGGCTTTCGGCCCGCCCTCTCCCGGTGGGGGAGGGCTCGTGTTTCCACCCGTGATGACGGCCACCACAGCGCCTTGCATGCGAACCTTGCCCTCGGCAACGGCGGCGAACGCGGCAGCAGCGGCGCCTTCGGCGAGTAACTTCTCACGGTTCAGCAAATGAAAGATGGCGGATTTGATCGTCTCCTCGGAAACGAGTACGACGTCATCCACGTATTTCTGAATGAGGGGAAAAGTAACAGTCTGGAGGTCGACGTTGCCGGCAATACCGTCTGCAACGGACGGGAGATCCGGAATCGTCACCATGTGTCCTGCCTTCAATGAATGGTAGATCGCGGCCGAGGCCTCGGTTTGAACACCGATAACGCGAACCGCAGGACGAAGTTGTTTCACCGCCGCTGCTACGCCGGCTGCAAGCCCTCCGCCACCAATTGGAACGACAATGGCGGTTACGCCGGGCAGTTGCTCCAAGATCTCGAAGGCCAGCGTGCCCTGTCCAAGTATGACAAGCGGATCGTTGTAGGGCGAAACAAACGCATAGTGCTCGGTGTTCCTCGCCAGGCCGAGCGCATATGCCTCCGCTTCGTCGTAGTTTGCACCTTCGATGCGCAAGTCAACGGAGTACTTCTGAATCGCTTCGATTTTCGTCTGCGGAGCCGACGCTGGCACAACAACCGTGCACGGCAGTTTGAAAAAGGATGCAGCTCGCGCAACAGCCTGGCCGTGGTTTCCAGCCGACACAGTCAGGACCGTGCGTCCGTCGGCTTTTTCCACCAGCTCGAAAAGGTGTGCGAATGCACCGCGAACTTTGAACGAATGTGTATGTTGAAGGTTTTCGAGCTTGAGAAAAAGGTTGCCGATTTCGCAGGCAACGACGGGTGTCGCCCGGATGTGCGGCTGAATGCGCGCTCGAACGTGCCGGAATTCCGTGAGTGTCATTCGAGCTGTAGTTTGTCCGCCAGCTCCATCCACTCGATCTTGCTCCGAAGTGCGACGACTTCTCCAATGATGATGATGCCAGGCGGCCGGATCTGTTCAATCCGGTTTGTAATGTCGCCCAGAGTTCCGATGCGGCAATCCTGATCGGGACGCGTTCCGTTCGAGATCACGGCAACAGGAATCGAAGAGGCGCACTCGCCCGACAAAAGACTTCCGATAATCGCCCGGATGCGAGCGAGGCCCATCAGAACCACTACCGTCCCGCCGGCTTTCACCAGCGCGCGAGCGGCAAGCCACTCGGGCGATTCAAGGTCGTGGGACCGGCTGCCCGCGATCACCATGAAAGAATGCGCGTAATCGCGGTGCGTCACCGGAATTCCGGCATATGCCGGGACGGCGATTGCGCTCGACACGCCGGGCACAATTTCGAAGGGAATTCCCGCTTGCGATAACGCACGGGCTTCTTCAGCGCCACGGCCGAAAACGAAAGGGTCACCACCCTTCAAGCGGCAAACCGTTTTTCCCTCGCGGGCTTTTTCGACCATGAGCCACTGAATGCGCTCTTGTTGGAGGTCTTCGTCGCCTGCTTCCTTTCCGACATTGATGACTTCGGCGTCCGGCCGCACTTCGCCGAGCAAGCGCATATCGATTAAACGATCATGGAGCACCACGTCCGCTTCCCGCAAACACATGAGCCCGCGTACCGTGATCAGGTCGGGATTTCCCGGTCCCGCGCCGACAATGAATACAGTTCCCAAATGCTTCACAGTGTTCTCTCCGGGCACACGAAATCTTCGATGATTTCCTGCAAACGCCGCTCGGCCCCGTTGCTGTCATTCTGTTCGAGAAGCGTTATCACGTCCGAATCCAGGATTCGATAGTGCAACGCCTTTCGATTGCGTTCGTGTTGAACGCGCCGGCGAATTTCCGGCCGGGCTCGAGCCAGGAGATCCAACAACCGTTCATATTCCGGGCCCAGCATTCGCGAGAACCGGCCCCTCAATCTGGCGGCCAGTGCCGGACTCGTGCCACTGGTCGAAATCGCAATCGTCAGATCGCCTCGCCGAACAACCGCCGGCATGATGAAGTCGCACAACGAGGGCTGATCTGCCGTGTTCACAAGAGTTCCCACCGTGCGCGCTTCGTTCCATACGGCCGTGCTGACGTCCGCGTCGTCTGTGGCTGAGAGAACCAACGCTGCGCCACTACAATCGCCCCGACGATACGGACGCTTGTGCAGCTCGACTCGTTTTTCATCCGCAAGCGCTGACAGACGCGGAGTCACCTCTGGACTCACGACGCTTATCAGTGCTCCGGTTTCGAGCAGCGATTCCACTTTACGCTCGGCCACTTCACCACCCCCGATGACTACGGCCCGCTTGCCCTTGAGATTCAAATAAACCGGATAAAACATATGCGCTGGACGAGGGACGATGGGACAGACCCCTCGTCCCCTATTTCGCGAAGAAGTCTGCGACGGCCTGGGCCATCGAACCCATCTTCGACTGTTTCGGGACAATTTGCGGGAGCAGACCTCTCTCGCCAAGAGCGCGACTGGTCACTTCCCCAATGGAGGCGATGACAAAGTCGTCCTTCAGGGTCCTTTCAAGCTCTGTCGAGAGGCCCAGCTCCGAAGCGATGTCGAAAAGCATCCGGACCTGGGGTGCGCTGGTAAACGTCAGGACCTGCACTTCGCGGTTTATGATTCTCGTGATGAAACCCTGAACCGATTTGCGGTCCGCAGCCGTCCCATATGCGTAAACCTGGACCGGTTCGACATGGGCGCCCTTGGATTCGAGCGCCGACGCGAGTTGTGGATTCGGTATCCCATAGAGTTGCACGCCCACTCGACGGCCCTGAAGATCACGAGGCCGCAGCGTCTCTATCACTCCTTCGGTTGTCGGAATTTCTGGTGTGACGTCGACGCGCACGCCGAACTGGCGAAGCGCTGCGACGGGTTTGGGACCTCTGACGACCACGGTCAGTTTGTCCAATGCACACAGGAACTGGTCTCTCACACCGATCGACTCGGCTTCCGAAATCAGAAATTTGGCGCCGACTCCCGTCAAGAAGATCATCATGTCGAGATTCCCCGACACCACAAGCCGGACAAAATCCCTCAGTTCGTCCCGATTTTCCAAGGGCTTTTCTTCCAACAGCGGGCATGCATCGACGTGAGCCCCAAGACGCTGGAAGAGCGTTGAGAACTCCTTGGTGTAGCGATGCTCGGTAATCGCGACGGTGATGTTTTCAAGTGGCTGCATCATACGTCCATAAAGCAAAAAAGCCCGCCGACTGCGGCGGGCACTTCCGGGAGATCGGTCTAAGGCCTCAACTCCCTTGGGGAAGTACCCAAGTCATACAACAGCAAGCCTGTGTTGAGGTTACCGACTTTTGTCTCATATCTGATGCCATACATTACCACATCTCGCCGAGTATAATCTAATCACTGAAAGCCGGTCGTGTAATCAGACGCGCGACCCAGGAATCGGGAAACGCACCGCAGCCAACTTGCAAGGCTGGCCTTTCAATAGCTGATTTGCAATGAGTCTGGGTCTGGAGTCGCGTTTCGGATTACGCCCGGAAAGGTCGACTCCGGTATCATGCCTGACTATGTATGACGCGGCATATCAGGGAAGCCGTGGCGCGTTCAGTGAGGATGCCGCTTTCAAACTCCTCACTTCAGCCGCACGCCTGCTACCACAAGATACTCTAGAAGATGTTTTCAACGCAGTGACACGCGGTGAGGCCCGCTTCGGAGTCGTTCCGATCGAGAATACGCTGGCCGGATCGATCCATCGATGCTACGACCTCTTATTCGAACACGATTTGAAAATCGTAGGCGAGACGGTTTGCCAAATCGTGCATGCTCTCATTGCCCTGCCAGGCGTGGCTTTTGACGAGATTCGCAAAGCGCTGTCTCATCCCGTTGCGCTTGCCCAATGTGAACTCTTTTTCCGACGCAACCCACAAATTCAAGCCGTTTCCGTCTACGACACGGCCGGCGCCGTTGAGAGCATCATGCGCGAGGGTCTCCGGAACTCTGCCGCCGTGGCCAGCCAGCGGGCGGCGGAAGTTTATGGTGGAGTGATTTTAGCCGACGCTATCCAGGATCACGCCGAGAACTACACGCGATTCTTACTCATCACACGATCTGCTCCCGTCGTTCCACAACTGCCGGCGACGGAATACAAGACAACGATCGTCTTCGGCGTCGGCAACATTCCCGGCGCGCTTTATCATTCCCTCCGCCCATTTGCTGAGCGCGGTATTGACCTCGCGAAGATCGAGAGCCGGCCGCTACGCGGATCTCCATTTGAATACCTTTTCTACTTGGACCTGATCGGCCGCGCGGATTCTGCACCCGTTTCCGACGCTTTGGCTGAGCTGGCTGCGCAAGCTAAATCCGTTCGCGTACTTGGTACGTTTCCTCGATCTAAGGGCTAGCTCACGCGCGCCAGGAGAGTCTTCACTTCGGGGGATTGGTCTGTTTGAACGCGGACCGCGAATCGTTCCTTCGGATCTTTGCTGTAGCGACTCAGTGTGAACTCGGTTCCGTCTAGAATCCGCTTGAACAGGGCCGACAGCGCCGGTTGCAGTTCGAGGAAGGTGGCGTCCTCATTCGGGGTGTTGAGCCTGTCGTTGGCGATGATCAGGAGTTCATCCGTCCGGAAGCGAAGCCGTCGGGCGAGGCCGGGATCTGCTTCCAAGAGGCAGCAGCCTCGAAGCACGAACTTCAAAATCGTGACAAAGCCGTCATGGATTGTCACGCTGGCGGGTTGCTTGCGGTTGTAGAGAAGTCCCATCCGCCCGTCGCCCATATCGATGCTGAAATTTCCCTGGTGAGCCACCAGCAGAATACCAGGTCCATGGTGGATGTGGCTGTAGTTATGGACGTCGACCAGAAGGTGGTCTTGCACAATCTGTTTCTGGATCCAGGTATGAAAGATCGGAATGAAGTCCGTTACCTGGAGCGGTACAGGCTCGGCTACGAAGACCTTGATCCCAAGTCGATGCACGTCCATTAACGAATCCCCGCAGCTTTTTCAGTATGAACGGGCGGCCGAAGCGGGGCCACCGTGCTCCGTCGTTCCGTAAGGAGGTCGTAGCAGGCGTACGCCGATTCAATGAATAACTGCGCTTCCTCCACCGTGCGGTGTGCCTGGTCGCGCGTGTGCTCGTGGGGCGGCGACGCGTGGCGTTTGAATAGGTATTGAGCGAACCTGCTACCGGCGTACCGATCACCGAGCAATTGCGTGTCATAGAAGCGTGTGCGGAACTCGTTCACCACGGTATCGGGGGCGTCGGTAACATCCTGAAACTGAGTTTTCACAAGAGAAATGGCGGCCTGGAGCATGGCCCGGTAAGCGAGCGCGTCGGCTTGGGCATAGTCTCCCTCATCCAACCGCAGTTGACCTTCGAAAACCATTCTCTCTGCGGCCGCCAAGTCAAACTGCGCGACCGAGACGACTTCACCTGCGCACTCTCCTACTCCCAGGTCACCGATGCTGAATTCTCGAGGATCGCCCCAATCTGAATAGAAGGATGGGTCCTGTTCGTAAGCGGGGACTTGCATCAACGGCTCCAGCATGTTCCTCAGTTCCTGTTTCCCGATGCGTTTTACGAATACCTGGAACGTCTCGGTTTCCTGGCGCTCCCGGACGAAGCGGTCGGTGATGCGTTCCACCACTTCGGGAATGCGCCTGGACGGCACAGTTCCCATGGCGAGGCCATAGGCGCCGGCGTTATCTTGCCACTTGCCGCCGAGCACAACCTGAAAGTGAGGGACCTTGCGGTTGCCGATCGTTCGGCTGGTTCCATAAAAGCCAAGATCGGCGACGTGGTGCTGCCCGCATGAATTGAAACAGCCGCTGATTTTGATGCGCAGATTCTTGACGGCCTCGTCGAGGTTGAAAAACTTTCCGGCCAGCCGTGTACGGATTTCAGCAGCAAGACCACGCGAAGAGGCGATTCCCAACTTGCAGGTGTCCGTGCCTGGGCATGCGGTGACATCCACGATGGTACCGGCTCCGGCGTCACCTAATCCGATCCGCTTCAGTTCGCGGTAGAGGTCAGGCAGGTCGGCTTCCGAGACCCAGCGCAGGACAATGTTCTGTTCTACCGTGGTTCTTACGTTGTCTCCGCTGAAGCGCCGCGCAATGTCGGCGAGTCCGCGCGTCTGCCAGGCGGAGAGATCTCCCAATGGCAGA
>WNGQ01014328.1_pt1 | contig 15555 bp, 13 predicted proteins | sample 5407661 | NCBI WGS metagenome assembly WNGQ01 (sample SAMN13153382, study PRJNA577476) | soil metagenome | isolation source: 60 cm soil or saprolite under Garry oak tree replicate 2 | place: USA:California | collected 2016-06-15 | reverse complement strand
GGAAGACGACGAACTGATCGCGGCCGAGCTCGTTTCAGGTAAAGAAACGGTATTCATCGGCACGCATGATGGCATGTGCATCCGTTTTGCTCATGAAGCGGTGCGTGAAATGGGAAGACAGGCTTACGGCGTGATCGGTATCCGCCTGGACGAGGGCGACTACGTTGTTGGCATGATCGCTTCCAGTAACGAGAATGACATGATCCTTTCCGTTACGGAAGGGGGATTCGGCAAGCGAACGAGCGTGGAGGAATATCGCACTCAAGGGCGAGGCGGTAGGGGTATCATCAACGTCAAGACCACTACGAAAAACGGCAAGGTTGTTGCGATCATGCGCGTTCAAGAAGACTCGGATATTCTCGTTATGACCGCGAACGGAAAACTGATTCGCGTGCGCTCGCAGGATATTCGCGCCGTCGGAAGAGCGACGCAGGGGGTGCGCCTGATTAATTTAGATGAAGACGACAAAGTGACCGCAGCGACACTCACCGAGCCCGAAGCCAGGGAGGACATCAATCCGATAGTGCATTAGACGAAGGGGGCGTCGTCGCGCCCTTCACGCGTTCTGCTGGTTCGGATCGCCCTGTAATCAGATCAATCCCGATTGACGGAATTGAGAAGAAAAGTTTCTTTTTGAGACTGGTGTAACTCTGATTGCCCGACATCACGTTGCCAACAATCTTCCGCAATGTACGGCTTCTTCGGGAAAACTGCACGAGCCTTTTTTTGAAATCTGCTCCGAGAAATCGACCTCGATAAAATCTTTTGTACATCCGCGCTGCCCGCGACAGCTCCAGGCCAATTTCAAGCCAGACCTTTACTGCGTATTCTTCCGGTCGCTCAATTGTTTCGGCCAGAATCTGTGCCGACTTCAAGGCGAAGTAAATTCCTTCGCCGGTGATCGGGTCCGCCAAGCCTGCCGCATCGCCAACGAGGGCCCAACGGTTACCCGAAATTTGGTTTTTCCGCCAGGATCTTGGACCCAAACAGGGGACTGGGGCGCTGTAGAATTCCGCTCGCTCGAGGGATTCAGAGCCGAGGTCTGCAAGGATGAAATTGGACAACAGGGATTTCGCGCGGGACGTCCAGCCAGGCTCGCTTCGGCTTATGACTCCATACGAAACATGATCCGGCCGTGGAAATGACCAAATGTAACCTTCAAAGGACGGCAGGAAGTAAATTTTCATGTGCGCCGGAACCGTCTCTGGTATGAAATACCCCAGTGTGACGCTAAGATCCTGGGGTTGCAGTGCCGTGCCGAGGAAGCGCCGAACGAGGCTTGTAGCGCCGTCGGCACCGATTAGGAATTCCGATTGCAAGGTTGCGTCTCGGGCGGCCAGCCTCCACCCACCTGGAATGGACTCAAAGTGGGTGATTCGGGTCTTTAGAATGGAAACGCCAGCCTTTTCAGCTTCTCTGAGCAGATACTGGGTGAGTTCCCGCCTGGAAAGGACGGCAACCGGTTGTTGTAATGGAATTGAAACAGAGGTTTGGTCCCCAAAGTAGATCGTCATCCGATCGATATGGTTGCGGGGCAGGTCGGATTGGAAGATGTCAAACTTGGAAAGAGCTTTTGCGGTGACTCCCCCACCGCAAGGTTTTTCCCACGGCGCCAGGGAATCGATCAGCACCACCGAATGCCCCCGGCGTGCGAGAAGTATTGCCGCCCAGGTACCTGATGGGCCTGCTCCAACGACGGCTACTTGCATGTGTTCACAAGGCCGTCTATGTTAACATTGGAATCTGAGCATGATTGAAAAAACACGCCGTGGTATTCCTGCAGATCATCCCATTCGCGCGTTCTTTCATCAATTGACTGAACGAGGCATGGGACAATTAAACCTGCACGATCCGGATACCATTCAGTACATCACGAATCTTCTCACTGAATTCGTCCATATTGAAAATATGTATCGGATCAAAGATGAATCCGGGCGTCGCGTGCAATACCTTTTCGATATGCTCACACAAGCTAGCCAGGGAATGTCACCATCCATCCGTCGGGACTATTACAAACACCTTGGAGATCTTACGCTATTCAACCTCGGACTATTTCCAGAAAGTCTGACCTACGGTAGCCGCACGGTCAGCCCGGATTATTACGCCGAGACTGGCCGCCGCTCTTACACAATTGTTGCGGAGATGGATTCTTTTTCGGGCAGCACACTGATCTATCGGAAACTTTCTGAGCAATTCGAACAGTGCGTCGTTGGACTGAACTGGGTCAAGCTCTACATCAACGACCCGTTTTATCAATACATGTTCCGGGAAATCGGAATTACGTAATAAAATATCCTCCCGGCGCGTGAACCGGCAGGGCCAACCGCAGCCGTGGAGAAGGTCGTATGGCCGTGCGCTCAGAGGAATGGGAAAGAGCAAGATCTCGATAGTCAAATACCTCAATGCGGTCCCACTTGCCTGGGGTATCATCGACGGTCCTCAAAAACAAGCGTTCGAACCAGTGTTCAGCACACCTGCGGAATGCGCTGACCAATTGTCCCGGGGCGGCGTAGATATCGGTCTAATTCCATCCATTGAATTCCAGCGCATCAAGGGAACACGGATTGTGCCGGGGCCAGCGGTCGCCTCAACCTATCGGGTGCGTAGCGTAATTCTCGTCAGTGTCGTGCCGCTTTGGAAAGTGAAGACCGTCGCATTCGACAAAGGGTCAAGGACGTCGGTTGTACTCTCGCGCATTATCTTCAGTGAGTTTTACCACACGCATCCGGACTTCAGGCCGTCGGAGCCCGACCTGGCCACGATGCTCGCTCAAAGCGATGCGGCAATGCTGATAGGTGATCACGCTCTCAAATTCATGGAAGACCATGAGCGTCCCGAAGCAGCGCGGCAGAAAGCGTTCCTGCGTCTGGGACCGGAACCTCTGCAGGTCTTCGATCTCGTGGAACGATGGAGATTCCTGACTGGGTTACCCTTTGTGTTCGCTTTCTGGGCCGTGCGCGAAGGATTTAAAGATACGGGTGTCGTTGATCTTCTCAAACAGTCGCGTGATTTCGGGGCGGCTAACATCCCGGCCATTGCTGAAAAATACAGTAGCGAACTCCAAATCAAGAAGGAATTCATTCAGGAGTATCTCGAGCAGAATGTGCATTATTATATGGATCGTACGTGCCTTGAGGCTCTGGAACTGTTTTACGAGAAGGCGGCGGATGTTGGCGCGATCAAGTCTGTCCGAGCCGCGGAGTTTTTATGAGAAGTATCAGCGCGAAACTGAAATCCGCGGCCACAGGCTTGCGGGTCAGCTCGGAGGAGGCGGTTCGACTCTTTGAAGAAGCGGACCTGCTGGAGCTGGCCGACACTGCAGATCGGATACGGGCACGTCTCCATCCCGATAACGTCATCAGCTATATCATCGACCGCAATATCAATTACACGAATGTCTGCAAAGAATTCTGCAGCTTTTGCGCGTTTTACCGGGTAAAAGGCGATCCGGAAGCGTACATCCTGCCCGACCACGTCATTCACAAGAAAATCGAAGAAACGATTTCGCTGGGCGGGACCGGCATTTTGATGCAAGGCGGGGTTCATCCCGACCTGAAGATCGATTATTACGAGCGCCTGCTCTCAGGAATCAAACAACGATATTCCATTCATTGCCACTGTTTCTCGCCGCCTGAAATTCTGAACATCGCTCGTGTTTCGAAATTGACGGTGCCGGAGGTTTTTAGGCGGCTTAAACGCGCCGGTTTGGATTCGATGCCTGGCGGTGGTGGTGAGATCCTTGATGATGAGATTCGGGATGCGATTAGTCCGCTCAAGTGCAAGACGGACGAATGGCTGATGGTCCATCGTGAGGCGCACCGGTTGGGAATGCGCACCACAGCAACAATGATGGTGGGTGTTGGCGAGAGAATCGATCATCGCATCCGGCACCTCCAGCGCCTGAGGGATCTCCAGGATGAAACCGGAGGCTTCACCGCATTCATTCCCTGGACATTCCAACCGGAGAATACCGAACTCGCCAAGAGGAGTCTTCCTGAAGTGACTGCAGCCGAGTATTTGCGTCTACTCGCACTCAGCCGCATCTACCTCGACAACTTTCAAAACATCCAGGTTTCCTGGTTGACTGTCGGTCTTAAGGTCGGGCAAGTCGGCCTTCGATTCGGTTCCAACGATATGGGCAGCATCATGATCGAAGAGAATGTCATCAGCGCGGCGGGCGCGCGGAATCGTGCCAACGACGCTGAGCTTCGCCGCATCATTGAAGATGCGGGATTCCGTCCCCGCCAGCGCACGACGCTCTATGAACGCTACGTGAATTAGCTTCCGCTAGCGGTAGCGAGCGTGCCTCATACCGAGGAGAGTGCCCACTCCCGGAACGCGGGCTAAAGCCCGCGACTACGAGTGTGCCGAAACGTCTTACCGAGCTCGTAGTCGCGGGCTTTAGCCCGCGTTTGCTTGGGCCAAGAGGACCTAGCGCACTCCCTTTTGAATGAAAGTGCTCAGGGCAAATACTCCGAACAGCATGGCGTTGTATGCAGTGTGAATGATGAAGGAAGGGATGACGGAGTTGGACCGCTGGCGTACAAGCGACAAGACGCAACCAACAACGAAGATCATCGCGATGCCTGCCCAACTGCCCCAGAGCTGCGGGATATGGAGAAGCGCAAAAAGGCCCGCTGTTAAGGGGATGGCCGCAGCCGGGCCCCCGATATCGAAAAGCACTTTGAACAGGAAGCCCCTAAAAATGATTTCTTCAAACAGGGGGGCCAATCCGATACCAAATATCGCGAACGTGTAGACTGCAGTTCTTGATGACAGGAGTTTCTCGATCGGAGGCGATTCGCTTGGGGGAAAGAAAGGAGACAATCAGAACGCTGATCGCCAGGGTCGCGCCCATGGCGATCAAAAAACCAGTGCTGAAATTGTGATTGGGAAACCAATGTATCGTTTCGAGGAATCCTTGGCCGTGGACGACTTTGATCAAAAACGCAATGAATCCAACCAGCACCAGGTTCATCACGCCCTGCAGCAGCACTTGGTCGACCGCCGTCAACTCTGACAATTTCAGGTCAGGATCAAATATCCGCCACAGCCTGATGAACGTGAGCGGCAGGAAAAGGATCGTCATGCCGGAGAAAACACCCAAAACAATCAGATCGACAACAGACCACGAACTTTGCGGTTCCGGTCTTTCGACCTCCGGTTCGGGATCAGGCAGGGAATAACTCATCCCTTTTCCCCTGCGCGAGGTTGGCGCGCCTCTGGCGTGTTCGAGGATCTTCCGAGTGAGCCTTTCAGCGCCGCGGCAATCAGCGGAATCATAATCTCGTGATGCCCTGTAAGGGCGATGGCCTGTCCAGAATTCTCGGTGGGCCTCTTCAATACGTTTTGAGTTGGGCGGTAGTGTTGAATGAAATCAAGGTTTGCCGTCGTGAACTCCTCCAGACGATACCCTAAATTCCGAACCACCGATACTGCTTTCAAAAATACCTCCGGCAAAACCACGGCCGAGCCGACATTGAGAAACACTCCGCCGCTATCGAGCTCTTTGGTCATGCTACAGAAGAGACGAAAATCGTGGTAGGTCGCTAGCCCAAGCGCTTTGCCCGAGGCGTCCGGGTGAGTGTGAATGATATCGGTTCCAATGGCGACGTGGACTGTCACGGGAATGGTCCTTAAGTGGGCTTCGGCCAGGATGCTGGCGTCACGGTAATTAAAGACGATTCCCCTGTCGATCCCCTGGTGGATAAACGTGCCCAGCCCTTCGCCCATTCCGATTCCATTCGTCGCCGCTTCTGCAATCGCACCGTTCATGTACTCCCCGGTTTCCTGAGCCATACCAAATCGGCCTTCACCGATTTGTTCGTCGACTTCTTCGGAAGTCGCGCCCTGCAAGGCGACCTCGAAGTCATGAATCGCAGCCGAACCGTTCATTGCAATTCCCGTCACGAAACCGGACTTCATGAGATCGACAATCACCGGTCCCAGCCCCACTTTAATGACGTGGCCACCAAGACCCCAGATGATCGGCTTCCGTGATGAAGACGCATACAAAACCGCTCGTATCAGCGAACGCAGGTTGTCGCCCGCGAGGATGTGCGGCAATTTCGAGACAAATCCGAGGATGTTTTCGGAGCCGTCCATCGCTTTGCCGAACATTTCAGCATGAACTTTACTTTTGCGTGTTTCGAGCGGGTACGTCGAGATGCCTTCGAAATCGAGAGGCTTGATTGGATATCGGGAGTCCACAATCAGTCCGCGGGATAGATCTGAGAGAAAAGTTCACGATCGACGAGCTCGCACAGGATGTGGCCTAACAGGAGGTGAGTCTCCTGAATTCGCGGAGTGCGGTGGCTCGGGACGCGGAACACAACCTCGACACGATCTTTCAGTTGACCGCCTGTCTCGCCGGTCAAACCTACCGTGAAGAGACCTTTTGACCGCGCGACGGCAGCGGCTTCGATCACATTTGGGGAGTTCCCGCTCGTCGAAATCGCGACGGCCGTGTCGCCGGGACGTCCTAATGCCTCGATTTGCCGGGAAAACACTTTTTCGTATCCGTAGTCATTGCTAAGCGCAGTCAAGATCGATGTATCTGTGGAGAGCGAAATCCCGGCCAGCGGAGACCGGTCCGGTCCGAAGCGGCCGACGAACTCGGCCGCCAGATGCTGGGCGTCGGCCGCGCTGCCCCCGTTTCCGAAGAAAAGAACCTTATTCCCATTTCGCAACCCGTGGGCAATATTTTCGGCGACCTGGACGATTCGATCTTTGTGCTCCTGGAAAAACTGTGATTTGACGCGAAGACTTTCGGCAACGACTTGATCGATGAGTTGCGCTGCGTGTTTCATTAAGTCTCCGTAGCCGTGGGTTTCACACCCACGCTCTCGCCTGCAAAGGGCGCCGCGACGTGGGAGAAGATCCGCGTCAGGGCCTGTCCGGTATACGACTTTTTGGATCGTGCGACCTGCTCAGGTGTTCCTGCAGCCATGATGCGGCCGCCGTGGATACCACCTTCCGGTCCAAGATCGATGACCCAGTCTGCCGTCTTAATGACATCGAGATGGTGCTCGATAATGATCACGGTGTTCCCCAGGTCTGTCAACCGGCTCAATACATCCAGGAGCTTTTTGACGTCATCGAAATGCAGGCCCGTTGTAGGTTCATCCAGGATGTAGAGCGTTTTGCCGGTCGCTCTGCGGCTGAGTTCCTTGGCCAACTTAATCCGTTGCGCCTCACCGCCAGAGAGTGTCGTGGCGGGTTGGCCCAGCCCAATATATCCCAATCCAACATCGATAAGCCTTTGAATTGAATCGCCAGTGTTTCACTGTTGTAGCGCTTTCCACGACACACTTCGCAGGCGACATAAACGTTCGGCAGGAAGCTCATTTCAATCTTGCGAAGACCGTCGCCCTGGCACGCTTCGCACCGTCCACCCTTCACATTGAAACTGAATCGGCCCGCCTTGTATCCCCGCGCGCGAGATTCCGGCAGCATGGCGGAGAGCTCACGAATGGGTGTGAACACGCCCGTGTATGTCGCGGGATTCGAGCGCGGCGTTCTGCCGATCGGGGACTGATCAATCTCGATAACTTTGTCGATATACTCGAGGCCTTCAATGGCTTTGTATGCTCCTGGCTCGTCGATCGCGCGAAAGAGATGGTGTGCCAAAGCTTTGTAAAGGATCTCATTCACCAGTGTAGACTTCCCGGAGCCAGAAACGCCGGTTACCACTGTGATGAGTCCGACCGGAAACGAGACGTCGATGTTTTGCAGATTATGCTCCGACGCTCCTCGCACGACGACAGCCCTGTGATTCGGCGCGCGCCTCTTGTGCGGCACGGGTATTTCGCAGCGGCCCGAAAGATAGTGCCCAGTCAGACTTGCAGGGGTTTGAGCGATGACTTCCGGTGGGCCTGCAGCCACCAGAAGACCGCCTTCGGTACCGGCGCCCGGTCCAAGATCGATGACGTAATCGGCACGGCGTATGGTGTCTTCATCGTGTTCAACGACAATGACAGTGTTGCCCAAATCACGCAGTTCTTCGAGTGTGGATAATAACCGGGCGTTGTCCCGGTGATGAAGACCGATGGAGGGCTCATCCAGAACGTAGAGAACGCCACGCAACTTCGATCCAATTTGAGTTGCGAGACGAATTCGCTGACTTTCTCCTCCGGATAAGGTGTTTGCGGACCGATCCAGGCTCAGGTAGTTCAGGCCAACGGCGTCCAGGAATTCCAATCGATCTCGAATCTCGCGGATAATCCGGTCGGCGATCAGTTTCTCGCGGGAACCGAGCTTCAACTCCGCGAAAAACTTGAGACTGTCGCTGACAGGCCACGACGCAATCTCTGCGATCGATCGATCGGCAACCTTCACTGCCAGACTCTCAGGCCGCAAGCGTGCGCCGCGGCAGGCCGCGCACGGTTTGGTGACCATGAATTGCGAAAGGTCCTCCGGCGCTAGACCTTCCTGGTCATAGTACCGGTTTAAGAGGTCAATTATGCCTTCGGTACGTTTGCCGCGTTCCTTGATGCCATAGAAGATCGCATTTTGGGTTTTCGGTGAGAGTTGCTCAAATGGTACAGTGAGGTCCGACCCGAGCTGGTTACCGATCTTCAGTATCTGCTCCTCGAATTCCTCATCTAACCAGCCATTGGTTAAGGCGAGGGCGCCATTCAGCAACGAGCGGGCAGGATTGCCGACGATTCGCACAGGGTCGAAGTCGAACTTCATTCCAAGTCCGTTGCACACTTCACAAGCGCCATAGACGCTGTTGAAGGAAAACGTGCGTGGTTCAACGTCCGGAATGCTCACGCCGCAATCCACGCATGCCATCTTCTCGGAATACAGACGTTCTTCTCCATCCACCACTGCGATGAGCACGATTCCCTTGGCGAGCTTGAGCGCTTGCTCGATCGATGCCTGGAGGCGTTTCTCAATATCCTTCTTGATCATCAAACGATCGATCACGATCTCAATCGAGTGATTTTTCTTCTTGTCCAATTCGATCGGCTCATCGAGATTATAGAGCACGCCATCGATCCGCCCGCGCACATAGCCCGTTTTCGCCACGGCCTGCAACTGTTTCTTAAACTCGCCCTTCCGGCCGCGGACGAAGGGCGCAAGCACCATCACGCGCTCGCCCTCCGGCAACGTTTTGAGATGGCGCATAATCTGATCCGGCGTTTGTCTGGAAATCGGCTTGCCGCATTGAAAGCAGTGCGGGACACCTATCGACGAGAAGAGGAGACGGAGATAATCATAAATCTCTGTGACAGTTCCAACTATGGATCGCGGGCTCCGCGTGGCGGTTTTCTGTTCGATGGAAATTGCCGGTGAAAGGCCCTCGATGGAGTCGACATCGGGCGGCTCCAGGCGATCGAGAAATTGCCGGGCATACGCCGAAAGCGACTCGACATACCGGCGCTGCCCTTCGGCGTAGATGGTATCGAACGCAAGGCTGGACTTTCCGGAACCGCTCAAGCCAGTAATAACAGTGAGCTTGTTGCGGGGGACCTCGACGTCAATGCTCTTTAAATTGTGCTGCCGGGCGCCACGTACGGTGATGCTCTCGATGGTCCGATGCATATAGTCCCAGTTCCCAGTTCTGAAGCTAGCGAAAACTTCACATTCTAACGCATCTAGCCCATCAATTCCCAGCGGCTCGCCAAGTCCTGGTAAAGACGCTCCAAAGTGATTTTCAACTCGGAATAGTGGCGGTGTGTGGATTCCCAATCGGTACCCGTTGCCGGATTCTGAAACGAGACTTCCAGCAGCGCCAGTTCACCTTCTATAGAGGCAATCTTTTCTTCCAGTTCCGTCATTTCCCGCTGCAACCGTTCCATTTTGTTTTTACTTAGGCCGGTCACGGACCTGCGTGGTTGTGCCCTCTCCTCCTGGGAGAGGGTGGCGGGAAGCGCCGGGTGATCGTCGCTCGTCTCCCGCGGTTTTTCGGTCAGCCACTCCTCAAATGCGCTCAGCCGGTCAAAGACATAGGCTCTGCCTGCTTCGAGATACAGGAGATGTGTCGCGAGCTTCTGCACTAGATACCGGTCGTGCGTTATAAACAAGATCGTCCCCGGATACTCTGCCAACGCTGCTTCCAACGCCTCCCTCGACGAAATATCCAAATGGTTCGTCGGTTCATCTAGCGCAAGCAACTGCGGTCCGATGTAGATGATCTTCGCAAGCATCAATCGCGATTTTTCTCCACCGCTGAGCTGATGCACCGTCTTAAAGACATCCTCACCGGTGAACAGAAACTGGGCCAAGTACGATCGTAGCTCGCCGTCTGTGGCCGTAGGATCCAGGTTGCGGATTTCCTCCAGTGCAGTCGCGTCGGGATTCAAATCCTGAAGCTGCTGATCGTAATATCCCACGTCCAGGGATTCGTTCCATTCCAGCTCACCTTGAATTGGAGATCGCGCCCCGATGAGGGTGCGTAGCAGAGTTGTTTTGCCGGATCCATTTGCGCCAAGAATGGCCCACCGCTCGCGACGCTGCACTTCGGATGTATCGTCCACTGCGCTCCACCGGCAAAAAACGGAATTTGACGCGGGCGGATGACGTTTTGGGTCTTTCAATCGGCTTGACTCGCGCCAGGAGTTTACGTCGAGACTGAGCTTGTTTTGTTTTTTGGCCTGCGATATTGCGTCGAATGTAATCTTTCTCTTTCTCGATCCATTCGTTCTGAAGCTGCCATTCCTTTTCTTGCCGCCCGAGGCGTTCGGCGCGCTCTTTCAGGTAGCCCGAGTAATTACCGCGATAATCCTGAATTTTACCAGTGGCAATCTCGATGATTCGGTTCACCACACGATCGAGAAAGAAACGATCGTGAGATACAAGTACCAGTGTCTTATCCGTTTCCTTGAGGAATCCTTCCAACCATTCGATCGAACGGATGTCCAGGTGATTTGTCGGCTCGTCCAGTAGCAACAGCTCAGCGTTGGACAGGAGAAGCTTGGCAAGAGCTAGCCGGTTCTTTTCACCGCCCGAAAGCGCTCGGCTGGGCCGGTTCATCGCCTCCTTCGAGAAACCGACACCGAGAAGGGCGGCCTCCGTGTGAGCGCGATAACTGTACCCATCCTTGAGTTCAAACTCATGCTGAAGGCGTGAATAGCGATCAAGGACGTCCGGTAAAGGTTTCATTGCGATGGCATGCTCGAGCTCTCGCATTTCCTGCTCGACGGCCCGTAACTCGTCGAATGCGCGCAAAGCCTCTTCCAGAACGGATGTTTGCTCATGAAAGTCCGGAATCTGATCGAGGTGTCCGAATTCGAGGCCGGACTTGCGTGTTACCGTGCCCGCATCCGCTTCGTAATCGCGTCCTATGATTTTGAGTAGTGTGGTTTTCCCGGCCCCATTTCTACCGATGAGGCCGATTTTCTCTGAAGGATTGATCTGAAAGGAAACGTCTCGAAGCACATCATGGGAACCGAATGCCTTCGAGACGCCGTTGAGTTGTACAAGCACTAGAAGTAGGTGATTACGCGGCCTTCTTCGTCGCTTTGCCCGGATCCTTGAGGATCTCGATGGCTTTCTTCAACTGACGATCATCTTCCGTACTAGCCGGTGGTTGATCCTTCGCTGGTGGTGGCTGCACTTCCGACTGGTCGTCCGCATTCGGGTCGATCACCTCGTCTTCGGTCTGTTGGACTTCAACAGTAGGCTTGATACCTGAGTCCTGAGGCTCTGCTGCCTGAATTTCCTTACCGGCCGGCGTATAGTATTTCGCCACCGATATGAGCAAGCCAAAACCGTCTTCCAGGGGAATGAGCCGCTGAAGGGAACCAGTACCGAAGGTTTTGACCCCCACGACTTCGCCGCGATGGTTATCTGCAATTGCCCCCGCGACGATCTCGGCGGCGCCGGCAGACCCCTGATTCACGAGCACCACGACTGGGGCATTCGTCAGCGCTTCCTTGGGATTGGCCGGAAGGATTTTTTTATCGAATTTCTGTCCTTGCAGATAACCGATCGTTCCGGACTCCAGGAATAGATTGGCCAATTGGACGCCTTCCTGCTCTTCCCCTCCGCCTGTGAACCGTAGATCCAGTATGACACTCGTTGCGCCTTTCTTCAGCAAGGCGTCGAGTTGCCTCTTGGCTTCCAGAGCTTTGCCCGAGCCGAGGAAGGGAACCTTCACGTAGGCTATCGTGTTGTCCAGGATCTTGGCTTCAACTGGCGGTGCCTGAACCACTTCACGATTCAACATTACGGTTTCCGGTTCCGCCTTCCGCCGGCGAATAACGGAGAGCGTCACCGGTTTGCCAGCGGGATTTGCAAGCAGGCCGTTGACTTGGACCTGATTCATCTCACGGGTGGTTGCCCCATCGATCGACTCGATCATGTCGCCTGTGCCCAGCCCAGCCTTGGCCGCCGGGCCGCTAGGAATTGCGGAGACGATGACGGGATATCCAAGGCGAGGCGATTTGAAAAGAACCACACCGATGCCTGGAGTTTTCTGCGGATTGTAATCCTTGTAGAATGCGACTTCCTTGGGAGAGAGGTACCCTCCATACGGATCCACGCTCTCGACAAGGCCACGAATCGCGCCGGCAACGGCGTCCTTGATCGTCGGCTCGTCTACATAGTCGTTTTGGATCCGGTTCAGGACTTCCATGAAAATCGATAGCTGCTGATAGGATCCGTTTTGGGCGCTGACACGGCCAAGCATGCCGCCGATGATGGCGTAAATGACAAGGACCGAAGAGAGCAGCAAAATCGCGTACTTACTCTTCGAATTCAATTAAGACCTCCCGAGGACCAAAAAGTAGATTCAATTATAGCCCGGTGAAGTCCGGGCGGTATCATGAAATTATGCGGGTTATGGCTTTCGATGTGGGCGACAAGACAATAGGTGTTGCTATCAGTGACGCTCTTATGCTGACGGCCCAGCCTCGGCCGACGATCCGTCGTAAGACTCTGAAATCCGACATTGAGGCGATCCGCCGTCTGGCGGAGGAAAATGAGGTTCACCAGATTGTCGTCGGCCAGCCGCTGCATATGAGCGGCGGCGAAAGCCTGCAGAGCGAAAAGGTGACTCGCTTCGCCGAAGAGCTCCGTAAATCGTTGGACCTGCCGGTCGTATTCTGGGATGAGCGGCTGACCAGCTTTGTTGCCGAGCAGCACCTGCAAGACCTGGGCCTCAACTGGCGTAAACGTCGGAAACATGTGGATAAAATAGCCGCAATGATCATCCTCCAAGACTACCTGGATAACCGTTCCGGCCGGACCGCATGAAGCGCCCGATCCTATTACTTTGCGCTTTTCTGGCCGCACTCGTTGTGGCCAGCCTGGCCTATTATGTTCGTGAAGAACTCCGCATCCCCAGCCCTCTTCCCCCGGGAGAGAGCGGCGGAAGACCAGGTGAGGGTTTCATTCTGGAAATTCCCCACGGCTTGGGTGCACGTGCTGTCGTTGGACTTCTCCAAGATAAGAAGGTCATCCGCAATCGTTACGTCACTCTGACTTACATCTTCTATACAGGAGCGCGAAATAAACTGCAGGCCGGCGAATATCTTTTCGACCATCCTCTAACCATTCCGGAAGTGGTGAACAAACTCACCACGGGCGCCGTCTACCTGCACAAGTTCACTGTCCCTGAAGGTCTCACGGTCGAAGAAACCGCCCAGAAATGGCAAGAACAGGGCTTCGGCGCCGCTCCAGATTTTCTGATGGCCGCTGCCGGTGCTGTGGATCTGGTGCGCCGTTTCGACGAGAAAGCAACTTCCACGGAGGGCTACCTGTTTCCCGAAACCTACTCACTCCCGGCGCATACGACGGCCCGCCAGGCCATTGAAGCCATGGTGAGCCGATTTCAGCAAATGGTGGAACGGTTACAACAAGCCGTTCCTGCCACCAACTGGTCTCTGAATCTGCACGACATGGTGATTCTTGCGTCGCTAGTCGAAACGGAAGCCGCCCGCGAGGACGAACGTCCGTTGATTTCGTCGGTGTATCTCAATCGCCTTGGCCGGAGAATCCTGCTCCAATGTGACCCAACGGTCATTTACGCCCTTCAGCAGGCGAATCGCTATCACGGTTCTCTCACACTCGCGGACCTTCGTTTCGAATCGCCCTACAACACGTATTTGAAAGCAGGCTTGCCCCCCGGTCCTATTGCGAATCCCGGTTACCCGTCACTACTTGCTGCCGTTCAACCTGCCTCGACCAAATACCTCTACTTCGTGCGCACGACCGAGGGCCGCCATACTTTTTCGGAGACACTCACCGCACATAATCGCGCGGTCGCTTTATACCGGAAATCAGTCCGGTTGACCCGTGGAATGGCGAAAGCGCAATAAGCGCCTATTTGAAGGCGGGATTCTTTAGATACTGATTAAGCGACATTTGATTTTGGTCGCGCTTGGAAAGTATCGGATCACGGAATGGCCATTGGATGGCGATATCGTTGTCATTCCAGGCGATTCCGCCTTCAGCGGCAGGTTGGTAAAACTCTGTTTGTTTGTATTGAACCTCAGCGGTGCCCGAAAGTGTTGCGAATCCGTGGGCGAAGCCGACCGGAACGTAAAGCTGAGTTTTGTTCTCCGCCGTCAACTCGATACTGAACCACTTTCCGAAGGTGGCCGAACTCACGCGCAGGTCCACAGCCACATCAAAAATCCGCCCGCCAGTGCAACGCACCAGCTTGCCCATGGGCGCGCGCATGTCTTGATAATGAAGGCCCCGCAGAACGCGGGCAGTCGAGCAGGAATGCGAGTCCTGGACGAATTCAACCGATAGTCCTGCTTCCGCGAAGTCGTGCTTATGCCAGGCCTCAATGAAGAAGCCCCGCTCGTCCTGGAAGTAGTCGACATTTACCACCACCAACCCGTCGAGCGGAGTCTTGCTCACACGTGTCTTCATGGGCTTGTGATTAGGGCGAAAATCCGGGCCGGGCCGCCTGTGCCGTTTTCGATCTTTATCGGAGCGACGATGACCGAAACTCCGGTTGGCGGCAGGCTGCCCAGATTGGCAACATTTTCGAGGTGATACTTCCCTCTGGCATGGCTGTAGTGGTGGACGGCAAAATCCTTGGACATGCCATAGTCGACGCTCAGCGTATCAATGCCGATTCCGGCCACGTTGCGTTCCTCAGCCAGAACCTTCACGGCCTCCGGTGAGAATCCGGGAAAGTGGAGCGTCCCGTTCTTGTCAGCGTTTTTGTATTGGTCGAAATCTGTCCAGCGCTCGTCCCAACCGGTATACATCATGACTACGGCATTTTGCGGAATGCGGCCGTGAGCTTGCTCCCACGCGGTTACGTCTGCCGGGTTCAGTAGATAGTCCGCATTTTCGGTCGCCTTCTTGCGGACATCAAAAACAACGGCAGGCACAAAGAGCTGTTGAACAGGAAGCTTGTCTACCGAGATTTGACCGGTGACAAAATGATTCGGAGCGTCCAAATGTGTGCCGGTATGTTCGGCCATCGTGAACCGGCCCGAGAGTACGCCGTCCTTCTCCAAAGTGGCGAAAATCTCGTATTTAAACGGTGCGTAGCTGGGGCCGGGCCAGTACGGGTTCTGAGGGTTCAGCGCATGGCTAAGGTCCACCACGTGAGTCTTACCGGTCGCGATGCCGTCGAACAATCCG
>WNGQ01003610.1_pt1 | contig 15557 bp, 15 predicted proteins | sample 5407661 | NCBI WGS metagenome assembly WNGQ01 (sample SAMN13153382, study PRJNA577476) | soil metagenome | isolation source: 60 cm soil or saprolite under Garry oak tree replicate 2 | place: USA:California | collected 2016-06-15 | reverse complement strand
CGCTAAACAGGTATATATAATAGGTAGACGAAAAAACGGAGACAGCCGCGGGAGTAAGGGCTATGGTGAAGGGAGAAAAGCGGCAAGGTTAGAAAAGGAACAAGACCATGCTCGATGTGCTTGATGCCCTGGACGCGGTAGATACACAGGCCACGCGAATGGTACAGGAAGCGGAGCGACGGCGTATTGCGCGCGAACTACATGATGGCGTTGTGCAATCACTTACCGCGCTGGTGGCCGACCTGGAATATTTCCGGACGCGTTATCCGTCCGCAGATGAGGAGATCAATCAGAACGGTCAGAGGATAGCCGAAAAAGTCGAGACATGGCAGGAACTGGCCCGCGATAGCCTGACCTCTATGCGACAGGCACTGGGAGGATTACGTACACCATCGGAACTTGACCGGGGCCTGGTAAATGCTCTCGAAGGCTTGTTGAGACAAATGCAGAGCGCGGGGTACCGGGTCGAGTTCGAATGTGAGGATTGGTCGGCTCTTTTGCCTTTTGAATACACATCGAATATCTATTATATAGTGCGCGAAGCGCTCACCAATATATCCAAACATGCAAGGGCGTCTACCATCAGTATCTGTATGTTTAGCTTCGAAGGGCACATCTATATCAGTATTGCGGACGATGGCAGAGGAATGACGAAAGGCGCGTCGTTGGCATCACGAGGAAGCGGATATCACCAGGGTGTCATTGGTATGTGCGAGCGGGCCGCATTGCTTGGAGGGCGTGTGACGCTCGATAGCGTCCCTGGCAAGGGTACACGCGTGGATATTGATATTCCTTTATCCAATGGATTGATGGAATAGGGCATCAATGTCTGTACAAGTTGAGGAAGAGCCGGTGCAAATACAGACCAACTTCTGGTCTGCTGGCGAGCAGAACCAGCAGGAGATCAAGATTATAGTAGCGGACGATCAACGGCTTTTTCGTGAGAGTATCGCGGGTATGTTGAGCGCGGAGGTGCAGTTTTCGGTAATAGGAGTAGCCAGTAATGGCCAGGAAGCTGTTGAACTCGTGCGTCAGCTGCGCCCGCACATTATATTGATGGATGTCAAAATGCCGCATTTGGATGGCATAGCGGCGACGCGCCAGATCAAGGCCGAGTTGCCTGACACGCGTGTAATACTATTGACTACCTTTACCACTGATGGATATGTGCTGGAGGGATTGGGAGCAGGCGCGAACGGCTATATTTTGAAAGACATCTCTGCTATTGGACTGATAGCAACCATCCGTGCCGTGAACAATGGAGAGCAGGTAACAGCGCCTGATATCACAAGCCGCATGATGCACTTGCTCGAAGGGCAATCTCCTGAGAAAGGTCCCTGTTTCGATGGCCTCACTTCTCGTGAGACGGAGATGTTGAAACTGCTCGCCAGGGGGAAGATTGCCAAAGAGATCGCGCGTACTATGGAGATCAGCGAAAAAACCGTGCGCAATCATATCAGCAATATCTATCGTAAACTTGAGATTTATGACCGCTCGCAGGTGGTCATTTATGCTATGAAAAAAGGTCTGGTAGACCTGCATGACGCTTGAATATCGCCGGCCTGGATGAGAAAATCGTCTCATCTGATTAATGAAGTATGCTTCTGTTCTATATTGCTGACGTCGTTACAGTTAGCAGTATATCGAAATATTTGGCTACTATGATTGGGGGAAGTTGTGTCTACTATTTTTCTAGACCGGGATGGGGTCATCAATGAAAACCGATCTGATTATGTGAAAAGTTGGAGCGAATTTCGCTTTTTGCCAGGCTCACGAGAGGCGATAGCGAAGCTGACACGGGCGAGACACCGTATCGTTGTTTGCTCAAACCAGGCGGGGGTAGCCAAAGGCTGTATTGCCCCGGAGATTGTTGAGGATATACATCGCCGCATGCTGGCGGAAATACAGGACGCGGGGGGAGTCATAGAAAAGGTATATTATTGCCCACATAGTAGAGATGCGAATTGTCACTGCCGCAAGCCTCGTCCAGGCATGTTGCTGCGTGCAAGTAGTGAACTGGGCCTTGATATGGGCGACGCGGTCTTCGTTGGAGATAGTATCACTGATATACAGGCGGGGTTGGCGGCTGGAATCCATCCCGTACTAGTGCTAACCGGGCTGGGGATGGAGCAATTCCGCGAGTACCATCACGAGGTTGATAAACCATTTCGGATTACGGTGAATTTGCAGCACGCGGTTGAAATGATTTTGGAGAAGATGCATATTCACACCGGTGTCCGAACCTCACTTGAGCGCGCCTGTTATGCTCATCTCGATATCAAGCAACCCCTGGAAGCCTTACTTCAGGATCGGTACGCTCTGGCTACCGAGGTGTAGTCGGCCTCGCGACAGGAGTGTGAGTGTAAGCGATGACCGCGTCCATACCCCGGCAATAAGTGAGTAGCCTTTGAAAAATGGGGAGGCTCTCCAAAGCGAGGGCATGTCCTACCAGGATGAGCTTGCGCTGTGCGCGAGTAAGCGCCACATTCAAGCGGTTGGGGTTGGTGAGATGCTCGCGTATCTGGCTCTCCACGTCAGGAGTGCTGGTGGTGGCAAATGAGATGATGATGACTGATCTCTCGCCCCCTTGAAAACGATCCACTGTATCCACGCTGAGCGGCGTTGTAGGCAGTAGAGCTTTCCACCCTATCGCCTCATCGTCGCTGAAGAGATGCCTGCGTAAATTGGCAACCTGCGCCCTGTAGGGAGCGATGATGCCTATACCTGCTTCCTCTACACCTCGCGCCAGCAAACCCGCTACCACCTCTCGTACCGCGCGAGCCTCGGCATTACTGATCTTCTCTTGCTCTCCACTATTCCCTGACTCACTTTGTACGTCGAGAAAAACCAGGGGAGCACGAGGGTCAAGGGTGCGGGTGATAGAGAGCATTTCTCCAATAGCATCTGTGCGCACGGGCGCTAATAGGCGGCTGGCAACGGATGTATGGGCCTGTAGTTGGCCCTCGTAGAAAACTTTCGAGGCGAAGTGTGAAATCCACTTATTCATTCGATATTGCACTTTTAAGGGGACGCAGGCGCTGACGGCTTCCGGGTACTCTTTTGAATAGTCAAAATCTATTTGTTTCAGCATGCTGAAAAGAGAGTCGGCCAGTCCTGCCTGGGCCGCTTCTTTGCTCAAGACGAGTGGTGGAAGTTGTTTTTCATCTCCGACCAGGATGAAGCGTTTAGCGAAGCGCAGCGCGCCCAAAATCGCCGGGATGGTGAGTTGTCCGGCCTCGTCAATAATCGCCACGTCGAAATGCAGAGCTGAATCGGTTTGCAATCCTACTGAGCCATCGGCTCCATTGAATAATGAAGGTGTATATTTTTCTGACGACCATGTGGCGGTGGTTGAAGCAACCACCGGAATGCTGCGTAGCAGGGTATGGACCGATGAACTGTCCCCTTGCTGCTCTACCAACCGTATGAGCAGTCGATGCTGGATGGCACCATCCACGCTGCGCTCATGCCCCAGGCGCACAAAGTCACGAAACCCCTCTAGTTCCAGCCGCTTCAGCATGTTATCTACTGCCTGGTTGGTAAAAGCGGCCAGCAACACCCGCTGCCCCTGCTGGCATAATTGCTTGACGATTTCTGCGATTACGCTGGTCTTGCCCGTACCAGGTGGGCCATGTATCAGCAGGTAATCCTGCATCTGCAATGCTCGTTCGACCGCCAGGTTTTGTTCCTCATTCAAGTCTGGGTACGGCGGAATCGTGATAGGCCGGAATTGTGGACGCCGCGTCCCCGCCACGAGTTGGCGTAGGTGAGCGTCAGCTTCCAGCCAGCGCAGCAGGTTTTGCAGGGTGCGCACATGCACGATGCTCGTGTCATAGCGATCGATCAGCCGAGGGTGGGCAATCAGTTCGGGGCTCCAAACGGTAACATGCTCAGCGCTGATCTGCAAGATGGTGCCGGTTACAACTTCTCCAGTAATAGGGTCGCCATCGCTGAGCAAGATTTCGTCCCCTTCGCGCAGTTCTGAGGTGTTGATGCATGAAAAGGTCTGCTGCCATTCCCCGTGTCCTGTAGGTATGGGTTTTCCCGATGCCTCTAAATTGCAAATCGCACTCCCCTGTTTGACCCGCGCCGAAACGGGAGTCTGCCAGAGCAGCGCCTGCTGCCGTTCTGTTTCCAGCCCCTCGAGTTGGAGCAGTTGGTAGTATTTTGAGAAAAATGCGCGGTCTTCTGCCGTGTAAGGGCGCAATTCATTGCGCCCACGATGACCATTTTCAACGTATCCATTGTGGTTATCCGCCGATTTCGAGAGCGCAATGAATGGCACCCCTACACCATATCCATCACCATTCTCAATATGTTCAGAGGGTCTATCGGGTTGCGGCGGCTGCCAGTCGAGCAGGGATGAAACAGATGCACACCTGTCGAGCATGGCGCATTTGGTGCAGCGCGAGGGTCCGGGCGGCGCGGATGGAATACCGGTGATGTGGCTCAGTACGAGGATATTGCGCGTCTCGTTGACGCGTTGCAGTTGTTTGATGGTGAAGCGGAGGTTGAAGTCGGTGGCTTCACCCGGCGTGCCGCTATACAGCAGGGTGGCGAGGGCATTCTTCATTTTGGGGTCACGCCGCACGGCCAGGAGCGAGAGATAGCCCTGCACCTGCCAGCGGTGAGCAGATTTAGGAAGCTCGCCGTTGGCTCCGCCCGTTTTTAATTCGAGGAGACGCTGGCGACTCTTCTGCCGCCACAGTAAGTCGAGTCGTCCGCGCAGTCCAATTTCGGGTGCGAGCAGGAAGGTTTCGGCGCGCACCATATTTTCACTGGAGTGATCCTGTTCGATCTCATCTTCATCGCCTGTAGGCTGCGCTGGCATATCCCAGAGGGTGGCGTGTTGTTTATCGAACCAGTTTGCCAGGCTTTGCAGGTGAGGAGCACCATCCGCGCGAATCGCTTCGATGGGCGTATTGGCGAGAGCGAGATCAATGGCATTGCGCTCCAATGCCTCTTCAAAGTGGCGTTCCAGGGTAGCGAGCGGCGTTTCTTCGCCATTGGCGACATGTCCACTCATCAGTTCACCCCGGTCATGCTCTTTCAGCAGTTCCTTGAAGCTACTATGCACCAGGTTGCCACGTATAGCGGCGGCAGATTGTGGAGATGCCGCCAGGCGATTTAATAAATATTGCCTGGGACAGTAGTCCGCGTGGTTCAGATCGGTGATGTTGAGAATAGTATCGGGTTCCAGGATGGCCAGGGTAAAATCGTTAGCACAGTACCGCTCAACGGTGTGGCCTTTGTGTTCGGTTGTACTCATAAGAGGCGGCAGGTGATAGACGCGCATGGTCACCTTGCTTGCGCGCAAGTTCTTGCCCAGTTCCTGTAATCCTTTGACCAGGCCGCGATACGTGTGGGTCAGTCGTAATGAGGCGTAGGTAGCGCCAAGATCAAGCGTGATGTAGGGTGTTATCTCTCCCTGCGTTGTAAATTCATGGGCGTAGATGATCTGGCCCTCAAGCTGCTTTACCGCACAGGGTTGAGTATCGAGCGTGCAGAGAAAGCATGCATGCGATGCATTTGTGGGTTCAGCCATATCGGATGGTATCATCAATCGCGCTCTCCTGCAACATTGGTGTTGCTGGCAGTGTACGGGACGAACGGATTTTCGTCAAGGGGTATTTTCGTCAATTTGTCGCTTGCTTGTATTTCCTACAAAGCGTATCATGAGTTCTGAGATCATACGAAGAAGAGAGGGGAAAAATATATGCATGCTCTACCTGTTCGCACCATTACCCTGGGCCTGGCTGATTCGCATCCGCTTGCTTTCAAAAGCATACAGGATGCGGCGACGATGCTGCAACAGGCAAGTGCGCGCTATATAGAGGCGGGCTATGAGGTGCAGACGGTGCGAATTTCAACGCACCCTGTATTTGATGATCTTGCGGATTGGTCGAACGTGGCTCTTTTGGAGTATGCGCGGGAACTGCAATGCATGCTGGATGATGTTGGATTGAGCTTCTGTTCGCTTGGGACTGCGTTGGCGGCTCGGCCAGACTTTCCGCTGGAGCGCATCAATCTCATTGCGGATATGCTGGCGGCTACGACAGCGATCAATGCGACGGTGCAACTTGCTACCCAGGATCATGGTTTGCGCATGGCGGCGGTGTTGCCTGCCGCGCAAGTAATGAGAAGGTTGGCGCGGGAAACAGCCGAAGGGTTTGGCAATTTCCGTTTCGCGGTACTGGCCTGTGTCGGGGCCGGATGCCCATTCTTTCCATCTGCCTATCATGCTGGCCCGGCCAGTCTTGCGCTCGGTACGCAGGGAGCGGGGATACTCAGGGATGCGCTACAGGCATACGGGCGTAGCCAAGGCCAGCTGTCGGAATTCATGGATGTAAGCACGCGAGTGAGGGATGCGCTTATCGAGCAGGTGACGCCGGTAGTAGAATTGGGGAAGATGTTTGCTGCTGAACAGGGTGTAGCGTTTGGGGGAATTGATCTATCACCCGCTCCGTTGGGAGAGGATAGTATAATCGATGCGCTGGAGCTTTGCGGCTATGGGCCAATTGGCAGCCCCGGTACGGTAGGGGCTGCCGCCGCGCTCACCTACGCGCTGAAAAATACCGGTTTACCTACCTGCGGCTACTGTGGGTTGATGTTGCCTGTATTGGAAGATGCAGTGCTGGGGAAACGTTGGGAGCAAGGTCTGTTACAGGTGCATCAATTGCTGCTCTATTCGGCAGTATGTGGCACGGGGTTAGATACGGTGCCATTGCCAGGAAATACGGAGGCAGAGGCGATTGCTGGCCTGTTGCTCGATGTAGCGACGCTGGCGCTGCGCCTGAACAAGCCGCTCTCCGCGCGTCTTTTCCCCGTTCCAGGCAAGCTGCCAGGTGAGCGCACGGAATTTACTTCACCATATCTGACGAATACGCTGGTGAGGTAATACACCTCCTACGTGCCGCTCTAGAAGAGGTGATATGAGTTTATCACTTGTCAGAGTATTGCAGGCTGCTTCCCCAGAGGACATCCATGACGCCGTCGTAGGAGCTTTTCAGGCTTTCATAGAGGTTAGCGTTCTCGATGGCAAGGGCAGCAAGCCGGGCCAGGACGGTGAGGAACTGAATATCATCCTCGTGGAAGGTGCATTGCTCTCCGGTGTAGACGCGCATTACGCCGATGGCCTCACCGCGCACTTCCAGTGGGACGCATAACGCCGAGACGATACCTTCATTTTTAGCGGCTTCGGCGTACTGGAAACGGGTATCAGTGCGAACATCAGGAATAATCACCGTTTGTCCCTTGAGCGACTCGCTATCAATGGGGCTGTGTTCAACATCGACCGGCCCTTTTGCCAGGTAGCCGCTGCTTAACCCATAAACAGCGCTCAGCTGCAGATGCCCGGTGCGCGCATCGAGCAGGCGCAGGACACATGCCTTGACCCGCATAGTTTCGGCAATGTTAGTAACGACGTTTTGCAGCACCTCTTTCAGTTCGAGGCTGGAAGAGAAGGCGAGGGCAGCTTGATAAAGCGCCGTATAATAATCATCATGCAGGCGTTTAGGTTCGCCAGCCGTGGCATCGGTTCTCATAGCATCACTCCTCACAGAAGGCAACATCAAAGCAGGCGCAATACAGTATATCAAGCACAATCCCGTTTCTATGATTATAGCATACGATATCGTCTTCACAGCAAACACATGATTTGAGGCTCTATCACTTGCGTAGAGGCCAATCTATGAACTTTCAAAAAAGACTACATTATCGGACCGCGCCGTAAAACCCTGGGCTTTAGCCGTTGGGAGTCGTCACGAAGGGTCCTGCACTACCCATACTCTACACGGGGCGTTTGCCAGCACAAAGGGTACAGTTCTGCCCAGGTCGTTGCCCATGCCGTGCCCCTTCTGGGCATTACGTACAAGGCCGATTAAGATGAGCGCGCACCCGTGATCTTTAGCTTCGTCAACGATAGCCGGTCCGGCATCGCGTGTCTGTACAACTTCAGCGACTGCTTCACAGCCTGCCTCATCGGCGATAGCCATTGCTTCGTTAAGGATCTTGTCGGCGTTTTCAGATTGTTTGGTAAGGGTGGCTTTGAGAGGTAATGTGCGGGGAACTTCGATGATGTGAACGAGGTGAACTTTGCGTTTGGCGCGCCTTGCCATGATGCAGGCTAAGCGTACTAATTCGTTGTCGAGCTTCTTGCCATCGACAACGACGGCAATATCTCCCGTCGTTCCAACTCCCGGAGCTGCTTTGCTCGCTTCTGCCTCTTCTCTGGCTCTACGCCATAAGTGAACCATTGTATCTCTCCTCCTGCAGGAACAGGATAAAACAGCATCGGTTCTTGCTAACAATATCCGTACAGCGGATCGTTTTCAATGAGTTCCCACAGGTCTCTAGTGATTCTAATCCGTAATTTTGCCATCGTCAATAGTGATACAGTACAATCCTGCCATACATTATAACAGAAACCTATATACTCGCATGGCTTGCGCAGGCTCTATTCGGGTTCGATGGTGGCGGTGAGTCCGTAGCTCAGTAACCGCTCCTGGTAGTATTCGGCGGTTTCTTTGGGGCAAGTGACGACAATCGCGCTGCCTGTACTATCTGCTGTCTGCATGATGCTGATGGCTTCAGGCACGGACAGGTTATTAATAGTGCGCAACAGTACGGCGACAACATAGTCCTGGTAATGATAGTCATCATTATACAGGATGACGTTGTATGGAGGCAGAAGTTTGGCACGGAGGCGAATGAGTTCTTCTGTCTCTACCTGGTATTCAGGTAGTGTTAGCATATGATTGGGCATGCCGCATAGTCTCCCAGAACAATGGTAATTGATTGATATGAAGCTGCTAACACTATTATATACAATGTTACCTAGAAATGGTCAAGCCAACAATAAGGTGTCAGGTACTTTTTTCTGTTTAGATCGGCCATGAACCTACATCAACTGAACATTGCTTGTTGCCAGCGCAATGTACCATTACTGGCTCCTAATGCATCGATACTTCCATCTGGGAAAACGACCAGTACGAGACCATCCGCCACGAGCTGGGGAAATGGTACAGGGAGAGCACGCGGCGTATAGTGCCAGAGCGCCAAGCCATCGCTGGCTCGCAGCGCGGTTATACTCGCTCTATCGCCTGTTTGGAAGGCGAGAAAAACCATATTTTGAGCCACGGTGAGCGGGCCTGCACCTCCTTCTGCGCCTGTGTAGAGCCAGAGTACGGAGCCGTCTTTAGAACGGAGTGCCTCTACGCTGCCATTTTGTGCCTCCACAAATATCACTCCATCTCTCATGATTATAGAAGGCAGCACATCGGGAAGATGCAGCGACGCACGCCAGAGTGTCGAGCCATCGCTGGCGCGTAGTGCATATATGCTGCCATCGAGCGCGTTAACATACACCGCACCATCTACCACGGCTGGTGAGGACTCCGCGAGAGGGGTAGGAGGTAGCTTGTGCCAGAGCAAAGCGCCATTGCTAGCGAGTAACGCTTCGATGCTCCCATTTCGCAAGTCGAGGTAGATTCTGCCATCTGCCGCCGTTGGCGATGCCGAATTGGAAGAGAAGAGCGAGGTGTTTTCCCAGAACGGAAAGCCATCACTGGCACTCAGCGCATGCACGTGGCCATCCTCGGTACTCGCATAGATCACTCCATCTGCCACAGTAGGCATCGAGGCAAATGGAGTGCGAGAGTTATAGTGCCAGAGCAAGGATCCGTCGCTGGCGCGTAGCGCATCGATACTCCTGATGGTTGAACTGACGTAGATGACCCTATTGGCGACCGTGAGTTGTATGGGAATTGAACCGTCAGCGGTAAGTGTGTGAGACCAGAGCAAGGACCCATCACCGGAGCGTAAGGCCTCGATTCTCATGATAAAGGTATTGTTGTCAGTGGGAAGTGTAGCGAGATAGACCACCCCGTCAGCGATGGTTGTGAATTCTTCCCTCGTATTTCCACCCATATGGCGCCAGAGGAGGAAACCATCGCTCACTCGCAGGGCTGTCACTGTCCCATCGGGTGAGCTGGTATAGGCAATGCCATCAACAACGGACAAAGACAAGGGATGATAGGTAGGGAAGGACGCCACCTTTGCTGGTGTTGATGTATGCGGAAAACTCATCAGGACGACGGCAGCAAGGAACATGATGCCTACAATCGAGGCTATGCTCATCCAGACACGCTCTCGTAGCGAGAGTACGAGGCTACGCCTCGAGTATCGCCATGCGAAGTTGCCCATCTCGGCAGGTGGATCCAGATCGGTGATCTCAATCCTGGTATCGTCGTCTATGTTGTAGTCAGAATCAGGGGTGTCCAACATGCACCTTTTCAAGGAGACACGCTCTTATCTCTCACCCACACTTCGATCGATCTTCCCCTTATTGTTCAACAAAATGGCCCGCGCTTTCGATTTGCGACTGATGTTATCCGGGTCGGGCAGGCGTATAGCGATCACGGTACGCGCGCCCTGGATGGGTTGTGCTCGCGCTGCATTGACTTTCGCCATATCCTGCCCAATGGCCCCACGCACACGGCCTTTTCGAGTTAATCCCAGGATAGCTCCCAGAATGACACCGACAACGGCTCCCGCGATGGTGGCGAGTGGTATGGAGATGGTTTTGATGGCGAACTCGGCTGCCCCAAACATCACCCCCCCGAGTAGAATGCCGAAGACTACGGCCAGCAGGATGACAACGGCGGGATTGGGTCCCGAACGAGCCGTTTGCAAGAAGACGGCGTTGCGATCCCGATTAGGGCCATGTTCGCGAAATTGGCTGCCTGTGACAGAACCTGCCGCCAGGCGGAAAACTTCATCATCCCCAAAGCCCTCTTTATGGAGTTTTGTTTCTGCCGCGTCCGCATCGGTTTCTGTATTGAAGACGGCCAGCAAATCATAATTCATTTGTTGTTGTTGCATCGATTAGCTGCTCCTGATGTGCTAGTTTTTGCTCTTTCCAGAATATTATAACGAATCATGAGAGGTACCTACTAATTATCGTCATCTCTTTCATCTGGACGTATCTCTAGCAGACGATCCAGTTCTGCCCTCTTGAAAAGTACTTCGCGCTTGATACCACGACGATACTTAGTAATACGTCCGGTTTCAGCGTATCGCTCAAGAGTACTACGTGAAACTCCTAGATAATCACAGGCCTCCTGTGGTGTTAAATATTCTCTTCCGTCTGTCTGTGTCAAGTAAGCACCCCGTTCAAATTGATAGTTACATACTAACAGGAGAGCGTACCAACCACTCAGGCACAACTTGAGCACACAAAAAGACCTTCGCGTTAACCGATTTTATTCCTGGCAAGATACAAAATCTTTCAACAAACGTCAAATAGACACGCTCTTTTTTTAGCAGCATTCTTATCCATTGCAAGGGTGTCGATCTCACCTTCATCCATCCCTATTGATCAAAGACACAACATAATGGTAAAAGATATCTTGAGTGTCAGGATGGTCTTTTCCTAAAACATTGACCAAAATCGACAGGGCCGTCTCGAAGAACAACGACGCCTCTTTCCGTCCCTGGTTCAGGTAGAGTAATCCCAGATTGTTCAGGCTTGTCGCTATAAGCGGATGCTGCTCCCCTATTACCGCTCGCCAGATAGCCAATGCCATCTTGAGCAATGGCTCTGCTTCCTCGTCTCTTCCCTGACTTCGGTAAAGTTCCCCCAGATTGTTCAGGCTCTGTGCCGTATCCGGATGCTGTTCTCCTAACATCGTTTGCCAGATAGCCAACGCCTCTTTGTACAATCGCTCCGCTTCCTCATACTTGCCTTGACTCTGGTAGAGCAATCCCAGGCTGTTCAAGCTCCATGCTATATCCGGATGCTGTTCTCCTAACACTGTCCGCCTGATCTTCAAAGCTTGTTTAAACAATGGCTCTGCTTCCTCATCCCTTCCCTGATCTCGGTAAAGTTCCCCCAGATTATTCAGGCTCGTCGCTGTAAGCGGGTGCTGTTCTCCTAACACTGCTCGCCTGATCTCCAAGGTTTGCTTGGACAATGGTTCCGCCTTTTCATACTTTCCCTGACTTCGGTAGAACTGCCCCAGGTTGCTCAAGCTCATTACCGTATCCAGATGCTGCTCCCCCAATGCCTCTCGCCTGATCGCTAGCGCCCGCTTGTACAACGGCTCTGCTTCCTCGTACCTTCCCTGACTCTGGTAGAGTACAGCCAGATTGTTCAGGCTCCGTGCCGTATCCGGATGCTGCTCCCCCAATACCTCTTGCCTGATAGCCAAGGCCTTCTTGTACAATGGCTCCGCTTGTCTATAACTACCCTGGCTGTTAAGAAAATATCCAGTCAGGCTCAAGAGAAGTGCAGATGACTCAGTTCTGATACCAGCACGCGTAGCCCACTCTACGCAGGTTAACGCATGTGCTAGCAAATACTGGCAAAGAGGCCAGTTTGCAGGGTCATCAGGATCGGGGAAAAAGCGATTCATGAGTTGTATGGCTCGCTCGACCCATAGGGAACGCTCTTCCTCGATCATGCCATCACGCAGAACGGTCTGGACTAGCCGGTGGATGAAGAGGCTATTGTCTTCGCGTCGTATGAGCGAGTATTTTAAGAGGGCTTCTAGCACCTCTTCTAACTGCACTGGATCGGCGGAAACCTGACCAAGATATCTATTGCCAAAGATGCTGGAACCTTCTCCAACATTGGCACTGGAATATCATCGGGAGCCAGGATTGCACAGAGCCGTAGCAGGTTCGTTGCAGCCTGACCGTGCTCCCCCTGGGCAACCTGCCAAAATGAGAGGGACCATGTCGTCGCTACGGTGTAGTTGTAATCAGCTGTATCTTCGGGGAAACCACTCTCGGCCAGAAGACGTTCGTGCGCCTGTTCGTAGATTTGCAGGTAGCGCTCAAGACTGCATTGTTTACGTTCGATGTAGCCACCTGCCTGGTCGAGCGCCAGGGGCAGACCTCCAAGCACCCTGGAGAGGTGTTCGGCAGACTGCATGTCTCTGGCCGGAATCTGCTCAGGGAGAAGATCGGCGGCGATCCGCTTGGCGCGTTTGAGCAGGAATGCGCCACCCTCCTCTTCGTTCATTGCATTGAGGGAGATGCCCTTAATGGCCCCGCCGATGGCTTGCCTGCGCGTGGTGAGCAGGAGGTGGCCCTGGTTGCCTTTGGGCAGATAGCTGCGCGCCAGCGCTGTGTCCTCTACATTGTCGAGAATTAGCAGCCAGTTGCCCTGCGTCTCTAGCCAGGTCAGGAAGCCTCGCACGACCATGTTCTGATCCTGGTCGTAGCAGTTGGGGGTGTTGGTCTCGCGCGCCAGTCTCGCCACATCGGAGATGATCGTCTCTCGTGACTCACTATTAAGCCAGATGATACGTGTATAGTGGTCCTGGTAGCGATAGGCATACTCTATGGCCGTCTGCGTTTTGCCAATGCCTCCGAGACCGCTAATGGCCTGTATCAGGGCCGTCTCTTTGCTGGCTTCCAAAGATGTATGTAATCTGTGCAAAATCTCTTCGCGCCCGGTAAACAGGCGGTTACGGTGAAAGGGCAAATTGAGCAATGAGCAGCGCATTGGGGGAACTCGCTGGTCGTAAACAAAGGCGCGAATGCTCTTGACGATCTCGGTGTATGCTTCATCGCGATGCCGCCATTGCGCGATGGGTTTACCTTCCCTGGGCAGGACTTGTAGATAGGCAAATCGGGACGTCTGCCAATCGCATTCGCGCACAATCACAGGAATGACCAGCGCCTCTTTGCGATCGCTTCGTTGCAATGCGATGGACAGTTCGGTCTCCATGCAGAAATCGGAAGCCAGAAAGTTGGGGCTAATGAATAAAAGGATGATGTTCGCGCTGTTCAGGTGTACCTCGATCTCTCGACGCCACTGCTGACCGGCCCCGATCAATCCATCGTACCAGCAGCTAATGATGCCCTCGCGCTCTAGCTGACGGAGATGCGAGCGGAACGCTTCGATATATTGCAGATCTCCATGCGCATACGAGCAAAAAACCTCGTTGGTTGCTCCGGCTATGGCAGAACTCATGTCGTAATCCTCTACATCAAGGGACGGTAATAGAAGAGATATTCCACTCAATAAGACGAGCGAGAGTTATAGATGTCAACCCGTATAAGTTAGCATTTAATTCTAACGTTTTTCATACTGCCAGTTCTTTGCAAAGAACTACGACACCGAATTCTAACATTTACGCAACACCTCATTCATATTTTTAAAATCCTTTAATTGCTATAAATGCCTTTGCTATCTCCTGTCATCAGGATATATTTCTAATAATCGGTCAAGGTCAGATTGTTTGAAGAATACTGCTCGCTTAGTCCCAAGTTGATACTTTGTGACGAGTCCTTCTGCGGCGTATCGCTCAAGTGTGCTGCGTGATATTCCTAGATACTCACATGCCTCTTTTGGGGTTAAACTCTCCTCGTCTTCTTGTATGCCTGGCTTGAGGATTTCCCAATCTTACGTTCGTAAGAGGTGCGCCAGCGTCAAGAAAGCTTTGTATCCAATACTCTTCACGCTCTAAGGCTAAAGAAACCACATCTTGATCTGAGATAACGGTTTCAAGTATTTCTATGTGCGGCTGTAAACCTTGCTGTTTGAGATCAAATAGCCATGCCCTTTTGCGGTTCTCGACTTCGTTCATATGTTGAGCAAGCCGAACAAGAGCATCTTTACTGATACCAACATAACGAGTTGTCTTATCTCGTGGGTCAATGAGCGCGTAAATCTGGTGTGGCTCATTATTGATGTTCGAAGGCTTGCGTGCATCTCGCATATGCTATGTCTCCTGATCCTCGTCATCTACAGGCCGTAACCGATTAAGCCTGTCAAGGTCGGCCTTTCGATAGTACACGTTCCTCGTAATCCCCCTGCTGTATTTCTTGATACCGCTTGCTTTTGTTCTACGTCGAAGGGTCTCCCGTGAAATACCTCCGAGATAGGAGCAGGCTTCGTCAACGCTCAAGTATTCCTCACTGTCAATGATTATTGGCATTAGCAAATAAGACCTCCTTTGTTTGCTACAGGCCAGTATAAGCCATAAGCCAACTAAAGGCAACAATTTGACTTACATACCAATTTCGTAGCCAGCAGAAAACACCTATGCAACATATTGACATATGAGCAACCACAATGTTATCATTATAGCAGGATATGCAACATTAATCAACAGTTTGGCGCATATTGCCACTCGTAGGCATTGATTGCTGTTCGTTAGTTTATATCACATCTGTTAGTAGCAGGTAAGCACCCTTAAGCGTCAACTTAAGGATCTGAACCAGAGAAAAGAGCAGCCGGATCGGTGTCCAAGGCCAGGAGCGAGTGAAAGCGGTGGCGACGTTGGTGTTCGAGCAAGGGACGCTGGCGACGCTGCCGGAAGAGTCGGCGAAATTCGGGGAGCGCCTGGCGGAGTTGCTCTTGACTGTACCAGCCCTTGATGACCTGTTGCAAACTCTGCAAGGCCAGGTGAGCCAGTTGCCACGTGCTCAGGGCTACAGCGAACGGCTCGCCATCCGCGAGCTGGCGGCGCAAGCCTTCGAGGTCCTCCTCCATGAGCAACCAGGCGACCAGCAAGGCGGCAATCACCGCCTGAGCAGTCTCCGGC
>WNGQ01004507.1_pt1 | contig 15574 bp, 18 predicted proteins | sample 5407661 | NCBI WGS metagenome assembly WNGQ01 (sample SAMN13153382, study PRJNA577476) | soil metagenome | isolation source: 60 cm soil or saprolite under Garry oak tree replicate 2 | place: USA:California | collected 2016-06-15 | reverse complement strand
ACCAATGACCATCCCTTCGGGTAAGGGTAGAAACGGGGACCTTTCCATCTCCATCATCCTCCTGAATACATGAAAAATACCTTTATCTCCTTCAGGAGTATCTCACTTTCTATCAATCGAGCAGTATTCCCCAAATGTGAGGAAGAGCGGAAAAAGGGACTCACGGTACTTTGGCTCCCTCCTGCGCAGCAAGAACGCAACATGAGGAACGTATAGTGAAGAAGAGTCGGCGTCCATCAGGCAGGTGGGGCGACGCCTGGTTGACTCGCTCACACAGGACGGCCAAGTCTCGATTGAGGGCACGGTCGTTGAACGGACGCAGCTCGACCTGCACCATCTGATCGTGATGTGTGATCGTGCCGGGAAGCTGAAAAAACGGGAGCAGACGTTTCCAGGTAGCCTGTGCATACGAAGGCGGAAAATAACAATCGCGCACCCACATCGCCAGATTCGCCAACGCCACCTTGCACACGGTCATCACCTGATCCTTCCGGTTGTCTAACTCATACATCGTTCGTTCCTGCTCCTTCAAGTCTTCTAAGGCACGGAGAACCTCGCGTTGCTCTTTGCAATAACGCTCCTGTTTACGGAACTCAGCGTTACACTGTTCATACGCGCGCCATTCTTTGACGCGGAGTTGTTCTAACTCGGCATCGCCAACGGCTTTGCGTTCCTTGACCTTCCGTCGCAGCACGTGATCGGCTACCCCTTGCTCTTCCAGCGTGCGCTGATATGTCCACAGGTCCTGGTACAGTTCTTTGCTCTGGCTCGCGAAGGTTTTGCGCAGACGCTCCCGCCGTCGGCTGGCCTGTGCCTCGCGCTTTCCTGCGCTCTGCGTCCACTGCTTGAGGCGGGCCAAGCGCTGCTCCAAGTGCGTTCGTCGTTTGGTCACCTCCGAATTCTCTACGGCCACCCTGGCAAATCCGTGGTTGGTGTCTAACCCCAAGGGCAGCAGGTAATCTTTGATGATATTTTCCTGCGCCGGCCAGCGGTGAATATAGGTCTGGGCAAGCTCAATGGCATCGATGGGTGGGGTCTCTTGTGTGGTCACAATGGGGATGAGTTTCGCCATCGTCTCTTTGGCCGGAGCAGCGGTGGCTTGCCAGCCCTCGCGCCACCAGGCCCGCTCATCAAGGAGCAGGTCACTGTCCCAGCGCGACGGATACGGTTCCTCCTCTGGATCAGGTTGCACTGGCACGCGTCGGCGCAGATCGCGAATGAGCGCCACCTGTAAACACAGGGGCTCATCTGGATGGTTGTCGCGCGGCAAGCTGATGCGAGCAGGAGCCACTTCGCGAACGAGCTGTCCGTGGGTATCCGTGCTCAAAGGCACAAAGGTTCCGACATCGGCGAACGAGGAGAGATCGCGATATTGATTGGTCTGCAAGATCGTGACCACGCTACGTCCCTCTGTGTGTAATTTCGCCAGGAACTCGGTGGCCATGCCCTCGCGGTCCACGATCATTCGTGTGATCTGGCGGTTTCCCGTCTGCTGTTCATACCGCTCCAGAAATGCGGGAACGCCCACGGTGAGATGTTGGTCGCCGCGATGGGTAGTCACGAACAGGGGATGGCCTTGCTCGTCGTGCAGCAACAGGAGGGCTCGGCAGCCCAGGACGACACCCAATCGTCCAATCAGTCCACGCGGGAGGAGCGCGTCGCCGTAGACGGGCTTGCGATGTCCATCGATATAGCAAGTCAGCGCATGTGGCTGTGCTGCTGCTTCTGCTGGAATATGCGGGGGATGCCAGAGCTGGGTAGCCCAGCACGCGAGGGCAGAGGTGAAGCTGTCGGCCCCATCGGCGGAAGCTACGAGGCTCACAAAAAGACTTCGGTGTAGCGGTAGCCATAGGCACGCATCCGTCCGGTAAGCAGCGCCAGTCCATCGGCGGTATAGCCGCGCAGATCCCACGTGCGCTGTAACCCAACCGCTCCCAGAAACAGAAGCGTGAGCAACAAGCGTCGGCGGACTACTGCACTACCTGCCAGGGGATGGCGCGCTGGGTCCGGGGAAGGTAGCGCCTGTTCTAAGTGAGTGAGCAAGTCGGTTTCAGTGGCTACTGCCAGCAACAGCAATCCACTCGCTTGCTCATGATATCCTGGGGCAATAGTGACGCCAGTTTGCGGTTTTTTTTTCTCGCGGGATCGATGGCACTGGCTGGCGACTCAGACCGTGTGCGGCCCGTACCCGATTGAGCTGACTCACGCTGACCGAGAGCGCAAATCGTTCGGCCAGCAGGTGTTGGACTTCTGCGCTGGAAATAGCAGGATGACTCTGGCAGTAGTCCAGCAGAAAGGTGAGCACCTCTCCACGTAGTTTGATGGGGTGGCCATGTCGCCGCTCAGCCAGGGCCTGCTCGCCTTCGCGCTCGACCCGCTTGAGCAGTCGATAGACCGTTGTGCGATGTATCTGCACAGAACAGCATCTGCGCGCTTCTCGTGCGGTCATCCCCTCTTGCACAGATCGGACAAGCTCTTGCCTGGCCGCCTGCCGAGCGTGGGGTATCTGACGCTGGTAGGCTGTCGCCACGATAGGCATGATCATTCCCCTTTCCCCCGCGCCATGCGGAGCCACAGACAAGCGGGTTGGACGTTTCTGCTTTTGCGGTCGGGCGGTGGATCGGGAACGTTTGGCTTGTCTAGTCGGGAACGAAAATGCGCCGACAGCAGGATCTCGCTCCCCGCAAAGTGAAGTTCGCACAGGGGGGCCAGCTCATAGTTCACGGTGGCTCGTCGTCCTTCCCCATGGTTATCCCACGTTGCGGCTGGAAACCGGCGCTCTAGCTAGTCCAGGTTGAGTGCTCCCCTGGACCAAGCCAAAGGAGATGATGCGTGTGGGAGTGATGCGCAGGATCTCTGGAGCAAAAGATGCCACCATCTCTGTTCCGCCCACAGGGAGCCCCTCGACTGTTCCGCGTATCTCGACCATCCGCATCTGCATGGGGGGCAGTACGTCATCGACCACAAAGGCCACGCGCCCATGACGAACCGCATCCCGATACTTCTTCGTCTGCACCAAATTCTCCCCGCCAATATCGATGCTCTCATGTTCAGGGTGATAGCGAAAAGTCACCGGCACCACATGCAGTTCTCCATCCTGACTGACCGTTGCCAACCTGCCGAAGCGCTAGCTCTGCAAATACGCGATTTCTTCGGGGGTAAATTTTCCCATCGGTCACTCCTTTGTTCTCTCAAGAGGTGCGTTTTTCTGGTCAGTCTTGCGCGTTGCGATCCTTCGCTCTAACTCCTTGTTGGCTCATCGAGCCAGACGACCTCGTAGGTATGGGGATCCATGCGCGAGGCGTTCTGGCCGATGAACTGCGCGAAGTCTGCTCCATGCCTCTTGAGGAAAGCATCAAAGTCTGTCTGGGAGCGCCAGTGGGCATAGTTGATCATGCGGGTGCCGTCGGTGCTTTTGTGCAAGGCTGTCCCGACGTAGCCAGGCTCATTCCTCACCACTTCGGTGAAGCGAATCCACTGATCGATGAGTGCCTGCTGCTGCTCAGGGGTGGTCTCAAAGACGTTGATCAAGGTGACCAGATGGCTCTCTTTGGAAATCTGCATAGGTTCCTCCTCTTGAATCCAATCATGAGCAGCGATAAACGCTCATGAATGCCTGAGATGCGAAAAGAACGATTATCCAGGTGGACGATGGCTCCAGGCGAAGAGCAGGTCCTTCATCGTTTCCCGCAAAAGGGGTTTGACGCGCTCTGGCCCACCGGCAATGCGGCGCGCCATGGCCAGGGTAATCAGCCCATGGATCAGGCCTCGGCGAGCTTCCACCAGATCCGTGATGTCTGCTCTCTCGACTCCCTTAGCCCGGGCCCATTGCTCCACGGCCTCACGTGCCAAGGCAAAGCTCTGTTTGACCTCGACGGGCGTATCAGGATGGCCATAGCGGCCAAAGGAGATTCCTGCTAAGCCATGCATCACCTGGTACAACTCAGGTGAGCGAAAGGCAAAGTCCCAGGAGGCTTCGGTCATGGCAAGCAAGCGTGCTTCAGGATCAGCCGTGGGCGAAAGCTGCCTGCACCACCACCACTAGTTGCTCGTAGCCAGAGCGCAGGAGAGCGAGCAGAATCGCCTCCTTATTCTCGAAATATTCGTAGATGGTGGACTGGCTATACTCAATGCGTTCAGCCACTTTGCGGGTGCTGACCGCCTGCCAGCCTTCTTCGGCGGCAATCTCGTGCGCAGCGGAGAGAATGCGCAGCCGGATCTCCTGCTTTTCCCGCTCCCGGCGTTGTTTGATTCCCATCGTTCTCATGATCCGTTCGATGAACAGAATTAGGCTAATGAGTAATTTTCCATCGCCTATCGACGAGTGTAGATCATGATCGGCCAGTTTGTCAAGAGGAAAGGAAAGATTGAAGCAAAAGAAGCCTGATTGATGCCTTGCAAAATTGGTCCAGCCTGTTGAAAAAGCCCAGAAATGGCGGGAGAAATGAGGAAACAAGGCGAGTCAAGTATGATGGCTATCACAGCGATGAGAACAAAAGAGCAGAGTTTTTGCTCAGTTGACTTATGACCTTTCAGGTGAAATGAATGAGCGGGATAAAACGTAAGGCTTATTTGAGGCTCTCGGTCATCCTTAGCGCCAGGATGTGTCATGATCGTAAACACATGAGGTGAGACACCCACCAAGTTCAAAAGATCCCCCAGGCTCAGGCATCACCTCGTCTCGCCTTTCAGGCATCGACTCTTCTTCACCATCCGTTCCTCATGTTGCACTTTTGCTGCGCAGGAGGTGGCCCAAATACCGTGAGTCCCTGTTTACCCCTTGATGACCGCGCTGATCTCTGGTTAATGCTTCTTTGCAATCTGGCATGTATAGCTTCGATGCGAGGCGAAGATGAGCTTGCTCTACACTTTGCTGATACCTGCGTAAAGCGAGTTCAGAGAGTTGATAGTATCGGTACAAGTACTATCGACGCACTTACTCGACGCGCATTCTTTAGCCGCCTGGCCGGTGATGTGGATCGCGCTTATGAGGATATGTGTGCTGCATTATCCCTCCTGCATATCAGTAGCTCCTCTCCTGAGCAGGCAAGACTCGGTCTCGAAGCCGGGGTAGAGATGGCCCGCTTGCAAGGCGACTATGCCTGTTCTCAGGAGCACATCGAAGCGCGTGTGGCGATTGAATACGATCCTCATTCGAACCAGCCTACACGAGTGTAATGAAAACAGCTTCATCGATTGCCTCTTGTTGATTTTGATGTATTCTATGGCTATAGGAAATATCTTATACTCACTTAGACGATAGCAAAGGGTACCACATGGAAACAATTGATCTCGTTCAAGTTCGCGAATTTCTCCAGAATAACTTCGATAATCAGGTGTCTGCTGTACAACATATTGGCACAGGTTGGTGGTCACATGCCTACGCTTTCACAGTGGGTCAACAATCGTTTATCGTGCGTGTAAGCATCTTTGAGGAGGATTTTCAAAAAGATGCTTTCGCCTACAGGCGCTTTTCATCTCCAACCTTGCCCATTCCCAAAGTTATTCAGATTGGACGGTTTGACGACACGCGCTATTTCGCCATTACCGAACGATGTGCAGGCCGAATTATCGCGGCTATGGACGAGGCAGATATATACTCGATCATACCGGAACTGTTTGACATAGCCGGTGAGATACATCGCATCGACGTCTCACCTTTCAGTGGATGGGGGCTTACCGATGTGTATGGAAATGGCCGCTTTGAGAGCTGGCATCAGTATCTGCTCTCGTTGTACGATCAGAAATTCACCTTCGACCTGCATGACCTGGCGCAGCGCACGTTCTTTGAACTGGAGGTGTACGAAACTTACCTCGAAGAGATGAAGCGGCTGCTCCCCTATTGCCCTTCAGAGAAGTACCTCGTACACGGCGATTATGGCTTCGATAACGTCGTATCGGATGGCCCAAAGATCACTGGCGTACTCGATTGGGCTGATGATCTCCTGGGAGATTTTATCTACGACATCGCCTACCTCGATTTCTGGTCAGTAGAAGATATCCCCTACGGTGCATTGTGGCAAAATTACGCTGCCGCACGCGGAGAGCACGTACCTCACTTTGAGGAGCGCATGAGGTGCTATATGCTATATGTGGGTCTGCGTACCCTCCCGGCTGCTGCTATAAAAGGGAATAGAAAGTTCTATGACTGGACCACGAAACGATTGCAGTCGATTATGCGACCAGGCAGAAGGTAGAGAAGCTGCGTAAAGCTCGAATGAACCTGCGCAGCTTCTCCTTCTGTCATTTCATACGCATAACTTGTGCTCGGTTCTGTTCCGTGACAGTAGTTGCTACGCCTCTTGCGTTGTTCAACGCGCGCGGATTGCTATAGGGAGGGGCGATTGCGCTGCGCGCTGGCGTGGCAGGTTGCGCGAGATTATGCTTGGGCTTCTTCTTAGAGAAGAACATCCTCCGGCAAAGCAGCGAGCCTACCAGCACGATGCTGACCAGGTAGATGCCTAGCGCCCACCAGGTCTGTGTATCACTGCCGGTGCCGATCCCGTGTACAGCCGCCAGCGCAAAGACGCCCAGCGTCAGCACGTGGAGCTGTCGCCACAACTTGTAGCCGATGTGTGGGCGCAGCCAGGTGCTGATACCGATGGCGATCCCAAGGTAAAGGGCGACGATGCCAAGCGCCATCCACTCCGGGCGATAATGGCTCGCGAGCGGAATGAATATCTCGTTCCAGCCGAAGCTGGTGAAGGGATCAATCCACACGGCCAGCACATGCACCACCAGAAAGATGGTGCTGAGTAGCGTCAGAAAGTTGTGCAGTTCGCTATTGATCAAACGCGGCCAGCGGCTGGGCGATTGCAGTTGCGTCGAAAGCGCCAGGCCCACCACCACGGCCAGGGTGAGTAATACGTAAGCGGTGAATCCGCCCGCCCGGGCGACATCCCAGGTGACGGTTTGCCAGATGGTGTTCATGGTTGTACTTCCTCCATAAAATCTATTGGCCATGGTTCTACCGCGTCCCACGTGCCATCCGCGCGCACGAGCAGTCCAGCAATGTGGTGCTTCCTCAGAAAACCGGCTCCTTGCCCCGAACCAAGAATGAACGCAACTTTCGCCGCCACCTCGGCCTGCTCACAGCGGTCCGCCACAACCGTGACCGACCAGAGATCGCTCTGGGCTGGCAGGCCCGTGCGCGAGTCGAGCAGGTGATGCCGCAACGTCTTGCCCTGCCACCAGTGGCGGCGAGCAATGCCGGATGTCGCGATGGCCCCGTGGTGCAGCGGAATCGTCCAGAACTGCTCTAGCCCTGGCACGGAAACCGGCCACTGCTCTGCACCGGTAGGCAGTCCCAGGACTGCGAGATCTCCTCCCGCGTTCACCATGGCTGGACTCACTCCGCCCTGGCGCAGGCGCTCCAGGGCGGCATCGACCGCCATGCCTTTGGCGATCCCTCCAAAATCGAGCTTGATGCCGATCGGCAGGGTCACGTGCCGGCGTATCGGGTCTACCTTAATGCCACGCCATCGCCCACCCGGTTCTCCAGGTATGATGGGATCGAAACTGACCGCCGGAAGTTCGTCGAAGGTCCGGTCATAGCCCACCCGCACCAGCTGATCGAGCAAGGCGGGATCGTAGACTCCCTCGGTGGCCTGGGCCGCCGTCAGAGCAGTTGCCAGGACAGTATAGAGCAGGTCGCTCACAGCAATGGGTGTTCCTGCTTGCGAATTGAGCTGTGACAACTCACTTTCAGGTAAGAAACGGCTCAAGGCCTGTTCCCACTCGGAAAAGAGCGTACGCACGATCTGCGCTCCCGATTCTGCTTGGCTTTCTGGCAGCAGCAGGGAGATGGTCGTTCCCATCGCCCGGAACTCCTCGCGGTGCAAACCGGCGGGAGTGCTATACTCAGGAGGTGTGAGTTCCGCTGACGGGTGCTGACGAAGAGCTACTTGTTCCACTGGTGTTTCCTCCTTGCTGATTAAAAAAACCATTGCTATTTTGAGAAGATGAACTTGATGACGAGTTCGTTGAAGTAGACTGACTGGTTGTCGTGGTGCTGCTAACCTGGTGCAAAGCAACCAGTCCGCCGAATGTGCCGAAGCCTACGATCGAGGCAATGGCGAGCCACCTTTTAAGCGTATTGGCCAGGGCCAGCGCTCGCGCCTTTGGCATTTTCTCCGGTACTCTAGGCTTCTGACCAATATCGCGCGGGGGCTGCCCGGCATTCTGTGGTCGTGAAAGCTGTTGCTGACCAACCTTAGAGGTGACATACCTGCCTTCATAGAGTTGGTTCTGTTGAGGTATCCACGAAGCGCGTGTATCAAAATCTTTCGAATTCGTTTCCATTATGAACTCCAATCTATAGAGAGAAAAATCATCGAAGAGGGTAAGCCTGCTCCTATTGTCTGTGAGCTTAGGCCTCTCAACTGCCAGATATCTTCATATCCTGTGTCAAGCATACCGCAGGTCTATTGGCTTTCCATTGGAAATACATGAGAAACTTCTCATTTCTCGTCTCCCTATTGCTGGAGCATCTGGTGCAAGGCTGTTTCAACGAGATTGGCCGGGATAGCGAAGCTGACGCCGCTAGCGGCGGTATTGGACTCGGTATTGACCGCGGTCAATGTTGGAATACCGATGAGCTGCCCCTGCAAATTGATCAAGGCCCCACCGCTATTGCCCGGATTGACGGCGGCATCGGTCTGGTTCTTCTTGTTGCATGTTCGTTGTCTCCTGCATGTTTCAAACATTCTTTTGATGCGCTTTACGAGTATCTGTCACACGTTGCTCACCTGCGCCACAATGGCGCTCACATTGTCATCTCCACCACCCGCCAGCGCCGCCTGGATGAGTGCATGGGCTGTATCTGATGGGGTGGACATGCGTGTGGCCACGATGTCGGCAATTTGAGGATCGCGCACCATTTCCCACAACCCATCGGAGCACAACAGCAGGCTGTCCAAAGCCTCGAGCGGCACCACAGAAGCGTCTACTTCCACGGTGGCCTCTTCGCCAAGACTGCGATAGATGCGATTGCGCATAGGATGGGTGTAGATGTCGTCGGGCGCGATGATCCCCTCTGCCACGAGCACAGCCACAGCCGAGTGATCACGGGTTACCTGGACGAGTCCGGTGGGTTCGCGATAGAGGTAGAGTCGGCTGTCGCCCACGTGCGCTACGTAGGCGGTCGCCTCGATCACCAGGACAGCGGTCATGGTTGTGCCCATCGCGGTTTCCTGTTGCTGGTTGCGCTCATACACGACCCGATTGGCAGACTGGACACCCGCTCTGAGCAGGGGGAGAAAGTCCTCTGCCAGCCTCTGCTGTGCGCCCAGGGAGCCAGAGACATACTCGGCCAGGGACTGGACCGCGATCTGGCTTGCCTCCTGCCCATGCCCCTGTCCTCCCATGCCATCTGCCACTACAAGGAGGTCAAACAGCTTCGGCGGGGTAGAGAGAGAGGCAGAGGGCATGAGGCCGCGCGTGACGAGAATCGTATCCTCGTTTGGCCTGTACCTGCGCCGTATGCCCGGGTCCTGGCGCGCTCCGATGCGCAAATCGAGGACTATCTGCCCTGTGCGCCTTCCCTTCTCTACATCAGCCAGCGTATATTCATGCATATGATAAGAGATGTCAGTATGGTTGATATTTTGTTGCAGTAACATAGTCATATCTCCTTTATTCAGACTTCACACTGTGAGCAGGTTCCTGCTCATAATGCTCATTGATGTTTGATGTGCAAGCATTGGTTTCTTGTGCTAGTTCTATAGTAACGGAACAACATGTGAAGCATATTTGAGGAAGATGGGAAAGTTCTCATAATGGAGAGTGGAGAGTCCAGAGGTTGGTCCCTGGCGAATCCAGGACAGTTCTGGACCCGTCAGGGGTGAGTGCCGCAGCCAGCAGCCACTGATCGGAGTGATCTAGTCGCTGGTAGACAGCGGCCCGCTATTAACCGATATCAATACTTGTGGCAGTAATGCTTCCATCGCTGTTGTGCGTCCCCATAACGTGAATCCGGGTGCCAACCTTGATGGCGCTCGCGGCGCCAGTGTTGCCAGCCTGGGTGTAGCGGGTACTCGCTGTCGTGTGGATCGTGACCGAGCTGCCACTCGCCGTTTTAGCCACGATCGTATTGCCATTCACGCTCGTCACGGTTACCGCCTCGCACTGGCCCTGGGCTCCCGGTCCGGCAGCAAAGGTCTGCGCGTTATTCGCGCTTCCCGGTGCAACGGCCAGCGTTTGCGAGCTACTGGACGTAAGGGCTGAGGCCTGGGCCGCGCTGCTCGATGCAGCCATCATCGCGCCCACGCCCGGGGCAAGCATGAAGGCAAGGGCCAGGCCCCCGATCAGGAGCCATCTGCGTCTGCGCCGAGGCGGAGCAGGTGGTTGATCCAACCGGGTCCAGGCCATCTCTTCATAGTCTTCCATTGGTATATCTCCTTTCTTTAGAGTGAACTGGTGCGGCGTTTTCGCTTGCCGCAATCAGAGTATAAGGCGGGGAGATGTGATAACAATTGGAATAACATGTGACTTTTCTCATCACAATTTTACATTTTCTTGTGATTATTTTTCGATCAGTGTCGTCTCTTCTCTTGAGACATGTCTAGCAATAAAAGCAGTAACTGCTGAGGTATCCAATTTGTATTTGAAAAGATGGGGAGCCACCTCCAGAGCAGTTGCCCCGCAGTTTTCACGTCTGTTCAACAGGGTGAGCGTGCATCACTTCTGAAGGAAAAAACGATGGAAGAACAAAACGACTTGACGAGCGAGGGACGTGATCAGGGAAAACGGTCATTCGGGAACTATGACCTGATCCGGCGTATTGATATGGGCGGCATGGGCGAAGTCTATCTTGCGCACCAGCGCACCGCCTTTCATCGAGAGGTAGCGGCCAAGATTATTCGTGATGATCTGTCGCGTGACCCGCTCGCTCGCGCGCGTTTTTTCCGCGAGGCTGAAGTCAGCTCACACCTCAAACACGACCATATTCTGCCCCTGTTTGAATTTGGCGAGGTCGAGGGCAGGCTCTTCCTGGTGACACCGTATATCTCCGGAGGGACGCTGGCGCAGCGCCTGCACGCTGCTCCCCTGTCATTGGGGGAGGCGCGGCAACTCTTCAGCGCGCTGGTGCAGGCGGTAGCGTACATCCATCGCCAGGGCATTGTTCACCGCGATCTCAAACCGAGCAATATCCTGCTCGACGACGAGGAAGCGTCCGGGCAGATCTATGTGCGGCTCATTGACTTTGGGATCGCCGCGAAACAGGGTGAGACGGCCAGCCCGCCATTGACGCCGCCGGGGCAAGAGATCGGCACCCTCGCCTATATGGCCCCTGAACGCCTCGATGGTATTGCCGCTCCGAGCAACGACATCTACTCGCTGGGCGTCATCCTATATCAGATGCTTACCAGGCGTCTTCCAGTGGAAGGGAGCATTGTTTCTGGCTCGCTTCCGGCATCCCTTGAAGCCGTTGTCCGGCGCTGCATGGCAGCTAATCCTGAAGATCGCTATGCCAGCGCTATCGATATCCTGCCCGCCTTTGAGCAGTCCTGCCAGGCACTTCAAGTTTCTGCCACTCCCCCTGCTTCTCAGTCAACACTATTACCCTTTCTATCGGTCATACCGTCTCAACCCATTTTCGCGGAAAATGTACCTGGAGCGCACACGCCAGGGGAAACTGGAGATTTGCCCTCATCGCAGCCCGAGGAGGGTGAGACATTCGGGGAAGCCGATTATGCCGCACCTACTATGAATATTGCTTACGCGCGTGTAGAGATGGATGCAGCGGATGTAGTAAGTCCACCGGAAAAGCAGAGCCTTGCTGTTGCTGCCACCGATACCTCCGTTTCCGGTGGCAAGAAGCTTGCCCTCAGAGGTCGTAGCGGCCAGAAACCATTGTTCGCGGTCGTCTCACTCTTGATTATCGTTGTGCTGTTCGTCATGGCGGGTCTGGTCTATTTAGCATTTCCCCTGGTTGTCTCGGCCAGCGTCACTATTGGCCCGCAGGTGCATATGCTCCAACAGGTGTACACCATCACGGCCCAGCCTTCACAGACTGGAATCGATGTTGTCACCACGTCTATTCCCGCCCTTGAGAAGGTCGAAACGATAACCGGCTCACTGACGGGGCAAACGGCAGACCAACCATGTAATCGGTTTTTCTTCATCCGGTGCCAGCACGCGGCCGATCTCACCTCACAGTTGCGGCTATCGCTCATCTCGAAACTTTCCGCGCAGATGGATAACCAGCTTCGGACTCTCCATACCACCGCAATCGGGTCAAAACAGTTTGCCGACCTCTCAGCATCTAGCACTCCAGCTAACGGTCCAGGGAGCAGGACGATCACGGTGACGCTGTCGGAGCAGGGGAGCGTCGAGTACATCAACGACATGGATGCGCAGCAATTGGCACGCCTGTTGCTGGCACGGGAACTGGGGCCAAATACGAGCCTCGTGAACTCCACGATACAGATAGGTACTCCGGTGGTTGAAGAGGGAACTGACCTCGGTATGGCGACGATGAGGGTTGCGGCGGCTGGCGTTGTGGAATACCAGTATCCGTCTACACAGGTACAAGCTATCCTAAATCACATCAAAGGGATGACGCTTGCGGATGCGCGCTTCTACCTCCGGCGGCAACCAGGTGTGGATGCGAACTCGGTCTCGATCTCCATTCACGCCGCGTTCGGTGAGAGTAACACGCTACCCTCCAGTACGTCGCAGATCAAGATCATTTCTATCAATCCCACTAGTCTGCCTTCCGTCTCGCTGCCCGTCTTGTCCACACCCACGGCCACTCCGAGCAGCCTGACGCCCACCTTGTAGTCGAGAATACTACCGAAAACAGAACAGGATAATTGGCGCTCACTCCCTCAGGAGAATGCTGCCCACATTTTTTGACAGGCCCGGTAAAAGTAGGATTTGGCGGTGCTGGATGACACACTTGAAGAGGTGTTTGGCTCCCTTCACCCCGGGACGTCCGACCGCAGCCAGAGGCAGATCGTAGCTGAAAAACTCTGGAAAGCGCAGGAAGCTTTTCTCATGCCTCATTTGCAGTGAAGGTGATGGTGATGAGCGCCTTGTTTTGTGCAATGGCGATGTTGGCCAGGTTGGGCGGCTGGATGCCGAAGTCCGTCATGTAAATGGTGCTGGTCGCCGTGCCCGTGATCGTCTTGCCCACGACCTTGCCCTGCACATCAAAGACCTCTTTGTTGGTCTTACCGTGCATGGTCAGGTTGCCGGCCAGTTGAAAATGAACGGTTTGCCCATCAGTATAGCTTGCAGGTAAGCCCTGTGTGCTGACCGAGACGAACGTCGCGTTTGGATAGGTGTCCGTTTGCAGCGTGTTCTGTTGGATGTAGTTATCGCGCCTCGACGAATCCGATTGCAACGTCCTCAAGTCGACGGTGATATTCATTGCCGCGATGAGCGGCGATGCGCCGGTTCGTATCTTGAAACTGCCCGTCACGGAGTGCGTCGTGCCAATCGCGTCATTATTTGGTTTACTCTGAGAGATCAGGTTTTCGTACACGCTGTAGGATGCGGTGGTCTGGGCAGGCACGATCTGAAAGGTGCTCAGCCCGGTTGAGGGAATGGGCGTGCCGGTAGCCGTAATGGCTCCTGGCGCCGTATGGGTCTGGGTCTGGCTGACGGCGCTGGCGAAGTGCGCTGTGTACAGCAGACCAGCGACGACAATGACGAGGACAAGGCCGGTTCCGGCCAGCCAGATGTTACGTTTTTTCATGGTTCCTCCCTGGAAATAGTGAATATATCTTGAGGGCATTTCCTACTGTGCTCTAGCGTAGCATCGTTTCATTGGATTCTCATGAGAAGTGTAGACCATAGTCACCGAGGCGGTGCTTCTCTTCCCGCATATAGAGGTAAATGGAACGAGGCTGTCATCAAGTGCAAAGTAGCATTGTGACTGTCTTCTCTTTTCTCCCCTCTCTCTTTGCTGAAGGCTCTTCTCCCCTCGCTTTGCCCTTTTCCCTTCAGAAAATAGTCGTAATCTTTTTCCAAGAGACTTCTCATGATCCCCTGCTACCCTGATCAATGCGAGGTGGTCGTTCTGGATCACCTCGGTACGAAATGAGAAGAAAAGCAATGATAGAGCTTTCACGCTCCATCATCTGGTCTCATGGAGGCCACATACCACTTTGGGAGGATTTATTCATGAGAGAACAAGTGAGCATATCTCTTGCCCAGCCTCATGCCTTGCATGAGGGCACACCTATCACCAGGCATAGTCTTTCAGTTATCTTACCAGCCTACAATGAAGCCCAGGTCATTGCCAGCACGGTCTCGACCGTTCACAACGTGCTGGATGGCTGGAAGGTGGATTTTGAGATCATTGTCGTCAACGATGGCAGCACGGATCAGACAGGAGCGATTCTTGCTGCGCTCGCAGCTCGAGACCCCAGGATTCGTTTCGTCACCCATCTCGTCAATCAGGGCTATGGCGCGGCCCTGGTGAGTGGATTTGCAGCGGCGACCAAAGAACTCACCTTTTTTATGGATGCCGATGGGCAGTTCGACATCCGTGACCTGCGAACGTTCTTCCTCTTCATCGATCGCAACGATGCGGTCATTGGCTATCGCATAGATCGCCAGGACTCGTGGATGCGCAAACTCAACGCCTGGGGATGGAAGCTGCTGATCGGCTGGGTGCTCGGTATCCACGTGCGAGACGTAGATTGCGCGTTTAAGCTCCTGCACACCGACTTCCTCCGCCAGCATCCTTTGGAGACACGTGGTGCCATGATCAACGGGGAGTTGTTGTACACCTTGAAGCAAGCTGGAGGAACCTATAAAGAGCTTGGCGTGCATCACCTGCCACGTCAAGCTGGTCGTGCCACTGGCGCGAAACTGAGCGTCATCCTTCGCGCTTTCCGCGAACTGTTCGCCTATGCCTACAAGTGGCGGCGAGAAAAACAGAAGAGGATTCAACAGGCACAGATGCTTCACAAACCATGAGGACGAACCATTGGAATATTCTCATGTGTTTCCAATGGAGAATCAACGAACGGAGCGTAAGCTCAAAGAGATCGGAAAAGAATGCTTACACCACAGAATTGACACACGCTCTGGAGGATGCCTTTCAAGCGGATATCCTTCTCCAACGAGCGGAGTGTCACCTGATAGAAACGGAAGGAAAACAACAAGATGCTTGATACAAATAGCACTGCGACAACACTCACGACTCCTCCAGATGAGGCTGAGCAGCCGATAGCACCATCGGGAAAGAAGCGTTTGTTCGCCCGGCATCGCTTAGCCCTCGGCGGCATCCTGCTCATCTCGATCGTCATGAATTTCTATGCGTTGGGCAAGAACGGCTTCGGTTCCTATTATCCGGCCGCCATCAGAAGCATGCTGGACAACTGGCACAATTTCTTTTTTGCCGCCTATGATCCCGGCGGCTTCGTCTCGATCGACAAGCCCCCGGTGGGCTTCTGGTTGGAGGCGGCCAGCGCCAAGATTTTTGGCTTCAACTCGGTCAGCATCCTCTTGCCCCAGGCACTGGCTGGCGTGCTGTCCGTTTGGCTCCTCTACTACCTGGTCCGACGCCACTTTGGGGTCATCGCTGGCCTGCTGGCAGCGCTGGCCCTGGCTCTCAATC
>WNGQ01003604.1_pt1 | contig 15576 bp, 6 predicted proteins | sample 5407661 | NCBI WGS metagenome assembly WNGQ01 (sample SAMN13153382, study PRJNA577476) | soil metagenome | isolation source: 60 cm soil or saprolite under Garry oak tree replicate 2 | place: USA:California | collected 2016-06-15 | reverse complement strand
TCCAACGCGCTCCAGGGTCGGCTCTCGGGCGTGAGCGTCACCCAGAATGCGGGCACGCCCGGGCGCGAGTCAAATATCCGGGTCCGCGCCGTCGGCACGTTCAACAACGCCGACCCGCTGTACGTCATCGACGGCGTCGTGAGTGACAAGTTCGCGTTCGACGGGCTGAACCCGGAGGACGTGGAAAACCTCTCGGTGTTGAAGGACGGCGCCACGGCGGCGCTGTACGGCTCGCGCGCCGCGAACGGCGTGATCCTCGTGACGACGCGACGGGGCGCGGTCAAGCCGACCGAGTTCGCCTACAACGTCACCGTCGGCGCGCAGGACGCGCCCAGGATCCCGCCCACGCTCGATGCCTATCAGCACGCCAGGACGATCAACGACTTCCTGAGCTACAACCGCATCCCGACCAGCGACGTCCGCTACTACACGGACGACGAGCTGCAGTACTTCCAAACGCATTCCTGGGACTGGATTGGCGCTCTTTGGAAACAGCCGCTCGACGTGCAGCACTCGCTCAGCATCACGGGGGGTTCGGACGGCGTGCGGTACTTCCTGGGTGGCTCGTTTCTGGACGAGACGGGCTCGTTCGACAACCTGTCCTTCGGCCGCACGACCGCGCGTGGCAATCTCGATGTCGATCTGACGAGTCACCTGAAAGCCTCCGTGGATTTCAACGGCGCGCGCCAGGACCGCCACGGCCCGAGCTGGACGGTGGGCGATTGGGCGCAGGAGGACCTGTACAAGGCGCTGGCGCTCAGGACCCGGATGGTGCCTCCCTACGTCGACGGCCTGCCGGTGGGCAACTGGGTGGAATGGAATCCCGGCGTGGTGATCTCGAACCAGTCGGGATACGACCGGCGGCAATGGTCGCAGCTCAACTTCCGCGGCCGGCTCGAATACCAGGTGCCGTGGGTCTCCGGGTTGAGCGCGAGCCTCGGCTATTACAAAGGGTACGTCAACAGCTACGAGAAGCAGTTCAACATGCCCTACGACATGACGCTCTTCAACACGTGGGGCCTGCACAATCACATTATTGGCGACTCGGTGGTCGGCACCAGGCCGCGCAGCGCCGAAGAGTTCTTGCTCACGAAGAACGCCCCGTACAACCAGTATCAGCTCAACGCGCAAGTCACCTACAAGCACACCTTCGGACGGCATGCGGTGGACGCGCTGTTCGTCTACGAGCAGGCGGCGAGCGATACCAGTTGGGCCCAGGCGCAGCGCGACAGCTTCGTCACGGACATCGATCAGTACATCGCCGGAAGCGCCGCGCCCGAGAACCAGCGCGTGAACGGCACCGAGGCGCAGACGGCGCGGCTCTCCTATGTCGGCTCGGTTGGCTATAGCTACGCCGACCGCTACTATCTGCAGGGCTCGTTCCGCTACGACGGCTCCGTGATCTTCGCACCCCCGAAGCGCTGGGGACTCTTTCCCTCGGTCTCGGCGGGGTGGCGCCTCTCGCAGGAGCCGTTTTTCAAGGTGCCGTTCATCAATGACCTGAAGCTCAGGGGCTCCTACGGCATGGTCGGCAACGACGACGTGGGCGCCTTCCAGTGGACGCAGAAGTACGTGATCGGCGCCGGCGCGATCTTCAACACGGCGACCACCGGTCTCGCACCGGGGCCGCTCGCCAACCCCGACATCACCTGGGAGAAGTCCAAGTCGTACAACGTCGGCTTCGACTCGCGGCTGTGGGACAACCGGATCAACCTGTCGGTCGATCTGTTCTACCGCCACACCTACGACATCCTGGGCGATCGCCAGACCGGGGTGACCGACATCTTCGGCGCCACGCTTCCCGATGAGAACTGGGAGGTCGTCAACGGGCACGGGTTCGAGGTCGAGCTGGGCTACACGGGCAACGCCGCGGGGGCGGCCGGAGCCTTCACGTACTATCTCCGCGGCAATTTCGGCTACGCGGCGAACGCGATCGTGACATACAATGAACCCAAGGACATCCGTCCCTACCTCTCGCGCATCGGGCGCCCCACGAGCGGCAACCCAACCACCGACAGTCAGTGCTTCGGCTACATCGCGACGGGCATCCTCCGCACCCAGGCGGACCTCGACGCATTGGCGCCGGGATACACGATCAACGGCCAGCCGCCGCGTCTCGGCATGCTCAACTACAAGGACTTGCGAGCTCCCAAGGACGCCCCCAATCCCGACGCGCCGGACGGGAAAATTACGCCCGAGGACCAAGCTTGGATCTGCGACTACGCGACCAGCGACCGCACGAGCCCGCCGATCACCTACGGAATGAGCTTCGGGTCTTCGTGGAAGGGCTTGAGCCTGGACGGGTTGCTCTCCGGTGGCGCCGGCAACAAAGTGATGATGCACGCGGACGGGCGCTCGATCCAAGGCCGCGCCGAGGAATCGTCGTACGGGTTTTGGGCTGACCATTGGACGCCCGACAATCCCGACGCCGCCTATCCCGGGTACTTCGGCACGGGCTACAAGACCACGTACCCACAATCCACGTTCTGGCTGCGGGACGGATCGTTCCTCCGGCTCAAGGCGCTCACGGTGTCGTACGCCTTGCCGCAACGCATCGCGCGGGTCATGGGCCTGGCGGGTGCGCGCGTCTACCTCACCGGCACGAACCTGCTGCTCCTCATTGACCACGTGGGCGATTGGGGATTCGACCCGGAGATGAGCAACATCCGCGCGTATCCGCTGATGCGGACGGTCACGCTGGGCATGAGCGCGAACCTGAGGAGGACCGTCGAATGACGCTCTCCAAAGGAACCGCGCTCGTCGCCCTGAGCCTGACACTCGGCGGATGCAACAACATCCTCGACCTCCAGGACCCGGCGGCCGTCAACGAGAACCAGGTGTGGAACGACCCCGCGTTGGCGGAGGCCTACGTCAACCGGATGTATGCGGACAACCTGCCGGGCTGGACCACGGGAGACGCCACCACGTCCGACGAGTCGCCCGGGGGCACCGACCAGCTGTACGGACAGCTGACCGCGAGCTCGGTGGACTACTGGCCCTACGTGGCGATCCGTCGCATCAACATCCTGCTCGGCAACATCGATCACGGCACGCTCGACACGGCGCTCGTCAAGCGGATGAAGGGCGAGGCGTACTTCTTCCGCGCGTGGCGTTACTGGGAGATGGTTAAGCGCTACGGCGGCGTGCCGCTCGTGCTCGTGGTGCAGAACCTCACGGACTCGCTCAACTTGCCACGCAGCCCCACCTCCGTGTGCATCGCGCAGATCCTGTCCGATCTCGATCAGGCCATCGCCCTGTTGCCGCAGATCAGCGTGGGCGCGGGGAACGACGGGCACGTGCACCAGGGCACGGCCCTGGCGTTGAAGGGGCGGGTGCTGTTGTACTACGCGAGCCCGCAGTTCAACCGCCCCACGGCGGACATGCAGCGGTGGCAGACCGCGTACGACGCAAACCTCGCAGCGCGGGACTCCCTGGCGCACCACGGCTTCGGCCTCTACCCCAGCTTCGAACAGCTGTGGTTCGTGGACATGAATCCCGAGGCGATCTTCGTGCGCCGCTACTCGTATCCCGTGAGCACCCACAACTGGCAGGCGGCGACGCGGCCGCTCGACGAATCGCAGAACGCCACCGGCGCCAATCGCCCCACCTTGCAGATGGTCAAGGCGTTTCCGATGAAGAACGGACGGCCGATTACGGACGGAACGAGCAGCCCAGCGTACGATTCCGTGTACTTTTGGAAAAACCGCGATCCGCGCTTCTACGCCACCATCGCCTACAACGGCGCCGTGTGGGAGCTGTCCGGCAAGACGGGACGCCGAGAGTGGACATACGTCGGGGGCGAAATCAACAACCCGACCCCGACCGGCTTCTACACCCGGAAAGCGGTGGACCCGAGCCTGGACCCGTTTGGGGCGGGCAACGCCACGACCCAATGGATCGAAATCCGCTATGCAGAAGTGCTGCTGAATCTCGCCGAGGCGGCGAACGCCATCGGCCACACCCAGGAGGCGTACGACCAGCTCGAGCTGCTCAGGGCCCGCGCCGGGATCGATCCGGGAGCCGACGGTTTGTATGGGTTGGATGCCGGGCTGGCGGGAGACCAAATGCAGGCGGCGATCATGCTGGAACGCAGGATCGAGTTTGCCTTCGAAGCGAAGCGCTACTGGGATTTGCGGCGGAATATGCGGTTCGAGGCGGAGCTCAACGGCACGCACCGGTTCGCGCTGAAGACCACGCTGACGGTGCCCGCCGCCCAATTCAAGCTGGTGCGGGACACGGTGCATCTCGACTCCACCTATCAGAACTACTTCCAGTCGCAGGTCGACACGCTGGACCGGCTGTCCGCCATCAATTGGCAGCCGAACTACTACTTCTTCGGGATTCCCCAGGGACACATCGACCTGAATAGCAACATCAAACAGAGCGTAGGCTGGGGCGGTACGTTCGATCCGCTGCAGTGACTCGATGAGCGCACGACGCTGGGTCACGGCGGTCTCGCTCACCCTGGTGTGCCCGGTCGCGCTGGCGCAGTCGCGACCGGCGGCGCGGGTCGATTGGCCCACCTTCCTCGGGCGCCAGGACCTCGTCTGGGACCGGCTCCCGACCGGCTGGGGCGAAAGCGCGTTCATCGGGAACGGCCGCCTCGGCGCCACGATCGACGTGCGCGACAGCGCGCTCGGCTGGACCATCAATCGCACCGACGTGGTGCACGACCAGTCGCGCTACCCGATCGGCCGGGTCGTCCTGAAGACCGCCGGCACCGTCCGGGGCGGCCACGCCCGGTTGTCGCTGTGGGAGGCCGAGGCGAGCGGCACGGCGACCACCGACCGGGGCGAGGTGCGGTGGCGCAGCTTCACGGCGGCGCGGCCCTCCGTGATCGTCATCGTGCTCGAGGGAACGGGCGGCGAGAGCGGAGTCGCGCTCGACTGGTTGCCCGCCGAGGCGCGTCCGCCGCGCAAAGTGTATCGCAAGGATCCATTTGCGCCCGAGGACCTGCATCCGCCGCCCGTCGTCACGCACGCGTCCCACGAAATCACGAGCGTGCAGACGTTCTTGAACGGTGGCGCGCACGCCGAATCGATCCGCCGTTCAGCCAGGGTCTTCTACGTCAGTGTCGCTCCGGGGAACACTAGTCCTGACGCGCTGGCGGACGCGCGCACTGCGACGGCCGAGGCGGTGCGGCAAGGTCTGGCGCGGCTTGAGGCGGCGCATCGCCGGTGGTGGCACGCGTACTATCCCGAGAGTTTCCTCACCTTCCCCGACGCTCGTCTCGAGGCCTACTACTGGATCCAGATCTACAAACTCGGCTCCGCCATGCGCGCCGACGGGCCGATCCTGGACCTGAACGGCCCCTGGTTCAACGCCACGCCGTGGCCGGGGATCTGGTGGAACCTGAACACCCAGCTCACCTATTCGCCGCTGTTCCGGGCGAACCGGCTCGACCTGGCCGAGTCGTTGTTCCGGAACCTGGACCGGCACCGACAGGCCCTCATCGACAACGTGCCCGAGCGGTTGCGCGCCGACGCGGCGGCGATCGGGCGCAGCTCGGGTCCGGACCTCGTGCGCCCGGTCGATCTCGCCACCGCGCAGAGCGATGCGGCCCACGAGATGGGCGACCTGCCGTGGACCCTGTACTACTACTGGCTCTACTACCGCTACCAGATGGACGACCGCATCCTGCGCGAGCGCGTGTACCCGCTGCTCAAGCGCGCGATCGGGAACTATCTCGCCTATCTCGAGCGCGGGGACGACGGACGCTGGCACTTGCCTCCGACGGAGTCGCCGGAGCTCGCGACCGTGCCCGATGCGAACTACGATCTCGCGTTGCTCACATGGGGCCTCGAGACCCTGATCGCGGGTGCGGAGCGGTTGCAGCTCGAGGATCCCCTCCTGCCGCGCTGGCGCGACGTGCTCGCCAACCTCACCCTGTTCCCGACCGATTCGTCCGGCCTCATGGTGGGCCGCGGCAGGCCCTGGAAGGAATCGCACCGTCACTACTCGCACCTGTTGGCGATCTATCCGCTGCACCTCATCACGCCCGATCGCCCCGACGCGCGCTCCCTCATCGAGGCCTCGCTGCGAACGTGGGAGCGGGACGCGGCGCTGTTCCGCGGCTACTCGTTCACCGGCGGCGCTTCGATGCACGCGCTGCTCGGCCAGGGCGATACTGCGCTCGCTCGACTCAACTCGTATCTCGACGCGCCGCGCTACATGCAGCCGAACACCTTCTACGCCGAAGCGGGCCCCGTGATCGAGACGCCGCTCTCGGCGGCGACGTCGATCCAGGAGCTGTTGCTGCAGGATTGGGGTGGGGCGTTACGCGTCTTCCCCGCGGTGCCGGTTGCCTGGACCGACGCGGCCTTCGATCGGCTGCGGGCCGACGGCGCGTTTCTCGTCAGCGCGGTGCGTCAAGGCGGCCGCACCGCCTGGGTGCGGATCGAGAGCCTCGCGGGGTCGCCGTGCCGGCTGGTCGTGGCCGATTGGGACTCAACCGTGGTGCGCGAGCACACGGGGCCGCTTCCACAGGTGACGAAGGGGACCGCGGGGGACTACGTGATCGAGCTGCGCAGGGGGACGTCGGTGGTGCTCGCTCCCGACGACACGACGCCGTTGCCCGGTGTGAGTCCGGTAACGCTACCGGGCTCCGCTCACAATCCGTTTCCCATCCTGAAGGATGGGCCCGGGGCGGCACAACCCTGAAGGGTAGCCCTGCGCTTTAGCGCAGTGCTCCACCGGGCCCACGCTTCCAGCGTGGGAATCACATGGAGCCCGTTCTCACCCCACCTGCGGAGCGGCGTACACCGGCGCGGCGACGAGCGCGATGGCTCCGCGCAGTCGCGGCATGCGCCCCGCGGGCTCGGGGATCACGGGGGTCTCGGCGGCCCGCGGGGTCAGCGCCCGTCGCGCGACTTCGGCCCGGATGGCCTGCTCGACCAGATCCCAGGCACCAGTGATTTCCCCGCCGACGACGATCTGCGCCGGGTTGAGCGCCTGCACGATCAGCGAAACCCCGATCCCCAGGTAGCGACCCGTGTCCGCCACCGCGGCGCGGGCCCGTTCATCGCCCTCGCCGGCGCGCCGCACGACATCGTCGATCGTGACGCCGCTCTGCTGCAGCAGCTCGCGGGCGATCTCGGGTGACAGCTCGTGCCCCAGGTAGCGGGCCACCGTGGCGAGGTTCGAGGTGTGGGCCTCGAGGCAGCCCTGCGATCCGCACAGGCAGTGCGGGCCGGCGGTACTGATGGGGATGTGTCCGAACTCGCCCGCGGTATGGGCGTGGCCACGGACCACTTCGCCGTTCACGACCACGCCCGTGCCCACACCGTCCGACACCGACAGATAGACGAAATCGCGGATTCCGTTCGCTCGCTCGCTCAGCCAGATGTGCGCCAGCGCGCATGCCGCGGGAGCGTTCTCGACCTGCACCGGTAACCCCGTGCGTTGCGCCAGGCCGGTGCGGACCTGCACGTCGCGCCAGCCGAGCTGCGGCGCGTTCAGCACGCGCCCCCCGGCTCTGTCGACCATGCCGGGGATCACCATCCCGATTCCCTGGCAGCGTCCCTCCGGGGCGTACGTGCGGAGCAGACGACGGATGCGGATCGCCAGCTCGTCGAGCAGCTCCTCGGGACCGAAGCGGGTCGCGAGGCGCTCCAGGGCGATCTGCCGACCGCCCAGATCCGACAGCAGGACCTCGGTGCGGCTGAAGCGCACGTCGATGGCCACGACCAGCCGTCCGCGCGTGTTGACGTGCAGCATTTTCGGCCGGCGACCGCGCGGCAGCTCAGCCAGGGCTCCCTCATACAGGGCGCCCTCCTCCAGCAGCTCGTTGACCAGCGTGGTCACGACGCCGCGTCCCAGCGTCATGCGGCGGGCGATGTCGGCCCGCGAGATCGGCTGATGTTCGCGCACCAGGTTGAGGAGGATCTGGCGGTTGACCTGGCGGGAGGTGGAGCGCGTGGCGCGGCGGAAATCGCGGGTGTCGATTTTTCGCACGTTCGGCGTGGCTCCCATCCTTGGCGCGCCACTTGCGCACGCATCGCGGGTGCCGCCGGGCCGCTCGTCCACCGGGGCTCGACATGCTAGAGCGATTTACGCCGCCGCCGTCGTTGGGTCGGGGCGATTTAGTTCGATAAACGAACAAGATACGCGGCCGAGTCTCGGGAGCGGTCAGGAGCTGCCGGTGGGGAATTTCCTGCGCAGAGATCGGGGACTCTCATCCATCGCTGTTGAGCGCACGCAGCACTTGTTGCCTCCGAGCTTCACCCGAAACGCGCGCCGCCGGGCTCCTGTCCTCAGCGCCCTCGCCGCACCCCCTGAATCCCTCCTGGAGCCGTGCCTATGAGTGCGACGGGTGTCTGCGTCGTTGGTTGGGTTGCGCTGTTCGCGGCGGGAGCCCAGGGGCAGGCGCCCACCGGTCAGATACAAGGCGCTGTGCGGGGCCAGTCGGGAGCGCCGCTTGGGGGCGTGAGCGTGACGGTCACGGCCACGCACTTCGGGGCGGTCACTGGCTCCGACGGCCGCTACACGATCACCGCCGTGCCCCCTGGGACCTACCAAGTACGAGCGCGGGTGATCGGGTATGGCAGCGCCGAGGATTCCAGTGTCGTGGTGGTGGCCGGACAGACCGCCACCGCCGACTTCCAGCTTCAGGCCCAGGCGATCCAGCTGGATGCCATCGTGGCCGTCGGGTACGGCACCCAGCTGAAGAAAGACGTCACCGGGTCGGTCGGTTCGGTAGCGAGCACGGACATCGAGACGAGTCCCGTCACCCGGGTCGACCAGGCGCTCGCGGGGCTCGTGCCGGGCGTCCAGGTCCAGACGACCGACGCCCAGCCTGGCGCGTCCCTCCTGATTCGTGTCCGCGGCGCCAATTCATTGGAGGGTGACAACGCCCCGCTGGTGGTGGTCGATGGGGTCATCGGCGCCGACTTGAATGAAATCAATCCAGCCGATGTCGCGTCGGTCGACATTCTGAAGGACGCCTCGGCCACCGCGATCTACGGTGCGCGTGGGTCCAACGGCGTCGTGCTGGTGACGACGAAGCGCGGTCCGGCGGGCGCGGTCCGCTTCGAGTACACGGGCTACAGTGGTATGCAGGACATTAGCAAGCACATCCCGGTGCTGAGCGCCGATCAATTCGCGGTCTTGTACATGCGCAATCCGAACCGTGACAAGAGCATCACCTTCGACACACTGAATCACTTGGCGACGACGGACTGGCAAGGCCTGGTGTACCGGGCCGCCCCGATCCAGAGTCACCAGGTCCGCGTCGCGGGCTCGACCGGTGGGACCAATCTGATGTTCTCGGGCAACTGGCTCGCGCAGGACGGTGTGGTGCACGCGTCCGACTTCAGCCGCGGGTCAGTGCGCTTCAACCTGGACCAGGACTTGAGCCCGCGGGCCCGCCTGGGTACGCGCGTGAGCTACAGCCGCTCCGTGGGAAACCAGGATCGCGTCAACGGGGGCTACGGCTCGGGCGGTGGCGCGGTCACGGCGGAAGCGCTGCGCTTTCCGCCGACGATTCCCGTGTACGACTCGACGGGCAATTTCAGCGGTCCGCTCCTCTCCAGCCAGACCAACGACAACCCGTTGGCCATGGTCAATCTCCTGGCCGACAAGACCACCAACGACTACCTCATCGGCAACGTGTTCGGCGAGTACGACCTGTTGTCGGGGATCACGGTGCGCTCGAGCCTCAGCTACACCTCGCGCAACCGCCTGAGGCAGCGCTACACGTCCATGCTGCTGCGCGCCGCGTTGGGTACGGGACAGGCGAACATCGACAACAACGATCAGACGATCTGGCTCTCCGAGAACACGGTGACGCTGCGTCGCACGCTCGGCGGTCAACACGACTTCACACTGCTGGGCGGGTTCACGGCGCAACAAACACGTACCGCCACGAGCAGTGCGCAGGGAGTCGGATTCTCGAGCGACCAGCTCGGTTACAATCGATTGAACCTTGCGACGCTGGTGACCGGGAGCTCGAGTTCGGAGCGGGAGCGGCTCGCCTCGTACTTTGGTCGTCTGAACTACAGCTTCGGGGGGAAGTACTTGGTCACGGCCACGATCCGTAGCGACGGTTCCTCCAAGTTCGCCGTGAACAACAAGTGGGCCACCTTCCCTTCGGCGGCGGTGGCGTGGCGGGTGAGCGACGAGCCGTTCTTCCGTCGCCTGGTGCCGGCGGTGAACGAGTTGAAGCTGCGCTTCAGCGCCGGTCAGTCGGGGAGCGAGGCGATCGACCCGTACCAGTCGCTCGCCGAGTGGAGCGTGGGCGCGCCCTACGCGATCGGCGGGTTGACGTTCTTCAACGGGGCTCACCCGAGCCGCAACGCCAACCCGAACCTACGCTGGGAAACCACAACGCAGTACGACGCGGGTCTCGACCTGAGCCTGTTCGACAATCGCGTCAGCTTCACCGCCGACGCCTACGACAAGACGACGAACGACCTGCTGTACGGAAAACAGGTGCCGTACTTCACGGGGTTCGAGAGCTACGTCACGAACATCGGAAAAGTGCGGAATCGGGGCCTGGAGCTGGCGCTCGACACGCGGCACACGATCGGCGCGCTCGAGCTGCGGCTGGGGGGCAACCTGTCGCTCAATCGCAGCAAGGTGTTGGACCTGGGGGGGGACCAGCGGTTCTTCATGACGGGCTCGAACACCTCACTGACGAACTGGCGGGACGACGTGATCATCCAGGTGGGCCAGCCGCTCGGGAACTTCTACGGCTACGTGTGGGATGGGATCTTTCAAGACTCGGCTCAGATCGCCCACAGTGCCCAGCCCAAGGCGGTTCCGGGCAGCATGAAGATCAGGGACCTCAATGGTGACGGCGCCATCGATGACAACGATAAGACCGTGCTCGGGAACGCCCTCCCACGCTACCTCTTCGGCCTGACCGGATCCGTGAGCTATCGGCAACTCACCGTCAGCTGGATCGTCCGCGGGGCCCTCGACTTCCAGGTCGTCAACATCAGTCGTGCCGCCATGGAAACGCCCGGCAGTAGCCTGAACGTGCTCCCGTCCGTCCTCAACTACTGGACCCCGACCAACCATACGAACACGATGACCGCCATGGGCGTCGGTCCGTTCGATGGAATGACGTCACGCTGGGTGGAGGACGGCTCGTTCGTCCGACTCCAGAATGTGACCGTCGGGTGGGAGGTTCCGCCGCAGGTCAGCGGGCGATTTGGCATGCAGCGACTCCGAATATACGCGAGCGGGCAGAATCTCTTCACGGCGACGCGGTACTCGTGGTACGACCCGGAGATCAGCTCCCGCGGCACCAACGATCTCACCCTCGGCTGGGACGACTCCGGCTATCCCGGCACCAAGACGATCACACTCGGCGTGAACGCGTCCTTCTAGGATACAGGCTATGAGACTCAGGACTTTCGTCGTCTTCGTGGTCGGACTAACGTGCGTGGTGCTCGCGGGGTGCCACGACTGGCTCATGGAAGAGCCGGAGGACTTCTTCTCCCAGGACAACTTCCCTGCCAGCGAGGCGGACTTGAAGATCGCGCTCGGCGGGATCGACGACTGGTACACCGGCGGGTCGGCCCAGGCGTACTTCCACCGCGGCTGGCCGATGCTCAGCGAGGTGCCGTCGGACCAGACGGTGATCCAAAGTCAAAGCACATCGGACACGCGGTACGCGCAGGACACGTACACGCTCACTCCGGAGAACGAGTGGTTGTGGCGCGTCTGGCGGCAGATCTACGGCGCGATCAGCCAGGCGAACTTCCTCATCGCGCGCATCCCTCAGATGACGACGGTGACGCAGGACGTGAAAGACCGTTATCTCGGCGCCGCCAAGTTCCATCGCGCCTTCAACCACTTCAATGCCGCGCGCGTGTGGGGAAGCATACCCCTGATGCTGACGCCCGTGACCGACTTTTCCAGTGTCACACAGCTCACGCGTGCATCCATCCACGACGTCTACGCGGCCATCGTCGCCGACTTGCAGGACGCCGCGCGGCTGTTGCCGCGCCGGTGGCCGGATTCGACCACGCCGGATGACGGCCGGCCCACGCGCGGGGCCGCGACCGCGATGCTCGCGGACGTCTTTATGAACATGTCGGGCGCCGTGGTCAACGAGAACCACTGGGCGGATGCTGCGGCAGCGGCGAAGGCGGTGATGGACAGCGGTGGATACAGTCTCGTGCCCAACTTTTCGGACCTCTGGCTCATCAAGAACAAGAACGGCCCCGAACACATCTATTCGATCCAGTTCCAGGGACTCAAGCGCAACCTGTTCACCTGCCAGTCGCGGCCGTCAGGGATCGGCGCGGAATCCTGTACCAACTACTGGTATTCCACACCCGAGTTCATGGCCAGTTTCGACTCGCTGGATGCGCGCAAGAACGTGACGTTCCTCACGCGCGTGAACGTGCCTCTGGGGTGCACCACGGGCGCTGCGGGGTGCGTCACGTACTACTACGACAAGACCGCGTCGGACGGCAAGACGGCGCCTTTCGGCGACAAGCGGCCACGCTTCCCCAATTTCATGCCGTACTACGGGAAGTTCTTCGACGCCAACGGCTCAATCCAGAACAGCCAGAATCAACGAACCGACCTGAACTGGCCGATCTACCGGTACGCCGAGGTGCTCCTGATGTTCGCGGAGGCGGAGAACGAGGCCAACGGTCCGACCCAGCCGGCGCTCGACGCCATCAATCTGGTGCGTGTACGCGCCAGGCTGCCGCTCCTGGCCGGTCTCAGCCAGGACTCATTGCGAAAGGCGGTCCACCAGGAGCGCAGCTGGGAGCTGGCGTTCGAATCGAAGCGCCTGTTCGATCTGAAGCGCTGGGGGGAGTTCTACAGCACGCTGCAGAACGATCCCGTGGCCAAGATCGGCATCAAGGATTTCATGGTGTTCCTGCCCATCCCGCAGCGCGAGATCGATCTCGACCCCGCTCTGGGGCAAAACCCGGGGTACTGACGCATGCGCGCGCCCGCGCTGGTTCTCGTCCTCGGCCTGCCCGTCGCGGCATTCGGCCAGGACGCCCGCCTCGTCATCCACGCCGACTCGGGGCGCGATACCATCAGCCGCCACATCTACGGCCAGTTCGCCGAGCACCTGGGACGCGGCATCTATGACGGCTTCTGGACCAAGAGCGGCACCGGCCGCTGGCACGTGCGCGACGACGTCATCGCGGCGCTGCGCAAGATCCAGGTCCCGAACGTCCGCTGGCCCGGCGGCTGCTTCGCCGATCGCTACCACTGGCAGGATGGCATCGGTCCGCCCGAGCAGCGCCCCACGATCGTCAACACCATGTGGGGCAACGTCACCGAAGACAACAGCTTCGGGACACACGAGTACCTGGACCTGGTCGAGCGACTCGGCGCCGCGCCCTTCATCGTGGGCAACGTCGGCAGCGGCACCCCGCGCGAGATGGCCGAATGGTGGGAGTACGTGAGCTTCGATGGCACGAGCCCGATGACCACGCTGCGGAAGAAGAACGGCCGCGCCACGCCCTGGAGCGTGCGCCTCTGGGGCGTGGGCAACGAGAGCTGGGGCTGCGGCGGCAACATGACGCCCGAGTACTACGCCGACGTCTACAAGCGGTTCGCAACGTTTCTGGCGTCATATGGACCGGTCCGTCCGTTCCGGATCGCCACCGGACCCAACTCCGAAGACTTCCATTGGACCGACGTCGTGATGCGCGACGCGGGCCGCATGATCGACGGCCTCGACCTGCACTACTACACAGTCGTCGGCTCCTGGGCCCACAAAGGCTCGGCCACCGAGTTCGGCGAGCGGGAATGGTTCACCGCCCTGCAGAAGGCGCTGCACGTGGAAGACCTGATCACGCGGCACGCTGCGGTGATGGACCAATACGACGCCCGCAAGCGCGTGGCGCTCGTGGTAGGCGAGTGGGGCCTGTGGCACGACGTGGAGCCGGGCACCAATCCGGGCTTCCTGTACCAGCAAAACACGCTGCGCGACGCGCTCGTCGCCGCCGTGTCGCTCGACATCTTCAACCGCCACGCCGACCGGGTCCGCATGGCGAATATCGCCCAGACCATCAACGTGCTGCAGGCGATGATCCTGACCGAGGGCGACCGGATGGCCCTCACGCCCACGTACCACGTGTTCGAGCTGTACACGGTGCACCACGACGCCGTCCTCTTGCCGCTGACATTCGAGGGCGCGCCGCCACGCTACGAGTATCAAGGTCAGTCCATTCCTGCGGTGAGCGGGTCCGCGTCACGCGACAAGGAGGGTCGGATTCACATCACGCTCACCAATCTGGACCCGAACCGCGGCCGGACCGTGAGCGGGGAAATCACCGGTGCGCACGTGTCACGCGTGTCCGGGCGAGTGCTGACCGCGGCCGCGCTGAACGCGCACAACACGTTCGACCAGCCCACCGCCGTCCAGCCGGCGCCGTTCAGCGGTGCCCGCGTCTCGGGCGACAAGATCACCGTGGACCTGCCACCCAAGTCCATCGTCCTGGTCGAGCTGCAATGAGCCGGCCCTGCTCGCGCCGGGCCTTTCTCTCCGCGGCGCTCGCGGCCCCCGTCGCGCCGGCGCTGGCCGCAGACATCTGGAAGAAGTGGCGGACCGGGAACCCGGACGACACGCTCGCGATCTCGAGCCCGAACGGCACGGTCGAGTTCCGGCTGCTCCCCGGCAACGAGCGCTCCCCCCGGCTGCATTTCGATATCACCTTCCGGAGCCGCAGGGTGATCGAGGCCTCGCCGCTAAGTATGGTCGTGGACGGCGTCGAGTTGGGGCAGGGGGTCGCCGTGGGCAAGGTCGAGCGCTACGACGCGAACCAGCGGTACCGCTGGCGCGGCGTGCACGCGGAAGCGGTCAACCGGTTCAAGGGCGCGAGGATCGCGCTGCGGCACACGGGGAGCGGCACCGACTACGTGCTCGACGTGCGCGCCTTCGACGACGGGATCGCGTTTCGCTCGATCGTCCCGGGCTCCGGGTCCCGGGTCCCGGATGAAGCGACGACGTTCGTGGTTCCTGCTGGATCAACCGCCTGGTATCACGACCTGCGCGGGCACTACGAAGGGGTCCACATCAGGAAAGACATCGCCCAGGTTCAGACGGGCGAGTGGGCCGCGCCGCCCCTGACGTTCAAACTCGCCGACCAGGCCGGCTACGCCTCGATCACCGAAGCCGCTGTGATCGACTACAGCGGCATGGCGCTCCAGGCCGACGGGCAGCGCGGGTTCCGGACGCGGCTCGGTCACGCCCAGCCGCCGAGCTATCCGTTTACGCTGCGCTACGGCGACGCGGAGGCCGCTCGGTTGGCGCAGCCGGCGGCCGTCGTCGGGCCCATCACGACGCCGTGGCGCGTGGTGATGATCGGTTCCGACCTCGACACGCTGGTGAACTGCGACATCGTGCACGACCTCGCCCCACCGCCCGATCCGCGGGTCTTCCCGCAAGGGATCGACACACCCTGGATCAAGCCGGGACGGGCCGTCTGGAAGTACCTGGACGGCGGCGGACCGAACACGCTCGACACCATGAAGGAGTTCTCCCGGCTCGCGGGTGAGCTGGGGTTCGAGTACAACCTGGTGGAGGGGTTCTGGCGGCAGTGGAACGAGACCGACCTGCGCGACCTGATCGACTACTCGCGGCAGCGCGGCGTG
>WNGQ01004021.1_pt1 | contig 15577 bp, 17 predicted proteins | sample 5407661 | NCBI WGS metagenome assembly WNGQ01 (sample SAMN13153382, study PRJNA577476) | soil metagenome | isolation source: 60 cm soil or saprolite under Garry oak tree replicate 2 | place: USA:California | collected 2016-06-15 | reverse complement strand
AGGGACACGTGATCGGCGACAACGGGCGACGCTACACCATCACGCTTCGGAAAGGCGTGCGGTTCCACAACGGCAAGGAGATGACCTCGGCCGACGTGGTGCCGTCGCTGCAGCACTGGGCCAAGCTCTCGACCACGGGTAAGGCCGTCTGGAAGAACGTGGAGGCGCTCGAAGCCAAGGATCCCTACATCGTCGTGATCTATCTCAAGGAGCCTTCGGGTTCGCTGCTCTACGCGCTGGGCTCGCCGAACAACGGCGGCGCCATCTATCCCAAGGAGGTCGTGGCCGCCGCCGGCGACGTGCCCGTCAAGGAATACATCGGCACGGGCCCGTATCGGTTCGTCGAGCACAAACCCGATCGGCACGTCAAGATCGCGCGCTTCAAGGAATACTCCGCGCGCTCCGAGGCGCCCAACGGCTACGGCGGCAAGCGCACGGCGTACATCGACGAGATCTATTTCATTCCGGTGCCCGAGGCCTCCGTGCGGCTGGCCGGCTCCGAGACCGGCGAATACCACTTCGCCCAGCAGCTCCGGCAGGACCAGTTCGATCGCGTCAAGGGTCAGCCCGCCCTCGAGGCGCAAACCGCCAAGCCCTATGGCTGGATCACCGCCGTGCCCAACCACAAGGAAGGGCTGATGGCTAACCGGAAGATCCGCCAGGCCTTCCAGGCAGCTCTCGAGATGGAGCCGATCCTCGCCGCGGCCATCGGCAACAAGGCCTTCTACCGGCTCGACGGCGCGCTCTTCTACCCCGAGCAAGGGCTGATGCACTCGCAGACGGGCGTGACGGGCTACAACCAGAAGAACAAGGCCAAGGCGCGGCAGCTCTTGAAGGAGGCGGGCTACACGGGCCAGCCCGTGCGCTGGATCACGACGAAGGAGTCAGCTCTTGAAGGAGGCGGGCTACACGGGCCAGCCCGTGCGCTGGATCACGACGAAAGAGTACGAATGGATGTACAACACGGCCCTCGTGGCCTCGCAGCAGATGGAGGACGCGGGCTTCAAGGTCGATCTCCAGGTGGTGGACTGGGCGACCCTCGTCCAGCGGCGTGGCAAGCCGGAGCTCTACGATATCTTCTCGACGGGATTCTCGCTCAATCCCGACCCCGCCATCGCCACGAGCATCCAATGCAACTGGCCCGGCTGGTGGTGTCACGAGGAGAAGGAGAAGCTCCTCGCCGACCTGGCCCGCGAGACCGATGCCAAGAAGCGCCGTGTGATCATCGAGAAGATCCAGGCCATCTTCTACGAGGACGTGGGGCGCATCAAGTTCGGCGACTACTTTCAGCTCGACGTGACGCGCAAGGAAGTGCGCGGCTTCAAGCCCGGCCCGTACCTCTATTTCTGGAACGTCTGGCTCGCCAAGTAATCGGCGGATGGCCGACCATACCTTCTATCTGACGACGCCGATTTACTATCCCAACGCGCGGCCGCATCTCGTTCACGCGGGAGCGACCATCATGGCCGATGCCATGTGTCGTTACCGCCGCCTGCGTGGTGATCGAACGTATTTCCTGACCGGCACGGATGAGCACGGCGACAAGATGGTCCAGGCCGCCGCGGCGGCCGGCGTCACACCGCAGGCTCATGCCGATACCTACGCCACAATGTTCCGGGACACCTGGCGGCGACTCGGCATCACCAACGACGACTTCATCCGCACCACCGAGCCGCGCCACAAAGTGGTCGTGCAGGCCATTCTCCAGAAGCTCTACGACGCGGGCGAGATCTACTTCGGCGAGTACGGCGGCTGGTACTGCTACGGCTGCGAACGTTTCTATACCGAGAAGGAGATCGTCGACGGCAAGTGTCCGGACCATCAGACGCCGCTCTCCTTCATCAAGGAGAAGAACTACTTCTTCAAGATGTCGAAGTACCAGGAGTGGCTGATCAAGCACCTCGAGGACAATCCGGGCTTCATCCAGCCGGAGCGTTACCGCAATGAGGTCCTGGGATTTCTTCGCGAACCTCTCCTGGATCTCTCGATCAGCCGGCCCAAGGCGCGGCTGCAGTGGGGCATACCTTTGCCCTTCGACGACCAGTACGTCACGTATGTCTGGTTCGACGCCCTGATCAACTACATCTCCGCGCTGGGCTATCCGGAGGGTCCGCTCTACAAGGAGCTCTGGGCGGCCGGCCACGCCGAGCATCTGATCGGTAAGGATATCCTCAAGCCTCACGGCGTCTACTGGCCGACCATGCTCCACGCCGCGGGCATCCCGCTGTACCGGCGTCTGAACGTCCACGGCTACTGGACGATCGGGGGCGGGAAGATGTCGAAGTCCATCGGCAACGTGGTCGAGGCCTTCCAGCTCACGGACAAGTACGGCCACGACGCCTTCCGCTACTTCCTCCTGCGCGAGATGAATTTCGGCCTCGACGCCAGCTTCAGCGAAGAGGCCTTCGTGGGCCGGCTCAACGCCGACCTTGCCAATGACCTGGGCAATTTCGTCTCGCGCGCCACGACCATGATCGTCAACTTCGGCGGCGGGCGCATCCCTGCTCCCGGCGCGGCGGGCGACCCGGAGCGGTCGCTGCAAGAAGCGGTCGAGCGCACGGTAGCCGACGTGGATGCGGCCATGGAGGATTTCGCCTTTCAGCGCGCGCTTGGCGCGATCTGGGAATTCCTCGGATTCGCGAACCGCTACGTGGATGCCACGGCACCCTGGACGCTGGCCAAGGACCCGGCCAAGCGTGAGCGACTCGACACGGTACTGTGGACGCTCGGGGAGTCCTTGCGCTGTCTCGGCATCCTGCTCGATCCTTTCGTGCCCGATGCGGCCGCCAAGATCCGCGCCGGCATCGGAAGCGGCGCGCCGCGGCTTCACGACATCGCATGGGGTGGTCTCGCGGCCGGGGCGTCGGTTCAGAAGGTGGCCGGCCTCTTTCCGAGAGTAGACGTCAAGGTGAGCGAGGAGCCCAAGTCGGGGGCGTCGGCTGACAGCGCCGGCAAAATCCCCATCGCCGACTTCGCGAAGGTCGAGCTACGCGTGGCCGAGGTGCTAGCTGCCGAGAAGGTCCCGAAGTCCAAGAAGCTCCTCAAGCTCACCGTCAAGGTCGGCGAGGAGACGCGAACCCTCGTGGCAGGCGTGGCCGAGCAGTACGAGCCCGAGTCGCTCGTGGGCCGCAAGGTGGTCATCGTCGCCAACCTCGAGCCCGCCACCCTCATGGGCGTCGAGTCCAACGGTATGGTGCTGGCCGCCTCCCACGAGGGCACCGTCTCGCTGCTCACGCTCGACAAGGACGTGCCCTCGGGCTCCAAGGTCAAGTAGGTGCGCCGGGACATCCTGGAGGAGACCTTCCGGCTCCTCGCCCGGCACTTCGACCTCTTCACCATGATCGCGCTGACCGTGTGGCTGCCCGGTCACCTGGTGATCAACTACCTGGACTTCTTCGCCACCTCCAAGGGTGCGGCGGACGCCGCCGCGCGGAGCTTTCGGGTGGCCATCCTCCTCGAGGGTGTCTTCGGACCGCTGGTGGTCGCCGCCACCCTCGCCGCCCTCCTGACCATCAAGCAAGGCCAGCCCCCCCGCTACCTCGCGGCCATGAGGTGGGCCATCATCCTCTGGCCGCGCCTCTTCCTGGCGCGCCTCGTGGTCAGTGTCGCCGTGCTCGCGGGGCTCGTTGCCCTCGTGGTACCGGGCGCGATCCTGCTCGTGCGGCTGGCCTTCGTGGATGCCCTCGTGGCCCTCGACGGCGTTCCGCTCGGTCAAGCCTTGCGCATCAGCAACACCCTGACGGCCGGACGGCGCCGGGGGATCTTCTGGACGGGCGGCTTTCTCTTCGCGGCCGTCTTCTCCATGGCCGCCGCGCTCTCGGCGCTGGCCGGCCTCGCCGAGCATTTCGTCGTGCAGGTGCTCGCCGACTGCCTGATCGCGGTGACGCAGACCGTCTTCACCATCGCGATGTTCCTCTTCTACTGGGAGGCGCGCCAGGCGCCCGTGCCCTCTCCCGCTCCCGCGACCAGCCCCGGTCAAGAAACCTGAAGTCGCTCAGGCTGAGAGCCTCGTCGGGACTCGCGGGCATCGGGCGGCGGGCGCCGCGCGAGCGTCAGGGCTGAGCATGACCATGCCGATTCTCCGCTGGGTGAAGCGCTGGGGCATCTCCGTCTTCTCGCTCAGCCTGGGCGTCGCCACTCTCTTCGTCTTTCGCCGCGGGCTGCCGCACGTGGGCTGGATCGTCGGCTACCTCTTGCTGCTGTGGCTGCTCATCGTGATCGTGGCAGAGCTGCGGGCTCCGCTCGAATCCAAGCGACAGCGTCTCGTCGTGGACGCCGTCGACTACGTCATCCAGTCCCTCTACCACGGGCTCCTCCTCTTCGTGCTGCCCGCGTACTGGGCGAGCGCGACCCTCGACTCCGTCAACGCGATCTTTCTCGCGGGCGTGGTGGTGGGCGCGCTCGTCACGGCCATCGATCCTTGGTACTCGGCGATCGTGCATCCGCGACCCTGGCTCAACCAGCTCCTGCTCGGCTTCTCGATCTTCGCCGCCCTCAACGTGGCGCTGCCCCTCCTCCGCATCAAGCCCATCTTTGCCCTCGAGGGCGCCGCCGCGCTCTCGCTCCTGGCCATGACCCCGGTCTTCCGCGACCGCGGCGCGTTGACATGGCCGCGGGCCCATAGCCGGGCCGTGGCCCTCGCCGTGGTGGCCATGGTCGCGGTGTGGTTCGGGCGCGCGGCTGTGCCGCCGGCGCCGCTCTTCGTCGCGAGGGCCACGGTGGCTCGCGATGTCACCATGCTCGAGCCGCAGGAGCCCGTGTCGAGTCCAATCACGGCGTCCTCCGTGGCGACATGGGGCGGCCTGACCGCGTATACGGCCGTGTATGCGCCGGCCGGTCTCGAGCAGGCCATCAGCCACCGGTGGTGGAAAGATGGCCGGCTCATCGGGATCGCGCCGCTCTCCCCGGTGCGCGGGGGGCGCAAGGAAGGCTTCCGCACCTACTCGAAGAAGACGGACCTGAAGCCTCCGTACCAAGGCCGCTACCACGTTGACGTCGTGACCGCCTCCGGCCAGCTCATCGGCCGTCTCCGCTTCACCATCTCGCCCTAGACGGTATGATGGACGCTTGATGCTCTTCGACACCCACGCGCATCTGCATTTCCCCGACTTCGCCGATGACCTCGACGCCGTGCTCGAGCGGGCTCGCGCCGAGGGCGTGCGCGGCATGGTGACGATCGGCACCGATCGCGAGACCAACCGCGCCGTCGTGGAGCTGGCGGGGCGGTGGCCCGACGTCTGGGCGACGGTGGGCATCCATCCTCACGACGCGGCCGAGGCGACGGAGGCGGACTTCGAGGAGATGGAGGGGCTCGCGCGCTCCGAGGCCAAGGTCGTCGGCCTGGGCGAGATGGGGCTCGACTTCTTCCGCAATCTCTCTCCGCGGGACGTCCAGGAGAGCGTCTTCCGTCGCCAGCTCGTCATGGCGCGCGCCGTCGCCAAGCCCGTGGTCATCCACTGCCGGGACGCGCACGCGGAGACCCTCGCCATTCTTCGCGACGAGAAGGCGGGAGAGACGGGCGGGGTCATGCACTGCTTCTCGGGCGATGTCGAGGTCGCCCGGCGCTGTCTCGACCTGGGGCTGCTGATCTCGCTGGCCGGTCCCGTCACCTACAAGAACGCGCGCGCGCTCCCCGACGTCGCGCGGTTCGTGCCCGCGGACCATCTCGTGGTCGAGACCGATTGTCCCTACCTGCCGCCCACGCCCCACCGCGGCAAGCGCAACGAGCCCGCCTACGTCGCGCTGACCGCGGCCCGGATCGCCGAGCTGCGGAATGTGGACGCGGCGGAGCTCGGCGAGGTGACCACGCGGAATGCCGCGCGGCTCTTCCGCCTCCGTCTCGACTAGCCCACGAGCCTGTCCGAGTAATTCCCCAGTCGCCCGAGTTATTTCTTGGAGAGGATGGCGCGGGCGGCCTCGGCCTCGTCGGGGGGCACGAGGATCACGATCTCGCCCTGCGCGCCCACGCTGAAGGGATGGACGGACTGGGCGAGGCGACTGCGCAGGACCACCCGGATGCTCTCGCTCTCGAGGAGGCTGCGCACGACCATCGCTTCGAGCTGATTGGCGCAGCGGCACACCTCGGTGAAGCCGACTTCAGGCTCGGGGGGGCGGCGAGTTCCGGGGAACGGGATGACCTTGCCCCGCCGCCTCATCGCGACGACCTGTACCACTCGTAGATGTCCTCGCCCGTGGTGAACCACACGCCCTTCTTCTTGCGCATGTAGTCGTACGCCGCCTCGAAATACTTGATCCGGTGCGGCACGCCCGAGATGTACGGATGCACGGCGAGGGCCATCACCCGCGGGTTCTTGGCGCCTTCCGCGTAGAGCCGGTCGAACTGGTCCTTGACCCGTTGCAGCCATTCGGACGAGGTGTGGTGCTGGATCACCATCATGGGAATGTCGTTGAGCTCGATCGAGTACGGCACGGAGACGAGACGGCCCGCGGCGGTGCGGATCTCGTAGGGCTGATCGTCGTTGACCCAGTCGGAGACGTACTCGATGCCCTCGGCGGCCAGATGGTCGAGCGTCTCCCACGTCTCCGTGAGGCCCGGCCCGAGCCAGCCCTTGGGCTTCCGGCCCGTGAACTTCGTCAGCATCTCGATCGACTGGCGGATGGCCGCGCGCTGGTCGGGCAGGAGATGCATGGCGCCCTGGATCACGCCATGGGCCATGAACTCCCATCCCGCCTCGAGCATGGCCCGCGCCACGGGCTCGTAGGACTCGACAACATGAGCGTTGATGGCAGTGGTCGCGCGCAGCTTCCGCTTGGCGAGCGCCTCGAGAAGCCGCCAGAAGCCCACGCGCATGCCGTAGTCGTGCCAGGCCCAGTTCGGCACGTCGGGCACGGCGCTCACGCCCTGGGGAGCGGTCAGATACTGGCGGGCCATCGCCTTCTCGATGTCCCACTCCTCGACGTTGACGATGGTCCACACGGCGATGCGGGCGCCCTTGGGCAGCTTCCACACGGGACGGCTCGCCATCGGCGAGTAGTCGAAGCGTTCGCCTGGCAGCTTCACTCGCTCCTCCTTCGCGGTCTGGGGCTCGGGCGCCGGGTGGCTCGGGCAGCCGCGCGCCGAACCGGCGTCCCGGTCGGCCTTGAGACTACCATCGCCCGGGCATTGAGAGTAGAATGCCGACCCGTGGCCCGACCGCCGGGTATCGACGTCCACGCGCACTTCTTCCCAGAGTCCTTCATCCGGCTCATCGAGGAAGCGGGCGCGCCCTTCGGCGCCGGGATCGACCGCAGCAATCCCCAGGGCCCCGTCATCATGTTCGGCGCGTCGCGCACGGCGCCGCTCGAGCCGCGCTTCGTGGACCTGGACCTTCGCATCCGCTCGATGAATCGCCAGGGCGTGGGCGTCCAGGCCCTCTCCCTCACCGTGCCGATGGTGTACTGGGCGGACGGCCCGACAGGGACGCGTCTCTCCGCCGCCTTCAACGACGCCGCGAGCGCTGCGCACGTGGCGTACCCGGACCGGTTCGTGGGCTGCGCCATGCTGCCCATGCAAGATCCCCTGCGCGCCCTCGAAGAGCTCGATCGCGCGGCCGGGCTCCCGGGCATCCGTGGCGTCTACATGGGCACCAACGTGAGCGGCCGCGAGCTGTCCGATCCGGAGTTCCTTCCGATCTTCGAGCGCGCGGCCGCCCTCCGCCTGCCCGTGCTCCTGCATCCGCTTCGCGTCGTGGGCGCCGAGCGCCTGCAGCCGTTCTACCTCGGCAATCTCCTCGGCAATCCCTTCGACACCGCCATCGCCGCCGCCCACCTCGTCTTCGGCGGCGTCCTCGACCGGTTGCCCAAGCTCGAGGTGTGCCTGCCCCATGCGGGCGGAGCGCTGCCTTACCTGCACGGCCGGCTCCGGCACGGCCAGCGGGTGCGCCCGGAGGCGCAGAAGCGCGCGAAGAAGCCGTTCAGCTCCTACCTGCGCCGCTTCACCTACGACATCATCAGCCACGACCCGGGCGCGCTGCGATATCTCGTGGCCACCGTGGGCGCAGATCGCGTGATGCTCGGCACCGATTTCTGCTTCGACATGGGCTATGACCGGCCGCGCGCCGTCATCGAGTCCAAGGCCGCCGGGCTCAATCGAAAGGATCAGGATCGCGTGGTGCGTGACAATGCCGCCCGCCTGCTGCGCCTGAGGTAGGCGCGGCATGCGGTCGGACTTCTGGATCCTCCAGACGTTCAACGGGCTGACCTACGGCGCCCTCCTCTTCCTCCTCGCGAGCGGGCTCTCCCTCATCTTCGGGGTCATGCGTGTCGTCAACATGGCGCACGGCTCCTACTTCCTCCTGGGCGGCTACATCGGGCTGACGGTGGCCCTGCGCACGAAGAGCTTCGCCATGGCCCTGGTGGCGGGCACGGTGGCCATCGCGCTCGTGGGCATCGCCATGGAGCGTCTCTTTCTCCGGCGTCTGCGTGGCCAGGAGCTCGGGCAGGTTCTGATGACCGTCGGCTTCTCGCTGATCTTCCAGGATCTCGCGCTCCTGATCTGGGGCGGCGATCCCTACAATCTGCCCGTGCCCGCCGCGCTGAGCGGCGCCCTGCGCCTGGGCGGGATCACGTTTCCCATCTACCGCATCTTCATCATGGGCGTGGCGGTGGCGGTGGGCCTGGGTCTCTGGCTCCTCCTGGATCGGACGCGGATGGGAGCCATGATCCGCGCCGCCGTCGACGACGGCGAGATGGCCGAGGGCGTGGGCATCAACGTGCCGCGCATCTCCCTCGTGGTCTTCGGCCTGGGCGCCGCCCTCGCCGCTCTCGGCGGCGTGGTGGGCGCGGGCTTCCTCGGCGTGTATCCCGGGGCCGATGCCGAAGTCTTGCCTTATGCCTTCGTCGTGGTGATCGTGGGCGGGCTCGGGAGCCTGCCCGGCGCCATGGCGGGCAGCCTCATCGTCGGTCTCCTCGACAATTTCGGGAAAGCCCTCTTTCCCGAGCTCGCCTACTTCACGCTCTTCGCCCCCATGGCCGTGATCCTGGCCCTGCGGCCCACCGGGCTCTTCGGCCGCGCGTGATGGCCCGCGAGCCGAGCGTGGCCTCGTGATCCGCCGTCGCGTTCTCTGGGCCGTCGCGGTCATGGCGGGGCTGGCCATCGTCGGGCCCTTCTTGCCCGCCTATCCGCTCACCCTTTTGACCCAGGCGCTCATCCTGGGCATTCTCGCCATGAGTCTCGACGTGCTCCTCGGCTATACGGGGCTGCCGTCGCTCGGCCACGCCGGCTATTTCGGCGTCGCCGCCTACGCGGTGGCGCTTCTCGCCACCGAGCGCCAGGTCGGCCTCCTCGGCTGCGCCGCTGCCGGCCTCGCGCTGGCCACCCTCACCGCCGCCGTCTTCGGCATCATCGCCATCCGCGCCCGCGGCACCTATTTCCTCATGATCACCCTCGCGCTCGGGATGGTCGTGTGGGGGCTCGCCTTTCGCTGGGTCTCCCTGACCAAGGGCGACAACGGCGTTTCCGGAGTCGCCCGGCCGGAGCTCGGCACCCTCAGCCTCTCCGCTCCGCTGCCCTTCTTCTACTTCTCACTGGTGTGCGCGGGGGTGGCCTTCGCGCTCCTGGGACTGCTCGTCGTCTCGCCCTTCGGGCTCGGGCTCAAGGGGATCCGGGGCAGCGAGTCGCGCATGGAGGCCCTGGGCTACAACGTGTGGCTCCACAAGTACCTCGCCTTCGTGATCTCGGGTGCCTTCGCGGGCGCGGCCGGGGTCCTCTGGGCCTACTACAACGGCTTCGTGGGGCCCACCGATGTCCAGCTCCTGACCTCGGTCGAGGCCCTGCTCATGGTCGCCCTCGGCGGTCCTGGCACTCTGGTCGGCCCCGCCATCGGCGCTGGCCTCATCGTCTTCCTCAAGAACTTCGTGAGCGTCTACACGAAGCGCTGGCTCCTCATTCTCGGCGCCGTCTACATCGGCGTCATCCTCTTCGCCCCGCATGGCGTCGTGGGCGCGCTCCGCGGCCGGCGGCGCTGATCATGGGAGGCCCGTCATGCTGACCCGCTTGCTTGCCCTCGTCGCCACCCTGACCCTGGCCCTCGCGGGCGCGGCGCCGGCCATGGCCCAGGGCGGACCCATCAAGATCGGGCTCCTGACCCCGCTCACCGGCGCCGCCTCTGCCCTCGGCAAGGACATGCTCGGCGGCACCGAGCTCTACCTGGACGAGATCGGCCGGCAGGTGGCGGGGAGGAAGATCGAGCTCATCGTGGAGGACACCGAGGGTGTGACCGCGACGGCGCTGACCAAGGCGCGCAAGCTGGTGGACCAGGACCGCGTCCACATCCTCACGGGCGGGCTCCTCGCCTCCACGGGCTATGCCATCCATCCCTTCGCGGACGGCGCGAAGATCCCCACCACGTACCCGGTCATGTCCTCCGATGACCTGACCCAGCGCAAGCCCGCGAAGTGGGTGGTGCGGACGGGCTGGAACAGCAGCCAGTCCATGCACGCTTTCGGGGAATGGGTGGCCAAGAACCTCAAGCACAGGAAGATCGCCGTGGTCGCCTTCGACTACGCCTTCGGCTGGGAGTCGGTGGGAGGCTTCCAGCGCACCTTCGAGGAGCAGGGCGGCCAGATCGTGCAGAAGATCTGGGTGCCCCTGAGCACCACGGACTTCGCCCCGTTCCTCGCCCAGATCAAGCGGGATGCCGACGCCGTCTTCGCCGTCTTCTTCGGCCGCGGCTCGCTCCAGTTCGTGAAGCAGTACGCGGAATCGGGACTCAAGACCAAGCTTCCCCTCCTCGGCAACGGCACCGTCACCGACGAGTCGGTGCTGCCGCAGATGGGTGACGAGGCGCTGGGCGTCCACACGGCGCTGCACTACTCGGCCGCCCTCGACAATCCCGCCAACCAGAAATTCGCCAAGGCGTTCGAGGCCAAGATGAGCAAGGTGCCCTCCTACTACGGGGAGACCTGCTACACCAACGCGCGCTGGATCGTGGAAGCGATCAAGGCGATCAACGGCAAGGTCGAGGACCGCGAGGCGTTTCTGGCCGCCCTCAGGAAGGTCGAGCTGAAGGACTTCCCGCGCGGCCCCGTCGTCATCGACCGCTGGGGCAATCCCATCCAGAACATCTACGTGCGCAAGGTCGAGCGTGTGGGCGGCCATCTCCAGAACAGCGTGCTCTTCACCTACCCGACCGTGAGCCAGTTCTGGAAGTACAACCCGGAGGAGTTCCTGAAGCAGCCCCTCTACACGCGCGACCATCCCCCATGCAAGTACTGCTAACAGTCGACCCCTCACCCTGCCCTCTCCCCAGAGGGGAGAGGGATTCTATTCGCACGCGCTCCTCTATATCCCTCTCCCCCGTGAGGGGGAGAGGGCCGCACTTCGAGCTGAGCGGCGGAGCCGCGAGGCGAGAGCTGAGTAGATCAGGGGGCGAGCGGTGACAACGGACTTCGCCCTCAAGCTCGACGGGGTCTCCAAGTATTTCGGGGGACTGCAGGCCGTCGGAGGCGTGTCGCTCGCTGTCCGCCCCGGCGAGCGACGGGCCCTCATCGGGCCGAACGGCGCCGGGAAGACCACGCTGTTCAATCTCATCTCCGGCTCGCTGCCCGTGAGCGCGGGCGCCATCACGCTCTTCGGGCGCGACGTGACAGGCGCGCCCACGCATCGCCGCGCCGCTCAGGGCCTGGCCCGCACCTTTCAGATCACCAACCTCTTCGCCGACCTCACGGTGCTGGACAACTGCCTGCTCGCCATTCAGGCCCTGACGCGCGAGAGATTCGCCATGTTCCGCCCCCTCGCGGCCTTCCGCGACCTTCACACCGCGGCCCTCTCCACCCTCGAAGCGGTCGGCCTCGGCGCCGTGGGTGACGTGCCCGTGCGCAATCTCTCCCACGGCGAGCAGCGCCAGCTCGAGATCGCCCTCGCCCTGGCGGGAAAGCCCCGGGTCCTCCTGCTCGACGAGCCCACGGCCGGGCTCTCGCCAGCGGAGTCTCGGCTCATGGCAGGGTTGCTCGCGCGGCTGGATCCCGCCATCACCGTGCTCATGATCGAGCACGACATGGACATCGCCCTCGAGCTGGCCGCGCAGGTGACCGTGCTGCACTACGGCCGCGTCATCGCCGACGGCTCGCGCGAAGAGATCAGGGCGGATGCGCAGGTGCGGGAGATCTATCTCGGTGCGTGAGGCCCGCGCCGGCTCGTCGGACGTCCTCGAGGTGGAGGATGTGCACACCTACTACGGCGAGAGTCACGTGCTCCAGGGCATCTCGCTCCGGGTAGGCGAGGGCGAGGTGCTGACCATCCTCGGCCGCAACGGGGCGGGCAAGACGACGCTGGTCCGCTCCATCATCGGCTTCACGCCCCCGCGCCAGGGCCATGTCCGATTCAAGGGCCGCGACATCACGGAGTGGCCGTCGTACCGGATGGTGGGGGCGGGGATGGCCCTGGTGCCCCAGGGCCGGCGCGTCTTTCCCTCGCTGACCGTGCAGGAGAATCTCGAGGTCGCCCGGGCCGGCCAGGGGCAGTGGACGGTCGAGCGCGTCCACACGCTCTTCCCGCGCCTCCGCGAGCGCGCGGGGAATCGCGCCAACAAGCTCTCGGGCGGCGAACAGCAGATGCTCGCCATCGGCCGCGCCCTCATGACCAATCCCGAGCTGCTCCTCCTGGACGAGCCCACCGAGGGCCTCGCCCCCCTCCTCGTGCGCGAGGTGGGGCGGGTCATCGGCGAGCTCAAGCGAGAAGGGCTCTCCATCCTGCTCGTGGAGCAGAATCTGCCGCTGGCCCTCTCCGTGGCCGACCGCACGCACATCCTCAGCCGGGGGCAGATCGTGCACTCCTCGAGGCCCGAGGAGCTTCTCGCCAACGAAGAGGTCAAGTCGCGCTATCTTGGAGTGAGCTGAAAGCGAGGGCACGGGATGCGATTCGGCACCTTCTACTTCTTCCAGGCCGCGCCGGGGCAGCGCCACGAGGACATCATCCGGGGCGAGCTCGAGCAGATCGTGTGGTCGGAAGAGCTGGGCTTCGACGAGATCTGGCTCACCGAGCACCACTTCATCAACTATGGGCTCTCCGTCGACCCTGCCACCCTGGCCGCCGCCGCCGCCTCGCGCACCCAGCGGATCCGCATCGGGCTCGCCGCCGCCATCCTGCCTTTCCATCACCCGGTGCGGCTCGCCGAGCAGATGGCCCTCGTCGACATCATCTCGAATGGGCGGCTGGATGTGGGGGTGGGGCGTGGCAATCGCCCCATGGAGTTCCGCGGCTACCGCGTGCCGCAGGAGGAGAGCCGCGACCGCTTCGACGAGGCCGTGGAGATCATGCGGCGCGCGTGGACGGAGGAGCGCTTCAGCTACGACGGACGCTTCTTCAAGGTGCCCGAGATGTCCGTGATCCCCAAGCCGGTGCAGCGCCCCCATCCGCCCCTCTACCAGGTGTGCGTGACCAAGGACGGCATCGAGAACACGGCTCTGCGCGGCTGGCCCATGCTCAACTCCGTCCTCTTCGGCCCCGTGGACCAGCTCATCGCCAATCGGGACATCTATGTCGACACGCTGAAGAAGGCCGGCCGGGGCGCGGACGAGGTCAAGAGCCTCCTCGCCCGCTGGGGCGTCTCGCGCCAGATCTACGTGGCGGAGACGGATGCCCGCGCGCTGGCCGAGGCCAAGGATGCCGAGCTCTGGTACCAGGAGTCCTTCCGCAATTTCGTGGTGCCCGATCGCCTCGAAGAGGCGCACCCCTCGCTCCAGCCGGCATTCCGCGCCATGGCCGAGCGCCTTTCGAAGATCACCTGGGAAGGCCTGGTGGCCGAGACGCTTGCCTTCGGCTCGCCCGATACGGTGGCGCGGCACATCGAGGTCATGCGCGACATGGGCGTGGGCCAGGTGATGTGCTGGATGAACTTCGGCGGCCTCGCCCAGGACAAGGTGCGCCGCTCCATGGAGCTCTTCGCTCGCGAAGTGATGCCACGCTTCCGGTGAGATCCCCGACGGCATGAACGACCTCATCGCGTTCGTGGGCATCGCCGCTCTCGAGGGTCCGACGGGCGCGGTCCTCGTCGGTCTCGGTCTGCGCTTGGCGTTCGAGCGGCGCTAGCGCCGCCCGCGAGGGAGCGCGCGCGTGTACTGCACCCGATGCGGCCAGCGTAACGAGGCCACCTCTCGCTTTTGCGCGACCTGCGGAAACCAGCTGGATGTGCAGACGGCGACCCGGGAGCTCGCGCCCCCCACCTCTGCCACGCCGGGCTCACCGCTGCCGGGATTGAGGCGGACGAGCGTCCTCCTCCTGATCTTTCTGAGCTTCATCACCGTGGCCATCTACTATCCCGTGTGGTTCTGGCGGCGGCGAAGCGCCTTGAACGGCCTGCGGTCCAGGGACAAGCTCAATACCGGCGTCTTCGTGGTCGCCATCGTGCTGTTCTCCGTCGGTCTCTTGCTGATGCTGATGGCGGGGGCGCTGGAGGGGTTCGGCGAAGGGCTCGGGCGGCGCGACATCCTCGCCGTCTCCAAGGGCCTGGAGGGCTTCGCTCAGTTCCTGAATCTCGTGGCCGGCATCGCGCTCCTCATTCAGTCCTTCAAGGTGCGGCGCATGCTGACCGAGCACCTGGCCAGCCTTGGGCAAGCGAGGCCTATTTCCGGCGTGGCAACCTTCTTCTTTCAGATCCTCTACCTGCAGCACAAGATCAACCAGGTCCTGGCCCGTTCGACGGGCGCCGGATCTCGCTGACGCAGGAGAAGGTGAGGCTTCGCAGGGCGGTCAGCGCCCGCTCGCCGAATCCAGCGCCGTCACCACCACCGCGAGATCTTCGCCGCCGTGTCCCTGGGCCTGGGCGGCCGCGTAGAGGCGCTCGGCGAGATCCGTGAAGGGCAGGGGAGCGCCCACGGCCGTCGCGGCCTCCTGCATGAGGTGGATGTCTTTCATGAACAGGTCGAGCTTCATCTGGGCGGGGAACTCGCCGCGGACGATCATGGGACCGCGCACCTTGAGCATGCTGGAGGCGGCGGCGCTGGCGTTGAGGACGTCGAGGGCGAGGGAAAGATCGAGGCCGGCCTTGCGCGCGAGGGTGAGGGCCTCGGCGGCCGCCGCGCTGTTCAGGGCCACGAGCAGGTTGGCCACGAGCTTGAGCACCATGGCCTGACCCACCCGGCCCACGAGGACGGCGCGCGCGAGCACCGACTCGAGCACGGGCTGCCACCGCGCGAAGAGCGCGCGATCCCCGCCCACGAAGAAGATGCCATCGCCCCGCTCGACCATGCTGCTCGTCCCGCTGACGGGACAGTCGAGGAATCCGAGACCTCGGGCGGTCACCTCGCGGGCGAGACGCTCGGTCAGCGTGGGGGAGATGGTGCTCATCTGGATGACCGCGAGGTCCGGGCGCGCGCCTGCGAGGATGCCGCCGGCGCCGAGGATGGCCGCCTCCGCGGTGGCGAGAGAGGGCAGGAGCGTGCAGACGGCCTCGGCCGACTGGGCGACGGCGGCGGCCGAGGAAGCAGGCGTGCCGCCCATGGCGGCGAGGGCGGAGACGCGGTCGGCCAGGACGTCGAAGCCGATGACCGTATGGCCGGCCTTGATCAGCCGCGAGGCGATGGCATGGCCGAGAAGGCCGAGGCCGACGATGCCGATGGTGGACATGACTCTCCTCTC